>FRDC01000492.1_pt1 | contig 34670 bp, 23 predicted proteins | sample 1106171 | NCBI WGS metagenome assembly FRDC01 (sample SAMEA3930566, study PRJEB13176) | freshwater metagenome | biome: Drinking water system; feature: drinking water; material: water | place: Singapore | collected 2014-12-20 | reverse complement strand
GCGCGACCGTGACCCATTCCATCAGCACCAGGAAAACGAGCGCCGCGAACCCCGCCCAGATCACCCGCCGCGCGCGCGCATAGCCGTAAACCTCGGTCAGCACGTCATCGAGCAGATAGGAGAGCGGGAAGAACAGGATGCCCGCGCCGAACGGCCATAGCCCCAGCCAGGGGAGATCGACCGCCGCGCGCTTGCCCGCGCCGACGACGTTGGAGAGCACCAGGATGACGACGAACGCCGCCATCACCAGATCATAATAGCGGAAATGCGCGCCCTGCACGTCGCGCGCGATCACTTTCTTGAGCAACGCCGCCTCTCCCCTGTCGCCGCGCCCGTCTTATCGCTGTTTCGCGGCCGCGCAATCCGCGCTATCGGACTGAGCGGGCGCCCGTAGCTCAGCTGGACAGAGCACGAGCCTTCTAAGCTTGGGGTCGCAGGTTCGAACCCTGCCGGGCGCGCCATCTTCGAGTGGGTGGTTGGGGGGCGGGCACGGGCGGTGTAATGATTTTCTGGGACGATTGCCGACTGGCAGCTTACAGGCGCTAGATACAGGAAAGCTGCCGTCCCTGATCGATCACGGCGCACTGCTGCTCTTGATCCGACCTTTGCCATTCAGCAGCGATTGCTCCAGCCCGACTCTGCCTTGCAACAGCTCAGCCATTAGCGCAGGGCTCATCTTCGAATGCGCCTGCGTGGAAAGCGGACATACCCTGCCCGGCAATTGAACGACGACTTTCTGCTGGACGCGACCTATGCCGGTCTTCGGCACAGCGGCTTAGCATAGTTTCTCGCGTCGCTCTTCGATGACGAAGCGGCGTTCGCCCGCGACCCAGCATAGGTCGTAGCGCTTCCCTCCTTTCAGCCGGCGAAAGAAGGTGCCGCCCCGCGTGGCGCGCTCCGAAGCTAGCCCGCCCAGGTTGGGCGCGGCGAAAGACGAGGTGCCGGTGGTTACAGACGCCCATAGGCTAGTGAATCGAGGTTCCACCTCGATTCCCGGCGCCAGGCGGTACAGGTGCCATTCCGTCGAGCTGGTACCGATCTGGAGCCGGAAATAAATCGTCGTGCCAGTACGATTGCGCAATGCCAAGACATTGCCCGGCAGCACGGAGGTGCTCGACGGTGGCCAGGCTCCGTTCGCAGCATCCTGACATGGCGCTGCGGCGCACGCCATCCTGTCCGCTTGCTGCGCATTGGCGGGCGGTCTGGCGAGCGTGTCGCTCGTCTGGCTATCCTCGCGGCGATCTATGACCGCCAGCGAGGTAGTCGCCATAATCGGTGCTAACCAGATCGCGAGAACCATCATTCCCTGCCCTCCCCGGACTTGCTAGACCGGCCAAGCAGATAGCCGGCGATCGTACCGAGCAATCCGAGCGCCGGCGCGATGTCGACCGCGCTATAGCCGCTAGCGACCAGAAAGAGCGTGCCGATGACCACGATGATCAGCGCCATGAAACGAATGATGTCGTTCGACTCCATCTCGGTCGCGCGCTTCATATAGATGCCGGCGGCGGCCATCAGCAGGCCGAACGCGAGCACCATGACCGAAATGATGAACTCGCGGCTGGTGAGATAATTCTCGGCTGCGAACGTCGACGCGGCATCGCTCGCAGGCGGTGCATTCGCGAATGCCGGCGTCGCGGTGGCTGCCACAAGCAGGAGCAAAATGATCAATCGCATCGCATGTCCCCCAAAGATTCATGCCACGGGCGCCGTCAACCTGCCCCGTCGACTTCATATGCAGTGTCGGAAATGATCCGGTCGACGGCCTGCCGCGAAAGATGTTCCTGCACCCCCGAGCCGACGTAGCGCATCTGATCTATCAATATCAGTCCGAGCAGGAGATAGTGTTTGGTCGCGTCGTCCGGCTGCGCCAGCGCGATGCTCTGGTGGAAATCCACAAAGCTTCGGTTGATACGCGATCGGATCACGGGATGGGTGGAGCGCAGCCCAATGGCCGGATCGTCGGCGGAGGGCCCGTCGTGCTCCAGCAACGTCCGGTTCAGTGGCTCCAGCGCAGCCATAAACTCGCTTTCCTGGCGAGTCTCCGGCGTGTTCGCGCTTTGATTGAATTGCGTCACCGACGAGCAGATCGTGCGGTCACCGTCCCTCGAAGGGAAGCAATCGCTGGAAATTAGCTCGGCGCCGGCTTCGGCGCCACTTGTAACCGTGTCCCACGCCCAGGCATTGCGCGCGAACACCGCGCCGGTTTCGCGCGCGTCGCGGGCCCGCTCGAACACCTCCCAGAAGGACAGGTACATCCGTCCGGCCAGCAGCGCGGCGGCTCGATCTTGGGGATTGGCGAAGCGCGGATCGGCGCGCGCGATGCGCTGAAGGCTCTCGGCGGCCGAGATATCGGCGGCGATCTCCTGCTGCCAGCTCCGCGCGACCTCGCCGACCGTAGTGTCCTGGACGCGTATCGGGGCATGGTCGAGCTGCATATGCGCGACTTCATGCGCCAAGACGAACGCGATCAGCCACCGTCGCAGCGCCGTCTCGAACTTTTCGAGACCTTGGATCTGGCCGACCTTGCTAGAAACGATGGAAGATTCGAACTTGCCGTCCACCATCGCAGAGAAAGCCCCAGCGTAACGTCGATAGTCGTCGCGCAGAGCCAGGTTGAATGCTTCCATGTCCGCGCGCGTCTCGAACTCCTCCACCGAATTGACTTCGCCGATTGAGACATCGAGAGTCGCGAAGGCCATCGCCAGCATCGCATCTATGAACCCGATCGTCGGCGCGCTGACCAGGATGAAGTTCGCCGCATCCCCCGTCTGCCGCACCACGCCGGGCTTGGCGCACTGAAAGTCGTCTGGCACGCGCGCATAGAAGGCGTCGACATAGTCCGATTGGACCGTGTCGAGCGTATAATCCTTGAGCGGATGGGTTTTTATGAGGGGATCCGCTTCGATCAGCGTCGACGCCGACAGCAGGCGCTGCGAAGATTTCCACTCGGTGAAACGGGTGAGGAACCGCTGGCCCAGCTCCTTGACGACCTCCTCGCGCGCATATTGCGGAAAGGCCTTGCCCACAAGATTGACCGACTGGGCGAAATCCGGCGCAAGCCAAGCGGGATTCTGCAGGCGCGCCTGCATGTCCTCGACATAGCAGGCGCGCCAGTTCTTGTCGGAAGGGAAGCGATGCGCGCTCGCCAAGCCGTCGGGCGCGGCGGCGGGCAACGTCGGCCCTGCCTCGCGTGCCGCGCGCGGACGATCACGCAATCGGCGGAAAGTGGTGGGATTGCTGGTCCGCACGGTTGCCAGCGCCCGCTTCAGCCCCGGAAAATCTCCGGCCATCGCGGCAGCATAGGTTCGGAACAGCGCCTGCTTCGCCGGATCCCGCGAGAGCCGATCCGCAAGCCCAGGCAGCTTTTCTCCGCCGAACTGGTGCTCGATGATCCAGCTGCCATAGTCGTCCGCGAGTGTGCTATCCGCCGGGAACCGCTTAAGCTCCTTCTCGTACAGCTCGATCACGCCTGCATAGTCGCCGGTACTGCTCCGCAGGTTCCGGTAACGCGGGAACGCCTCGCGGGGCGGGTCGGCGGAAGCCAAGACCCGGTCCAGATCCGCCTTGATCCGCACAAAGGCCTCCAGGCTGAGCTTGCCCTGGAGCCGACCGACTGTCTCCCTGTACAAGTTGGAGGCCTCCTCAGCGGAGAGCGGCGCGGATTGACCCGAGGCCGTCTGTTGCTTCGCGAGTACCACGCTGGGTAAAAGTGGAAGCCATGCCAAACTGACAACAATCAACGGCTTGACTAGTTTGCAGCTCATGCCTCCCTCACAGACCGTTCATAACGTTGACCAAAGATAAGCATATAGTGCGCTAGCTGATGTACCCTCGCAAGATGATTGGTAACATTAATCGGCCAACTGAGCTAGCAATAGGCATGTTGAAGATAGATCGTTCATGATGCGACAAAATTGCTGCTTTCGATCGCACCCCTGGCGATGACCTTTCGCTGGAGCGCAGAGCTGTTGGGCCACAAAGTCGCCGATGTCGGTCGCTTCCGATCGCCGCCACAAGCAAGGTGAACGAACGGCAGGTTCCGGGACAGCGCCCAGAAACGCCGAATGGCCGAAACTGAGGCGCAAACCCGCCATCCGCAATCTCAGCCTACCAAAATCACCCAACCCCCCGAGCAAGCCAAATCCAGGCGCGACCGATCGCCCCCCCTAAAACGGCATCGGCAGGCCGAACGGGTTGCGCTTCTTCTTCGGCTTGGGCCGGGCCCCGCCCTCGCCTGCGCCTTCGCCGCCGGTCGGATCGCCGTCCTCGCGCATCTGGTCGCGCATCCCCAAGAAGGTGAAGTAGGTCGAGCGCGTCGCGACGCGGGTCACCCAATCGGGCGCCCAGGTCGGGAGCGCCTTGGGCGGGCGCGGCGGGTAGCTGAAGCTGTGGGTCGGGCCATAGGCGATCGCCGACAAAACGCCGCCCTGGCCCATCCGGCGCGCCGCCTCGGTCGGGATCGCGCATTGCGTGGTCGCGGGCGCGAGCACGGTTTTCGCCTGCACCAGCCGCGCGACTTGATCGGCGCTCGCGAAATCGTCGGGCTGCTGCCCGTCCTGCACCTCGCTCGAGGTCCAGATGACCATCGTCTTGTCCTCGCCGCCGCCGACCGCGGTCAAGAAATAGCCGAGCGCGTTCGGCACTGGGTTCCAGGCGAGCGCCATCGCGCCCGCCGGCGTCTTGCCGCTCTGGGTGAACCGCATCGGCGCCAGGAAATCCTGGTCGGGCGCCATGGTGAAGCGGATTTCGGGGCTGTAATTGCCCTTGATCACATGATCGCCGACCAGGCTCGAGCGCGCGGTGACCGTGCGCCGCATCCGATCATTGGGCCATTCGCCGATCGTCGCATAGCGGCCGCGCCCCGCGGACCCGGCGGACCCGGCGCCCATGCCCGCCATGGCGCCCATGCCGCCCATCCCCGGCATGCCGCCCATGCCCTGGCGCGACCGCATCCGCGCCATCGACTTCATCTGCTCGGAGAGTTGATCGTACATCTTGGCGAAATCGATGACCACCGGCTGCCCCGGCCGCGTCGCCGCGCCGCAGCCCCAGAAGATCATCAGCCGCCCTTCGGGCCGCTCGGGATCCCGCTCGTCGCCGGGCTCCGGCCGACCCTGAACCAACGGGCGCGGCGTGACCAGCGGGATCGACGGGCCGAGGCCGAGCCCGGCGGGCGGCAGATGCTCGGCAGTGGGCGCGCCGGCGGGGGTGCGGTTGCTGCCGAGTTCGAGCCAGAGCGAGCGGTTGCTGGCGTCGTCGCTCATCCCGTCGCGCATCATCGCGCCGATCATGCCGAGGCCACCGCGCGCGTTCATCATCCCCGCGCCGAAGCCGGACATGGTATCCGCCTTGATCCGATAGCTGACCGTTCCACCCGGCGGCGGCCCCAGACGAACCGGCGCCTGCGATTGCGCCACCGCCCAACTTCCCGCCGCCCAACTTCCCGCCGCCACGACGCCAAGCGCCGTCGTCGCCACGAACCAAAGCCGCATGCCCGCCTCCCCGTTCGAGTCGTTGTCGTGAGCACCGTGTTTCGTTGGCGCGAGAATAGCCCTTCGCGCCGACCAGCGAAAGGCGCATTCGGGGAGACGTCCCTTTTCGCATCCGTCGGGCTAGCGGCTCCCAGGACGTGGTAGCGCCGAGTGGCGCCCTTCGCGCGCTTGCTACCCCGCCAGCGCCAGCCGCCCGAGCAGCACCGCGCCCAGCGGTCCCGCGCGGCCTTCGAGCGCGGCGGGCACGAGATAGGTGTCGAGATCGTCGAGCGCGCTTAGCGCGAGATAGCCGCCCAGGCTCTCGGCGAGGCGCAAGCGGATGCGCGGGAGCAGCATGGGCTGCGCCATCACCCCGCCGCCCCAGACGATCCGGCGCGGCACGCCGGTCAGCACCAGCGCCTGGGCGAGCTGGGCGAGCGCGTCGGCGGCGAAATCCCAGGCGGGGTCGTCGGCGGCGAGCTCGGGCGCGGGGCGGCCGGCGCGCGCGGCGATCGCGGGGCCGCTCGCCAGCCCCTCGATACAATCGCCGTGAAAGGGGCAGGTGCCCGCGAACGCATCGCCCGGCAGGCGGCGCGGGCGCAAATGGCCGAGCTCGGCATGGGCCAGGCCATCGAGCGGCCGCCCGCCCGCGACCAGCCCCGCGCCCACCCCGGTGCCGACGGTGACATAGGCAAGGTCCGCGAGCCTCCGCGCCGCGCCCCACTCGGCCTCGGCGAGCGCGGCGCCCACCACATCGGTGTGAAAGCCGAGCGGCACCGCGTAGCGCGCGATCAGGCGCCGCGCGATGTCGGTGTGCGACCAGCCGGGCTTGGTGGTGACGGTGATCGATCCCCAGCCGGGGCTCGCGCGATCGATATCGATCGGGCCGAAGCTCGCCACCCCGATCGCCGCGAAACCGCGCCAGCGATCGAGCACCGCCTCGATCGCCGCCAGCGTCTCGGCGGGGCTGGTGGTGGGCAGGCGCACTTCGTCGCGCACGTCCTGGGGGCCGCTCGCGAGCAGGCAGACGATCTTGGTGCCGCCAAGCTCGATGCCGGCGATGAGCGGGTCGGTCATGCGCGCGAGGCTAGGCGCGCGCGGCGGGGGGAGCAAGGCGGGTCCGCCACGTCCGCATCCCCATCCGTCGTCCCAGCGAAAGCTGGGACCTCGAGCAACCGGTGCGCACCGTTACACAAAGGCCCCGGCCTTCGCCGGGGCGACGCTCTCGGGCGCTTTGAAGGCCCTGACGCATAAGCCCAACTTGCCTCGCCCGCTCATCCGCGCTCATAGTCGGCCCCAGAAAACCAAAACCAGAAAATCAAAAGGGGAATGCATGATCCGCCGCCTGTTGCTCGCGAGCCTGCTCGCCTCCACCGCCGCCGCCGCGCAGACGCCGCCCGCGAACCCGCCCAAAGCGAAATGGGACGTGAACGCCCCGCCCGGCATGGCGACGCGCGAAGTGAAGCTCGACGTCGCCGAGGGCAGCTGGATGAACGTCGACGTCTCGCCCGACGGCAAGACGATCGCCTTCGATCTGCTCGGCGACATCTATACCATGCCGATCGCGGGCGGCGCGCCGACGCGGATCGCCAGCGGCCTGGCTTACGATCAGCAGCCGCGCTTCTCGCCCGATGGCAAGCGCATCGCCTTCGTCTCCGATCGCGGCGGCGGCGACAATGTGTGGCTGATGAACCTCGACGGCGGCGACAAGCGCCAGCTGACCAAGGAGGATTTCCGCCTGCTCAACCAGCCGAGCTGGAGCCCCGACGGCCGCTTCATCGTCGCGAAGAAGCATTTCACGACGCAGCGTTCGCTGGGGACGGGCGAGGTGTGGCTCTATCACGTCTCGGGCGGCGGCGGCGTTCAGCTGGTCAAGCGCGCGAGCGAGGTCCTGCAAAAGGAATTGGGCGAGCCGATCTTCGCCCCCGACGGCAAGGGCATTTACTACACCCGCAACGTGACCCCAGGGCCGATCTTCGAATATGCCCAGAATTCGAACACCGATCTCTTCCACATCGAGCGCTATGATCTCGATAGCGGTGAGGTGACGACGGTCGCGCAAGGGGTCGGCGGCTCGGTGCGCCCCACCCCCTCGCCCGACGGCAAGCTGATCGCTTTCGTCCGCCGCGAGCGGGCGCGCTCCAAGCTATACGTGAAGGACCTCGTCTCGGGCGCAGAGCGCAAGGTGTATGACGCGCTCGACCAGGACGTGCAGGAAACCTGGGCGGTGACCGGCGTCTATCCCAATATGGTCTGGACGCCCGACAGCCGGCAGATCGTCTTTTGGGCGGGCGGCAAGCTGCGCCGGGTGGGCGCGGACGGCGCGGGCGCGGCCGAAATCCCCTTCCGCGTGAACGACAGCCGCGTCGTGATCGACGCGACTCACCCGCCGGTCGAGGTCGCGCCGGCCAAGTTCGGCACCAAAATGGCGCGCTGGGCGGCGGTGTCGCCCGATGGCAGGCAAGTGGTGTTCGAAACGCTCGGCAAGCTGTGGATCAAACCCACCGCCGGCGGCAGCGCGCGGCGGCTGACGAGCGCCAAGGACGGCTTCGAGCTGTGGCCGAGCTGGTCGCGCGACGGCAAGCAGATCGTCTTCGTCGCCTGGAACGACCAGACGCTCGGCCGCGTCGCGGTGGTGCCGGCGAGCGGCGGCGCGGCGCGCGTCGTGACGCCGCAACCGGGCCATTACGCCCTCCCCCGCTTTTCGCCCGACGGCAAGACGATCGCCTTCGAACGCCGCGCCGGCGAGGGGCTGACAGCGGATAATTGGAGCGAAAATCCCGGCATCTACCGCATCGCCGCGACCGGCGGCGCGATGACGCGCGTCGCCAAGGACGGCGGCAACCCGCAATGGGGGGCGAGCAACGATCGGCTGTTCTTCACCGCGACCGAAAAGGGCAAGCTCCAACTCGTCTCGACCGACCTGAACGGCGAGGCGAAGCGGGCGCACGCGACCGGCGAGCTGGTGAATGATTATCAGGTCTCGCCCGATGGCGGCTTCGTCGCGTTCCGGCAAAATTATCAGGCGTTCGTGATGCCGCTGATGCCCGGCACCCAAGACGTTTCGACAGATCAAAAGGGCGGGCCGCTCCCCGTCACCAAAGTGAGCGCCGACGGCGCGAATTTCATCAATTGGTCGAGCAAGGGCGTGCATTGGAGCCTGGGGCCGACGCTCTATTCGGCGGACCTGGGCCAGCTCTTCGCCTCGGCGCCGCCCGCCGAGGGCGCGGCCAAATTCGCGCCGCCGTCAAGCGGCGTGTCGCTCGCGATGGAGGTGGCGAGCGACAAACCGAGCGGCACCGTCGTCCTCGCCGGCGCGCGGCTGGTGACGATGGCGGCGGCGGATGGCGGCATCATCGACGATGGCGTGATCGTGATCCAGGGCGATCGCATCGCCGCGATCGGCCCGCGCGCCTCGGTCAGCGTGCCGGCGGGCGCCAAGATCATCGACGTGAAAGGCAAGACGATCATCCCCGGGCTGATCGACGCGCACGCGCACGGGCCCCAGGGCGAGGACGAGCTGGTGCCGCAGCAAAATTGGTCGGCGCTCGCCAATCTCGCGCTGGGCACGACGACGATCCACGACCCCTCGTCCCGCGCGGCGGAAATATTGGCGGCCGCCGAAATGCAGCGCGCGGGCGTGATCCTCGCCCCTCGCACCTTCTCCACCGCCGAGATCATCTACGGCGCCAAGGCGCCCGGCATCTATGCCCAGATCGACAGCTATGAGGACGCGCTCGCCCATGTGCGCCGGCTGAAGGCGGAAGGGGCGATGAGCGTGAAGAATTACAACCAGCCGCGCCGCGAGCAGCGCCAGATGGTGGTGAAGGCCGCGCAGGCCGAGGGGCTGCACGTCGTTCCCGAAGGCGGATCGCTGTTCAACCTGGATGTGTCGCTGGTGATGGACGGCAATTCGACCGTCGAACACAATGTGCCGCTCAGCGTGTTCTATCAGGATGTCGTCCAGCTCTGGTCGCAGACCAAGACCAATTACACCCCGACCCTGGTCGTTACCTTTGGCGGGCCGGCGGGCGATCCCTATTGGCGATCGCACACCGATGTGTGGAAACACCCGATCCTCACCCGCCACGAGCCGCCCGGCGCGCTCGCCGCCGCCAATGTCCGCCGCGGCCTGGCGGCCGATGAGGATTATGTCGATGACGACAGCGCGCGCGAGGCCAAGAAGCTCGCCGACAAGGGCGTGATGGTCTCGATCGGCGCGCATGGCCAGCAGGCGGGGCTCGGGCCGCATTGGGAAATGTGGTCGTTCGCGCGCGGCGGCTGGAGCCCGATCGAGGCCCTGCGCGCGGCGACGATCATGCCGGCGACGTCGCTCGGCTATGCCAAGGACATTGGTTCGCTCGAAGTCGGCAAGCTTGCCGATCTGGTGGTGCTCGACGCCGATCCGACGCAAGACATTCGCAATTCGGACAAGGTGCACCGGGTGATGCTCGGCGGGCATTTGTACGATCCGCTGACGATGGACGAAGTCGATACGGGCACGCGCAAGAAAGCCCCCTATTGGTGGCAGTCCGAAGGCAAGGCGAGCGCGGGCGGGACCGCCGCCGGGCATAGCGACGGCGATGTGTGACGCTTAAAAAACCTCCCCGTTCACGGGGAGGGGGACCATTTGCGCAGCAAATGGTGGAGGGGGGCGCCGCCTAGCGGGAGCGGCGCGCTAGGCGGGCCACCCCCCTCCACCCCTACGCGGTCCCCCTCCCCGCGCGCGGGGAGGATGGGGTTGCGCACCCCACCATGAAACCAACCGACCCGACCGCACGTTACGCGCGCAAAGATCAAAGGGGCTCGTCGTTGCGCATCCGCCAATTTCTGCCGTTTCCGGCTGCCTGCGCGGCGCTCGGCTGGGCGGTCGCGCCGGTCATGGCGGCGGCGCAGACGCCGCCCCCCGCCCCCCAGACCCCGCCGCTCCCCTCCCCGCCCTCGGCGGAGTCGGACTTCGATCAAGCGCTGCCCCCGCTCGACCAAGTTCAGCCCCCGCCCGAGCCCGCCGCTCCATCGCCGGCGACGCCCGCCCCATCGCCCGCGACGCCCGCCGCCCCGGTCGCCGCCGAGCCCGAACTCACCGCGCCGCTGCCGCCGCTGTCGGCGACCGACACCACTCCGCCGGTCGACGTTCAGGTCAAGGATGACGAAAAGGCGCCGAGCATCCCCTATCGCGTCGTGATCAAGGGTCTCGCCGACATCGATTTGGAGGATGAGTTCCGCGGCCTATCGGCGCTGCTCCAGGGCGGGCGGCGCGGGGCGAACGCCGCGCAGATCGGCGCGCGCGCCGATGAGGACGTGCAGCTGATCGAACGGCTGCTGCGCTCGGAGGGTTTTTACGACGGGGTGGCGACCGCCTCGATCAACACCTTGCCGAACGAGGAAAACCGCCTCACCGTCACGCTCACCGCGACGCCGGGGCCGCGCTTCACGCTCGGGCAAATCGCGATCACCGGCGCCGCGCCCGAGCCGACCGATCTCGCCCGCCGCGCGCTGGATCTGTCGACCGGCGATCCGATCGTCGCCGCCGCCGTGCAGGCCGCCGAGGCGCGCGTCGCGCTGCGCCTGCCCGAACAGGGCTATCCCTTCGCCGAACTGGGCGAGCGCGACATTCTCCTCGACGACGTCACTCATGTCGGCGACTATACGCTGCCGATCGTCGCCGGCCCCAAGGGGCGGTTCGGCAACATCCAGGTCGCGGGCGACCCGATCTTCACGCCCAAGCACATCCGCGTGCTGCGCCGCTTCAAGGACGGTGACCTCTACGACAGCCGCAAGGCCGACGATTTGCGCCAGGCGCTGATCGCGACCAGCCTCTTTTCCACCGTCTCGGTCGAGCCCGTGCGCACCGGCGAAACGCTGCCCGACGGCACCGAGCGTGTCGATCTGCTCGTGCGCCAGACCAAGGGGCCGTGGCGCCAGCTCGCCGCGCAGGCCGGCTATGGCACCGGCGAGGGGGTGAAGGTGCAAGGCAGCTGGACGCATCGCAACCTTTTCCCGCCCGAAGGCGCGCTGACGGTGAACGTGATCGCGGGCACGCTCGAACAATCGCTCGGCGGGCTGTTCCGGCGCTCGAACGCGGGCCAGCGCGACCGGGTGCTGGCGCTGGGCGCGAGCGTCGCGCGTCAGCGCTTCCAGGCGTTCCAGGCGGATACGATCCAGCTCACCGCCGCGCTCAGCCGCGCCTCGACGCCGATCTTCCAGAAGCGCTGGACCTGGAGCATCGGCGCCGAGCTGCTCGCGAGCCGCGAACGCCCCAATGCCGCGATCGACCCGACGCGCGCGCGCCGCACCTATTTCATCGGCGCGCTCCCCTTGCAGCTCGGCTATGATCGCTCGAACAGCCTGCTCGACCCCACGCGCGGCTTTCGCGTCAACGCGCGGCTGAGCCCCGAGGCGCAGCAGGTGAGCGGCGGGCCATTTGATAGCTATGCGCGCATCCTGGTCGACGTCTCGGGCTATTATCCGGTCAGCGACAGTTTCACCATCGCCGGGCGCGCGCGCGCGGGATCGATCATCGGCGCGGCGCGCGACACGATCGCGCCCTCGCGGCGCTATTATGCCGGTGGCGGCGGATCGGTGCGCGGCTTCGGCTTCCAGCAGCTCGGCCCCAAGGACGCGCAGGGCAATCCGATCGGCGGCCGATCGGTGACCGAATTCGCACTCGAGGGGCGCTATCGCTTCGGCAATTTCGGCATCGTCCCCTTCATCGACGCGGGGCAGGTGAGCGAGGGTTCGACGCCCACCCTTTCCGGCCTGCGCTTCGGCGCGGGGATCGGCGCGCGCTATTACACCAATTTCGGGCCGCTGCGGATCGACGTCGCGACGCCGATCGGCCGCCGCCGGGGCGAAACCGCGATCGCGCTTTACCTCTCGATCGGGCAGGCCTTTTGATGGCGCGGGTGTTCAAATGGATCGGCATCGCGCTCGGCGTGATCCTCGCGCTGGTCGCGGCGCTGGTCTTCGGGATCGACACCGGGCCGGGGCATGATTTGATTCGCGGCCAGATCGCGGCCTATCGCACCCAATCGGGCCTCAATTTCCGGGTCGGGCGGATCGAGGGATCGATCTATGGCAAAATGACGCTGATCGATTTCGAGGCGCGCGACCAGAATGGCGTTTACCTCACCGCCCCGCGCGCGAGCGTCGATTGGCGACCCTTTGCTTATGTGAACAACCGGCTCGACATCCGCGCGCTGATCGTCCCCACCGCGCGGCTGGCGCGATTGCCGGTGCTGAAACCCGTGCCGCGCGACCCGAACGAGCCGATCCTGCCCGATCTCCATATCGACATCGACCGGTTCGAACTCGGCCGGCTCGAGGTCGCGCCCGCCGTCACCGGTCGGCGCCACATCGTCGGCTTGGCGGGCATGGCGGACGTCGCCAATGGCCATGCGCGGGTGACGCTCGACGGCGAGGCGCTGAGGGCGCCGGGCGTCGCGGGAGGCGATAGGCTCCGCGCCAAGCTCGACGCGGTGCCCGATGCCAACCGGCTCGTGATCGACGCCGATCTGCGCGCGCCAGCGGGCGGGCTGGTCGACAGTTACGCGCGGCTCGGCAAGCCGATGGCGTTCAGCATCAAGGGTCAAGGCGATTGGCGCGCCTGGAACGGCCGCGCGCGGGGCCAGGTGGGTGGCGCGCCGCTCGCCGATCTGGCGCTCAGCGCGCGCAGCGGCACCTTCCGCGCGACGGGCATGACGATGCCCGGCACGGTCGCCCCCGTCGCCGCGCGGATGCTGCCGCGCGTCGCGGTCGATCTGGTCGCCGCCGTGGCCGATCGCCGCGCCGACCTGCGCTTCACCGCGCGCGCCGATGCGCTGACGCTCGGCGCCAACGGGTTGATCGATTTGGGCGAAAGCCGGTTTCGCCGGTTGATCGTCGATCTCAGCCTGCTCCAGCCGCAGACGATCACCCCCAAGCTCGCAGGCGACGATGTGCTGCTCCACGCGGTGCTCGATGGGCCGATCGCGCGGCCGCTGCTCGATTACCGCATCACCGCGCGCCGGATCGCCTTCGGCACGACCGGGGTGGAAGCGCTGAGCGCCAGCGGCCAGGCGCGGGTCGATGCCGATCGCATCCTGATCCCGGTCCACGCGACCGCCCGGCGGGTGACCGGTTTGAACGCGGCGGCGGGCGGGCTGCTCGAAAATCTGCGGATCGACGGCGATCTCGCTTATACCGGCGGGCGGCTGCTCTCGGACAATCTCAAGCTGCGCTCGTCGCGGATCGACGCGACCGCGCTCGTCCTCGCCGATCCGGCCAAGGGGGTCTATACCGGCGCGCTCAAGGGCCGGGTGAACGACTATCAGGTCGCGGGATTAGGGCGGATCGCGCTGACGACCGACGCCAATCTCGTCGCCGACAATCGCGGCGGCTACGGTATTCGCGGCACCTTCCGCGTCGTCACGCGCGAGATCACCAATCAGGCGATCGCCACGCAGCTCGGCGGCCAGGCGGTGACGACGGCGCGCTTCCTGTTCGATCAATCGGGCACCGCGCGGCTCGCGCTGCTGCGGCTCGACGCGCCCGATTTCCGCGTCACCTCGGGCGAGGGCAGCTATGCGATCGACACCGGGCGGTTGACGTTCCGCGCGGCGGGCGCCTCGGACAATTACGGCCCCTTCACGCTCGCCGCCAACGGCACGCTCGAACGGCCGCGCGTGCTGCTCACCGCCGCGCGGCCGGGGCTCGGGATCGGGCTCGCCGATCTGGTCGCCGAGGTGAACGGCACGCCCGCCGGCTATGCGCTCAACGCGCGGGGCGAGTCGCAATATGGGCCGTTCACCGCCGATGTGCTGGTGCGGCGCGGCGCGCGGCTCGCGGTCGATATCCGCCGCGCCACGGTCGCCGGGATCACCGCGCAAGGATCGGTCGCGCAGACCGCCGCCGGGCCGTTCGCGGGGCAGCTCGCCTTCACCGGCGCGGGGCTGAGCGGCACGGCGGCGCTTTCCGCGCAGGGCCAATATCAGCGCGCCGATGTGCAAGCGACCGCCCAGGCCGGGCGCATCCCCGGCGAGCCGCCGATCACCATCGGCAGCGGCCAGCTCCGCGCGACCGCCGTCCTTTTCCCCAAGGCGCCGCAAGTGACCGGCGCGTTCGCCTTCAAGGACATTCGCCGGGGGACTTACCTGATCAACAACGCGCGCGGGCGGATCGACTATCGCGATCAGGCGGGCCGGGTGCAGCTGATCGCCGATGGCGACGCCGGCGTGCCCTTCAACCTCGCCGCCCAGGCCCGGCTCGCGCCCGACCGCGTGCTCGCCAATCTGAGCGGGCGGGTGAACACCATCCCCGTGTCGCTCGATCACCCGGCGCTGGTGCTGAAGCAAGGCGCGGATTGGGTGTTGCAACCCGTGACCCTAGTCGTGCCGCAAGGGCGCGTTGCTCTCGGCGGGCGCTATGGCGCGGCGACCAGCCTGCAGGCGCGCTTCGACAATTTCGACGTCGCGATCGCCCAAGCCTTCGTCCCCGGGCTGGGGCTCGGCGGGCGCGCATCGGGCACGGTCGATTATGCGCAAGCGCGGGGCCAGGCGGTGCCCGATGTGCGCGCGCGGCTCGATCTGGCGCGCTTCACGCGCACCGCGGCTTATGTCGTCTCCGAGCCGGTCGACGTCGCTTTGCTGGCGACGCTGGGGCGTGGCGGCGGTGGGCTCAACGCGCTCGTCAAGCGCGGCGGCACGACCGTCGGGCGTATTCAGGCGCGGCTCGGCGCGCTGGGGGGCGGGGCGACGCTCAATGACCGGCTGCTGGGCGCGCCGCTCAGCGGTGGCGTGCGCTATTCGGGGCCGGCCGACGTGCTCTGGACGCTGACCGGCATCGCCGGGCAGGACGTGCGCGGCGGGATCGCGGTCGCCGCCGATTTCGCGGGCACCCCGCGCGATCCGCAGCTGAACGGCGTGCTCCGCGCGAACGCGCTGCGCTATGAGAATCAAACCTATGGCACGGTGATCAACAACATCGCGCTCCAGGGCCGGTTCACGCGCTCGCGGCTCGAAATCCTGTCGATGACCGGGCGCGCGGGCGCGGGCTCCATCACCGGCCAAGGCTCGATCGGCCTGGGCCAGGGCTTCCCGATCGATCTGCGCACCAGCTTCACCAACGCGCAGCTCGCGCGCAGCGACGCGCTGGGGGCGACCGTTTCGGGCACTCTCGCGATCAGCAACAGCGCGGCGAACGGCGCGCGGATCAGCGGCGAACTCCGCTTGCCCGAGGCGCGCTACGAAGTGATCCGCCAGGGCCAGGCCGAAATCGTCGAACTCACCGGCGTGCGGCGCAAGAACCAGCCGCCGAGCGGCGACGCGCGCGCGGCCGAGGCCACGCCCGCGTCCAACTGGCAGCTCGACATCGCGGTGCGCGCCGATAATCAGCTCTATGTGAGCGGCATGGGGCTCGAGGCCGAATTTTCGAGCGATTTGCGCGTCACCGGCACCGCGAGCGCGCCGCGCGTGGTGGGCGAATTGCGCGTGGTGCGCGGCACCTACAGCTTCGCCGGCCGCCGCTTCACCCTCGCCGACACCGGCGTGATCCGCTTCGCGGGCGGGCGCGAACTCAACCCCGCGCTCTCGATCGCGGCCTCGACCACGGTCGAGGGGGTATCCGCGACGGTCAATATCGGCGGCACCGCGCAAAACCCGCAAATCACCTTCACCTCCACCCCCGCGCTGCCGCAGGACGAGGTGCTCAGCCGCTTGTTGTTCGGCGGGCCGGTGACCTCGCTGTCACCGATCCAGGCGATCCAGCTCGCGGCCGCGCTCAATTCGCTGCGCGGCTCGGGCGGTGGGCTCAACCCGCTCGGCAAGCTGCGTTCGGCGACGGGGCTCAGCCGGCTGCGCATCCTGGGCGCCGACAAAGCGACCGGGCGCGGCACCGCGCTCGCGGCGGGGCAATATATCTCGCGCAACATCTATGTGGAGATCATCACCGACGCGCGCGGCTTCACCGCGACGCAGATCGAAATCTCGCTGTCGCGGGCGCTGAGCTTGCTGAGTTCGACCGGAAGCTTCGGCGGATCGAACGCGTCGCTACGTTATTCGAAGGATTATTGAGCGCGACCGTTCCAGCGCGACGGTTCCAGCGCGACGGGGCGATCCGCCGGTGGTTCACGCCGTGATGAATTTTTGTCGGTCGATCGGCAGCGTGCGGACGCGCTCGCCAGTCGCGGCGAACAGCGCGTTCACGCACGCCGGGATCACCGGTGGCAGCACCGGCTCGCCCAGCCCGGTGGGCGGGTTGTCGCTGGGAACGAAAGCGATCTCGATCTCCGGAGTGCGGGTGATGCGCGGCAGCGGATAATCGCTGAAATTGATCTGCACGATCGCGCCATCGCCCAAGGTCATCGCCAAGCCATCGAGCGCATGCCCCAGCCCGTCGATCACCGATCCTTCGGCCTGGGCGCGGGCACCGAGCGGATTGATCACATGCGAACCAATGTCGGCCGCCACCCAGACGCGGGGCACCTCGACCCCTTCCGCGCCGCCGACCCGTAGCTCGACCACTTCGGCCACATAGCCCAAATGGCTGAAGTAAAAGGCAAAACCGAGCCCCTGCCCCCGGCCCTGACGGTAATTGTCGAAACCGGACATGGCGACGACCCGGCGCACCACCGCCGCCGCGCGACCGGTGTCGAACGGCGGGCGCTGCGGCAAGACGCGCGGCGCGCCGAGCAGCTCGAGCGTCAGCGCGGGCAGCGTCTTGCCCATCGCCTGCGCCACTTCGTCGAGAAAACCCTGATAGGCGAAGGCCAGCGCGTTCGATCCCGGCGCGCGCAGCCAGCCCATGGGTACATGCGTCTCGAGGATCGTCGCGCCATAATCAATCGCGGGGCCGAGCCCGGCGGGGAATTCGGTGTCGTCGAGATCGCCGCCCTTGCCGAACTTGCCGGCCTGACCGAAGCTGACGAAGTGATTGCGCAGGCCGCTCAGCCGCCCATCGCGATCGATCGCCGCCTCGAACTGGTGCCAGCCGCCGGGCCGATAGAAATCATGCCGCAGATCATCGTCGCGGCTATAGATCAGCTGCACCGGCGTATCGGGCAGTGCCTTGGCGATCGCGGCGGCCTGAACCATGTAATCGTTCATCAACCGCCGGCCGAAACCGCCCCCGGCGCGCAGCAGATTGATCCTGATCTTGTCCTTGGCGATGCCGAGATGCTTGGCGATCAGATCGCGCCCACCCTCGGGGCGTTGGGTCGGCGACCAGAGCTCGATCGAGCCATCGCCCCGGTAGAGCGCGGTGCAATTCTGCGGCTCCATCGTCGCATGGGCGAGGAAGGGATAGGCGTAGCGCGCCTCGATCGTTTTGGCGGCGGCGGCGAAGGCGGCGGCGGGATCGCCGATCGCGGCGATCGGCTTGGCGGGGCCGGCCTCGAACGCCGCCTCGGCGCGCGCGGCATAGACGTCCGAGGAGATGCCGCCCGCCGCCCCCGTGTCCCAATCGCATTCGAGCAAATTGCGCGCCTGATCGACCTGCCACCAGCTGTCGCCGACGATCGCGACCGCGTCGAACATCGCCTCGGCATCGCCCACGCCATCGAGCTTGAAGGCGTGACGCACGCCCGGCTGGCGGCGCACCTGGTCGAGATTCGCCGATTTGAGCTTGGCGCCGAAGGTGCCGCACATCTCGATCGCGGCATAAAGCATCCCCGGCAGCCGCACGTCGATCGCGTAAAGCGGCGCGCCGGCGACGATCTTGGGCGTATCCACATTGCGGATGGGCTGGCCGATGATCTTGAAATCCTGGGGCGATTTCAGCGGCACCTTGGCCAGATCGGGCGCGGCCTGGCGCGCGGCGGCGGCGGCGAGCGCGGCATAGGTCGCGCGCTTGCCGGTCACCGGATCGAACACCGCGCCGCTCGCGGTCTTCAGCCGGTCGGCGGGAACGCCCCAGTCGCTGGCCGCCGCCTGGACGAGCATCGCCCGCGCCGCCGCGCCCGCGCGCCGCATCGGCAGCCAATTGGCCGGCGTCGCGGTCGAGCAGCCCGCCACTTGCAGCCCGTAAAGCTTGGCATCGGCATGGGCTTGCTCGATCCGCACCCTCGCCCAATCGACGTCGAGCTCCTCGGCGATCAGCATCGGCAGCATGGTGCGCACACCCTGGCCGATCTCGGGATTTTTGGCGATGATCGTCACCGCGTTGTCGGGCTCGATGCGCACGAAGGCGCCGAGCGGCACGGCGGCGCTGTCGGTCGCGGCGGCCTCGGCGGGGGCGAGCCGGAACAGCAGCGCCCCGCTCGCGGCGAGGCTGGCTTTCAGGAACAGGCGGCGGTCGAGCGCGGCGTCCATGGCGGCGCTCAGGCGCGGGCGGCCGCGCGGATCGCGGCGCGGATGCGGTTATAGGTCGCGCAGCGGCACAAATTGCCCGCCATCGCGGCGTCGATCTCGGCGTCGCTGGGTTTGGGCGTGCGCGCGAGCAGCGCGGTCGCGGACATGATCTGACCCGCCTGGCAATAGCCGCATTGGGGCACGTCGGCGTCGATCCAAGCGGCGGTCACCCGCCGGCCGACGGCATTTTGGGCGACCGCTTCGATCGTGGTGACCTTGGCGGCGCCGACGCTGCCGAGCGGGGTCTGACACCCGCGCACCGCCTTGCCGTCGAGATGAACGGTGCAAGCGCCGCACAGCCCCTGGCCGCAGCCGAATTTGGTGCCGATCAGCCCCAAATCCTCGCGCAATACCCAGAGCAACGGCTTTTCGGCAGGCGCGTCGACCTGCACCGCGCGCCCGTTGACCGTGAGTCGAACCGCCATGCGCCTCTCCTTGCGCGGTTCGACTAGCGCAGCCGGGCGAGACGGTCAAGAATGGCGGCAGGGACCGGCGCCGAACCCAGCGCCGGTCCGGGCTTCAAATCAGCGCGTCGCGACGATCGCGGGGGCGGCGGCGCGGGCGGCGGCGATGCGGCGGTCGCGCTCGGCGGTGCCCTGGGCGATCACGCCCTGCTCGCAGGCGAAACGCTGATTTTGCGCGGCGAGCGTCAGCGGGCCGTCGATCGCGCAGATGTCGCGCGCGGCCTGCCACAGCCGGCGATCGAACAGGCGAACGCCCTCGGCGCGGGTCATGTCGAGATCGGCCATGCGGATGGTGGCGGTTTGCTGCACCTGCTCAACATTTGCTGCGGGTGCGAAGAAAGCGGTCGCGGCGAGGGCCGCGGCGAACAGCGTGCGCATCGGAATTTCCCTTGTTGAAAGGCGGCGATTTCTGCCGTCGGATCGGCTATACCAAAACTATCGCCGGCTGCGCCAACAACGATGTTGCACTGCCGTTATGCAAAAGTGCAGAAGGATCGCCATGGACTGGAACGATCTGCGCTATTTCCTGGCGGTATCGCGCCACGGCACCACGCTCGCGGCGGGGCGCGCGCTGCGGGTGAGCCAAACCACGGTCGCGCGCCGGGTGCAAGCGCTGGAAAGCGATCTCGGCCTCACCTTGTTCGAGCGCCGCCCGACCGGCTATGTCCTAACCCCCGAGGGCGAGGGGCTGGTCGAGCATGCGCGCGAAGTCGAAGCGCGCGCCGAAGCGGTGAGCGCCATCGCCGCCGCGCAGCGCCGGGTCGCCCACGGCACGGTGAAGCTCACCACCGAAGAGATCATGGCGGTCACGCTGCTGGTGCCGGTGCTCGGCACGCTGCACGAGACGCATCCGGGCATCACCATCGAGATCGACACCAGCGACGCGATCCGCGATCTCGCCGCCGGCGAGGCCGATATCGCGCTGCGCAGCTGCCACCGGCCCGAGGGCAATGGGCTCGTCGCGCGGCGCCTGGGCGACGAGATTTGGGCGTTTTACTGTAGCGATTCCTATGCCGCCGCGCATGGCGTGCCGGGATCGATGGAAGAACTCGCCCACCACCCGATCATCGGCGGCGGCGGCCCGGGCTTGTGGCGGCACTATCAGCCGTGGCTGGCGCGCTATGGGCTGGAGCGCGCGGTCACGCTGCATCAGGGCTCGGTGGTGGGGTTGCTCGCCTCGGTCAAGGCAGGGTTGGGCCTCGCCGCGCTGCCGGTGATGATCGCCGATCACGAGCCCGGCTTGATCCGCTGCACCCCGCAAACCCCGCCGGGCGGGCGCGGCCTATGGCTTTTGACGCATGAGCGATTGCGCCACACCCCGAGGGTGCGCGCGGTGATGGACCTGATCGGCCGGCACATCATTCGGGCCGCGCGCGAGAGCGAACCCTCGCCCATTTTGCGCCCCGATTTCGCCGACGGCTATGTCGCGCTGCCCAATCCCGCGACGCCGGGCGTACAGTAGAATTCGACCCGCGGCCCGCCGGGGATGAAAATGATGAAGTGGCTCGCGTCCTCGACGGCGAGATTGGGGCGCGGGGTCACGTCCACGCTCACCCCCGGCCAGGCCGCCAGCCGATCGAACAGCGCCACCAAATCATCGGTCGCGACCGCGAAGGCGGCATGGTGCAGCCCGGGATAGCGACGGCGATCGAATTGCGGCGCGCTCTCGGGATCGAGCAGACCCCATAAGGTAATCATCGTGGTATCATCGGTGACGAACGCCGCCGGATAATCGGGGTTCTCGCCCAGCAACTTGTGCCCCAGCGCTTGGACGAAAAAGTCGCGCGCCGCCGGCAAATCGGAAACGGCGAAGCCGAGATGGTGGATGCCGCGCGTTACCGGCGTGGTGCGAAGGTCGCTCATCGACAATTCCTCCAAAAAATTGCCGCGCGAGGTGCGCGCGCCCTAGCGTCACCGTCTTGAAGAAAAGGGCTGAAAACCGGGAATCGCGGCGTTCTCGGGACCCACGTCATCAAGTCGTCACACGAGCGTCATGCGACTGACGCCGAACTCTCACGCATCTGTCCGCAATCCCCGTCAAATGCTCAAAAAAACACAATGACTCGCCTATCTCGCGCAGCCTTCCTTTGGGGGAAAACCATGACCGACTCGACCGACCTCGCCTTCGGCTATGACGATGGCGACATCGATACCAACCGCACCGCCAACCCGTCGCTGAACGACCTCGCCGACGCGATGATCTCGCGCCGCCAGGCGATGCGCAACGGCGCCGGCGCGATGGCGATGGCGGTGTTCAGCAGCAGCTTCTTGAGCGCCTGCAACGACGAACCCGGCAGCCGCCCGGCGTTCGACGCGGCGCCGACGGCGGGCCTCACCAACTCGGGCGCCACGAACAGCGGCCGCGTGGTGACGCTCACCGGCACCGCGACCGACAATAACCCGATCGCCTCGGTGGTGGTGACGCAAACCGGTGGCCCGACGGTCAATCTGATCCCGGCGGCGACCGCCAACAGCTTCACCTTCGTCGCGCCCACCGTTTCGGCGGCGACGACGCTGAACTTCCGCCTGACCGCGACCGACACCGCCGGTCAGGTCGCCGTGGCCGACACCAGCGTGACGGTGAACCCGCCCGCGCTCGGCTTCACCGCGATCGCGAAGAACCGCAACGACGTCGTCACCGTGCCCACGGGCTATACGGTCACCGTGCTGTCGCGTCTGGGCGACCCGATCGCCGCCAATGTGCCGGCCTATGCCAACAACGGCACCGACACCAATTTCGCACAGCGCATCGGCGACCATGGTGACGCGCTTTATTATTACGGTCTCTCGGCGACCGGCGCGCGCGACGACACCAGCAACACGCGCGGCCTGCTGGTGCAGAACCATGAGAACATCACTCAAACCTATCTGCACCCCAATGGCCCGACCACGACCGGCGGCGTCCGCCCCGAGGCCGAGGCGATCAAGGAAATCGAAGCGCATGGCGTGAGCGTGATCGAGGTCACTCGCGCGCTGAGCGGCGCCTGGAGCTATGTCCAGGGCAGCACCTTCAACCGCCGCGTCACGCCGAACACGCCCACCGTGTTCAACGGCCCGGTGCGCGGCGCGAGCTTCATGCAGACGGCTTTCTCGCCCGACGGCACCGCCGGGCGCGGCACGATCAACAATTGCGCGAACGGCTACACCCCCTGGGGCACCAACCTGACGTGCGAGGAAAATTGGGCCGGTTACTTCCGCCGCCCCGCCGCGACCGACAATCCGCTGCGCACCGCCGCCCAAGTCACCTCGCTCACCCGCTATGGCGTGACGAGCAACACCGGCAATTACGGCTGGTCGACCGTTACCCCGGCCGATCCCAGCAACACGCTGTTCCGCAAGTGGGACGCGCGCGTCACCGGCGCCTCGGCGACCGCCGACTTCCGCAACGAGCCCTATCACTATGGCTGGGTGGTCGAGATCGACCCCTATGACCCGACCCAGGCGCCGCGCAAGCGCACCGCGCTCGGCCGCATGAACCACGAAGGCGCCTGGCCGGGCAATTTCGTCGCCGGCCGCCGCCCCGCCTTCTACATGGGCGACGACGCGCAGAACGAATATCTCTACAAGTTCGTGTCGGCCACGCCCTGGGTTGCGGCCGATGCGCAGAGCACCAATCGTCTGGCGATCGGCGACAAATATCTCGACGCGGGCACGCTCTACGTCGCGATCTTCAATGCCGACGGCACCGGCCAATGGGCGCCGCTCGTGTTCGGCACCGGCCCGATCACGTCCAGCAACCCGACCTATCCCTTCGCCAATCAGGCGGACGTGCTGGCGAATGCCCGCCTCGCCGCCGATGTTTCGGGCGCGACCCGGATGGACCGCCCCGAATGGACCGCGGTGAACCCGGTGACCGGTGAGATGTACCTCACCCTCACCAACAACGCCTCGCGCCGTCCGAACACGGTCGATGCGGCCAACCCGCGCGCTTATGTCGATCCGCCGAGCACCGCCGTCGGCAACCGCAACGGCCACATCATCCGCCTGCGCGAAACCGGCGACAATACCGAGGCGACCACCTTCACCTGGGACATTTACGTTTTCGGTTCGGGGTCGGACCTCGACGCGACCAACATCAACCTCTCGGGGCTGACCGCCGACAACGACTTCTCCAGCCCCGACGGGCTGTGGTTCGGCCGCCCGACCAACGCTTCGGGCCAGGTGACGCCGCTCGCCTGGATCCAGACCGACGATGGCGCCTTCACCGACGTGACCAACAACCAGATGCTGGCCGCGATGCCGGGCCGCGTCGGCGACGGCACCACCCGCGTCGTCAACAACAATGCCGGCGGCCTGACCGGTTCGGCGACCACGCGGATCGGCGCGGCGCCGGGCGCGCAGCTGCGTCGCTTCCTGGTCGGTCCGTCGCAGTGCGAAATCACCGGCATCGACTCGACCCCGGACGGTCGCACGCTGTTCGTCGGCATCCAGCACCCCGGCGAAGACGGCACCTTCTCGGCGCCGGGCAGCGGCTGGCCCGCCACCCAGGCGACCGGCACCGCCCCCGCTGGCACCCGCCCGCGCTCGGGCGTGGTGGTGATCACCAAGAATGACGGCGGCGTGGTCGGCCTCTGATCCGGCCCTTCCGCTGAACCTATCGCGCCCCCCGGCAACGGGGGGCGTTTTTCATTGGGGCGGCAAGGAGGGCGGCGGCGCGCCGGTCGCGCGGCCGTTCAGTGCGTCGGGCGCGGGAGCAGCGGGTACCAGCCGTCGCTCGCCCACAGCGCCAGCGGACAATGCGGCGCGATGGCGCGATACGTCACCAGCATCGCGCCGAAGCCCGCGCCGTCGAACAGGCTGGCGCCGAGCGGGCGCAGATGCTGCGGTTTGGCGCGGCTGCGGCGCAGCGCCTCGATCCCCGCGTCGAGCAGCGCGCCTTCGAGCAGATCGCGCGCCTGGGGCGAGGAATAGAGCCGCAAATTGCCGACCCCGCGCCCGGTGCGCAGCAGCGGCGCCGCGCGCATCGAGGCGAAATAAGCCTCCGCCAGGGGAGACACCGCCTTGGGGCGCAGCACATCGGCGTCGCGGCCGCCCGATTTGCGATCCTCGAAGGTCAGCTTGGTGATGTAATCGACCTCGATCGTCTTGCGATAGCTTTTGGCGATGCAATCGAGCATCTGCTCGATCGCGCTGATCGCGAGCTGATGCGTCGCGAAGGCGATCACCGTCACCTTGGCCGAGGGCGCCGTGAGCCCCCGCGCGAAGGCGGCGAGATCGGCGCGCAGCCGCGCCCCCGAATAAACGGCATCGGCGATATAGATATAGCGATGCGCCTTGCGCCGCCCGGTATCGGCGATCGAGAGCCCGCATTCCTCGCGCAGCACGCGCTCGAAGATCGCGAGCAGCCCGTTCGGGTCGGCATCGACGCGGTCGCCGTTCAGGATGCGCACCCCGCGCCAGAATTCGGCATGATTGCCCGCGGTCAGCTTCGAATCGGTGATCACGCCGCGAAAAAAGGCGGTCGCCGCGGTCTGCGAGAAATAGGTCTTGCTGAAGACGCGGATCAGTTCCTTCACCACCGGGCGGCGCTTGTCCTCGGGCAATTGTTCGGCCCAGCGGCGGACATGCGCGGCGCCCGCGGTCGCGGGATCGGCGGGCGTGCCGCGATAGTCGCGCAGGATCGTGGCCAGCTGCGCGCAATCCTCGTCAAACGCCACATCGCCCTCCGATCAGCGCACGCTTGGTGCTCTCCTGATAGGGCTAACGGACGGCGCCGGACGGTTCAGCTAGAGTTGCCGCCAAATTGACCCGATCGGCCTGATTCAGCGGCTTAGGGCAAAGGCTAAAGCACGGCGAAGACGATGCACGCCTCGTCCGACAGCGATTGCAGCGGCGGCTGGAGGGTGAAGGCGGGAAGCGTGCCCGGCGCGGCCGGCGTGGGGGGCGGCGGCGGCGGGGGCGGGGGCGGCGGCAACGGGTAGCTTTCGGCACCGTCGCGCAGGCGGCTGGCCGACACCGTCACGTCGGTCGGCAGCCCGGGGGGGCCGGCATAGCTCGGCCAGCCGGCGAGAATGTCGGTGCGGCACACGCGCGCGGTGGGATCGACCACTTTCACCGGCCCCAGCCGCGCCCCCGCCGCCTCCACCGCCGCCCGCGCGCGCGCCGCCGCGTCGCGCATCGCCGCATCGGCCAGCGCGCGCTTCTGAACATTGTCGGGCTCGAGCCGGAAGGAGACGCTTCCCACGCTCGTCGGCTTGGCGGCGAGCACCGCATTATAGACGCGCTCGAGCACGCTGATGTCGCGCACCTCGATCTCGATCAGCGCCGCCACTTCGTAGCGATCGATCTTGTCGGCGCGTTGATTCTCGATCAGCCGCCCGTCCTTGTCGCGATATTGGTCATAGAGGGCGCGCGTCGCGAAGGTGGTGGTCAGCCGCGCGCGTTCGGCGCCGATCGCGCGGAGCACGGTGTCGAGCGCAGCGACCTGACGCGCCGCCGCACCGGTCGCCGCCGCCGCGTCGCGCTCGACCGCGCTGAAGGTCGCGCTGAAGCGCGCGCGGTTGGCGGGCAATTCGGTGCGCACCCGCCCGAGCGACGCGATCACCGGCTCGCGCATCCACCAGGGCGCGGGCACGTAACGATCGCCGAGCACGGCGGGCGGGGTTTGCGCGCTCGCCGCGCTCCCCAACAGCAACAGCGGCAGCAGCAACGGACGCATCGCGAATCCCTTCGGCCTTGGAGGTGGCGGCGGCGAGCTTGGCACGCAGGCGCGCGGTCGCAAAGCCATGCACGAACAAGAAAAACCCGCGGCACCCTCCCCCAGGACGCCGCGGGTTTTCCCGCCCCTTGCCATCAACTCTTAAGCGATCGTCGCGTCCGCGCCGCCCTCAGGCGACGCGCGCGGGGATCACGTCGTCGGGCTCGCGCAGCACATAGCCGCGGCCCCACACCGTCTCGATATAATTGTCGCCGTCGCACGCCAGACTCAGCTTCTTGCGCAGCTTGCAGATGAACACGTCGATGATCTTGAGCTCGGGCTCGTCCATCCCGCCATAGAGATGGTTGAGGAACATTTCCTTGGTGAGCGTGGTGCCCTTGCGCAGCGAGAGCAGCTCGAGCATCGCATATTCCTTGCCCGTCAAATGCACGCGCGCGCCATCGACTTCGACCGTCTTGGCGTCGAGATTGACCGCGAGCTTGCCGGTGCGGATCACGCTTTGCGAATGGCCCTTCGAACGGCGCACGACCGCATGAATGCGCGCGACCAGTTCCTCGCGGTGGAAGGGTTTGGTGACATAATCATCGGCGCCGAAGCCGAAGCTGCGCACCTTGCTATCCATTTCCGAATTGCCCGAGAGGATCAACACGGGGGTCTGCACGCGCGCGACGCGCAGCTTCTTGAGCACGTCATAGCCATGCATGTCGGGCAGGTTCAGATCGAGCAGGATGATGTCGTAATCATAGAGCTTGCCCAGATCGAGGCCTTCCTCGCCCAGATCGGTGGTATAGACGTTGAAACCTTCGGCCGAGAGCATCAGTTCGATCGCCTTGGCGGTCGTCGGCTCGTCCTCGATCAGCAGCACGCGCATTCGCCCAGTCCCCCTAGTTCTGGCCGCGACCCCTGCGTCGCTCGACCTGCAGCATTAACCAAACGGGACATGAACGCAAAAGGTTAATTTAGTCCTAAGCCTAGGGAATCCACGAGTCGCGGCGTTTCTTGCACGGTTCGACTCATCCCCGGCGCGCCCAATTCGGCGCTCAGAAAAGCAATCAGGGTTTCCACGCGCGCCGGTCGCAGCGTGGCGGGCGGGGTGAGCAAATGGAGCGCGAGCGCGGGCGGATGCCAATCGGTCAGCACCGCTTCGAGCCGCCCGGCGGCGAGATCGGCGGCGACGATGAAATCGGGGAGCACCGCCAGCCCCAGCCCCGCGCACAGCGCCGGCAGCAGCGCCTCGCCGCTGTTCGCGGTGAGCGGCCCGCTGCTGCGCAACGCGACCTGCGCGTCGCCGGGGCCGGTGAAATGCCATGGCCCGCTGACGTTCGAATAGCCGAGCAGCCGGTGCTCGGCGAGTTGCGCGGCGTGGCTCGGCCGCCCGTGGCGCGCGAAATAAGCGGGCGCGCCGACGATGTGCATCGCGATGGGTCGCAACCGGCGCGCGCGTAGCGAACTGTCGGGCAATTGGCCGATGCGCAAGGCGACGTCGAACCCTTGCGCGACGATGTCGACCACCGCGTCCGACAGATCGAGGTCGATCTCGATGCGCGGATGCTCGGCGAGGAAACGCGCGATCACCGGCGCGACATGGCCGAGGCCGAAGCTCATCGGCGCGCTCACCCGCACCCGCCCGGCGAGCGCCGCCGCCCCCTCTTGCGCCGCCTCCTCCGCCGCGCGCGCCTCGGCGAGCATCGCGCGCGCGCGGTCGGCGAGCCCGCGCCCCTGTTCGGTGAGCGTCAGCCGGCGCGATGTGCGGTGAAACAGCGCGGTGCCGAGCTGCGCCTCGAGCCGCGCGATCGCCTTGGAGACGGTCGCCTTGGACACCCCGACCGCCTCGGCGGCGGCGCTGAACGAGCGATGCTCGATCACACAGGCGAACAAGGCCCAGGCTTCGAGATCGGGGAGCCGCATGGCGCGGGCTTAAGCGCTTGACCCGCCACGCGCAATCGCGGACGCGCCCCGTCGCGATCGGAAACGATCCTTTTCCAAGGTTTCCGTTTACGCGCTCATCGCCGCCCCTACATTGGCGACAACCAAGGAGGCAGCGATGATCACCGATACCGAAGCGAAAATCGACATCCGCCGTTTCGCCGAACTCGGCCATGCCGATCACGGCTGGCTGAAGGCGCGCCACCATTTCTCCTTCGCCAGCTATTATGATCCCGCGCGCATGGGCTGGGGGGCGATCCGCGTGTGGAACGATGACGAGATCGCCGCGAACAGTGGCTTCCCGCCGCATCCGCACCGCGACATGGAAATCATCACTTACGTCCGCGAAGGCGCGATCACCCATCAGGATTCGATGGGCAATCAGGGCCGCACCGAGGCGGGCGACGTGCAAGTGATGAGCGCGGGCACCGGCGTGCGCCACGCCGAATATAATCTGGAGAGCGAGACCACGAAGATCTTCCAGATTTGGATCGAGCCCAAGCGGCTGGGCGGCGCCCCCGCCTGGGGCGCCAAGCCCTTCCCCAAGGCCGATCGCTCGGGGCAATTCGTGGTGCTCGCAAGCGGTTTCGCCGAGGACGAAGGCGCGCTGCCGATCCGCGCCGATGCCCGGCTGCTCGCCGCGACGGTTACCGCCGGCGAGCGCATCCGCCACGCGGTGGCGCCGGGCCGCCACGCTTATCTGGTGCTCGCGCGCGGCGCGGCGGAGATCGAGGGCGCGCGGGTGAACGCGCGTGACGGCGTCGCGATCGCGGGCGGCCAGTCGATCGAGATCACCGCGCTCGAAGACGCCGAGCTGGTGCTCGTCGACAGCGAATAACGGCTTTTCCTGCAATCACTTCAAGGGGCCGGCTGCCACAAGCCGGCCCGATCCTTTCACCACGGGAGACGTTCCATGACCAAAGTGCTGGTGCTTTATTATTCGTCCTACGGCCATCTCGAGCAAATGGCCGACGCCGTCGCCGAGGGCGCGCGCTCGGCGGGCGCCGAGGTCGATGTCCGCCGCGTTCCCGAAACCGCGCCCGCCGAAGTCGTCGCGGCCGCGCATTTCAAGACGGACCATGCCCATGAAGTGATCAGCGGCCCCGAGGCGCTCGCCGATTATGACGCGATCATCATCGGCACCCCCACCCGCTATGGCCGCATGTCGAGCCAGATGGCGGCGTTTCTCGATACCACCGGCGGGCTCTGGGCGCGCGGCGCGCTCAACGGCAAGGTCGGCGGCGCCTTCACCGCGACCGCGACCCAGCATGGCGGGCAAGAGACGACCTTGTTCTCGGTGATCACCAATTTGTTCCACCTCGGGCTGATCGTGGTCGGGCTCGATTATGGCTTCCAGGCGCAAATGGGCGTCGATGAAGTGAAGGGCGGCGCGCCCTATGGCGCGACGACGATCGCCGACGCCAATGGCAGCCGCCAGCCGAGCGCGACCGAGCTCGACGGCGCGCGCTATCAGGGCCGCCGTATCGCCGAAGTCGCGGTCAAGCTGAAGGGCTGAGGGAGACGGCGGCGCTAGGCGCCGCCCGATCTCTGTCTCTCATCCGAGGGTCGCCCCAGCCCGGCGGGGGCGATCTTTGTATCAGCAGAGAGTTTCGCGCGGTCGTCCTCGACGGCTTTTCACGAAGCCGGTCCTCATTCTCTCGGCATGGCGACGCGCCCCCTTTGACCCCCGTCGCCCGCTTTGCCACAAGCGCGCGCCATGGTTGCTTCGATGTTTGCTTCGATCCGTCCCGCGCTCTTCGCGCTCGATCCCGAACGCGCGCATCGCCTCACCATCAAGGCGCTCGCCGCCTGGGGCGCGATCGGCGCGCCCGGCGCGGCCCCCGCGCCCGACGCGTGCTTGAAGACCGACCTCGCCGGCCTAACCTTCCCCTCGCCGCTCGGCCTCGCCGCCGGGGTGGACAAGGATGCGGAAGCCATTCCCGGCTTTTTCGCGCTCGGCTTCGGCGGGGTCGAGGTCGGCACGCTCACCCCCCTGCCCCAGGCCGGCAACCCGCGCCCGCGCCTGTTCCGCTTGGTCGAGGACGAGGGCGTGATCAACCGCATGGGGTTCAACAATGGCGGCCTCGCCGCCGCGCTCGCGCGGCTCCCCAAGCAGCGGCGCGGGGTGCTCGGCATCAATGTCGGCGCGAACAAGGACAGCGCCGACCGGATCGCCGATTATGCGAGCGGCGTCGCGCGCGCGGCGGCCCATGCCGATTACATCACCATCAACATCAGCTCGCCCAACACGCCGGGCTTGCGCGATCTGCAATCGGGGAGCGCGCTCACCGAATTGCTCGCCGCCTGCGCCGAGGCGCGCGGGGGCACGCCCTTGTTCCTGAAGATCGCCCCCGATCTCGACGCGGGCGGCATCGACCATGTGGTGCGCGCGGGCGTTAAGGCGGGGATCGCAGCGCTGATCGTCGGCAACACCACGATCAGCCGGCCGCTCCTTAAGGGGCGCCAGGCGGGCGAGACGGGCGGGCTTTCGGGCGCGCCGCTCAAGGCGCTCGCGCGGCAGAAATTGCTCGAGGCGCGCGCGGCGAGCGGCGGGCAACTGCCGTTGATCGCGGCGGGGGGAATCGACAGCGCCGAGGAAGCCTATTGGCGGCTCGCCCATGGCGCGCGGCTGGTGCAGCTTTACTCGGCGCTCGTCTATCGCGGCCCCGGGCTCGCGCGCGCGATCAACCATGGCCTGGCGGCGCTTTATGCGCGCGAGGGCGCGCCCGAAAACTGAGCGACGCTACGGCTTGCTCCGGCGCGGCAAAGGCCGCTAGGGTCCGCGCCCATGAAGCTTTTCCCGCTGTTCGCGGCGACGCTCCTCCTCGGCGCGCCCGCTTGTGCCCAGAGCCCCGCCGGCGCGCCTCCGGCCGTCGCCGAGCCGCGCGGTGTCGTCTCGGCCGCGCACCCGCTCGCCGCCGAAGCCGGGCGCGAGATGTTGCGCCAGGGCGGGAGCGCGGCCGATGCGGAACTCGCGATGATGCTCGCGCTGACGGTCGTCGAGCCGCAATCGAGCGGCATCGGCGGCGGCGGCTTCTTCGTCTATCAGCCCGCCAAGGGCAAGTTGGTGACGATCGACGGGCGCGAAACCGCGCCCAAGGCAGCGACCCCGGCGCGCTTTCTCGATGCGAGCGGCAAGCCGCGCGCGCGCTTCCAGGCCATCCCGGGCGGGCTGTCGGTAGGCGTGCCTGGCAATATCGCGCTGATGGCGATGGCGCATAAACGCTTCGGCAAGCTGCCGTGGAAGGCGCTGTTCCAGCCCGCGATCAAGCTTGCCGAGGAGGGCTATCCGGTCAGCGCCCCGATGGCGCGCGGCATGGGTTATGTGAGCCAGGCGTGGCAGGATTTCCCGGCGATCAGCGCGCTATACGCGCCCGGCGGCAAGCCGCTCGCGGCGGGGCAGATGGTCAAGAACCCCGCGCTCGCGCTCACGCTGCGGCGGATCGCGGCGATCGGCCCCGATGCTTTCTACAAGGGCGAAAATGCCCAGGCGATCGTGAGCGCGGTCAACGGCGCCAAGCGCAACCCCGCCGATATGACGCTCGCCGACATCGCCGGCTATCAGGCGAAGGAACGCACGCCGATCTGCGGCAGCTATCGCGGCTACAAGATTTGCGGGATGGGCCCGCCCTCTTCGGGCGCGGTGACGGTGCTGCAAATCCTGGGGATGCTCGAGCGGTTCGATTTAAAAGCGCTCGGGCCAGCCAATCCGCGAAGCTGGCATTTGATCGCCGAGGCGATGCAACTCGCTTATGCCGATCGCGAGCTTTATCTGGGCGACCCTGATTTCGTGACCATGCCGCTGAAGGGCATGGTCGACAAAGCCTATCTCGCGCAGCGCTCGGCGCTGATCGATCCCGCCAAGGCACGCGGCACCTACGAGGCCGGCACGCCCCCGGGCGCCGCGCCGCGCAGCCCGGGCGTTTCGAGCGAGGTGAGCGGCACCACCCATTTCGTCGCGATCGACCGCGCGGGCAATGTCGCGACGATGACCTCGACCGTCGAAGGCCCGTTCGGCAGCCAATTGCTCGCGAGCGGCTATGTGCTCAACAACGAGCTGACCGATTTCACCTTCGCGCCCGAGGTGAACGGCGCCCCGGTCGCCAATCGGGTCGAGGGCGGCAAGCGGCCGCTCTCTTCGATGTCGCCGACGATCGTTTATGACGCCAAGGGCGCGCCCGTGTTCACCGTCGGCGCGGCGGGGGGCAAGACGATCATCATGCAAGTCGCCAAGGCGCTGATCGCGCATCTCGATTGGGGGATGAGCGCGCGCGAGTCGATCGGGCTCGGCCTGGTCTATTTCGGTGGCAACGGCATCATCCTCGAACGCGGCACCGTGCTCGAGCCGATGAAGCCCGCGCTCGAGGCGCTCGGCCACCGGGTGAGCGTGGCCGAACTCGGGCTCAAGGCCAATGCCGCCGAACGCACCGCGAGCGGCTGGGTCGGCGCCGCCGATCCGCGCAGCATCGGGGTGGCGCTCGGCGAATGAATATCCCGGCGCCGCCCTTAGAAGGCGGCGTCCAATAAAGAACCAAGTCGCTGGGGGGCGACGTTTCTTTTAGGAGAGACGATGCGAAAGCTCGAATATTTTCCCAATCTCGTCACCATGTTCTTCACACGCGCGCGCGAAGGCGGTGACAAGCCCTTCTTGTGGCACAAGGCCGGCGGCAAATGGCATTCGCAAAGCTGGGCCGAGGTCGCCCGCGCGGTCGCGAGCCTTGCCCAAGGGCTCAAGAGTCTGGGCATCATGCCCGGCGACCGCGTGATGCTCGTCGCCGAGAATCGCCCCGAATGGTGCATCGCCGATCTCGCGATCATGGCCGCCGGCGCGGTGACGGTGCCGACCTACACCACCAATACCGAGCGCGACCACAGCCACATCATCGAGAATTCGGGCGCGCGCGCGGTGATCGTGTCGAACGCCAAGCTCGCCAAAACGCTGCTCCCCGCCGTGCTGCGTTCCTCGATGCTGCGCATCGTGATCGGCATCGAGGATTTGCGCATCGGCCAATCGGGCGATGTTTCGTTCCACGGCTTCGCCAAGCTGATCGCCGATCACCCCGCCGACCCCGCCGAAGCCGAGGCCGCCGCGCAAGGTATGAAGCGCGACGATCTCGCCTGCATCATCTACACCAGCGGCACCGGCGGCGCGCCGCGTGGGGTGCGCCAGCATCACGGCGCGATCCTGCATAATTGCGCGGGATGCACCGCGATCATTTCCGAGGATTTCGGTTGGGGGGACGAGGCGTTCCTCTCCTTCCTGCCGCTCTCCCACGCTTATGAGCATAGCGCGGGCCAGCATTTCCCGATCGCGCTCGGCGGGCAGATTTATTACGCCGAGGGGCTCGACAAGCTCGCCTCCAATATCGAGGAGACGCGCCCGACGATCATGGTCGTCGTGCCGCGCCTGTTCGAAGTGCTGCGCCAGCGCATCGTCAAGCAGATCGAGAAACAGGGCAAGCTGCCCAATTGGCTGCTCGGCCAGGCGATGGCGGTGGGCGGGCGCAAGGCGAGCGGCAAACGCGGCCTGGTCGACCCGCCGCTCGAGCTGCTGCTCGGCGCGACGCTGCGCCCGCGCATCGCCAAGCGCTTCGGCGGGCGGATCAAGGCGATGGTCTCGGGCGGCGCGCCGCTCAACCCCGAAATCGGCATTTTCTTCGATTCGCTGGGGCTCACTTTCCTGCAAGGCTATGGCCAGACCGAGGCGGCGCCCGTCATCTCGTGCAACCGCCCGAAAGTGGGGCTGAAGCACGACACGGTCGGCCCGCCGCTCCCCGATACCGAGGTCCGCATCGCCGAGGATGGCGAGATTCTCGTACGCGGCGAGCTGGTGATGCACGGCTATTGGAACAATGACGAGGAGACCGCGCGCGTCCTGAAGGACGGCTGGCTCCACACCGGCGACATCGGCGAGATCGACGCCCAGGGGCGGATCAAGATCACCGATCGCAAGAAGGATCTGATCATCAACGACAAGGGCGACAATGTCGCGCCGCAAAAGGTGGAAGGGATGCTCACCCTTCAACCCGAAATCCTGCAAGCGATGATCGCGGGCGATCGCAAGCCGCATATGGTCGCGGTGCTGGTGCCCGATCCCGAATGGACTCAGGAATTTTGCGCGAAGACCGGCGCGAATTGCAATTTCGCCAAGCTCGCCGAAAATCCCGACTATCGCGCCGCGCTGGCGGCGGCGGTCGAGCGGGTGAACAAGGATTTGTCGGTGATCGAGCGCGTGCGCCGCTTCGTGATCGCCGACGAGCCCTTCACCATCGAGAATCAGCAGCTGACGCCCTGGCTCAAGATCCGGCGCCATGTGCTGAAGCAAGTTTATGGCGCGCGACTGGACGCGCTTTACAAGGGGTAACGAAGGGGGCGCGGATGAAGGCGACGCCCGCGCGCGTCGAGCAATCGGCGTCGATCGAATTGCCATCCGGGTCGCCCCGGACATGATCCGGGGCTTCGCTCCTGCTTCTACCGTCGCGAGGCAGCCTGGCCCCGGATCAAGTCCGGGGCGACGTGGCTCATAAGCGTCGCAACGAGCTCGAGAGTCTGTCCTACTAAAGCCGTTTTCGATCACAACGGAGCTCCTCCCCTGTAAGGGGAGGTGGCAGCCGCGCGAGCGGCTGACGGAGGGGTATCCCCAGCAGTTCGAGGGCGACACCCCTCCACCATTCGCTATGCGACCACCGGCTTGCTTCGCAAGCCGGGCTCCGGCGGATCACCTGCCCCCGGCAGGTGATTTGCCCGCCTACGCCCCCCTCCCCTTTCAGAGGAGGAGCTTTCTCCGTCGAGCCATTGATTCGGTGTGATCGCAAACAGATCTAGT
>FRDC01003428.1_pt1 | contig 34801 bp, 34 predicted proteins | sample 1106171 | NCBI WGS metagenome assembly FRDC01 (sample SAMEA3930566, study PRJEB13176) | freshwater metagenome | biome: Drinking water system; feature: drinking water; material: water | place: Singapore | collected 2014-12-20 | reverse complement strand
CGGCGTCACCCGCTGATTGTTCAACTCGATCACGCTCCGAGCAAGCCACCGGCCATAGAACCGGTACGCAAGCACGTAAATACACCCCGCCGCCACCACCAGCCAGAGACCGTTTACTTTTTCAGAGGGATTGACGACCCCGACGACGTGGGCCAGAGCGACCGAACCAAGGATGGAGAGTAGCACCCAGAGCAGATTCACCGCCGCTTTCATGCGCGGCATCCTAACACAAAAAGTCGGAAGGGCACCCCTGTCGGTCCAGTGTTCCCAGAACGCAGCATGCAGGATTCGTCCAAAGGTCGGCAATGATCCATGACTTATTTCAATTAAACCCAGGAACGATCATCAGAAACTCTTTCGATGATCGTCATCCCCCACATTTTCATAGCTGGGCAGATCGTCAATGCCATGCTCATCTGCCTCTGCCAGGACATGTTGTCTCCCTCTAAGTCGTTCGTGAGGATCGTCGCGGCCGATGACTGGATGAATCGGGACACAACTTGCTGCAGCGCACGGCCGTTGCTCCTTCGTGGCAAGGGCGAAGCCTATACTGCCTGAGGCCTGGCGAGTTTATAGGCGAGAGTGCGCCAGGCGTAGTTGGGTGATTCAGGAGGTCCGGCGGCAGCGCGCAGCCTCATGAGCGATCGATCTTTTTTTGGTATATCCGGTATACTCCGCCCCATGCCCTCTTCCTCTCCGCCTTCGCCTCGCGACCGCCGCGAGTTCTATCGCATCACCGTGAACCTGCCCATCAGCCTGCAAGCGGAGAAGGACTCAAGCGAAGTTCCGCTCGTGGAGAAAGCCGTCAATATCAGCGGCGGCGGCATCGGCGTGATTGTCGAGATCCCGTACCGGCCGGACGAGATTCTTTCGTGTAAGCTGCGGCTGTCCGATGACGTGCTCTTCACGTCCACCATCGAAGTATTACGCGTCGAGCCGATTCCCTATCCGCCTGGCACCTACCGTCTTCAAGCGCGCTTCTTTCGGCTCCCATCGGAGATTCGTGAACTCCTGATCCGCCACATCATGCGCTTCCAACGCGACCATCTCACCAAACACTACTCAGCCTAGAGAGGTTGTTGAGCCAGTAGGACGCCGGCAAGAGTGGACGCAGCCCTGATCGCCTACTTCTTTTTCTTGGGAGGCTTCGAGGTGGCACACTCAACCGCTTCGTTGAGCCACTTCGCGAGGCCGGATGCCGAGCGGTAGCCGGCTTGGCCGATGAACAGAAAGCCCTTGAGCGGTTTGCCGGTGAAATCCATCTTGCGGGCGTGGGGTCTTTTGAGGAGGGATTCGTAGCGATCGGGCAGGACACGCACCATGAGGCGGTCTGTCTCGATTCCACAGCACATGTGCCCGTTGAGCATGAAGCAAAGCCCGCCGAACATGCGCTTTTCTTCGACGCCTTTGCGGCGCGTGAAGTAGCGCCTGATCCGCTCGGCCAATCGCTCGTCGTAGGCCATGGAGTCACAACTCTACGCCTTCATGAAAGACCGATCAATCTTCGCATCCGCCCTAGAGCAAGGGCGAACCACCTCGAGGCGGTTCGCCCGTTGTGCTGCCCGCGGCTCATGACCCTGACGACGCGGAAGCCCGCCGACTCCTGGGCCTTCCCACTTCACTCCTGCGTCCGGCGATGGACACCACGCTGGTCCGGGCCAGGATCGTCCAGAGCCCCATCAGGAGCGCCGACATGGCGCCCACCATCATCAGTCCGGCCCCAATCAACGACGTCCATCCCATCATGGCATTCACCCTGCTCCTTTCTCCCCATAGAGGTCGGGCTCAAAAGAGGCCGTGCCGCGCCGGCACCGCATATCTCTTCGTGGCCCTCTCCCGTCGCTCAGGTCGTTGGGCTTCTTCGCCATTCGCCGACCAAAGATCCTTGATCCGGCCCCAGGTGCCGGAGCCGCGCCGCCCATTGGTCTGCTCCTCTTGTTCATCGGATCGGTCTTCGTTTCGCCATCGCTTGAACCATTCATATTGTCTCATGATCGTCGTCTCAGCTCCTTCCGTCGTTCCGTTCCTGCTCTCTCCACAATAGAAAGGCCCCACCGCCGGTTAAGGCGGTGAGGCCTTTCGACCCGTCGTCCGCCCTCGCGCTTAGGATCCTTCAATCATGATGCGTCGACACTTGGCCTCTTCCCGTTTGGGGAAGCTGATCGTCAGCAAGCCATGTTTCTGCGTCGCGGCCGCCTTGTCGTGATCGACGAAGCTCGGCAGCCGGAAGCGGCGCACGAAGGGCCCATCGGCGATCTCCCGCAGATGGACCTTTTCCGGCACCGCCGTCCGGTCCTTGCGTTCGCCCTTGACGGTCAGTACCTGTTTGTCGACTTCCAGGGTGATATCTTTCGGCTCCCAACCAGGCAGCGCCATCTGCACATAAAACCCATCATCGTCTTCCCACGCGTTACAAGCCGGAGCCCAAGAGGCTTCCGAGGCGCCGAACGCACGCAGGGCTTCGTCCAACACCCGATCGATCTGTCGATCGAACGTGTCGGACCCGATGGACGAAATGACTGTCGGCAAATAGGTGCTCATAACGATCCCTCCTCCTCTCCACGAGAGTCTGGTTATGGATAAATGGTTAATGATTCTCGATTGGGAGCTGGACCAACAGGGACCGGGGCAGTTCCTGCCGCCGCTACTCCGCCAGTTGGGCCTTACACCAATCGCGCTGGTTAAGTATCAGCAACGGAGAAGGAGATAATTTCGTCCGAGTCAGAGTCAAGAGGGTACTGCGGGGTCGTGAACCTCCAGCTGCGGTAAGGACTTAGATCCGCTGAGCCACCCCGGCCAGCCGATACAGGCTGGCGAACGACTCCTGCGATTCCGTCTAGTCCCCTCACATCGAGCCGTGTGTTGAAAATTTGTACCGCCGAACGCCTTCACGCGCGACAGCCTCACAGTTCACAGTTTCTGATGTTCGGTCGCAGGCGGGACTGCCAGCGGCAGAAACGATCGGGCCACCGACATTTCCTCGGCGCTGAATTCCCGCAAGACCAGATAGGCGAGCAGAATGACTCCACTGACACAGGCCAGTTTGACCAACAGCAAGAAGCCGGTGGTCGGCCACATCACCGCCAGCGCGTAGGCCAAGGCGCTGACCACCACGCTTCGCCACAACGTATCCATCGGCGGGACAATCTTCCAAAGATGGTAGACCACCCCGACGGACGCTACCGCGCCGATCACTTGACACAGCACGGTCGCCATCGCCGCACCCCATATGCCGAACGGAGGGATCAACATGTGATTGCCGATCACGACGAGGAGGACTAGCGGCAGGCTCAAATAGAGGGTGAACCGAGGAACTCCGGATGCCGTGGCCAGAACCGCGGCAACCGGGACCATCACAAACACAATGGCTCCGATGATCAGGAGAGCCAGGATCGGAGCCGCAGCTTCGAACGATTGGCCGAATACCCACGTGACGATCTCAGGAGCCGCTCCGGCGACGAGCGCGCCGAACGGGAAGAGGCCTAACACGATTCTCATCGCGCCTTGACCCATCTCTTTGGCCTGCTCGGTTTTCCCCTCGGACAGCAGCCGACTCACCGTCGAGAGCAGGAGCGGAGTAAATGCGGTGGCAAACAGGCCGGGAAGGATGGATAAATTCTGTGCGGCACCATAGATGCCCACCTGTTGGATGGTGCCCCCAAGGGTCTTCAACATGACCAGACTGAGACTGGCGAACACTGACAACGACAAGGAAGAGAGCCCCAGCAGGATGCCCAACTCAAAAAACGGGCGCACCGGCACTTGGGTTTGCCCGAGGAACGGAGGCTTCACGTATCGACGACCGAGGATCAGTTCGACGATGGACGCGCCGAGGCTTCCGAGGATGGCGCCAGGAATGGACCAGCCCATTTGCACCAGGAACAGAATCAGGGCAAGCCTGCTTAGCCAGCGGCCGGCATTGCCGACGGCTTTTTGGCGAAAACTGCCCATGCCGATGAGAATGTTCTGGTGTCCTTGCGAAAGGCTGCTGATGGGAAGATGGAGAGCGCAGAGGGCTAGATACGGCGCCAGCTGCGGCTCGCTGAGCAGCCAGGCCAAGGGAAAGGCGAGCAGTGCCAGCAGCAGTCCTCCGGCGGTTCCCGCCAGGACATGCAAGCGGATCACCGTCGCTCCGACCGGGCGCCAATCCTTGGTCTCGCCGATGAACTTAATGGTGGCGCGGGACAGAAACGCATTGATGCTCAGGTCGAACCACATGAACACCGTGGTTGCCAGCACCAGCAACCCGTAGCCGTCGGTTCCTAAACGCCGAGTCAGAAACGACGCGGTAATGATTCCGGTGAGAGGGAGCAGCAGTCCTGCAAGAAATACCCGAGCGGTTCCATCTAACAGGTGCCGACCGGCCCGTGACGAGATCGGACTCATCGGGCAAATTCCGGCCGACGTTGAATGTCGTTCGCCAACAGTTCTCCGATTCGACGGTGGACCGCGGCCGAGGGATGCCGATCGAATCGACTGGTGACGAACTCCTCGGTCGAAAACTCGCGGACGATCGCGGAGAGATCGAGGTATGCGATCCCGTCATGCGTCAGCCGTGCCGGCAACGAGCCCCAACTGTCTGGCACCGTCTTTGGAAGCAACACCACGACATACGGGATACCGCGTTGCTCTGCGGTCGCCCTGAAGCGCTTCACGTACTGATAGGATTCAGGAATGTGGTCTTGTCGAAGCAACTCAGAAATGGACGCTTCCCGACTGGGAGCAAGGTATGGCAGAACGATATCTCTCAGCACATACATGAGGCGGATTGGTCGTAACACATCCCGGATCACGCCATTATGGAGAAACGAAACCCGCTTGTCGACGAGATACCCTGCCACATCGATGTCGGGTGTCCGCGACAAGTTCAGGTCCTCGGGTATGATGCTCAACACGACCAAGTCGGGCTCGACCTCGACCATCCGATGTTCCAGTGACGCCGCCATTTGTTTCACACTGTAGGCAGACGCCCCGAAGTTCAGCACACGGACGACTTTCCCCTGTTGCTCATTCAGACGATCCTCGAGGATTTGCGCGTATGTGTCTTCCGTCCGACGCACACCCTCGCCGAACGTGATGGAGTCCCCTACGATCGCGATGCGATATTCATTCGACGACTTGGCGCCATACGAGACCCCAGGAGTCTTCGTTCTCAATCCACGGTCGTCCGTGTTGATGATGGCCAGCCCGCGCGCCCGAGCCCCCACCAGGTTGGCCTTGTAAACATACGGGATATCCTCGCTCTGCGCGAAGGGCGCATAAATGGGATCATGCATGTGCGGCTCCGAATAGCCCCAAAGTCTGACGCCTATTTCCAGCCCGACCAGCACGAGCCATACGACAAGTGCGGCTGCTGCGGCCTTCCTGACCACTCGCTTTAGCATCGAGACTCCACTGTGATCATATTCATTCGCATATACGTTCGCGCCTTCGACTCAAAGACATGTAAACAAGATCTGTCCGAGGAACTCTCGCAGACAGGAGCGGTATCACGGGTGACGAGGTCCCAAATGGAGTTGTCACACAGCCACGGCGTTGGCCCCGGAGTTCCGCGGCGCCTGACGAATACATTGATTGAGGTTCCGCATCGACAACGTCTGAGAGACGGGTTCGCCCAGGAGACATTGAAACACTGGGGCGAAATCCAACGGGGAGACTTCGTCGAGATTCACGCCGGCTTGTATCGAAGGGCCTGCGGCGGCCATGAAGCCGCCGAACGAATGATAGCTGCTCCGATTGTAATACGGCTCGACCTGAATCAACTCGGCTTTCGGATGCGCCACCCTGTCCATAAAGTACGGGCTGCTCGTCCATTCGACGAACAGATCCGGAAGGATTGCCGGCGGTCCGGAACGAAAGGATTTCGCCGTCCGAATCACCCTCTCGACAGCCGGCTTGCCGCTGCGCACATCCACCAATTGTCTGAGATCCGCTTCCATCCGATCCAGGAGCCGCTCGTATTCGGAGCCCAGCTCGACAATGCCCTGCGGCTCGCGCCCGCGAAGGTTCACGCGCAGAAAACTTGTATTGAGCGCGGGGATGGAGAATGCCGTGGTCCTCGACCAGTCCGTTGACGATTGAAACCGGTCCGCTTCTAATCGTGCCTGCAGGCGCCGGGGAAGCCAGCGACTCATCCGCGCACGCACGTCCGGGCTAATCGCCTGACGGAGCCATCGAAGCGGATGGACGCCGATTCGAGATGACTCGGCAGGAATGTAGTAGCCCAGCTTGCAGCAAAATTCGTCAATGAGTCCCGTCGTCGGATGGAGGTCCTTCATTCCGAACAGCGACACGATGAATACATTCGGTTGTTCGGGAAAGTGCCTGAGCAACAGGCCGATTTCGCGATCGATGGCCTGATAGACTTCCCGTATCCCCTGGGCGAGATGCCGGCCCACCTTTGCCGCCTCAGTTTCCCGACTGCCTCCAGGCCGATAATCCCATAGCCGATGGGATGCCGTATGCGACTCCACGAAGCCGATCACCGTCAAGTCGCATCGCTTACGTGTCAGCAGGTGGCGACTCAACGCACCCTTCGCCTCGATGCGTTGAAGCAGGAGATGCAGCGCAGCCGCGTCCTCTTCACAAGAACTGCCCGGCCTGAACACATCGACGTGGATGGGAGGCCCGACCAAGCGGCGGACTTCGCTCAACAAATCCGACGGCTCCGTCAACGGGGACAGGTTCGGTCGATTAAATTGTCGTTGAATGGACCAATCGGCAAGCTGAAAGCCCGACAGATCGGGCAGCGGTTCCGTTTCGAAGGCATCAATCGTCGCCACCGTTTTCGAACCGCCTCGGCACGGGGACCAGAACGGCAGTACATGGGCGTCGCGAACCGTACAGTCTTGCAGCTCGTAGGTGCCGGGAATCAGCCGACGATTATAATAGTAGCCGTGTTCGCTCCGGGAGATGCCGCTAAAAAACGATAACCAGGCGCCTTGTGGGGATAGCAGCTCAGGCCCGCCGATGCTTCCGTAACATCCTTGCTGCATGATCGAGGCTATGGTTGGCAGATAGCCTTCTCGAGTCCACTGCCGGATGAGATCGGCATCGCCTCCGTCAAGCGCGATGATCACCAGCGGCGGATTGCTCGGACCTTCCGTCATGCGCCGACCCTCTCCCGAGACAGATACCCATGTTCCTTGAACCAGACAGCCGTGCGATGCACGGCCTCCTTCATCGAAACTTTGGGAGCATAACCGAGCAGGCGACGGCTTCGAGAGAAATCGAAGGCTCTGTCCCCAAAAAAGAGATCGATTCGATCGGCGCGCGGAAGGCGGCGGCCCGTCCAGGTAAAGACATGACGGCTCGCCGTCTCGTACAGGTGAAACGGCCCAGCCGGAAGAGGGGCTGGCACATTCGGCGCGTCGACCGCCTCCGCAATGGTTCCGACGAGATCCCGCAGTTCCACCCACTCGGGTCCGGCAAGAATACAGGTATGGCCCGAGAGACCAGGCACCGATCCGCACAACACCAACCCTTCGACAATGTCTGAGATGTCCGACACATGGTGATAATTGTGCCCAGCCCCGATCATGCGAAACCGTCCGGAGGCGATCGTGCGAAACAGATTCAACCAGCTCATCGCTCCCGGACCCAACACGGCGGTGGTTCTCGCGAGCACCACCGGCAGCCCGTCACGCCGCTGGCAGGACAACAACGCCTGCTCGGCGAGATATTTGGATTGGCCGTACAGCGAATCCGGGACTGGGACCGTCTCTTCGTCGATGGCGCGGTTGGTGATGTCGCGGCCGTAGAGCGCGCCGCTGCTGCAGAACACGAGGCGATCGACCCCAACTGACAGTGCGGCCTTGGCCACGTTTGCTGTGCCCTGAACGTTGACCTCCAGGAAGTCTTTCTTCGAAGGCCCTGATGCTTCGGTTCGTGCAGCCAGATGATAAATGAGGCGGCAGCCAGACGCCGCCCTCAACAGGCTTGGCTCATCGAGCACATTCCCACGCACGATCTCCACCCCCAGACGATCAATCCCGGACGTGTTTTCCTGCGGTAAGGCCAATGCGCGAACAGCGTGTTTCTCAGAAACCAGCCGCTCGATGAGATGGCGACCGATGAAACCGGTCGCGCCGGTGACAAGAACCTTCATCCCATGCCTCCTCTGCCCAGACTCTCGGCTGTCACTTGTGGTTCGACCGTCTGAGATCGCGGCCTTAGCGTAACCGGTCGCCCAATTTCAAGCGATTCCTTGGCGGCTAGGATCACCTGCAGGACTCGTCGGCCCTCCTCCAAGGTGCAGGCCGGCCTGGTGTCTCGTTGGATCGCGTCCAGACAGTGTTGCCATCCCACTCGAGTCGAATCGATAAAATCCCCTCCCCTGCGCATCCGCCAGAGACCTTGCGGCAATTCCTTGATGGTGCGTATCACCTGCCTGGCCCGAGCCTGTACATCCCCTGGGTGACTTCCCGACGGCACATGCTCGAACCCGTCGAAGCGATAACAGGAAATCTTCAGCTGTCCGGTCTGTCCAACCACCTCGATCTCATCGTTCTTGTTTTCACTTTCTGCGAACGTCGAAGAGACCATTATGCCATCGGACAACCGTGCCGTTACCACCACAGTCAAGCCGTCGGCGCTGCTCGTAGCACAGATTTCCTGCACGTCGCGTTGAACCAATGCCTGCAAGGTGTCGAAATGGTGCACGCCGAATTGGTAGAGGATACCCTTCACTGCATGACGAGTGCCTTCTTCCTGGATGGTGCGCCGCTCCGGATTTTTCCCGGTCAAGATAGTGCGAATCAGAGCAATGTCCCCCAGCACTCCCTGCCGGATCACTTCTCTCGCATGACGAACGTGCCGATGCCAGCGTCGCGGTAATCCCACGATCATAATCTTCTTGTTCGCCTGGGCCGCTTGCTCGATGAGCCGGTCCCATACCTTCAGATCGAACACCAACGGCTTATCGATGAACAGATGTTTCCCCGCGGCTAGCACCGCCTGTACCGCTTCGACCTGGCGATCGCCCGGCAACCACACCCCCACCGCTTCGATGGCAGGATCATCAAGCAAGGTTCGATAGTCGGAACATCGACGCGGTACCCGAAACCGGTCCGCTACCCGCTTGAGCCGGTCTTCATGATCGTCTGCCACGGCAACGATGTCCGTCATCCCGACCTGCTTGAGAGCCGGCACGTGCAGCAGCTCCGGCACCCAGCCGCAACCAATAATGCCTAACTTGATCGATCTACTGTGCCCACTCACGATATGAGCTCCTTCTCTCCACAATGAGAGCCTTTTACCCGAGGGAGTATTCCTTGGGCACGATACCATTCGGCCATTCGATGTATCGTCTCCCGAGGATGAATCCTCGGGACGTAGCCGAGTTCCCTGCGCGCCCTGGAAAGATCGAATGTCCGGTCCCCGAGGAAGAGCGCCAGGCGGTCGGCTCGTGGTAGTTTCCGACCGATCAATGAGACAGCTATCCCGTCGAGCACTCTGTAGATCTGTAATGGGGCGGCTGGGAAGGGGGCCTGGAAGTCTCTCACTCCCACTTCTTCTCCCACCAACTCGACCAACGTCTTGAGCGGAACCGACTCGGGCCCGGAAAGGATATAGGTGTGCCCATCAGCTTCGTTTGCCCATCCACAGCTCACTAGACCCTCGACGACATCCGACACATCGGCAAGGTGGTGACGGTTGGCTCCGGAACCGATGAGCCGGAAACGGCCTGACGCGATGCTGCGAAAGAGCCCAAGCCAACTCACATTTCCAGGTCCCCACACGGTGGAAATTCTCGCGATGACGACGGAGAGCCCCTCACGTTGACGGGCAGAGAGCACGATTTGCTCGCCGCGCACTTTGGACTCGCCGTAGGGAGAATCCGGGTTCGTTTCCGTGTCTTCATTCAATATCCGGTCTTTCGCGACGCGTCCGTACACGGCGACGCTGCTGCAGAACACTAGCCGCTCCACGCCAGCCCGCTTGGCCGCTTGAACAACCTGTTCGGTTCCATGAACGTTCGCCGCCTCTACGTCGTCTCGCGTGAGGAGACCAAGCGATTCGGTCTTCGCTGCCAAATGAAAGATGAGCCGGCAATTCGTTGCCGCCTTTTCGACTGCCGCCGGATCGCAGAGATCACCACGGACGACCTCGATGCCCAAGGGATCCGCCCAATCTGCTTCGGTTCCCTGGCGCACTAACGCCCTGACTCGATGACCATCTGAGACCAGTCGGCCGACGAGGTGGCGACCGATGAAGCCGGTCGCTCCGGTAACAAGAACTTGCATCATGGTCACGCTGTCCGTTCTCTCATCGTGAACCTGGGAACGATTTAGACCGACTCCGCCCAACGCCGCATCGCTTCCGGCGCCGCCATCGTCCAGTACATACCCGCCATCTCCATCGAGCGGGCGACGCAGGACATGACGACGACCAGAGGCACCAACATCACGCGTCGAATGGGATGCATGTCGAGCAATCGGCTCACACGGAACCAGCGAGGAATATCCAGCAAGATATGCCAGCACATGGTCAGCACCGGCTCGAGTAGTTTGGTTTTGGCGATCCACCGGTTCGGATACCGGTCGTTCATGCGCCGGAGCATAAACACTTCGTAGCCGTACCGGAAGTGCAAACCCTTCAGCCAGTATCCCCAAGCGAAGTAGTGCGTCACGCGCTGCTTGGGCTGAAGCACGAGCTTCGCACCTCCGTCCAGAAAAGACTTAGTGAGCAGCGGCGCGCCGCAGAGCCGCTCGAACACGGTGTTGTACTGATGGCGCCGAAACGTCTCCGCTCTGAGGCCGAAATTATGGTCCATGAAACCGACGGGGATCGGCAGATTGCGTGATGGATCGACCCTGTTGCCGACCACCCATCCCCAGGTAATGGACGCCGCAGCCAGCCGCGTGGCACAGTTCCACTCCCAGGTGTTCTCGCTCTTGAAGAGACTAAGTCCGACCGACACATCCCCCCCTGTCCGGATGCCTTCCACCAACGATGACAGCCACGTTCGATGTGGATATACGTCGGAATCCGTGAAGGCCAGAATGTCCGCGGTTGCCTCTTCCGCGCCGCGGTTTTTCAACCGTAGATAGGAGAGCCCTTTCGCCTCCACCGGATGAATTCTCCAGAACGGCGCGCCATCCGCATACCGTTCCGTCCATTCTGCCACCTGTTCTGGATTGCCCATCAAAATGACTTCGACTTGATCGAGGGGGAAATCCTGCTGCGTAAGAGCCTCCAGCGTGTTCACGGCTTTCCCAAGATTTCGCGACTCGTTGTATCCCTCGACAATGATCGAGACGACGGGCTTTTCGGACCGTATCGCACTCATGTTCCTTTCCTCCCGATGGTTTCCATCGCCATTCCCGTCTCGGCGCACAAGGTGTCCGGAGTTTCCGATAACATTTGCTGATACAGGGACAGGATCTGTTCGCATTGACGGGCCAAATTGAAGTTGGTTTTGGCACGTTCGCGGCCGGCTTTTCCCATCACTTCTGCCCTCGTGCGATCGCGCAACAACTTGCTCAGACTCTCGGCCAAGGCGCGAGGATCATTCGCAGGAACCAGGAAGCCTGTGACGCCATCTTGTATGATGTCGACCAATCCGCCCCCTGTACTGGCAACGACCGCGGTGCCCCGCATCATCGCTTCGACCGCCACCAGCCCGAACGGCTCGGCCCATCGAGACGGTACGACCTGGACCCATGCCTGGACAAATCGGCTTTCCATCTCCTGCTTCGCCAAATGCCCAAAGAACGTCACCCGCGAGGCGATTCCAAGCTGTTCAGCCATCAACGCGAGCTTGGCACGTTCGGGCCCATCGCCGGCAATCAGAAGGCGCGCGCCAGAGTGCTCGCCAACAACCCTTGCAAACGCCTCTAGTAACAGATCGACGCCCTTTTCCGGCACCAACCGGCCGGCGAACGCGACAAGGGGTTGGGACGACATCGCTCGAACGACAGATTCCACCGCAACTCCATTTTGGATGACCTCAACCGGCTCGATTCCTTCCGCGAGGAGAGATGCTTGGACCGCACGACTGTTGGCGACGATTCGCCTGAACACATGTCGCCACTTTCGCCAAAGCCACAACTGAAATCGCAAGAGGCCCCAGTCCTTCAATGGAATACAGCCGGCCTGGTAACAGGTCCATCCGGCCGACTCTCGGCAAGGTAATCCGGTCGGCAACAGCTTCGTCCCGGTCGGACATACCGGCCGATACCAGACGACATGATAGAGGGAGGGGAACTGCTTCAAGAGCGGCAGAATAAGAGGAGACAGTTGAGTGAGAAACATGCGGACATGCACAACATCAGGCTTGAATTCACGCAGGACGGTACGCAGTCGCCAGTAGGCCCAGGGATTGAGTGTCTGCAGCAGCGTCCGAAACCGCGACAACGTCCCCAGGCACTGATAATCTGCTCCTGAGACGATGCCGGGCAGACCGGCTGAACTCGCAAACAGCCGGGCATCATGCCCCCGTTTGCGCAGTTCCTCGCGCAGGGCAAACGTCAGCCCCTCCCCGCCCCCAACAGAGAATCCATAATCGTGAATCAGAAGGATTTTCATGGTCGCCGACGTGAAAAGACTGCTTCCTCTTCGAAGTACCAATCATAGAGAGCAGATACCTGCCTGTCTGCCCCCCCATAAGCAGGAGGAAATTCCCGGTCGATTACCGACACTTGCCGCCCTGTTTTTCGATCGAGTCCAAGGGCAGCCAGCGTCGTCCCACAGCCGCTCTGGCGTTTGGAGTATATCTGCCTGCATTTCAACGGCTTCCACTACACCCTCCTTTCTCTATCGCCGCCACCTGAGCTACTTCTGAGGAAAGGCCGGAATCCTATGGAGCAGGTGCGCAGCCCGTTTCGCCTCCCTATCAAGCGGCGTGGGTTCCTCCGGCAACATCACCGATCCACGCTGTGCGACGTTTCCGAACTGACCGAATGTGGACTGCAGTTCTCGGCCCCCCATCAGAGGGATACCGAGCCTTCGGGGTTTGGCCGTAGACTCCGGACATGTCCCAGATCATCCGCTCTTACCACCGCGGGCTCTATCGCCTGCCCATCACCTATCCGGCGATGTATTGCGTCGTCTCCACCGTGGGGGAAGGCACGATTATTAATCTCTCCGCACTCGGCTGTACGATCGAGACAGATGAACCGTTGCGGGAGGATCGAAGCCTGGCGCTCCGGCTCCTTCTACCCGACAAACCCGAGTCCCTGCCGATCGAGTTGGCCCAGGTACGCTGGGTGAGTGGGAGCCGGGCCGGTCTGGAGTTCACGCGGGTGGATCGAACCGCGAATCTCCGTCTTCACGCCTTCGTGTGGGATAAGATGGTGGAACGCATTCAGTCGATTCAGCAGCAGCGTACCCTGTCTTGATCGAGACGTCGGGAGCCCCCTTCTCAAGCCACCTTGATTCAGGGATGAGCGGCACACGACGCAACTGCTTGCAGCGAAACGTTCTCGGCCCCCTTTATACTTATGGTCTCCCGAATGCAAGGTTCACAAGTTGCGACGAATAATAGAAGGGCGGACTGGATGCCCATGACCAATAGCGGCCGGGGTTGTCATCGAATGCTTGAGCGCTATAAAACCACGCCCCGTCACTCCATCCCCCTAGGGCGTGCATGAACATTGATACTCCTGCCAGCCCCCAAAACGCCCATCGCATCATCGTAGCGCCGCCCCACCGCTCATAGACCGGATATAGAAACAAACACAGCACAGGGGTGATTTCAGTGAGTAATCGGGGACCATACTCAGTCCCCATATCCGGAACCAGTTTCGCCACGGGGATGAGGAGGCACAAAGGGACAAGACTCATGTACTTGTAGAGTATCTGATTGGGCTCTCTCCAGATCATCATGATTCCCAGTAGAGATAGGAGGAGTACCGGAGAATAGACGAATAAGCCTTTCCACGGACTGAAAAGGACAAGGCCTAGCCCCTCCAAAATCGGAGTTGGAAACCAGGACAGCGGCAACGTTGTTGGACTGAGCACCTGCTGGGAGAAGCCGGTCGTCAACGGCCGGCCAAAATACGCGTAGTTATACGAAACGAAGAGCAGGAAGGGAACGGCTCCGCCGAGGAGAAACTGCGAGAGTCTCTTTCCGTATTGGTGAACGACAAATGCGAGGATCGGAAGCGTGATCACAAGTTCCAACGGGCGGACCAGGACAGTACAACCCGTTGCCAGGCCCGCGTATATGAGGAATCGATCGTGCTCGGGAGCGCGCAGTAGACAGTACATCGTCACCGTCAAAAACAGCTGCGCCGGCCCGTGCTGCCACAGCGCCTGGCTACTGATACTGAAGGTACTCGTCCCCAGCGCATAGACCAGCGATAAACCCCATGCCACTCGTTCTGTTGTGACCCGACGCATCAACAGGTAGAACATGGCGACCGCCAGGACTGCGATGAACGCAGCGGCACGCTTCTCCAATGCCAAGACGACATGGTAAAGAGGGGGGTCTGCTTTCAGCATGGTCGGTAAATAGACCGGGACGGCCAACACCCCCGTCCAGGGAGGAAAGGTTCCCACCAAGTGCCCATCAAAACGCGTGATGGATTTCTTCCTCTGCAGCCTTACCTCATCAGGAATCTCATCCTTAATGCCATGAGGGGCATGTACTCTCACCTCAGGGGACTGAAGATCCGCGAACTCGTCTAAATCAAAGTCCAATTCCCTCACAACGCTGTAGGGTATGTATCTGGTGGATTCCGTGTCTCCCGTTAGTACCGGTGTCTCGTTCGCCACATAGACGGTGCCGACGGCGAGACATAACAGTGCCGGAGCCCGCAGCAGCTCAACGAAGGGCCGGCCCGTACGTCGTGCCACGAGCCATGCCTTGCTAAAGACAACGATCCACGTCAAGGCCAACCATTTGGAAAGCGAGTAGGCATGGAAATGCAGAGGACCAAAATTCACATCATAACCTTCGACAAAAAAGAACAAGACAGAACAATTTATGCCGAGCAGTATGAGGATGGCTGTCACCAACTTCTCGGTTGCCACACGATTGTCTTCTCGGCTGGATGCGACAGATGGTATCGTTCCACGCACTGTCATAGATCTGTTTCTCCGGTTGTTTGTACAGCCTCGTGGCACTGACCCAGCGCACTAGAAGCGGGATGTGGAATTCACTCGGGCAGATCGCGTCGCTAACCTCCGTCTGCATGCTCTTGTCTGGGACAAGATGGTGGAACACACAGTCCATCCAGCAGCAGCGTACGGCGCCATGAGCAGATTGCCGCTCCCCGAAAACAGGCTGACCTTCCACACATTTGCCGTCAAGCGTTTCCCGTTGTAGTCAGTTCGAGTCAGCAAGGAGCCGCGGCACAACGACTAGTCAATAAACGCCTTCTTCTATGCCAATCGCCTGGGACTATTCCCAGGACCGAACACATAGCCGACGAATTCACCGGCGGCATGACAGGTGACGACGAGCGTCGAGAGCGGCAAACTCGCTAGTGCTTGTTTCAATAGCCGTCTTTTTCGCATGACCGGCCAAATCGTGACGTACAATAGATACCCGGGGAGGATCGCACAACCTCCCAGTCGAATCAGTCGCTCGATCCACGACATTCGTTCAAGTCGAAATCCAGCGATGGAGCGCCCATTGTGAAAATGTGCCGCGAACGTCCCCCAAAACCCCCATGTTTGATTATGGGACACCACCAACCGATCATCGGCCAACAGCACTTCGCCTTGATCGCGCAAGTGGCGGTTGAAGAGAAACTCCATCATCCCCTGAGAAAACATCGCGTGTCGGATGACGCCGCGTTTGTAGGAGATGTTGGCCTGCAACGATATGGCGTCTTGTCGCCCCGGTGTAATCGGCGCCGTGAACGGCCCAAAGACAATGAGGAAGTTGGACCAATCGATGAGCCTGGAGGTCGCACCATTTTCTACGACACCGCCGATGGCTGCCGCTTCGGGATGCTCCCGATGAGCCCTTAATATCCCCTCGCACCATCCAGGGGTCACGGTACAGTGATCTTCGGTGACCGCCACGATGTCCCCGGATGCCTGAGTCATGGCCAATCCTCGAAGAGCAAAGACCGATGCTCCGGGCTGCTTGATCCAAGTGAGGTTCGGGTAGCATTGTGCGACAGTGGAAGGCAGGCCTTCCCCATGCCCGTCGGCCACAAGCAACTCGGCACCTACGGCCTGCGCTTGCTTGACGAGCGACTCGAGGCACGGCTCGATCTCAGGCCAGGCTTTCGTTGTCGCAATGACGATCGACAATGGGATAGCCATCTGTTCGTTGGGCCTTTCTCTGTTCACCTCCGCTGTCGATTCAACCGTCAGGCTTATCGGCGGCCTCGCGGTCCTTCGATCGTCAGCGCCGCTTCATAACTGCTCACCGTCGTCCGCGCGGTCTCATCCCACCGGTAACGCGTGACCCGCTCCAACCCTTGCGTACGTCGGTTTGCCCAGAGCCCATCATCGGTTAGCACTTGTCGCATTGCCTCGGTCAGAGCACCACTGTCGTTTGGCGGAACTAGTTCGGCGGCCCCCTCCAGGTTCTCCACCAGAGACGAGGACCTGGTGCTGATTACCGGAACTCCACAAGCCATGGCTTCAAGCGGCGGGAACCCAAACCCTTCATGAAGTGAGGGATAGACAAAGAGACGAGCCCCCGCATAAACGGCGGGAAGGTCCTCTTGACTCACATATCCGGCAAGGTGGATTTGCCCACGCACAGAGGAAGTATCGATTTGCTTCAAAAGCGATTCATAACCCCATCCCAATTTACCGGCTAGCACCAGGTGCTCCTTGACGCCTCCCGTTTCAATGAGCCTTCGATAGCTCTCGACCAAGGCCGACAAGTTCTTCCGTGGTTCGAGTGTCCCCACATACAGCATGTAGGGTTGCGGAAGGGCGAGCCTCGCCACGACGTTTTGCACATCGGCAAGGTTTATTGGCCGAAACTCCTCGCTGATTCCCGGAACAGTGACCCGTATACGTTCCGATTCAAGTCCGGGCACGTACTTCAGAATGGCGTTTCGAGTCGCTTGCGAAGGCACGACGACGACGTCGGTTCGCCGAAGGCTCGCCAGAACCATTCGCTGGTAGGGAAGACTTCGGCGCAATGGAATATGGCAGTGAGGGTGGGAGAAGAACGTCATATCGTGAACCGTCAACACATGCCGCGCCGACCCTCTGACATAAGGGCCGATAAAGGACGGCGAGTGCACGACATCCGCCTTCCATATCCCCGCCACGGCAGGCAACAAGACCTGCTGAAAGAACAGCCTGGCCGGACGCGGTCGCGCACTGAGCGCACAGAGCGAGAAGTTTTCCGGAAGCCGATCGGCCAACAGAGCCAGGTCTTCATAGTTGTGGTAGATGCGGTACCGATTGACTCGATCGATCTTCGCGAGATGCCACAGCAGTCGCGTGAGATAGGTGTCCACACCCGTCATCTGGGGGATGAACGATGTAAAATCGATCGCGATTCGCACCCCTGATACTCCTCACGATGCCTCGACCGCTTACCCCTCCACCTCAGCCAGCCGGTCCTGCTTGGTCAGATATCGCTCACGATGAAATTCCATATCCGACAGTCGCTTCATGGCCTGCCCCCCGCCGAAGGCATACCCAATCATCTCGCCCGCTCCATCCACCAGCAATCCAACGAACAGGAGCGGCAGCACGCGCGGAATCAACCCGGGCACACGGCCCGGCCGCCTCAGCTCCCCGACAATGCGAAGAAATCTGACGAACGGAATGAGCGGAGCGGAGGCCGCATACAACAGCCGTCGCCACACGGACCAAGTCCTGGCGCGGGCCGATGCAAAGAGTCTTCCCCCATCCAGCCGCAACGGAATCCACGACGTCGGCGCCGAGAAGTTCTGATGATACGTTCTTGCCCCCGGCTCAAGATATAACTTGTGACCCTTCTCACGAAGATCCCACTGGAGGATACTCTCTGCTTCCAGCATGGTCTCCAGCCGGTCGCCATACTTGAGCAAGACCGCGCGCTTGTACGAACCATTGTGCCCGGGCAAATGCTCGGCGACACCGGCAGAAGCCGGCTCCATCCACTCAGCATATTCAATAATGAGGTTCACCCAGCTCACCAGGCTGCGCGGGTTGGCATTCGCGATCACCGGCCCCACGGCGGCCCAGGGTTCCTGGTGGGCTCGGATCAACGCCTCCGCCCATCCCTTGGCCGGAAAGGAATGGTCTTCGACGAAGGCCACGGCCGGGGCTGTTGCATGCCGCACTCCCTCTGCACGGGCTCTGGCGGTCGAGGTCATGTCCCCGACTTCGACGAACCGGCTGCTATGGAAGCAGGAGAGGTCCTGGGCGTCGACCATCGAAGACGCGATGGAGGGAAACACCAAGACAACCTCGAGTTGATCATGTACGTTTTGGCCCCGTAATCGGCGAACCGTCTTCCGGACAGTCTCATAGTTGTCTGGGGAAATGACGATGACGGACAGTAATGGGTGGCGTGGTTCCAGCATCTGTAGACTCTGACCCGCAGCACGCGCTGCGTAGGATCAGCTCCTCTTCAAAAGTTGGCCGTATCCTGCCGCTTTGCTTCTCCAGCACTCGTAGAAAAATCCGGCGGCGTTCGCGGCTTGCGCCAGCACCAACAACAACGACAAGGGAACAGCCTTCAAGCCCTGTCCGCACGAGAACGGGTAGCGGAGCATCCCGACATAGAACGAAGGCGGCTCGACCTTGAAGCGACCGGACGCCCGGCTGGCTCTCACTTGATGAAAACAATAGGCACCGCGGCCGTAAAAATAGTGCTGGCGGATGAAGGAAGGCAAAGTCAGCCCATGGGCGTGACGAATCACCGCCTCGGGCGCATACACCATGCGCAGGCCACAATGGCGCCAGCGGTCGCATAGCTCTCGGTCCTCGGCAGCCGCACGGGGATACGTCACATCAAAGCCACCGACTTTTCGAAAGAGATGCGTTGGGAATGCCAGATTGTTGGAAGGAAAAAACTGTGCGTCTTGCGGGATGCGATTGTAGTAGTCGTTCAGGTAGGAGATGAGGATCTGACTGGCGGTTGAGCACAGGTTGTCCGTGAGTGCATTGATGGTCCGCCCTCCGACCGCGCTTTCAGAAAAGGCTGTCACCTGTGTAGCCAGGGCACGTAGCCAACTCGGATCCGGCCGGCAATCGTCGTCCGTAAAGGCCAGGAACTCTCCAGCGGCTTCTGCCACCCCTCTGTTACGCGCCCCTGCGGGGCCGGCGTTTTTCTGTCGAAGAAGCTTGAGGGTGAGTTCGCCTTGAAACGGAGCAACAACCGGATCCAACGGGATCGCGCCTCCGTCATCCACCAGGATCACTTCGAATCGATCACGCGGATAGTCCAGTCCAGCGCAGGCCTGCAAACAGACGGCGACCTGCTCCGGGCGGTTGTAGGTCGGAATCACGATCGAGAAGAATGGCACTCCGATCTTCGCCATCACCTACCACAGACCCTTCATGTCGGTTACATACATCGAATGCATGTCATTCAAACATGATGGCTTGATCACCCGGAACAACATGAAGAAACCGCTTCATTTCAAAATAGGAGTAGCGTTCCGCCGCCGGGCCTGCGCCTAGCGCATACCCTGCTACTTCTCCAACAACGTGCGGGAGCAGTCCTGCCAACACGGGGAAAATCATTCCCGGCAATAGCGCACCTTTTCCAATCTCCTGCGCTGTGCACACGGTCTTATACAACCGCATGACGGGAATGAGCGGAGAGCCGGCTATATAGATGAGCCGTTTCCACAACGGCCACTTGCTCTTGGACGCACGCATCGCGCCGAAGAGTCGCCCACCCCAAAATGCGTGACGAACCCATGATGACAGAATGGAGATGTTCATGTGATTGGTTTGGGCTGCCGGTTCAAAATGAATAGTGTGGCCTTTAGCGCGCAAGTCATCGAATAGGATTCCCTCCACAATGAGCATCGAAGACAGCTCAGAGCCATATTCCAGAAGCAGACGGCGCTTGTAGGAAGTATTATGCCAGGGCAGGTTTGTACAACGTCCGGAACGATCTGGCCGGATACAACAGCCGTAATGCAGAAAGAGTCCTGCCCAACTCAACGAGGTGGCAGGATTGGCGTTTTTCATGAGCGGTCCAACCGCTGCATGTTCTCCCCGATGGGCAACAATTAGTGCCTCCGCCCAACCTGGCTCCGGGTAACAGTGATCTTCCGCAAAGGCCACGATCGGCGCACTTGCTGCAGCCACAGTGGCGACCTTAGCATCCGTTAAGATACGGACCTCGCCCACTTCAACGATCTTATAGCTGTGGAAACCGTCCAAGTCGGATTCAACCAGGTCGAGTTTTGTCCGAGATGGAGCACCGATCACGAGTTCGAGACGGTCTCTCACTGTCTGTCCCCTCAGAAACCGAATTGTTCTCTTGATGACTCGATAGTCATCCGGTGTCACAATAACCACTGACATCTCTGGCAAGGTGTTCTCGTTCACTATTTCGTTCCTCCTTGCACCAGGCTCGTCTCGATGCCTCTTTTCATATATCAACCGTCGAAGATGCCAGTGAAACCGGTTGTCCCGTTTGGGCAGATTGCTCCGCTGCGCAAATCACCTCCAGGCTGCGATAGCCATCCAACACGTCCGGCGAACTCTTTTGGCCTCCACGAACGGCGGTCACGAATCCGGATAGTGCCTCGCGATAGGATGGTTCATGCCAGGGCGAGCACAATTTCTGATAGAGATACGGAATGCCGCCAAGCGGTTCCACAATCTGTCGAACCCGACGACCCAATGACCGCCCTTCAGGCATTGTGACGATTTGTGGCACCAATGACCGATAGCGGTTGACACGCAAGGTGCCTTTCTCGCCCACAAATTCAAACCAATCTTCATCCGCCCCGTTCAAGGAAAACGACGACTGCACCTGCACACCACCTTCGAGTTGAAGATGCACGCTCGTGTCGTCGTCTTCCGTCTGCACGGATCGGATCTGCGCCGATACGGAGCGGATGGCTTGGCCGAAGTAAAACTGCAGGAGGTCGAAATGGTGAGATCCGAGTTCCATGAGCGCTCCACCACCGGTACGTCGATGGCATTTCCAATCCGGCAAGGCTCTGGCCTGTGCGGAAAATCTTGATCGAACCGACGACACCCGGCCGATCACACCCGCCCGCACTTGATCTCGTGCCGAACGGTGGAGTTTGTTGCAGCGATAATTGAAGCCGACCATCGCGACAATGCGGGCCTGCCTCCAGGCATCGACAATAGTCGAGGCCTCCTCAAGCGTCGTGGCGATCGGCTTTTCAAGGTACACGTGGAGCCCCTTGCGTAATGCCGCTATCGCCACCCCTGCATGTTGCGGTGTCGGCACACTGATGATAACGGCTTCCACATCTGCCCGTTCCAGTAACGCCTCATGGTTGTCGTACGCAGCCGCAGTGGCAACGAGTCGACGGGCCGACGAAAGGCGACCCGCATCGGACTCGGCCAACGCGACGATCCGTGCCTCAGATAGACGGGCCAGAATCGGCAACTGCACGGCCTGCGCGAACCATCCACACCCGATCAGTCCCATCCGTAACGCGCTCATGTTCGCGCCTCCAAACACATCCATGCCCCACATCACCTGCCATTACCGGACTAGAGGGAATCTCCTCTGGCGGAACAGGGGCCAACATCGACCAGCGACGCCGACATGCGCCTCCCTCACGGCACACCCGGCCGTGCGTAGGGCTCGAACGTCACCTTGGGGCGGCACCCCTGTTGCTCCTGTACGGTGCGCGCCAGTGCCTTGATCGCTTCCCGGCTCACCAACCTTTGCTCGGTCAGATACCGATGCAGATGCCTCGCAACGATCCGGTTCCCGAGGCGGGAGTAATGTCCCCACTGCCCGACGGTAAGACGATCGACCCGCACTTCTGGATCGTCCAGAACGATGGCATCCAACACATCGACGTAACGAAACCCTTTCGTTTTTAGATGCCGCATCAACGGCTCGTACCGTTCCGGTCGCCCCGCACGATGCCGCTCGAAATCCCCAAGATCCGGATAGATCACGATGACGGGCAGGGATCCTTGTTGCAGTGCCGAGCAGTGAAACTCCTCGAGAATCTTCTCGGTCAGATTGAGGGCTTCCGACGAAGCCGCATAGGAACCTTCACTCGTGACAACCGGATTCAGCCTCTCACGTACCGTTCGCATCGTGATCTTGGACAAACGCACGGACGGCAACGGATCGAGCGGCCCCGCGAGATAGCCTGTCTGGTAGAAATAGTCATGGCGTCCGATCTCCCGCAACACCGCTTCATCGTCGTTCACAAACCGTGCATAGTCATCCGCGGTGGCCAACGGATTCGCCCACAGGACGAGACGGCCGTCGCCGACCGAGAACCTTGGCTTGGTATAGACACTCTCCTTGTACATGCCGCTGTAGAAGGGGCGAAACACGGTGAGATTGCGATAGATGTTTTCGGACATGAATCCGATGATGACGATGTCGGCGTGGAAACGGACTCCTTCCTGCAAATACCGCAGGTAGGCCTGATCCAAGCCATAGGCTCCCATACCGAAGTTGAGGACTTCGAAACGAGCGTCCAACTCCGCCAGTTGATACTCCCATGTGTCGACGTCGGCGACTTCGTCCCCGAAGGTGAATGAATCTCCAAAAGCCGACACGCGTATGCGTTTAGGATCCACGTCGGTGGAGTGCTCTTGCACCGACCTGATGCCTTGGGAGTTGATCGTCACGTCCTGCGTGGATCGAGACCGCAGCCATCCCAGTGCGGGATGGTGTCCCCTCAGAGGAGGATCGTCCTTGAGGCGGGCGATGAGACTGTTCTTCTGGTCCTGTGAGAGGACGGAAGGAAGCGGCTCGTAGTCCACTCCCTTCGCATGGAGAGCCCTTAATCCCAGGTAACACAGGCCTTCAATACCGATATACACCAAACAAGCCACGATGACGGACAACAGGAGACGCCCGGGCTTTCCTCTCGATGAGTTCACGAATCGTTCCTCCGGCCCGTCTTTCTCTCGATGCCCTATCGCTGACGAAGGTTGAGCACCGCATTGTAAATCGTGCCGACCGCCCACCCGGTGGCGCCGCCCGCCAACGCTCCGTAGAAGAACCCCACGACACTGCCGCCCCACGTCACGGAATAGCCAATGAAGAAATTGGACAGCAGCTGCAGATGCTGCCCGACGGTCGGACCGCCTTTGATTACCAGCCACGCCGTCATGGCAAAAAGCCCCAGCCCCCCGAGTGCCGCGCAGACGACGGCAAGGACTTCGGCCTTCAGCCTGGCGAGCGTTTGACTGACCTCTTCCTTCTTCTTCGATGATAGCGTCATACCCACCTGCCTTTTCCGGTGCTGGTTTACATCTTGTCGAGCAGGTGGCGCCGGTCGTCGCGCTCTTCCCGCCACCGCTCGAATCTCGCGTAGGCCTTCAAAATCGCGTTGCGCATCCCTGCGGCCAAACTCCCAACTGCGAATCCGGCCACCCCTCCTTCGAGGAATCCGAAGACCAAGCCGGTCCACGTAACGTCAAACCACGGGAGATACTGCCCGAGCAACGACAGGTTAGGACCGACAACCGGCCCGCCTCTCAACAGCAGAGTGGCGGATGCAGTAAAGAGCGCGGCCCCGCTGACGACTCCGACTGCCGTCCCTAACGCCACCGGATCAATCTTCGCAAAGGCTGCTTCGATGACCGCTTCTTCCTCGGCCTCAATGTCCGACTCGACAGTGACCTCAACCCGCTCCGGCACCAACCGATCTCCGGTGTTCAGTGGAGCGGTCCGGCCTTCTTCGTGGTATTCCTTTTCCGTGTTGACGGACCAGACGTCCCAGCGCTCTCCCGTGATGTTTCGCGCCGCGTAGACACCGGTCAGCATCGAATGGTCCTGATTGTTGTAACGATGCAACCCGTTGCGTCCGATCGTCTGCAAGTTCGAGAACGTGTCGAGATACGTACGAATCGTCGTCACGCTGTCCTGGTAGTGCTGGTCGTAGACCGGATAGGCCTTTTCCATCCGAACTACTGTCCCGTCCTCGACCTCGCTCGGATTGATCAAGCCGATTTGACTGCACTCGCGGACACCCATGTCGATGAGCCGTTCATTGGGCCACGTCCACTCTTCTTCTTTGTCCCAGAGGAAGTACTCCAGTCCGAGCGAGGTCTTGCGCGGATGGGGAACCATGTGAGGACTCCAGTTCTTGTAATTCTGGATGCGTCCGAGTTTCACTTCCGGGGAATGGACGTAGAGCCAGTTGTCATGAAAGACCTGGTCGCGATTCACCACCAACACCACGGTCAAGTAGTCCCGATAACGAAGGGATTGTGCCGCCTTGAGGACCTCATCGGGCGGCAAGGGGTCGAGGGCGAACACCAGCTCTCGAAGCGGCATGGTCGAAACGAAGTGTTCGCCTTCGTAATCGATGCGTTCTCCTTGCTCGTTCCGCCCGGACACACACTCCACCCTGCCCTGCCGGTGTCTCACTCGACCGATCTTGGCCCCATGCTCCATGCTCGATCCCTGTCCCTCGACGAGTGAGCGGCACCGCTCCCACATCATTCCGGGACCGAACCGCGGGTAATGAAACTGCTCAATGAGCGAGGTCAGGGTGGATCCGTCGTGCCCCTTTGATGCGCCGAGCAAGGCGTTTCTCAGGGCCTGTTTGAGTGAAAGGTTCTTGATCCGCTGGGCCGCCCAATCCGCGGAAATCTCGTGGCAAGGGATGCCCCATACCTTCTCGGTGTAGGTCTTAAAAAAAATGCTGTAGAGCCGATAACCGAAGCGATTGGTCACCCATTGCTCGAACGTTTTTTCATTATGAATGTGAAAGAATTTGGCCTTGACATAACTCAGCCCCACCAACAGCGACTCAACCGGCCCGAGGCCTGCCAGCGCGTTCAGAGGTTTGAGTGGATAATCGAAAAAATGCTGGTTGTAGTAAATGCGGGAGACTCGCGGACGGAGCAAGAACTCTTCTCCGAGCATTTCCTGCCATAACTCGTTGACGAGGGGAACCTTGGAAAAGAACCGATGGCCCCCGATGTCGAATCGGTACCCTCGATAGTTGACCGTCTTTGAGATGCCTCCGACCTGATCGCTTGCCTCGAGTACTGTCGACGTCACCCCCCGCTTGCCCAGTTCATAGGCGGTCGTCAGTCCGGCCGGTCCAGCTCCGACAATGACGGCGGAATGCTTCTTCATCGTTGCTCTTTGCCTTGAACGCGAAGTTCGGGTAGCGAGGCAACCAGGCGGGAACCGCCGGTGCGAGGACCGTTGCCGAAGACGTGTCGCCAAGTCCCCATGAGGAATCCCATTCCACTGTACAAAAAGTAGAACCAGTGCCAAGGAACGACTCGAACCGTAAACCACAGCCCCCGTTTCTTCAAAAAGAAACGGTAGAGCCTGGCGTTCAACGTCACCAGAATTGCTGCCAAGCCGCCGGCAAGAATGAGCAGCATCGGTTCCCACAGGGCCGCTGCCAGGGCGCCAACCATCAGGAAAGCGGCGACCACGCTGGCGCGTCCGGTCGCGCCGGTATTCAAGTCATTGACGAACCCACGATACTGATGAATGAGTTGAGTCCAGGGCACAGCCCGCTGAAAGACATCGGCAGACAGCATCGAGCGCACATCCCAGCGTTTCCAATGCTTCACTTGGAGAGACTTTTCCAGCCGAATGATATGGCCCGCACCCTTGAGGCGATACCCCAGCTCAATGTCCTCGATCGACGGCCTGGTGTAGCCTTCATCGAATCCTCTTATGTCGCAAAAGACCGATCGGCGGATGGCGCCGCAGGCTCCCCAAAACGTCGAGGCGTCTTCGCGGCCATTCTGGTGCACGAAATGATGCAACAGGTTTCGATATTGAGACAGGAAATTGGCCTCACCAGGCTCATCGTCGTAGGATCCCATCACTGCCGCCACATCCGGTGCTTGCGCGAAGAACTCCTTGACCCGCCAGATAATGTCTCGTGGGACCGTCACGTCGGCATCGACGAAAAAGAGGATGTCCGATTGAGCGTTGGCCGCGCCGAGGTTTCGGGCTCTCCCCGGCCCTCCTGGAGAAGGAAACCGATACACGGAGGTTCCAGCCGCTTCTGCCAACTGCGACGACCCATCGGTGTCGCCATCTCCGACAACGATCACCTCGTCGGGCGAGGGCTCGGCATTCGCAACCGAATCCAGACAAGCTCGGAACTTGGCCCCACCGTTGTACACGGGAACAATGACTGCAACCGTTGGAGCCATCTCATGAATCCAAGGTTTCGCTTGTGTCTCAGTCTGCAATGTCACCTCAATGCACCACACACTGACGCATGGCTGCTCCTAAAGGGTAGACGATGATCCGGCTCTCAGCAAGGCCGACTTGTACGGGGATGACGCCTACGGAAGAGGGGGATAGGCGATCGAGCTGTGAGACGGCCTCTTCTGGTGCGCCGGGGAAGTCTCATGTCTCCGGAACTTTTCGAACAGCTCTTCGGTCTCTTCCCTTGAATGTCCCAGAAACGCCATTTCGCACAGGCCGTGCGCCACCGTCCGGTATTATAGGGAATACCGCCACATCCCTTCTGCGGGTCATAGAACAGCGGACCGTACCTGTCTCGAAGCTGCGAAAACGTACGAGCCTCTGTCGACATCACGGCCGAGAGAAACGCCACGGGTCGAGAGTCCGGCGGAAGATCCGCCGACATTCGAAGACGAGACAACAGGCACAGTGGATAGACTGCAGCGTTGATTCTTGCGTTGACCTCGACGAATATCTGTCGGCGTTCTCTCGTCATCGGGTCTCGATACTCGACGAAGTCGAAGCCAGCCAAACCGGTGTACCCTTCAGCCTGCAACCACCCTGCCAGGATGCGTGCCGAATGCAGCATCTCGTCGAGTAGCCCAGCTCTCGACGGAAAGAGATTGCCTTTGTGGGCAAGACGGTCGTCCAGGCGTTGGTCCGTTACCCCCACGCACTGAGCGGGTCGGCCATTCGAGGGTACATGCATCAGGATGTTCGGGGTGACGAGAATATCGAACATGGCCTGCACGAGATACGCGCGATTTGCTTGCGTTTCGACAAAGGTTTTGACTTTTCGTTCAAGCTCATCGACAGACATCGATCCTGTTATGAACGTCGCTATTCCTCCACCACCGTGGGTTCCTCGAACGATCACACGGCCGGTATGGTCGAGACACCGACCGATCGCATCCAGCAGCGGACCCACAATGGGTGGATCATTCGAGCACGATGCCGGCAATTCAACGACCTCTCCCGGCGCCATCGGCAATCCGCGTTTCAAAGCTTCATCATAGACCAGATGCTGGCAGTTCGCTCGGGTCACGATGGCGGCGTTGCCTCCCAAGGTTCGAACCGCTCGACCCATTCTCTTGGCGAGCACCTTCGCGAAGGCAAACTCGATTGGCGACGCCTGGTACGGGTTCAGCACGACATCCCGGCTCCGCGCAATCGCCGTGCACAATGTCACGAGCGTTTCGGAGACTTGAATCGGCTGATCTTCAGCTTCGGGGTCTTGGCTGAATTCGACGAGACGGTCTGCACCGGGACCGATGCCAAGCTTGGACAGATAATCTAGATAGTGCCGATCCACCGGCTCACTGACATAGACGATGTCGTCCGGCCTCGCACACAGCAGCGCTCGCTGTCCGTAGTACCGATAACCGGAAGATGCGTTTCAAGCTCGGCACGACGGAATCCCGTCACGATGTCATGTACGAAAATATGGACGCCGGACTCCCCCGACCTGCCGACAATTGACTCTGCCCAATCCGTTAGTGCAGCGCCGTGCTCGACCACCTTCCCCCCCGCTAGCGCTTCGACGCCTTGATAAACAACAGTTCCCAGTTCAGATGGCAGCCTTCAGGATCTATGGAATATCCCACGTGTCGGCGGAGGCCGTCGATGACCTGCTCCGTGTTCGCCCGATCGATCCCGAACAACAGCCGGCAAAACAGGCCCATGGCTTCCGGCGACTCGAAATGCCAGCGAAACGGAATGGCGATCGATTCAACAACGGCAAAATGACAACGCTCAATGTGAGCGGCGGTGCCGGGGTGGATGTAGTAGCCCCTATGACCCATCGAATTGTGCGTGCCGACGAATCCGTCCAGGAATTCTGAGACAGCGGAGCCGGCCCGAACGTCGGCAATCACCAGCGTCCCGTTCTCGCGCAACACTCGATGCGCTTCCCTAAAGAACCGGTCTTTCTCCTCCACATGGTGGAGGGCCGCCAAGGAAATGGCTTTGTCCATGGAGGCCGTGTTGAGTGGAATCGCATCGAACCGTCCCAACAGAGCATCCGGGATCCCGTTATCCCGGCACAGATCCGTAAATACTCGACTGGTCTCTACATGGAACACCGAGACGGATCGTCCGACGAACTGCGCGAGGTAGCCGCCGCCGGAAGGAATGTCGCAAACGACATCCCCCGGTTGCACGTCGGCCATGTCGAGGACATGGCGGAATTCTTCATCTCGGGCCGACGGATACCGAGTCATGGCGTCATGATACGATCGACCCCGCTGTTCGAAGATGTCCTCATAGGTCGTAAACATGGGTCACCTCTTTCGGTTCATAAATACCGACCTTCATCGGTTGTCCGAACCCCCTGACTCGTTTCCGGCCACTCGCAATGGTCGTAAGCGGAACGCACCAGCGACCGATACACACGGAATTTCCCGCTCGTCTCGACCGGAATTGTCTCCACGAGATCCATCTTCACATTCACGCCTTCGCCGACGAGTCGAACGATGGGTTTCAGGAGCGCCTGAATCTCTCCTGAGGCAGGGCGATGAAACGCAATGACGCGCAGCCGGATCACATCCGTCTCCTCTTGTGTCACCTGAAACTCTTTCATCCAGGAAGCTCGAATCAGGCCAAACTCGTAGGGATGAACCGTTCTGCCGTCCGGCAGCACGAACCGATCGATCATCCGTCCCTGGATGGAACGGATCGTGGAAAACGGCCGGCCGCAGGGACACACGTCAGAGCCTTTCACGACCAGATCGCCCAGCTGATAGCGGATGAGCGGCATGGCATACGAATGGAGATTGGTACCGACAAGTTCTCCCCGCTCCCCCTCCGCGGCCGGGGTACCGTTCCGCAACACTTCCATGACCGTCCCGTCGTCGCAGGCGTGGTAGTCGCCGGTCGTCCGACATTGCCAAGCCAGCACGTTGAATTCGATGCTCGCGTAGGTGTCGTAGACCGGGGCATCGAACGCCCTCTCGATCGACCGACGCATCTCGGCCGTCAGCACCTCTCCTCCCGTTCCCACGAAACGCAGTCGAAGCCCGCGTAGCACTTTGGAGTCCACGCTGCCTGCCAGTCGTGCCAGCGCATTGGCGTATCCGGACACGACGCTGGGCCTCACGTCACGCATGACCTTGGCGATCGTTTCCGACGCCTCGAAACAACTGGTCACGACGGTGCGTCCGATTCCGAATGCTCCCGCCGCACGTTCCAGGACCCGGTTGTCTTGCGGACGCTCCGCTTTCGGTGCCACCACATACAGATGAACGTCCGTCGTCCCCAACCCATAGGAGCGCAGCGCCCGCCAGCGGTAGGCATTATGCAGGCGCTCCTCCAACCAACTGCGCCGAACGGTAAGGGGTCGCCCGGACGACCCACTAGAGAGACTCGGAATGAGGGACACAGGGTCCACTCCCCGCGCGACCATTTCATGCGGCGGCACCTCTTGAAGGTCTCTTCGAGAAGTCACAGGGACTTTCACGAGGTCTTCCACGGCCCGAATCTGATTCGGCCTTATGCCGTGGCGGTCGAACAGCCGGGTGTAATACGGGACGCGGGCGTACGCATGCTCGACGAGCCGGCGCAGCCGCCGATTCTGAAAGGCGACGATTTCCGACCGGCTCGCGTGAGAATGGCGAGTCAACGACCAGACCGTACGAAGCGCCATGGCCGCGGTCAGCATGACGCGCACTCCTTCAACGGCTCGTGCTTGCGTGTCCTCATGCAGCGAATCCCCGCACGAACAGGTCGCTCCACAGTTGAACACCGAGAACCCCCAGCGTTCTCCATGATTGACGCGTCGCGTCCGATGCTGAGCCGGCAGAAATATCCATTTGGACAGAAAGCCGGGCGCCGCTCATGTGACCGCCCCTTCCATACGGGCCTCCAGCCGGTCTCGGGGCGACGGCATGGCAAGAAGCCCCGAGTCCGTTAGGCGGTACCAGCGTCGAAGCCCATCCACCCATAGTGCCTGCGAGTGGGAAGGCGTGTCGCCGAGGAGTGCGGAGAGACCCCCTCCGTCGCGGAAGATCAGCGGAGTCTGGGACAAGAACTCCTTCACGGAGTCGGAGGCTCGACTCCATCGGACGAATAGATCGTGGTAGCTGTCGGTCTTGTCGTAGAGGACGGCGCCCCACTTGCTCTTATATCGTAAGAGACCGTCCGCGAGCGTCGGACGACTGCCTCGAAAATCTACGACTCGGCAACCCCGCTTTTGAGCCATGTCGATGATGAAGTAGTACAGCGCCGCAATGGCTCCTTCTTTGACGAGGTCGAGATTTCCAGCCAGCGTACCCAGCGCCAGCAAATCGACGGTGTGTTCCTTGACCTCGAAGAGGATGCCCGCGACCCGCCGCCCGCCCCGTTGCAGCCATAAGATTCCGCCATGCCGCACGCGACGTCGCAAGTCCAAATCCGTCCGAATGAAGGTCAATTCTCCGTGGCGCCCGTGCGAAAACGGCACATAAAACGAGTCATAAAACGTTCCGAGATCATCACGACCATCGGACAGTACCGGCTGGTACCCGTGCCTGCGCACGAGAGTCATATCCCGCCGGATGCTTCCACCGCTTCGCACCTGACGATCAAGATCGACGGGTACGACCAGCCTCGTCCCCACCCACTCCGGAACTGCAAGATATTCTTTCGTGAACATCCGCCGTCCTGACAGGCGGTCGACACGGGCGATTGTCAGGTCCACAGTCGATTGATGGCGATTCAAGAATTCGGGCAGCGCCCGGATCCCGATCCGGCCCAGCAGCTGGCGCTTCGGTTCGCTGACAAAAAACCGTCGTGGCAGGTAGTGAATCCACGGCTCGTCTCCGACGATGAGCAGCGAGCCTGGTCGGCCGGTTCCTTGCCTCATGCCATGCAACAGAACCGCCGGCACCTTCCGAACGCCGGACCAGTTCAACAGAAACAGTCCCTGCCTCATCGCACGCTCTCGCGTCCGGTCTGGCAAATAGAGCGCGAACCGTTCGGCAAGGCGGCGAGCCTCTTCGATCATCCCATTGGCCCTTCAGTTCGGCGGGAGAGGCTGCGCTCGGCCGCAGGCAGCTGGTGATACCCGTCTTCGGTGAGTCGGTACCACCGTCGAAGGCCTCCGACCCACAGCTCGTGTTCGTTTGGAGGAGCATTCCCGATGAGCGCGCTGAACCCCCCTTCCTCCCGGAAAATAAGCGGCGTATGCGACAAGAAACCTTTGACGACTTCGGTGGCCCGTCCCCACCGGACGAACAAATCATGATAACTATCGGCCTTGTCATATAGGGTGGCGCCCCATTTACTCTTGTATCGCAAGACTCCGTCGTTCAACGACGGGCGATTCCCTCTGAAGTCAATCGTCCGATGTCCGCCTTTATTCGCCATGTCGATGATGAAGTAGTACAGCGCCGCGATAGCTCCTCCTTTCACGAGCGCGAGATCGCCCTCTTGGACGCCCACCGCCAGGACATCCAAGGAACTCTCCTTCTCTTCGAACAGCAGCGCGGAGACAGTCCGACCTTCGCATTGATTCCACAAAATGCCCCCGCGCCGTACCCGGCGCCGCAGATCATCCGCCGATCGCACGACCAGCAGCTCCTGATAGCGAGCTTTCGACAGCGGGAGGTAGAATCTTTCGTAAAACAACTCGAAGTCCCTATCGCCCATTGACACCACGGGCCGATATCTTCGTTGACGAATTCGCCTTACGTCCCTTTGGATGTTGCTGCTGCTTGCCACCAAAGCACCCACATCGTTTGGAACCGTCATCCGCATTCCTACCCATTCGGGCACCACGAGATAGTCACGGAGAAATATCCTCTGTCCTGTCAGACGGTCGACACGGGCGATCGTCAGGTCGGCCGACTCTTGAACGCGACCCAGAAACCGAGGCAGCGACCGGACGGGCACTTGGCCCAAGGATTTCCGCTCGACCTCCCCGCAAAAAAACCGTTGAGGAAGATACTGCACCCAAGGGTCGTCTCCGGCCACGACGAGGCGGCCGATGTGACCGCTCTCGCGGGCCTGTCCCTGCCAAGCAGTTACGGGTACGCTCCGCAAGCCGTGGGTGCTCACCAGGTGGAGTGCATACCGGGTCACGCGCTCTTGGGCGCCGTCGGGAAGCCGCGCGACCAAATTGTGCCCCAACTGTCCAATCCATCCGTTCATCGTTCAGACTCTTTTAACGCAACGCACGGCGATGAAGTTGCCCGTAAGAAAGCGGGTGGGCCAGGCGGAGAGCCGCTCCCATTTCATCAACCAGAGCAGAAATCGCTGATGTGTCCTCGCTCCCGTGCGCGCCTGCACTTCGCGCGCCAGCCGTACGGCTGCCATTCGCGGACAGTGTAGGACGGCCGTCATCTCCGCCACTTCTAACCCGGCATGCTCCAGCATCGTCCGGAGCCTGCTGGGGCCGCAGGTGACGCCCACATAGTAGGGAACGATTCCCGAGAGTGTCAGCCACCGGGATGGCAACCAGTTGCGCAGCGCGATGAGCGGGTTCGCCTTGTTGTCGAGCGTCAGGAGCAGTTGGCCGCCCGCCCGCAAGACACGGCGCAGTTCCCGCAGGCTGATTTCGATCTCTTCCAGCGAGTCGAAATGATCCAGGGTGGAATTCGACACCACGACGTCGAACGCATCACTCGTGAACGGCAAACTTCTGACGTCGGCACAGATCGCTACGCGGTCCGATTGCCCGGCCGTTCGCAAGATGTGATACGAAATATCCATGCCCACCACTCGGACAGCCCTGGCCTTCAAGCATGACAACAATCCATCCCCCGCTGCTTCATCGAACAGATCGGTCTTGAGGATCCGTTGAGCCGGCCCCTCGGACAGCCAATCGGCAAGTAGGCTTGCATTGACTCGATCACTGTGCTTCCGCCACAGCGAGTCAGGCCGCGTGCGCATCCATTCAAGCGCCACTTGATCCCAATAGGGTTGCGCCTTGTCGATCGAACTGATCACGAATCCACCCGACGATCGACCCATTCACTCGCCAGTGATCTCACCCGGATGTTTCTCACGCCGCCCTCGCCGAATCGCGCACAGATGTCTGCATAGAGCAGACTTTTTCCGCCATCAATCCGCTCGCCACCCGATGCCCTTCTTCGTTCCAATGGCCGTCTCCCATCGAGGCATTGGGAAACCCGTGCAAAAATGTTTGGTGTGTCGCCGCGTAGGCGGCCATGGGTTCCGCGAGGCCCGTCCACTGTACATGTTCCCGTTCGGCCCACGACGCGAGACGTCGGTCGGGATAAAGCAGGTCCGGAATCCCCAAGGTTTCGGCATAGTGCCTGCGTTGCCGAAGATCGGGATGCACCTGCATGGGATTGGAAAGCGTCACCAACAAAAACTGCGCACCGTGTCGATCGATTTCGTTCCTGATGTCGCCCAATAGCGCTTCTGTGACCAGCCAGGCCTGTCTCCATGCGTCCTCTCGAGGTTCCAGGTAGACAAACGATTCCAGCGGCAGTTGAGCCATGCCAGCGTCCGAAGAACTGCCGGCGCGAAGATGGCGATCCCTCATGAAACCGGAGATCCGGTATTTGGCCTCTCTCGCCACCTGTAGCACCCGTGAGACCTCGAATAGTTCGGACGCCAGTGGAATGGACTGCATCCGGTAAGCCAGTGTCTGCCGGAATCCCGTCTCCACCGACAAACGCCCGTCATGCATCACAAAATACGGCCGCATCGAGTCGCCGGCCAGCGCTGGCGAATTATCCCGGATATCGTTGCCTGTGAAGAACGCGAGCACGATAAGATCCGGCGCATAGTCCCACACCTTATGCTGGAGCATCAGCCACTCTTGAGCGGTACCGTACCCGGATACGCCGAAGTTCAAAACCTCGACGCCTCGATGATCGAGAGACGGACAATCCTTGAGCTTCCCTTCGGCAATCGCCCAATAGGTCTGCTCGATCGGAACTTGCAGCGCTTCGGTAAACGAGTCGCCGAGCACGGCAATACGAAAGACGCCTTTCGGTTTCTCCCGGGTATGCTCCCGATCACGAAAGCCTGCTCGACTGATCCGGACGTAGGCCGCTCCTTCCTTCCGCCACCATCCTTCCGCTCCCGGTTGATGAGCGTATCCCAGGATGGGGTCAGGCACATAGAAGTACGGATAGGACAGTCCAGCGGCTCGCAATCCAATTTCAATGAGCAGGATTCCGGCTGCTCCTCCGGCTGCAATCAATAAGACCATCGAGAGCCTCTGCCTCCGCCTCGTTGTTGCGGACGCGGAGGTGGTGGATTGAAATGAGCTCATGATGTTTTGGCGCGCTGGAAACCTGGTCCGTTGCCGTCATGGTAAGACGCATCGGCAACACTATATGGACTCAACGACTCTGCCTCGAGTCATGGGTTCCGTGTGCTGGCAAGTCTCGTCGTCTTCGAGATGATCTACAGTGTACGGCGGCAAGGTCGACTCTAACACCCTCTCTTTTAGGGGGACACCCTACGAAAGGATGAGAGCGCCGGGAGACAAGAAGATGGAGTCGGTCGGCAAAGACTAAACGTCCTGCTGCTTTGTGCCCGTCGTTCTGACCAGCGCCAGGCAAACCAACCCGATACCGATCCAGACCAGTTCACGAAAGCGCCGCAGAAGCGCGAAAGTGATTCCCG
>FRDC01001264.1_pt1 | contig 34814 bp, 41 predicted proteins | sample 1106171 | NCBI WGS metagenome assembly FRDC01 (sample SAMEA3930566, study PRJEB13176) | freshwater metagenome | biome: Drinking water system; feature: drinking water; material: water | place: Singapore | collected 2014-12-20 | reverse complement strand
CGCCGAACGCGACGACGCGCTCGCCCGCCTTGCCGAGATGGAGGCCGAGGTGGCGGCGCTGCGGGCGGAGCGGGGGCTAAAGCGCCCAGAAAACTACCACGAGTTTTTGCAGGCGGTTGCCGACTATGAAGCCGATCAAGCGGAAGCTTTAGAGGACCTCATTTGGGAGGCTTTGACAGAAGCGAACGACCTAGACGTGACATCCCGAGGTCTTGCTAAGGCCGTTTCCACCGCCATCCGCGCCGCTGCCGCCGCTATGCGGAAAGGAGAGACGACATGAAGACTGATATGCCATCCGCCGTTCACGAAGCGCTGTGGCAGATGTTCAAGGGCGGCCCGATTTGGGACGGTGACCTTGTGAGCAAGGAAGCCCGTAACTGGCTTGTGCTGAACGACATGGCCGCCCGCGCTTCCGGCTTTAACTTCCTCACGGCGGATGGCGTGGACATGGCTGTTTCGCTGGAGATGCACCGCCGCAAAGAGAAGGAGCGCCACAAATGACCATGACCCGCGCCACCCGATGTACGGGAAGAACCCGATCCTGGAGGCGCTGGAGGAGGCCGGGATGGTGGGGCCGATCCCGCCGTTCTCCCGGTGCCCAGGCTGTGGTGGCGTGGCGATGCGGATCGTGCCTGGCGAGCCGATCCGGTGCGCAAATTGCGGTCGAGATAGGTAGGTGTTGACATCCCTGGTTGTGATGCGTATGTTGTGAATATCACAACACAGGGGACACCGAGATGTCGAACGCCAAAGTTGCCAGAGAAGCCTCTGCAGATGTCGCAGCTACCAACGCTGCTCTTTCCGCCAAGGGCGGCGTTTCGAGCCGCCCAGTGTGCAGCGTCTGGGTGAAGCAAAACACCTGACCCTCCGGTGTGGAGCCCTTCGGGGCTCCCATCCCGAGTGCCAGCATAGGAGACACCGATGAAACAGAAACTGCTCGAACAGGAACTGCGCGATCTGCGCGCGTACCTCCAGAGGTTGGAGGACGAGATCATCCAGGGATCGCGGGAGACGGCGCTCATGGTGATCCGCGCCAGGAAGCGCGAACTGGCGGCGAAGAAGGAGGGGGTGTGATGGGACGTCGCCGTGCCCCGCTCGGCTATCGGGCCGCGCTCCGTTGGATGTTGGACAACGACGATACCTCGTTCTTGGACGGTGATGACGATACGTGCATCAGCGTCACCGGAGCCATCGTCGCCGACATCTATGACCGCACCAACGAGGAGGTCATCGCCGACCTTCGGAAGATGAGAGATGGGTCGTGACCCGACGAGGCCCATCCCCCATGCCGGTCCTCGTCCGAGGCACCATCTACCCCAGCGCCAGGGCCTGTGCCGAGGCGCTGGGGGTCTCGGTCGCCACCGTCTACTGCGCGATCTCTCGCCGCGATCCCGACAGCATCGGCCTGGGGCGCGGTGCGAGGCCACCTGGCTCCAGGAAGGGTGGCAGGAAGCCGAAGCCGGTCACTGTGGCTGGTCAGCGGTTTGCCTCCCTGGCAGACCTGGCGCGGGCCATCGGTCGCGATCCGCGCGATCTGCGGGCATCCATGCGCCGTGGCGAGCAGGCCCGGCAGAAGATCGTGGTGGCCGTCATGAAGCTGGTCGCCGCCCGCGAGAACGAGGCGATGTGGGCGCGGCTGAAGAATGATGTTGACAACTACCTGGACGTCGCGTAGGAAAGGTGTTGTGGAAATCACAACACAGGAGACCGAGATGAGAAACCAGATTATCGACACGACCCGCAGCGTCAGCTTTGAAAAAGAGATCGTTGAGATTGACGGGGTGGACCGGGAAATCTGGAGCATCGTCATTCGTTGCCCTGTCAACGGTGTCAGCGTCAGCACAGAATGTTACGGATCGCGCGACGAGGCCGCTGATGCCTGGTGTATGAACCACTGACCCTCCGGTGACCGCCCCTCCTGGGGCGGCATCCCGAGTGCCAGATAGGAGACACCGATGAGCGAACAGTACCTCCAGGATGTGAAGCGCATCCACCAGCCGATGATCCAGACCGACGACGAACTGCGGTACTGGCTCTGCCACCACGAACGGCAGATCGTCGAGGCGAACCGGCGTTATGGTCATGACAAAAGCCGCTCGGCCAAGTCGCTGATCGACGAGGCCTACAGCAAGGCGATCCCCTACCAGGCCGAGGCGAAGCGTCGTGGGATCACATCCTCGGCCCTGTACGACGCCCTGGCGAAGATGTCGGATCGCACCCTCAAGACGCTGTACCGCTCGGGCAAGCAGCGCATGCCGCACCTGTTCGGCGACCCCAAGGCCATGATCACCCTGCGCAACGTCTGCCAGTGCCGGGGGCTGTTCGATGAGTGAGTTCCAGAGAATGCTGCTCCTGGCGCTGCTGATCGGTATCGGCATCGGAGCCCTGACAGTGGTCGATCCCATCGGCCACCTGGCGATCTACGAAGCCCAGCGGTGAGGGGGTGCGCGCGCCCCCGATCCCCTGCACTTCCGCAGGATTGAAAGGACAGACCGTGAAAGCACTTCTCGTCATCATTGCCATATTCTCCGCCCTTCCCGCCTTGGCGTCGAGCCCCCCGCGTTGCCCGCCCACCTGGGAGGTCTGCGGCCCCGGCGTTCCGAACCCGCCGCCCAACGTGATCACCAACGTCACCAACATCACCGAGGCTGGCTCCGCCGTTGCCCTGGCTGGCGTCGAACTTCCGACCGTGCAAAAGGGCGAGACCTCCTGGGCGGCTGGGGTGACGTTTGACGGCGGCTTCGGCCTCGGCATCCAGCACGGGATCAGCGACAGCATCTCGATCTACGTCAAGGCCGGAAAGGCCGACGGAGAGGGCGCTGTCGGCACCATCGGGATCGCCGGTAAGTTCTGAACTGACGTTCTGGTGTCCAGCCCTCTGGGGCTGGCATCCAGAGAGCCAGGAGACCGACATGCCTGAACCCATAGACCACCTGATTACCCGAGCCGAGGCCGCTATCGCGCTCTGGGACCTCACCCTGTTCGCGACCGGCCAGAAAGATGCCAGGCAGAAGCGCGCCGACGTGGTACATGAGGCAGTCATGAACCTGAAGGCTGCGGTCGACGCCGCGAAGTCGTCAAGGCAGGAAACCTGATCCTGGCGATCTCAAGGCCAGGGGCCTGGCAAGCAGAAGGGCGGCACCATCAGGTTGCCGCCCTTTCTATTTCTACGGGACCGATTAAACGGTCAGCGCCAGCCCGCGTATGCGGCAAGCTGCGCCAGGAGGTCACGTCCGGTAGCCCGCATGGCCTGGATGTCCTCCCCGGCCAGCGCCTCGGCATGTGCGGCGGCAGGCTCCTTCAGCCTATCCACGGCGGTGCTTCCTTCCGAACTGACGCAGCCACTCAGCATTGTCAGCGTCAGAAGCGCCACGGCTGGTGTCAGCCTTGTTGATCCGGTCATGGCGGTCAGCCTCCTCTCTGAGATCGTCGAGTTCATCCCGGTCGCCGCCACGGGAGACCAGGTAGACAAAAGTCCCCAGGACGACGGCCCCGCCGAGCCACCACTTAACGCCGAGGCTCGGCAGAAAGCTGAGGATGAGGTCCCACATCTCAGCGGGTCCCCCACTTCTTCACCAGGGCGACCAGCGCCAGGATCGGCGATCCGGCGGCGACGGCGGTCACGCCGAGGAAGGTGTAGAGGTTGAACGGTTTCAGGTCGACGACGCCCGTGTTCAGGTCGAAGTCGGCCCAGCCGATGGCCGACAGCGCCGTCCCAACGACGGCAGCAGCGGCTGCGGCATAGGTGGTGCCGCGAATTGCACTCCAGTTCACTTCAGCAGTCCTTTCATGAAGGTGAGCAGACGCGCCCACAGGTTGGTCTTCGGGGTAATGGTGGGGGTGAAGTCTACCGGCTGCGTCAGGATCAGCGGCGGCAGCTTCGGCAGCTGCGGCAGAGGCAGCGGCTCGCGCTCCCGCACGTAGTCTGCCGGGATCGGGGTGTCCTTGATCTTCTGCCAGTGGGCGAACCGCTCTCGCAGCTTCCGGTCGTAGCCGTTCTTCGCGAAGCCCGGCCCGTTGTAGCCGCGCGCGAAGCCAGCCCAGTCCCGACGGCGCAGTTCGTCATCCAGGTTGTTGGCCTTGATGAACTTGAACATCGCCCTCAGGTGTTCCTCCTCGTCGTCGAGGAAGGCCATGACCATATCGTGAGCGGAAGCGTAGCCAGCGGCCTTGTGGTTGAAGCCCATGATCTGGCCCAGGCCCCAGGAGGCCGACTGCAGCGCGATCTCATAGTCGATGTCGATGGCCTTCAGGAGGCGCGGGTAGCTGTCCCTGGGGTAAGAGCCAGGCTTCCAGCGGGCATAGGCCAGGCCCTGGCGCGCAGCCTCGTCGCGCTTCGGCCCAGGTCCGAGCAGCCGCCAGAAGATGTGCGGCTCGAAAAGCATCTTCGGTCGACCGTGCTTGTCGAAGCCGGTGCCCGCGCTCTCAACGTCGAGAACTGCGTGGACCTCGTCCTCGCCGATGCCGTACTCCCTGCCGATCAGCGGAAGATCGACGTCGTCCAGACGCCTCGCCTTTCCCTTGAAGGTCATATTGCCACCCCATGTTGTGCGTTGCGCACTCTACCACAACGCTGCGGTTTCCGCAACACTTACCACGGCACGTTGTCGTCGAAGCCCGGGGCGGTGAACTTGATCCTGTCGGCCCCGTTGCGCCGGTCGCGCCGCGTCTCCCAGCCGATGGACGACATGATCCGCCCGATCCTGGCGGCGTGGTGCTGGCTCGCCTCCTTTACCGAGATGCCGATCTCGCGGACAATATCGGAGAGGAGGACGGACTTCCGGCCCTCGACGGCGGCGAGGACAGCATCGGTCCAGACGTCGACGTCGGTGCGGCTGGCCTGTTGTGCCTCGACCATCTCGATCTCCTCCTGCTGGACCCACCAGGGCTCTCCGGTCTGGTACATGTGAACCGCCTCGGCCCATAGCTGATCGCGATCCCGGTGGACCGCGTCGATGTCGATCCGGGTGGCGGTCAGCGGCCAGAAGCGCCGTGCTCCGGTGTTGTCCTTCAGGTAGGGGTTGCCATCCGGGTTGATGGTCCCGGCAAGGACGAGGCGGCGCGGGGCCTCGATCACAGTCCTGCCATAGGGCGGGCGGAAGCGGTCTGTCGCCTGGGAGATGAACTTCTTGACCGCGTTGGTGGCCGACAGGTTAAGCCGGTGCATCTCCGCGATCTCGATACACCAGACCCCCTGCATCTCCATCTTCGCGTCCTTCGATCCGATGTCCGACAGTTCGTCGGAGAAGAACTCGGCCCCGAACAGCGCCTTCAGGAAGGTCGATTTTCTGAGGCCCTGAGGCCCCTCGATGATCGGCATGGTATCGACTTTGCAGCCAGGGTTCAGGCCGCGCGCCACGGCGGAGATCAGGAAACGGCGGCTGATCGAGCGCGCATAGGCGACATCGTCGGTGCCGAGGTAGCGGGCGGCGAGATTGTCGATCCTCGGCTGTCCGTCCCAGGCCGCGCCCTCCAGGTACTCGCGGAGCCGGTCGAAGGAATGCGCTTCGGCCACGGACTGGATCACGCTGGCGATGTTCGACGCCTTCGGGGTCATGTGCAGGCTCTCCAGCCACATGACCGCGTTCTGGAAGTCGGTCTCGCGCAGGACCCGCTGGGTCCAGGCTCCGGTCCCGCGATCCCAGGCTGGGCGCGCGACTAGGACGATCTGCATCTTGAAGGCATCGAACGCCAGGGCGCGGTTCATGGCCGGATGATGCTCCAGGAACAGCGCCCAGTTCTTCGCCACGCTCGCCTTGGGGATGCCCTCCTCGTTGGTCACGAAGTCGGCCTTCCAGGCGTCGTCGCTGTGATAGCTGTCCTTCGGCCTGGCGATGGGCGTGATGGTGGCGGTCTTCTGCTCGGGCTTGGCCTGGACTTGCTGCTTGATCTGCTTGATCGGTTGCGGCTCGGGCGCGGGCTTCTTCGGTTCCGGCGGCGGCTCCCCTCCGGGCGGTGTCCATGTGTACACCACGGCCTTCATGAACTCGACGATCTGCTCGGCAGTCCAGCCGTCGTCGACCGCGTCTGCTGCGTCCCATCCCTTCGGTGGGCGCTCGCCTGTGACCCAATTATCGAACGAGTACTTCACGCCGCCACCTGGACCCCGAGCATGCGAATGGTGCAGCCGATCCGGTGCAGGATCGCGGCGATCTCCTCTGCGGTGGCAAGTCCAGGCTTGTCGGCGTCAGGCCAGATCACGACCGAGCGGCCCGACAGCGGTGTCCAGTCGGTGTGCTTGATGCCGAAGGTTCCTCCCGCCCAGGAGACGGTCTGCCGCCCGAGCGTTTCGGCGATCCTGTCCGCACACTTCTCGCCCTCGGCCACGATCACCTGGCCCTTGTCCAGACGATCCTCGCGGTAGAGCGGTCGGGGTTTAGGGAAGGGGAAGCGGGACCAGCACTCCGTGCCGTCGGGAAGACGGACCCGGCAGACCATCGGGGTTTCCTTGCCGTCGCGGAGATCGTGGCGCAGGACGTAGCCGACAAGCTGCCCGCTCTGTCTGCGATATGGGTAGATCGCCGAGGGCACGAAGGAGCCCCAGCGCCGATCAGGATCGTCGGCGCGCTTCGGGTTGTAGAGCCGCACCGGTTTGCCAGGCACGATGCGATCCTCAGGGTCGAAGATCGGCGTGATCCCGGCGTAGATGTCCCGCCCCTCGGTGCGCTTCGGCGCGACGTTCGGGGAAGACTGACCGCCGCCCAGGTAGCTGATGGCATCGCGCTTGGAGAGGCTTTTCAGCTTCTCCACGAAGTCGATGATGTCGCCGCGCTCGCCGCAGCCGAAGCAGTGAAACCGCTCGACCCCGTCGCGTCCCTGGAAGATGGTGAAGGAGGGGGTGTCCTCCTGATGGAGCGGGCAGCAGCCCTCCCATTCGTTGCCGTTCTTCTGGATGGTGACGCCTTCCTGGAAAGCGAAGTTCGACACCGAGTTCTCGCGGCGGAGCCGTTCTATGTCGTCCATCTTCGCTTCCCCTAGTGTTGCGTCATTCACAACATATCTTGCCACTGAAGGCAAGAGAAAAACGCCCCGTTTCCGGGGCGTTTAGAGTTCAAACAACAGGGGGAAACAGGCCCCATAATACATCACAATGCGGTTTTCGCAACAGGTTGTTTGGGCGGAATTTTTCCACACAAGATGTCGTTCAGATCGGCGTCCGTTCTTGCGAAGCCAGCGTAACCTCCAGCCTTGCGCACCGCCTCGGCCCACTCGGGTTGCCCCGCCCGCGCCCTGCCGGTCAGGCTCTTGGTCTCGACCGAGACGAACACCGCCACGGTCTGGCCGACCATCTCCGGGGTGATGGTCACCGGCACCCAGCCGACCAGGTCAGCGGAGCCCGGCGCGAGACCGGCATGGAGCGGGCGCGGGTTGACCAGGCGCTTGTCTCCGCCTGGCAACTCGACCACCTTGTTCGCCACCCAGGCCTGCGAAACATTGTTCCTGAAAAGACGCGCGCCGAATTGCGTTGCCAGCTTCATGCAGCGGCGGGTGAACTCACTCTCGGCCACGATTATCTCCTATTGATCCCGGTCTCGACCGAGACGTGAAGCCGGTGGTGATGAAGCGGGCAAAGCCAGCGAACCGACAGCGGCATTGAGTAGTCATCGTGGTGGGCGTGAACGTGAGATGTCGAACCACACACCTCGCAAGGTCCGCGCTCCAGTTTTCCATCCCGAAGCGCGTTGCCAACTGCGGTTTGTGCCCTGTAGGCAACAGGGTTTTCTTCCCTCCACTGGGCGGTGATTTTGGCTCTGGCCTCGACGCGATGTGGCAGCTTTGATCTCGACCTGTCGTAGGCCCGAGCATCCTCGAAGGCTGCGCGTCTCAACCTGACGCGCCGCTTCGTGCAGTCCTTGCACTCTCCTACGGTGCCGCAAAGCCGAACCTGGCGCGGGTAGAAATCGGACGCATCCTTCGACGCGCCGCATATTCTGCACATGACCGACATCAAAATGGGATGGTGTCGTCGTCCATGTCGCGGTTGCCCGCGCCACTGCCGCCGCCACGGCGCTGGTCGCCATAGCTGCGGCCATCATCGCCGCCGCGATCCTCGCCCTGGCCCGCGCCGCCAGACAGGATCGTCATCGTCCCATTGTAGGGCCGCAGCACGATCTCGGTCGAATAGCGGTCGTTTCCGCCCTGGTCCTGCCACTTTCGGGTTTCAAGCTGCCCTTCGATGTAGACCTTCGTCCCCTTCTTCAGGTACTGCTCGGCGATCTTCACCAGGCCCTCGGCGTGGATCGCGACCGAGTGCCACTCTGTGCGCTCCTTGCGCTCGCCAGTGGTTCGATCCCTCCAGCTTTCCGACGTGGCGATCCGCAGATTGCAGACCTTCCCGCCGTTCTGGAACGACCGGACTTCAGGGTCGCGCTCCAGGTTCCCGATCAGCATCACCTTGTTCAATGAGCCAGCCATTTCAGTACTTCTTGCCTCCCTCTTGCAAGCGGTTCGCCAGCTTGTGGTCGGCGCGCTCCTTGTTGAAACGGTTCTTCTCGATCAGCGCACCGGCCACGTCGAGGCCGAGCGCCGCCGCTGTGTCCAGGATGCGGATGATGCAGTCCGCGAACTCCACCTCGACACCGTTTCGGTGCGGCAGATGCTGATCCATCAGCGACTTGCGGTCAGCCTCCAGCGCCTCGGACAGTTCCGAGTGCATCAGGGCCACGACCTCGCCGAAGTTGCGCTTGATCGGCTCCCCAGTGTGTCGGTCGCGATACCAACCGGCATCGGATGCGGTTCGATGTGCAAGGGCTTGCATGTCCCTCAGCCCAAGGTAGGCGTTCATCTCCTCGGAGGTCATTCTTTCAGGTGTTTCAGCCATCACTTCCGTCCTTTCATGACGATCCTGTATCCACGCCGATAGCCGACCGCCTCGATCCCGACGCCCGACCCTTCCAGCTTCTCTCTCAGCTTGTGCAGCCGCATCTTCAGCGCGGAGTACATGCGCTCGGGCGATGGCCCGCCGTCTGGGTCATCCGCGTACATCGCATCGAAGATGCGCTGTGTCGGCACAGCCATGCCCTTCCCGCGCCAGATCGCGGACAGGACGGTCTCCTGATCCTTCGATATGCTGAAGACGTCCACCAGTACCTCCAGCGAGGGTGCGTCCACAGACGCGCCACAGCACGGGCATGTCACCCCTCGGTCCACAAAGTTCACGCTCTCGCCCTCGCTTTTGCCTCTCTGCCGGTCATATCAACGTAAGAACTTTCGCGTGTTTCTTAAGGTTATCCTCAGCCCACATTGGTCTGAGATTTGTAATGGCCCAAGCTGCCCTAAAGTCTTCGTCATCTTCTGAGGAAAATCTGAAGCTACTCAAGGGCAGGATATGGTCAACGTGCCACTCTCCAATGTTATCCCAGGACATACCTTCCGAAAACTGCCTCTCAATGTGCTTGATCAGATCAGCCAGGGTATAGTTCACAAAAGACTGCCAAGTCTTCCCGCCCTTCTTTAGCCTCAAGCTTCTCCCAATTCCAGAAGACATTCTTCTGCTTAATCTGTACCCCGGATCGTTCGCTTGCTTTTTCGCTCGCCGATCTCTGGCGCGGGCCTTGTACTCATCTGTGCTTCTGAATGCCTTCCTGTAGGCGCGAGTTGTCGGCCTAGCTTCAGCCTTACGCTGTCGCTCCCGTTTGATATCCGCCTCATTTTGGGCGAGGTATTTTTTCTTGGCCTCAGCCTTCAGTCTTGCCTTCTCAAGTTTCCTCTTACGCCTTTGGGAATTTGAGTATTCCTTCAGAACATATTCGTTCCATTTCTCTCTGTTGATGTCCCTCCAGGCGTACGTCATTTTTGTTTTGCAGACCTTGCAGCAGGACATCTTTCCGTCAGTCGCGCCCTTTCTGGCGAAGAACTCGTCAAGAGGCTTGCAGGCCTTGCACTTAGAGCAAACCTTCATGCCGAGTGACCCCTTTTCGCCATGCGGGCCGAGTAGACATGTGCTGCCCACTTTTCTGGAGATCGGTACGATCTAGCCGTTGCCAGCTTGACCAGGTCGTCGATGGTCTCGGCACGGTACTGCTCCTCGCGCCGCTGCCGCCGCATCTGCTCTGGGTCGATCTCGACCATCTCGCCTTCGACCTCCTCGACATTTCGGCCTTGGGGTATGTGAGCCAGGCCGCACACCGGGCAGACTGGTGCGGGGGCGTAGGCGGCAAAGCACGACGGGCAGATGCGGACAGGCTCCCCGGCCTTCTCCTTCTTCCGTTTAATCTCGCCATCCAGGGACCACTCCCGCTCATCATCCGGCAGGCCCAGGCGGGCGAACCCGCCGACCAGGTCGAGTAGGATGTGGTGCTCGCTGTCGCGGCGCAGGCCGCGCCCGTGCTTCTGGAGGTGCAGCGCCAGGCTCTGGGTCGGCGCGTAGTCGAGGACGGCCTCGATAACCACGTCACGCCCGACCTGGGCGGAGAGGTCGAACCCCTCGGTAAACAGGCGCACGTTCACCAGGAGGTCGATCTCCCGGTCGGCGAATTGACGGAACGCAACCTGGCGATCAGCTTTTGCCGTGCCGCCGTCCAGAGAGACGGCGTTGATCCCGCTCGCTCGGAACTCGGCGGCAAGCTGCTCGGCTCTGGCGATGGACGGGGCGAAGGCGATGGTCCTCTTGCCACGGGCGAACTGCCGCCAGTGTTTTACGGCACCGGCCAGCACCGCCTTGCCAGACATCAGGTCGTCGATCTCCGACTGGACGTAGTCGCCGTAGCGCGTGTGAACCCCGGAGAGATCGACCCCGGCTGGCGCGAAGGCGCGGTAGCGAGACAGCCGCCCCCACTCGATCAACTGCCGGGTCGATGGGCCGAGGACCATCGTGTCCCATATCGCGCCGAGAGGCTTTCCGTCGAGGCGTTGCGGTGAGCCGGTCAGTCCGATGATCTTCGTGCCGACCCCCTTGTAGTAGTCCACCGTGCGCTGCCATCCCGCCGCCGCAGAGAGGTGCGCCTCGTCGATGAACAGATAGTCGGCTGGGTACTTGCCGAGGCGGTTCTGCAGTGTCGGGATCGAGGCGATCTGCGCCAGGCGGTAGAGGTTGTAGTTGTAGCCCGATCCCGCCGCGATGTAGCTGTACCTCAGTCCGAACTCGTCGAGGGTGTTTGCGGTCTGCTTGATCAGCGCGTCCCGGTGGACGCCGAAGATCACCCTCTTGCCAGCTTCAGTGATGGACTTGATCAGCGCCGCCGCCAGCACGGTCTTGCCAAAGCCCGTAGGTGCGAACGTCAGCACCGACTGGTGCTTCCGCAGCGCAACCCTGAGACCGTCGCGCACCTCATCCTGATCTGGCAGAAGGGTGATCATCGCTGTGGCCTCACCAGGGCTTGCGACCCTATGTGCCAGTGGCCGCAGAAGCGGCACTTGTACGCGCTGGAAGGGCGTCCCTTCTTCGCGTACTTCACCTTCAGCTTCTTCGCTACGGATGCCTTCAGGGGCGTCTTGCCCTCGCACTGAGACAGCCGCAATTCCTCATTGCTCATCGCCCAGTCACCATCCGCCTGATCTTATCCTCGTGATGGGCCATGCGCTCAAGGCGCTTCTGGATACCCTCCAGTTCCTCGGTCTGCTCCTTGGTCAGCCTGATCCATCTGTCACCGGCCTGACGACCGTCAGCCATTACACCTGATCGCACCAGGTATTCCAGGAACTCGGCCTGTTCAGCGATGGTCGGTGGTTGCGGCATCGACTGGCACCAGGTCTGCGGCGGTGATCTCGACACCAGCGGCCTGGGCGGCAGCGAGTATCAGCTTCTGGTCTGGGCCAGAGATCAGACCCTCAGGGTCGTTCAGGTTGCGGTAGACTTTCGAACGGTCGCGGCCAAGACGCCGAGCCAATTCGGCGGTGGGCATTCCGAACTTCTTGTGAACACGCTGCCAGGGCGTCATCGCGCAATCCTCATTGATGTGCAGTTCGCAGCATACGTTGTGATATTCGCATCGTCAACGGGTCGATCATCGGTAGGGAAGCGGTCAGCCGTGAGGTGGTGTTGACCACGACCAGTCCGGTGGTTTTCATCGTCCCTTGAAATTCTGAAATCCTGTGTTGACAGTCTCGCAACATGGCCCTTATGTTGTGATGGTCGCAACAGGCGACAACATGAGGAGCAACACATGGACCAGCCCGCAGTTACCGGCTTTATCACCTCCGGACTTTCGAACGAGGCCTACCACGCCAGCCCAGGCATCTCGAAGTCGGGTCTCTGGACGATCCACACGAAGACCCCCGCCCACTTCAAGTTCGCCGACCGCGAGGAGAAGCGCGACTTCGACGTCGGCGAGGCGATCCACCTTGCCGTCCTTCAGCCCGAGGTCTTTGAGCAGCGGGTGATCCGTGGTCCGAAAGACCGGCGCGGCAACAACTGGAAGGAGTTCCTGGCCGAGGCCGTAGCGACGAACCGCCTGCTGCTGACCGAGGGCGACTTCGACAAGGCTCTGGAGGTTCGCGACGCGGTGCATGCCGATGCCTGGCTGAACGCGATGATCGTCTCCCCGCACAGCCAGGTCGAATACTCCGGTATGTGGATTGACGAGGCGACCGGCGTCCAGTGCCGGGTTCGCCCCGACCTCTACCGCCCCGACCTGGGCATCATGTTCGACCTGAAGTCGACCCGCGATGCCAGCGCCGACCACTTCGCCCGCGACGTCGTGAACTACGGATACCACGCCCAGGAGGCCTGGTATTCCGACGGGTATCGCAACCTTGGCCAGACGGTCGAAGGCTTCGTCTTCCTGGCGTTGGAGAAGGAGCGGCCCTACTGCCGCGCCGTCTACGAACTGCCGCCGTCCATCGTCGAGGAGGGGCGTCAGATCATGTGCAAGGCGCTGACGCTGTATGCCCAGTGCGTTGCTGTCGACCGCTGGCCAGGATACGACGTCGGCGTCCAGGAACTGAAGTTCAAGCCCTGGGCCTACACTGAGACCCAGGCACCGGCAGGGGAGGATGCGTGATGTCGGATGGCATGGAAATGTACCGGCTGTACCTCTACGCACAGAAGGCCTCTGAGTACGCGCTGTCAATCCACATGCTGGAGCGGGAGACGGGGGATCGCAGCACCTACTACCGGGCCAGACTGGACGAGGAGATCGCGAAGGTGAACGCTGAGTTCGCCTTGGCCAGTGGGCCGGTCGAGACTGTCAAGAAGCACCCCATTATGGATGAAGATATTGCCAAGGCGATCCAGAATAGCCTCATCGAAAAGCAAAAGAAACTTACTGGCATCTCCCCGGAGGGGTGGGCAAACCTTTCGCGTGGGCTGAGCGAAGAACCACCCAGCCGCACCGACTTCGACTACACCGACGCCAATCTCGCCGACTTCGATGATGGCAACATCACTCCGTGATCTCACGGCGCGCTTCTGGTCGGCGGCGATGCTCATTCGCCGCTATCCAGACCCGACGACTTCGCGCGCGGCCAGGCGGCTGATCGCGAAGCTGGAAGCAAACGCAACTGGCGCTCTCCTTCAGAGGATCGCCGAACTGAAGGAACCACCAGATGACCGCACAGACTGAAAGCAGGGAACTGTCTGTCGTAGATGTCGCCAAGCGCGGTATCGCGAAGATGGAGGGCGAGTTCGCCAAGGCGCTCCCTGGCCACATCACCCCCGCGCGCTTCGTTCGCACCGCCCAGACTGCGCTCTCGATGGCCCGCAACATCGAGAAGGTGACCAACCTGCAGTCGCTCTACGCTGCCGTCACCAACGCCGCTGCCGACGGTTTGATCCTCGACGGGCGCGAGGCGGCTCTGGTCGTCGATTACCAAGGAAACGCCTCCTACCGTCCGATGATGCGCGGCCTGCTGAAGCTGGCGCACAACTCCGGCCAGATCAAGTCGCTGGTCGTCGAGGTGGTGCGCGAGAACGACGAGTTCGACTACACGCCGACCCACCCGGATGAACCCATCGTTCACGCCATCGACCTCATGAAGCCACGCGGCGAAGTCTATGCGGTCTATGCCGTTGCGCGCCTGATGACCGGCGGCATCGTGTTCGACGTGATGACGGTCGAAGACATCAACCGCATCCGGGATCGCTCTGACGCCTACCGTGCCTTCAAGGCCGGGAAGATCAAGTTGACGCCCTGGTCGACCGACTGGTCGGAGATGGCGCGGAAGACCGTGTTCCGCCGCTTGTCGAAGTACCTCCCGGCCTCGACCGACCGCGACAGCCTGCACACCGCTGCCGAGCGGATCGACGAGGAGTACACCTTCGACGCCGAGTCTGCGGAGCCTGGCGAGCCGGTGACCGTCACGCCGACGAAGAAGCGCGGCGCTGGCGCTGCGGCGATGAAGAACATCACCCCGGCAACGGAGGAGGTCGTGCCGAAGCAGGACGACCGTGTCGACCCGGAGACTGGCGAGGTGATCCAGGACGCGGAGATCGTCGACGACCCCGCGCCGCATCAGGGGGACGACATCTGATGACGACCCCCAGCTTCGCCAGGCTGGAGATCGCGCTCGGCGACAAGGCTGACATCCTGCTAGCCGTCGCCGAGATGCGGCGGCTGGCCACCGACCTCCAGCACATCGTGGCCCAGCACCACGACCAGCACACCATGCGCCTGCTTGCGCACGATGCCATCCGCGCCACCTCGGGCAAGACGCGGATCGGAACGACGCCCACCCCGTAGTGCGAAAGGAAAAAACTTGTCGCTTCATCCACCTCCGACCGAGTTCTCGAAAGAGGAGATCGGGCAGGATCACATCCTCCAGTTCTTCCACTACTCACACCTCCCGCAGGCTCTCCAGGGTCGGTCAAAGCCGTTCTGCGATCTTGCCCGCGTGATCGTCAGCACCACGCCACGGAACCCCGAGAGGACCGTGGCGCTGCGCAAGCTGCTTGAAGCGAAGGACGCGAACGTTCGCGCCTTTGTTGCTTCGGCAAACTAACCATCAGCCATCACAGGAGATACCAATGGCAAGAAACCAGAACGGCCTCGCGATCAGCATCAAGGCCTTCATCCCGATGCGCGCCAACGACCTGGACCAGAACCTGACGGTCCTGACCCTGGCGAAGACCGCGCACGAAACCGGCGACTACGCCGCCCTGATCGCCGCCGCCTCCATCGACGAGGTGAAGGTCGAGCAGCGGTCGCGCCGCGTCGAGGATGCGCCGGAGGCCCCCGCCGCTGCGGAGCCTGGCCCGCTGCTCCAGGCGATGGAAAGCGACGGGTTGTCAAACGAGGATGTGGCGCACGGCGGTGGTTCGCTTGGGACCGAAGCCTAAACCGACAACCAGGCCGAGTTCACCTCGCGCCGTACCAGGCAGACGGAGGCTGCGGAGTGAGCGGTCAGCACAACGAGTTCACGGTGAAGGTGAACTCAGGCCCGCCCGTCGTGGTCAAGGGGTGCGGACTTTATGTCAGCGACGGGATCGCCGTGATCATGGACTGCAACGGCCAGGGCATGCACTCGTTCGCTGCGGGTGAGTGGAGCCAGGTGATCTCCAAGCCCATCGGTGCAGCCCCCACGACGGCGGCATCGACCCACTGACGCGCCTCAGCGCCGCACTGCATGAAAGCGCCCCCTCACCGGGGCGCTTTTCTTGTTGACGATCTCACAACACTCTGGCATCTTCCGTTTAAACGCATGACAGGAGATCGCCGCTTATGACACACCAGCCGAAGAAGTCCATCCGTGTATGCATGGACTGCGGAGCGCCCCTGGAGGGACTGAAACCGGGCGCACGGTTCTGCACCTCGAAGTGCCGCCTCGCGTTCAACAACCGTAGGCTCCAGCGCGGAGCCGAACTCTATGATCTGTTCATGGCGATGCGCTACGACCGCGAGGAGGCCCAGAAGCATGGGGCCTGGTCGATGCTCTGCCGTATGGCCCAGCAGATGCGCGACGAGGATGTCGCCCAGCGCGCAGGCCGGAAGTCCTGGCAACCGCCGAGCCGTGTCCTTGCAGACCGGCCCGACCTTCATGCGGTGGTGGTGATCAGACCGAAGCGGCGCGCCTAGTGGCGATCCTGGCGCAAGAGTTCCTTGATGTCGTTCCGTATCTCGCCGAAGCCCTTCTCCAGCTTGGCGTCCATCTTCTCGATCAAAGCGTTCGTCTCGCCGCGCGCTGTGCGAACGGCGTCAAGGTCTTCTGACCGCTGCTTCTGCATCAGGTCAAGTTCCCGAATAAACCATCTCACGGTACCCTCCAGTCTGACGAACCAGATCAGCGCGCCAGCACAAGCAAGAACCAGGGGCCAATAACGCACGGCAATATCGAGAATTTCCACGTCAGTTATCCATGAGTGACTGTGCTGGTTTCATCCACTTACTTCCGCGCGATGCATCACCACACTTCAACGACAAGCTTCCAGTTCGTTGAGGTTGTGGGTTGAAATCCCGAGTTCGTGGTCTTGTTTCTCATGGTGGGTGCCTGCACATATGCGCTCACTTCCGTTTCATTGGCGTAGCCATGCAGCCCGACCGTTCCGCCGTTTTTCGTGCTGGCCTTGGGGGCGATCTTGCCCTTTGGCGCGGGCTTGCTGCCCTTGCTCGCCCCCGTGGTTTTGCCGAGACGGTTCTGCACGGTCGCGGCCTTATCGCGCATGGTGAGCTTGCCACCGAATTTTATCGTGGGCATTCATTACCTCCAAGAAACGTAGAATGACCCGGCGTCGAAGGTGTCAGCCCCTGTCCGGGTGAGTCGAATGCCGTTTACGGTGCCCACGCCTGAAATCCTGCCACCGCCATTGGCGTCTGCAGGGTTCAATCCAACGCTGTGACTTTGCACCCAGAGACCGGTGCCCACCCTAACCAGGCGCATCATGCCGTTGAGGGAACGGGCCGCAGAGGCAACATGGATGCCAAAACCACTTGAAAAGTCCGTCTCCACGCCTGACGTCCCTGAGGATGACGTGTATCCACTTGTAACAGGCAACCCATCTACCAAAAGCTGCACGAGGTAGTTGTTGGTGCCGGTCAGGCTGTTGCCTGCAAAGTAGATTTCGACCTCCCGAGCCGTTGACGGAATACCCGTGACATCGTGTGCAGTCCCCGATGTCGTGGGGACTGCCGCAGAAAAGGTCGCTTGTGAAGACAGGGTGATATTCCCAGAAACCCCATCACCATTAGTCACGATGATACTGCCATCAGTCGAAACCACAGAACGCAGCGCCGTGGTTCCTGCGCCGGTTCGGACCCGAATACCGGTCGTGGTCTCTGCGGCGAGGGCGGTCAGATTGGCATTGGTTGGCTGACCGCCAAGGCGCGACAGGGCGAGTGGATAGTCGGCCAGGCCAGCGAGGCTCTCGGCCTTCAGCATGTCGCCGCTGCCAGTCCCAGCCGCGCCCTTGTCCACCCAAAGGATGATCTTCCCGGCACCGAGATCAGCGGACACCGTCGTGGAGGTGTGTTCCGTGACGGTCAGGTATACCGCGCCACCGTAGGTGAACTGATCCGAGGGCGAGTAAAGCGTCGAGGTGAGCCAGGCCCCGCGCGCCCGCAGCATGGAGTTCGCCTTTTCCAGCGCGGCCTGCGCGCTGGCTGCGGCTTCATTCGCGGCATTGACCGCCGCAATGCTGGCGGTGATCAGGGTCTCGATCAGCGTCTCCGGGGAAGTCGTGCTGCCAAGCGGCACGGTGACGGCGCGCTCCAGCCGCTCCTGAAGCTGCTGGTCGCGCATCGTTGCGAGGTCCAATGCGCGCTCGATGTCTTCGGCGAAGTATGCGCCCTGATTGAACAGGTCGAGTTCCTGGGTCTGCGGAACCCGGCGGAGCAGGGTGATCTTCTGCGTTGCGGATGGCGCAACATCGAAGACGACGGAGCCGCTGTTCGATCCGACGCCGGTCACGCTGAACCCGGTCGTCAGATCGGTGTCGACGCCAGCCTCGGTACGAACAACCCGGATGTGAGATGCATCGAAAATCTTGAAGCTGTAGCCGAACGATGTCGTCACACCGTTTCCGGTGTACGGTCCCGACTTGCTCACCTCGCTGGATACAGGCATCTCAGACCCTCAGTTTGGGGCAAACTACGCAATGACGGTTTCCCGCTTATCATTGCGCAGTACCGTCTTTTCCGCTCGCCAGGCCCTGGACCACATCCAGTGGACCCTTCGGCTTGGCATCTCCGCTGGCCACGTCGACCCCATAGCCAGCCATCTTGGCAAGCTGACCCATCGGGATGCCGGTGATCAGGCCGAGCGCCGTCAGGCCGTCCTGAACAGCGCGCTTGGGGTTCCCGTCGCCGAAGGCCGCGCTGCCGATGGAGGCTGGTGCCCCAGCCGCTCGCTCGACCGTCGAAACCACGGGCGAGGTCGAAAGCCGGTCGTCGTAGACCTGGTCGTTGAAGCGGTTGACCAGGGCCATAGTGACCTGACCGGCAACCGGGATCATCGCCGCGATGTAGCGCGCCTGCGATCCGAGTGTGATGGCCGCGATCTCGTCGGCGTAGCCGTCATCGTCATCGTCTCCAAGGCCATCCTGGAAGCCGCGCACGATCAGGTCGGCCACGATGGCGGGGGCCGCGATCCCCATCAGGTATACCCAGAACATTTTCGGCGCGCCGCTCCAGCCGAGCGTCCGCATGGCCGTCTGCATCTCTCCGCCGACCAGGTTCGCCTGGCCGTTGAAGTAGGAGTAGAACATGGTGAACAAGCGGGTGAAGGCGTTGCCCGTCTCGAACAGCGACAGGTTCTCCGGCGAGAAGTCGCCGATGGTGCGGCGGATCACGCTGTCGGCCTCGAAGACGGCGTCCGCGTCCGCAGCCCCCTTCGCGATGGCCTGGTCGTATGCCGCATGCCAGATGATCACGTCCATCACGTTCTGGGTCATATGCTGCAGCACATAGCCATGCTTGTCGATCAGCGCCCTGAGTTCGCCCGGGATCGTCGGCTTGACCACGGCCTCATGGATGCGGCGCTGGGTCTCGCGGGCGGCGTTGCCCACGCGCTCGCGCATGAAGGCTGACTGCGCCATCGCCTCGGCGCGCATGGCAGGAGCGCCGCCGCCGATGTAGCGGGCGAGCGATGCCGACATCCGGCCCGGCTTGACCAGGACCATCGCGGTCGAGAAGCCGGTGATCTGCTGCGCGGTGTTCACCAGGTTCATGAACATGGTGTGGATGCCCACGCGCCGCCGCAGTTCGCGGGCGATGCTGGAGAAGGCCCGACCGGCAGGCGTGGTGGCGCGGGCCTCTACGGCCTGCTGCGCGGTGCGCTGGAGCCAGGGGGTCAGCATCGACGAGATCAGCGACTGGTCGTAGGCGTCCATCGCCTCGCGCATCTCGCGGTTCGTGACGATCCCCGCCGTCTGCCGGATCACCGGCTCCAGGTGTGTGAACCGCAGCACCTTGTCCATGTGCGCCGGAAGCAGCATCAGGTCCAGCGCCAGCGGGGTGCGATACTCCTGGACCCGCGACTTGGTGAAGCCAGAGCCGGTCGTCGGGAACATGAACGAGGTCTGCTGCGCTTCGAGCGCGTTCTGGTCGGCCCTGATCTGCCCGTCGTTCGAGGCGTCCTGGTCGGCGATGGCTGGGACGTAGCCGCCACGGTAGGTGCCGAAGGGGGTGTTGACCGGGCTCGCCTCGATCTCCTGGAAGTAGAAGCCGAACATCTTGCGGTGCGCCGCCTGAGCGGGCCGCTTCAGTTCTTCCATCAGGTCCCAGATCGCCTGGACCGCGTCATAGTCGGCCTTGGTGATCACCTTCTCGGAGATCATCCTGGCGATGAAGGCATCCCAGCGCGAGGTGTCGACGGTGCCGCGATCCATGATCGGGTTGCCGTTGCGGTCGACCGACAGCTTCCCGGTCGGCGTCACCTTCTGCTTCTGGTTTGTCATGCCAGGCGACCAGCCGCGACCGATCAGCAGCTTCTCCTTGTTGCTCTCGTTCCCGGTGTGCAGGATCGCGTGAAGCACCTCGGCTTTGTTCTCGAAGGTGTAGCCGAGTTCGGGAGCCGAAATCGCTCCGCTCGTCAGGGCGTCCTTCTTGATCGGGTCGAGGATCGCGAGCAACTGCTTCAGGCGTTCGGCCTTGCCATCGCGGTAGACCCCGATGGCGTCCATCACCGGGCGCACCAGATAGCGCGTGAAGACGCCCTGCTGCCCGTCGTCCATGTCGCGCGCCCAGGCCTCGACGCGGCGAAGCGCCGACAGCATCGACAGCGCGGCCTTGCCCATGCGCTGCGCGCCGGTCAGCTTCGCCTTCAGCGCCGGGTTCGCGCCGATCCCGCGCTTCTCCAGAACCGCCGTCAGATCGGCGACGACCTGGTCGCGCGAGACCGCCTCGCCCTCGATCTCGACCAGACGCGCGTTCTTGCCGAGCGCCACCAGGTTTGCGACGGCATCGGCCACGGCGCGGAACTCGCCGACCGTCAGCGCCTTGAAGGGCTTCGCGTTCTGGGTGTAGGTCTGGATCGCGTGGCCGAGAGCGGCGTGGGTGGCCGGATCGTCCTGGAGAAGCTGCTCCAGCCACATATCGAAGTCGAACGCCGCATCCGGGTTGGCCAGGCCGAACTTCGCCGCTACCGCGCGCGCGGCCTTGACGTAGTCGATGTTCGTGCCCTTCGCCTGTTTGCTGTCGGCCCGGTTCAGCTTGCCAAGCTTGGTGACCAGTTTGTCGACCTCCGCGTCGATCTTTCTGGCTTCCATGTACATCATGTGCGCCAGGAGGTGACGGCGCTTCGCGTCTGCGGCGGTGCGGAGATCGCCCTTCGCCAGCGCCCGCATCGCCTCCTCTGCCGCCTTCCTGGACGCGGCCACATAGCGCGACGTCGCGCGGGCGTCGTTCACTGGCATCCGCTCCAGGGTGCGGCGGGCCATCTCGCGGAAGTGGCTGACCTTGGGGTAGAGCAGGCTGCGCTTCAGCTTGGTGTCGGCCTGGAGCCGCGCGTTCAGCGCCCCCAGTTCGCGGGCGATCAGCAGAGCCTTCTTGTCGGTCTTCAGCGCATCCATCGCCGCCTGCTCGATCCGGCCATCCTTCAGGACGTCGCCGTGCCGCTGCAGCATCAGCGCCTCGGCCTCGGCCTCGACGGCCTCCTCCAGGGGCGGGGTGTTCAGCAGCGCGCCGATCAGTTCGCGGCCCGAGCGGAAGCCGTACATCTCGGCCACGACGTCGGGGTGCATGCCGCCTTCTCCGGTCGCGTAGACGGCGTAGCGGTGACCCTTGCCGGTCTTCGGTGCCCCCGGCAACATGGCGAGCGTGTCGGCCCCGTGGCGCTCCTCGATCACCTTGCGGTTCAGCTTGATGTTCGGGGTCTCGTCGCCCTCGAAGGTGCGACCGAACCGCATCTCCTGGATCGCGCGGTAGATCGGCTTGGCCTGGCTCTCGGCAGTCAGCTTGGCAACCAGCTTGGCCTTCTCCTCGCGCCACCACTTCTCCTTCTGGCGGCGGATCGGTGCCATCACCTCGGCGGTCAGCTTCGCCGTGGCCTCGTCCTGGGCCTCCTGCGCCAGCTTGCGGTACTTCTCGAAGTCATCCGGCTCCAGGCCCATGTCGGCGGCGCTAGCGAACAGCGGACCCATCTCGCCCTCGCGCTGGCGAGCCTTGGCGATCTCCTCGTCGGTGGCTAGCATCCGGTCGAAGACGGCCTTGGCCTCCGGCGCAATGGTCACGTTCAGGCTGGTCAGGCTCCGATATATCGAGACCAGCCAGGCGCGGAACGAGGCGAAGGCCGAGCGCAGTTCCACGGATGGAGCCTCGCCCGTCATCAGGTAGGCCTCGAAGCCCCGCGCGAACTGTTCCTGCATCCCGATGTCGATGGCGTTGTCCTTGGCCACGTCTCCGCTGGTGCCGAACACCACCGCCCGCTCGACATCCTCGGCGGTGACTGATACGCCACCGCGCGATGCGTCTTTCGCAACATCGGCAGCATTGGAAAGCCACCAGCCCTTCAAGTCGTCGAACTCCTTGGCGGCAGACGGCTCGCCGCGCATGGCCTCGGCCTGAAGGATCGTCAGGAACAGGTGACCGCTTTCGTGCAGGATCGTCGAGAGGTCGGCGTCCTTGAAGGTGTTGATCACCGTCTGGCCGTTGCCGATGCCACCGGCAGGGAACTGGATCGAGCCACGGTTGCGCTGGAACAGAAACTTGCCTGGCGACAGCGGCGCGGGCTCTCCAAGCTGCTCGACGATCTCCGGGGTGATCGGCCCATCGGCGGTCTCGCCGCCGTTGAACCAGCGCACCTCGGCGCGCAGGCGCTCGATGCCACGCGATGCGGCCACAGCCGTCCGCGTGTTGCCCTCGATCAGATAGGCCTCGCCCTTGTGGTTCACGCCGACCAGGACCGCGTTGCCGTCCTGGTCTTCCTTGAAGCCGTAGTTCTGCACCAGCCGGTCAAGCTGGTCGAACTTCGGATCACCTGGGCGGCGGTTCTCGCCAGAGGCACCGGGGAGGTCTTTCAGGAGCGAGGTCGGCAGGAACACAGGACCGGACCAGGCGGTGGTCGCGCCACTGATCCCTTTCTTCATGCTCGACCGCAGCACGGAGAGGTCCGTGCGCGCCATGTTCTCCTCGGCGCGAGCCTGCTTCTGAGCCAGCCAGTCGCCGCCCGGGTTGTCATACTGGATCAGGGAAGGCTTCGAAGACTGCGCGTATTCCTTACCGGCAGAGGGCGGGGCAGGCTTCCGCTCGTCGATCACGCGCTCGGGCTTTAGCGGCTCGAAGACCGCCGCAGCCAGGCCGTGGACCGCAGAGCCGGTGCCATCCTCGGTGGTGTAGTACCCCAGGTAGCCCGCCTCGCGGATCATCTCCTGGTAGTCGGAGACCGAGGCGCGCATGCCCTCCTCACGGAATAACCGCTCCTTGAACCCCATCGGGTCTTCGTACCAGGGGTAGAGCCGGGCCGGGTCGACAGCAACTACGTGACGCCAGGGGCCGAGGCCGCTCTCCTTCACGTAGCCGATTGGGTTGGTCTGCGCCTCGCGACTGGCGGCGGCGTCGATCCCGTAGAAGGACATCTCCGCGCCGCTGCGGTAGTCAGGTCCGGTGAGCGGGCCAGAGCCAGCCTTCTCGGGGTCGATCACGCGGCGGCGGCTGTTCGACCAGTGGGTCAGTTCCACCTTGCCGTCGGCGCGGATCGGAAGCTGCGGGCGCTCTGGGATATAGCGCATCCCGCGCGCGTCGACCGTCGGCTGCTCGTCAAGCGCGCGGCCTTCCAGCCAGACCCAGTCGGGCATGACGCCAGTCTTCTGCTCGGCGAAGACGGTGTCGAACAGACCCGCCGTCCGGTTGGTCTCGCCATGCGGGCCGTAGTTCAGCCAGCTATTCTGACCGCGCGTCTCTGATGTGATTGCCGCAACAGCACTTCCCGTAAACAAGCGGACGTGCGCCTGCCAGGCGTTCTCCTCGCCGCGCGCCCGGAAGCCCGCGCCCTCCAGCCCGTGGCCGAAGGCGTCGTGGACGGCGCGGAACAGGTCGTTCGCGGTGACCGGGCGCTTCGGGCCGTCGGGCGATCCGAAACCCCACTCGATGCCGGTGTCGGCCAGCAGGGGGTTGGCGATCTCGCTGGCCCTCGCGCCGGTCGAGGTGACGAAGTAGTCTGGATTGTACGGCCCCCACTTCTCCGCCATCGGCCCGAACAACTGCCCCTTCTCGTCATCGGTACGCTGGGCGATAGCCTCCTGGCCGAGCATCTCGCTCAGGCGATCTCCCTGCTCCTTCGACAGGATGCCGTTGATCTTCACGACCAGGGTAGGCTCGGTGTCGGAGGTGAAGATGGTGGACGCCTCGACCTCGGCACCGATCTCGCGCATCGCGGCCAGGACATCCTCTGGCTTCAGGTTCGGCCCGCCCTTGGGATCGACCAGGCCGATGTTCACCTGTGCGCCGGAGCCGAAGCCCGCCTCGGTTGGGAAGACAGCCATGCGCTTGTTGGCGCGCAGATCGCGCATCGCGTTCCACGGGTTCGTCTCGTAGGGGTCGGCTTCCGGGTCCATGAACCAGAAGGTGTAGCCAGCCGCCTCAAGGGCACGGTACTGCGCGGTCGTCTGCTCGATCAGGTTGGCGTAGGCGTCCCGCACCATCGGGTCGTTCGGCGCATGCGGCATCGCCTCGTAGGCGGCGGCGATCCTGCTAGCGCGATCCTCGTCGACCTCGACGAAGGTCGCCTGCCGCCGCAGGTCGATCCCATTGTCGCGGGCGTACTTCTCCGCGACAGCTACGAGGTTTTGATCGGGGCCGGAGGCACCAGCGACGACAGGAGCGCCCGCGAGCGGCGTGAGGCCTCCTCCCGAGTACCTTCCGCTTCGATCTCCATATCCCGACTGGGCATACTCTCTGCCCTGATCCTGGAGGCCAGAGCCGTCACCCTGGACATCGCCTCCCGTTCCGTCATCGAGACCCTTGGACCTGAGGAGTTTTCTTGCGCCACTGCTGTTCGTCCCTTCATTGGTGCGGAGCCCTTGCGCCGCCCACAGTCGTTTCTCCCAGAACCAGAGGACCGCCTGCACGTCACCAGCAGGGAGGTCGAACTGCTTCGACAGGTCGCCCGTCATGCGGAAGATCACCTTCCGGTCCTGATCGGTCGGGCTGCTGACGACGCCTTCGTTGCCGACCGGAGTGTCGAGAAGACGGCCCGTCAGGCGGCGGTAGGTCCGAGTATACCACATATCAATGGTCGTGTCGCCCGCGTCGATCTCGACGCCGTGCAGGCCCATCGTGTAGCGGCCCAGCTTCTCGCCGAACGCCATGACCCCGTAGGCGTCCTCGCCCGCGATCTCCTTCTTCGTGGTATAGCGGCCCTGCTTGTAGAGGCCGGTCTCGGTCATCGCCCGGTTGATCTCGGCGCGCGGGTGTTTCGAGCGGAGCCAGTTGACGCCCTGCTCGATCCCGCCCTCGCGCTCGACGATGTACTTGACGAACTGAAGCTGCTGCTCGTTTGCCGAATTGCGGACGCCGAAGCCGGTCGGCTGTGTGACCTCCTCCCCGGTGCGCGGGTTCTTGAAGGTGCTGGTCTTCGGCTCCAGGCCGCGCGCACGGAACGCCTCGGCTCGCGTGGTCGGGATTTTCCCCGTCGCCAGGAAGGCCTCGAAGGCCTCCGCCGACATCATGAACGCGCCCTCGGGTTCCGCGCCGTTCGAGAACAGACCGGCGAAGGTCAGGAACAGGTCTCGGTGCGTGGGGTTCGAGGCCAGCGTCGGGTAGACCTTGGACGCCAGTTCCATCGAAAGCTGCACGTCCTTGGAGTACCAGCCGAGACCGCTGTTCGGGTGCTTCAGTTGGGTGGCGACCTCCTCCGCCATCCAGCCGAGGACGTCCTGGTAGTCCTCCTCGCTGTTCTCCGGGAACAGCTTGCGCCCATGCTTCTGCATGTGGTCTTCGGTCATCGCCTCGCCGATGGCGCGGACGGTCGTCTTGCCTTCGATCTGCAGCGGCTCGTCGAACAGCGGGACGCTGGGCTGCTCCAGGATGTTCGGGCTGGAGCGGTCGAACGTGCCACGGTTGTTGACAGATTTGATCTGGGTGGGGTCGAAGGCGACGATTTCGTCGATCATCCTGACCTGGATGTCGTCTTCCATTTGCGCAGTAAAATACCTGATTACTCCATCGTACCCAGACGACTTTAGCCATTCGGTGAATTTTGACGCATCGCCGTCACGCAGCATATAGAAATCAGTGACATCAGTGTCGGAAATGCCAGCGGACACCAAAGCCTCTCGCAAGGCTTCTCGGCCTTCTTTGGTTGATGTGTTCCAATCAAAAGGCTTTTGCAGGGAGACATAAGTCTCCATTACTGTGCCCGTCAAATCACCATCTTCATTGCTGATGTACTCCTCAGCAATACCCTTGTCTGGGCTAAAGTAAAAACCCTTCCCAAAGAAACCAGGGTCTCTCTGCCCTTGCTTCGAGGTCTTAAATTCCTTGAAGCCGCCTTTCTTCGGCGTCCCGTGATACACCACCAGGGGCTGACCCTGATCGTCCACCACTGCCGACTTCCCGAACCACTGTTTAAACGGCTCGCTCTCCGTGGCCGCACGGCCCGTCTGGTCGTACAGGCCAGCATCCGGTGCGATTTCCGCAACAGCGGTCTCCTGCGGCTGCTGCGCCGCGCCACGCATCTCTGGCAGGGGATACCGCTCCAGGAGCGATGCCACGGTCTGACCAGACCGGGAGGCGCGGGTCTCGTAGAACTTCCGGTAGAGCAGCGCCTCGTTCTTCGCCTTCTGCACGTCCCAGCCTGCGGCGGTGATCCGCTGGACCATCGTGTCGAAAATCTGCTGACCGGCCTCGATCTCGACCGCAGCCTGCGCCTTCATCTCCTCTGCCTCGACCATCGCCTGTTCCAGGAGCGCGGCCTTCTCCGTCTCCCAGGTCTCGGCCTCGGCGACGGTCATGTCGTCGGGGTTGAACCGGCTGTTCTGGAGGAGGAACTTGTCATGCTCCGATCCGGCGATCTTCGCGGCAAAGGTCGCGGTCGGGATCGCGATGTCGCCGCCGGTCGCGCGGGCCTCGGCCACCTGGTTCGGATCGACCCCATCAAGCTGGGCGATGATCTCGTCGGGCGAGACGCCGTTCGACTGGAAGTACTCGTCGAAGGCGTCGGCGGGTACGTACATCGTCTCCGCGTCCTTCCCGGCAGTGGTGCGGGCGATGTAGTCGCGGAACGCATCCGGGGCGCGCTCACGCACCTTGGCCGCTGCGGCATTGCCGACAAACTCGGTCAGGCGCTTCTGGTATTCGCTGGCGGCTGCGGCCTTCGCGGCGCGATCCCGGAACGCCTGTCCACCGACACCGGCCACCTCAAGCGGCGCGGTCGCCAGTTCGGCCAGGCCCTCGATCAGGATGTCGGCCCACTGGACCTCGTCGCCGTTCGCCTTCTGCGCCAGGTATTCGCCGCCCGAGCCGAACGCGGCCTGGGTCAGCATCTGGAGCAGCATGTTGCCGACCGGCGACTTCGCCAGGGTCTGTCCAGCCACGCCGCCGGAGACGGCGTCCAGGAGGCCGACGATCAGGCCTCGGGTCAGACCGCGATCCTTTGCCTCGCGCATGATCTGCGGGTCCATCAGGACCTTGGAGGCGGTCTCCGCCGAGGTGAGGTCGAGCCCCTTCTCGCGCAGGAAGTTGTCGATCTCGGTGGTGTTCTCGATCAGCATCGAGCCGCCGCCCATGACGCCAGTGCCAGCGCCAGGGCCACCGACCAGGGTGGCGGCGGTGGACGCGCCGAGCAGCGGGATGCTCTCCGCAGCGGTCTCCAGGACGAAGGCGACAGCGCCGCCCGGGTCCGCGCCCACGGCACTGAAGAACCCGGCCACGCTGTTCTCCGCCCCGGCCAGGCCCTGGTCGCGGAACCGGCTGGCTGCGTCCGACATCGGGATGTCGCGGACGCGGTCGATGATCGCGCGCGCCTCCTCAAAAGCGGCGCGGGACATCTCGACCAGGCCAGCCTGCTGCTCGGGCGTCAGGCTGTTGACGGTGTCGAAGCGAAGTTGCGCCTTGCGCCGCGCGTCGGCGAGCATGGTCTCGTTGCCCGCGTTCGGGCCGAGAGTGCCGACGATCTCCTCGTAAATCTGCTCCTGGGTCTTGCCGACATCGCGCGCCATCTCGGCGTTGAAGATGCCCTCGAAGACCGGGGGGATCGCCGTTGTGGTAATCGCACCACGTTCGACAGCGCGACCCGCCGGATATGCGACGGCCTTTCCCGCTTCGGCGATGGCCTGGGGTCCAGCGGCCTGGCTCTTTCCAAGCGTGGCCATCACACCCTCGAACCAGGACAACTCCTCGACGCTGTCCTTCGCGATGGCGGCGTTCTCGGGGCGGCGGAGCCAGTCGGCGAGGGTCGGGTTCCCGGCGAGCAGCTTCCCGGTCTTTACCTGGTCGACCTCTTGCTGAAACAGCGAGCGGTTCTCGGCCACCATCGGCAGCGGCGGCTGCACCTTGCCGGTCTCTTTCGCATAGTCCTGGGCCAGGCGCATGTCACCCGCGACCTCGTCGGGCGATCTGTCGGTGGAGCCCACCACGATCCCCGCTGCCGCTGCGGCGCGCTCCGCTTCCTTCTTGCGTTGCTCGGCGAGAAACTCAGCGTAAGTAGTCATCAGTTCCCCGTGCTGATCTGGGCGCTCAGGAAGCGGGCATACTCCGCTTCGACCTGTTCTTCAGAAGGTTTGTAGCCGAGTTGTTGCTCCAGGGCTACTTCAATCTGCGCCCGATCTGCTTGCGGGATTTCAGCATAGGGAGCGTAGAGTTCCGCCGTTACTCCCTCCGTCAGCTTGCCAAGCTGCGGAACCTCGAACAGGCGGGCGTTCGTCTCGCTGTCCCAGCCGTTGGTATCCTTGATCACGACCGGCAGGAGGAGGCGGTTCACCATCGCCTGAATGTCGGTCTGGGCGGGCTTGGTGCCGTTCTGCTGCACCCAGGCGTCGACCTCGCGTTGCAGGGCGATCTGGAACTCGGCCTCGCGGCGGGCGGCGGCGGCGCGCTCCTCGCCTTCCTTCCCGGCGGTCGAGATGCCGACGGCATCAAGCTGGGTCCGCATGTAGTCGGCGGTCGAGGTGATGGCGACAGCCTCCTCGCCCGCCTTCCGGCCATCGGTCAGCGCGGTCTGCCGCCATCCGTTCACCTTGTCCCAGTCCGCGTCCGACAGCCGGTCGCGGTATTCGAACAGGTCCTCCTGGGCGAACCTGGCCGGATCGGTGGCGTAGAGCGTCTGCAGATCGTAGAGCGTCCGGTCGTCGGTCTTCACGCCGCCCGGCTTGTTGCGGGCCTCGTAGTACGACCAGAGCCCGGCCATCTCCTCGCGGCCAAGCTGGGCGCGCACCATCGGGTCCAGGCTGTCAGGAGACTGGCCCTGGTCGATCATCGAGAAGACGTCCATCTTCAATTGGTTGTGCTGCGCTGTGGCTTCCGCCGCGCGCATGTCGGAGATCAACTTAAGCCGCCGCGCCGTCTCCTCGCGCAGGAGCGGGTTCTCTATGGCGTCGAGTGCCGCCTGCTGCTCGGCCACCGACGGGCCGGATGCTTTCACCGAGACGCCTGTGCCGCGCGCCGTGACGGTCGATCCGCCGCCCGCGATCCGGTCCCGCGCGCCGACGGGCTCGATGTGCCAGTCCTCCACGACCCTGGCACCGGAGCCGGTTTTCAGGCGGAAGTTCAGTCCGTAGGCGGCGGCGTTACCATGAAGGTAGTCAATCACCTCCTGTGGCGTGGACCCGGTGCGGATCAGTTTACCATTCCAGGTCAGGTCGATTGCCATCCCGTATTCGTGGCTTGACCCGCCAGGTCTAGCTACCGATCCGTCACCGCCGCTCTTTTCATAAAGTTCGCGCTGGCGCTCGGTCGAGCGATAGCCGGAGGTTAGGCCGAGGCCCTCCTTCACGCCAGGCGGTGCGTCTTCGATGATCGCAGCCACATTGACCACGAAGTCCTTGTCCAGGTTCACTAGAGCATCCAGCCTGGTAGCCCCGCCGACCGCGCGATCCGACAGTGTCGTGATGGCGTGGTCATAAGCTGCCGTGGTCTTCTTCGCGTTCTCCTTGGTCGGGCCAGGGCGGACAGGCTCCTCGACCGCAGACCCGCTCGCTCCGCGACCGCTGCCCGCGATCCGCTCGGCCTCCTCGCGCGCCTGCTTCTCGATGATCACCGGGGCGAGGATGTTCTCCAGGTCGGTCATCGCCGCGCCGCCGAGGACGGTCTCATGCTTCTTGGCATATTCCAGCGCCGCCGCCGGATCGGTCTGCGCCATGCGGAGCGCTACGTTCTTGTGGACCCCGGCGGTGAACTCGGCCTCGCGCTGGCTCAGGCTGTCGGCGTCGAGACCGGCGAGCGCGCCCATCGACCTGATCTCGGCGATCCCGGCGGCGATGTTCTTCTTGACGATCTTCGGGTTCTGGTACCCGGCAAGAGCGTCATCAGCGAAGGTCTTCACCCGATCCGCCGAGGCGGTCTTCATCCAGGTCTTCCGCTCGCTGGCCTGGTGAGTGATGGTCTGGTCGAGGATCGAGTTCAGCCGCGCGGTCGAGGCGCTCTCGTAGGCCTTCGCACCGAAGCCGTTCAGGCCCGATCCGAACTCGGCCTTCTTCTCAGCCGCCTGTTTCTCGAACTCGGCGCGAGCCACGACAGCGGCCTGGCCTTCCAGGTTCATGTAGCCGTTCTCGCCGTACATCGCCTCGCGCGCCCAGGCGGCGTAGCGGTTGTCGGCCTCCTTCGCCTGCGCCTCGCCTTCCATCTCCTGGACGGCGATCTTCGCCTGCGCCACGCGGCTCACGCCAGAGGCCAGGTCGCCCATGCCGCGCGCGGCGGCAGCACCGAAGTCCTCGACGCTGGCGCGCGTCGTGTAGCCCCGCTGGTGCAGCGGGTTCAGGCTGACGCTGGGTTCGTAACGGGGAACGGTGACCATTGCGGACCTTTAGGCGAGAGAGGAGCGGTACTTGTAAACGTCAGCGCCACCACCGAGGACAGTGCCGACCGCCGAGAGGTATCCGCCGACCTTCGCGGACTTCGCGTTCGCGCGCGACAGGGCGGCATCGGCCCGCCCATTGACGGCGTCGACCTTGTAGCCGTAGGCCTCGCGGGCGGCATTCGACCGGATCGTGAGCGCGTCGATCTCGCCGAGCATAGCGGTGTCGACCAGGTCGTCGAGCGGGGAGCCGAAGCCGATGTCAACGCCGTTCGCCGCCATCGCTGCCTTCTTTCGGCCTGTGATCGCGGCCACCTCCTGGCGCTTCTTCTGCTCCTCCAGCTTGCCGCGTTCGAGCGCATCGCGGGCGTTCTCGTCCGCGATCTTCGCGTTCATCTCCGCGACCTTGGCGTTGTAGTTCGCCGAAGCCGCTGCAGCGTTCCCCTGCTGGATCGCGGAGACCCCACCCATCACGGTGGAGCCGATCATCAGGGCTGTGACCAGATCACACATCAGCGCCTCAATTCGAACAGCCTGAAGGCCTCGCCGCCCTTCCCCAGCGGCATGGGGTCGTAGAGCGTGAAGCCCAGCCATGTCAGCCATCGCTTCGACACGACGTTGTCATCGTGAACAAAGTTTCTCAGGGTTTCATACCCTTCCAACAGTTTCCCCCTCCACCACACGGAGCGCCGCAGGAACTGCCGGTTATGCGTCAGGACGGCGTCCGTACCGAGGAGCCAGGGCGCGCCAAGCTGCCCGAGAACGTTCAGGTTGGCCACACCGAACATCACCTCAGGCTGGCCGTCGATCAGCGCGGTCCAGGCTTGGGCCGAGTTCTCAAGGGAATGCATCAGCGCCTCGACCGGCTTCGAGCGGGAGGAGGCCCAGACCTCGGCCACGTCCTCGTCTCGCATCCTGGCAGCTATGGTGGCGATGTGGTCCATCCCGGCAGGGACGATGGCGATCTCTGGCGTTGACATGCTTTCCATTGTGTTGTTATATTCACATCGTTTCGCTACCGACTACAAGCCTTCGGGCCTATAGGAAGCGATGTTGGCCCTGATGTCGGATAGGGGTCATGCCGAGGTGGTCGGAACAAGCGGAAGGCGGGAGCCGCAATACCACCTACCCGCAAGCATAGTATCCCGAAGCTGGATTGGTCACTGCTACCGTGAGCCATGAAGCCGGAGGGATGGCAACCGCCGTAAAAAGGTGACAGCCTGGAGAGACAGGCAACCTCTTTCATCACGCCCCCAGGGTCATGTCGGGCATGATCGCCAGGATCGTCATCGGCAGCGGGTCGAACTGCGACACCACGACGTTGCCGCCGGTCGACCAGTTCGGCAGCGTGGTGATGCGGAAGTCTCCGGTCAGGAGACCGATGGCCTCGTTCCACGCCTCGCCCGCGCGCTGCTTGAACTCGATCATCTTGCCGCTTTCGCGGGTCTCGTCGACCGCACCAACCCAGACGCCGCGCGTCCGCTCAACCCGGAAGGTGACCTCGCTGATCGACTTCATCCGTCCCTGCACCGATCCGAGGCCACGCACCTGGCCGAGGTCGATGTCGAGGGTCTTCACGGTCGAGGTGAACGGCAGGCCGATATGGGCGATCTTCGCCTCGAAGGGCAGGGTGATCGAGCCGCCGGTCACCACCAGGTCGCGGACCACGTTGCCGTCGGCGAGCGCGACCACGGTCTTGCCTTCCAGGTGGTCAAGGCCGGAGATCACGTTAGCCGCCACACCCGAGTAGGTCAGGCCGCTGTCGACGAAGAAGGCATCCTCGATCACCTCGAACCCGCGCGAGTGCAGCCGCTCGATGTAGCGCACCTCGACCCCGTTGATCTTGCGGCGCACGATGAAGTACGGCGTGTCCTCGCCGTCCTCCGGGATCACGACGACATTCTCGAAGACGCCGTCGGTCTGATGGAGCGACCAGCCCCAGACGTCATGCTCCTTCATGTAGGTCAGCGAGGCGCAGGAGCCGTCGCTCAGAATCACCCAGACGAGTGACCAGGGGTACTGGGCATAGGCCCAGGCCTTCACGGTCTTATATTCGAACAGGTGGCGGGCCATGATCGTCAGGTCCTTGCCGACGAAGCTGTCCTCGGCGAACTCGTAGCTGAAGTCGCGGATCACCGCGCCGAGGCGCTGCGCGAGCAGGATCGTATTTCCGACCTCGATAGGCTGGACCTTTGCCGCGCCACGGTAGCCCTGGTTCGACGAGACGATGCTCTCTGGCGTCGGCCCCGCGCCGTCGCCGTTCGAGACGATCCACTCGCCGCCCGACGTCAGCAGCAGCAGACCCTTGGCCTGCAGCATCGAACGCACCTCGTTCACCTTGCGGGACCGGATGCGGAACTCGAAACCGTCGCTGGCCTTGCGCGGGCGCGAGAAGCCGAAGTTCTCGTAGTTCGCCACCTGGGACAGCCAGACGGCCTGTGGGTTATTCAGTGACGAGGCGAACGCCAACCTCTGGTCCACGAATGTCGAACAGGCCGGGTAATTGCCAGCGCCAGTGAATGGGTTGTAGGCGGTCTGCGGGGTGTCAGCCAGATCGGCGGTGATGTTCTCGTCTTTGAAGGTGAGCCCGGTAGTCCCGCCGATGTAACCATAGACCCCACCGTCATCCTTGTAGACGTTGTACCGCTCTGCGCCGACGACAGTGTTCCAGGAGATCACGTTGACCTGACCGGCAATGGCCAGATCGTTGCCGGTGTAGCCGATGGCGGTCGAGGCCACGCTCTCCTCGCCCGTGGCGGCGGAGACGGCGGAGACCTTGTACTTGTAGACCGTGGTCGACGAGGCGAAAACCCGGTTTCCGACGCAAGCCCCCGCTGCCGCCAGGGCTGTCCGGTTCACGCCGTTCAGGGTGAACTGGTTCGCGTTGACCACGGTCACGGTGTAGATCGTCCCGAGGAGGTCGGTGCCCTCAGCCCCGACCTCGGTGAAGGTGAACTTCTGCCCGGTCGTCAGGCCGTGCGCCGTCGCGTTGACAGCGGCAGGGTTGGCGGCGGTGACGGAGGTCACGTTGATGTGGGCGAAGTCCTCGTCTCGCGCGCGGACCTGGGTCGGCGGCGAGATCGTCGGCGCGAAGGTCGGCGTGGTCAGCGTCCAGTTGTCATCGGCGAAGCGGGACAGCTTTCTCGGGGCGTAGTTCCGGTGGGTGATGAAGACGACGTCGGCTTCCTGGGTGAACACCAGGTCGGTCAAGTCAGCCGTCACGAAGGGGGTGACGATCTCGTAGGGCAGGCCAGCCGACAGCACCTGTGCGCCGTTCTTCCAGACGCGCATGTAGAGGTTGCCGAACTCCAGGATATAGGTCTGGTCGTTGTTGAACTCGAAGCCGACGATCCGGGTCGCGTTGGCCGAGGTCTTCACCTCGCCGCAGAACTCGAAGCCCGCCCGGTTCGAGACCCCGCCGTGCGGATGCAGGAAGACGTTCAGCGCCTTCTTCAGACCGACCTGGTACTTCGCCAGGTCGACGCGGGCGTGAAGGGAAGGGGAGAGTTCGCCACCAGTGAAGGAAGGCTGGTAGGCGCGCAGATCAGCCACTGGTGATCCTCCGCTCGCTGTACTGCGGGCTGCGCGCCTCGATCCGGTCTGACGGGTGATCGTGCGTCTCGCGCTCCTCGTTCGCGTCGAACTCCTGCGCCGCCGCCATCGACTGACGCGCGAGCGAGATGGCCACGTCTCGCACCTTCAGATCGCGGGTGATCGGCATCGCCAAGCGCGCGGCGAGAGCGGCCCCCATCGCCTCGACGAAAGCGGGCGGGAACAGGGCAGGATCGCTGACCTTCTTGGTGTAGACCAGGTAGGCGGGCGAGAGATCGCAGTAGATCACCTGGCCCTCGATCTCGTACTTGTGCCCACCGAGCAGGACCCCATCACCGCTCGGCATGTAGTCGGCCAGGCTCTCGTCGACGACCCGGATCACCTTCAGGCAATCGGACGGGCGCTGGTAGGCATAGAGCCACTTGTTCTCCTTGGTGTTGGTCAGCACCTGGGCCAGGGCCTCGGTGGTCCTCGCCCAGCGCCAAGGATAGGCCTGGAGCGCCACGTCGAGCGTGATCTGGTAGAACTTCTTGCAAGCCTTGGCCTCGGCGCTCGCCTCGTCGATGGAGGTGATGTCGTCCTTGCCCAGGTGTCCGAGCGCCAGGTTGCAGATCGCGACGACGGACGACATCAGGCCTCCTTGCCGTAGAGGATCGTGACGGTGTCACCCTTGGCTGGGACATCGCCGAACGCAGCCTCAACGATCTCCAGGTCCATCGAGCCACCGCCAGAGACGCTGTCGCTGATTGACCGGACGCGTACCTTCGCAGTCATCAGCATCTCGCTGCCGACCTCCCTGCTGCCCAGGCCAGCGGCCTTCATCTGCTTCTTTCCGAGGTACATGGTCGGGTAATACTTCTCGTCTCCGCCCTCGGTGACGACCGAGGGTTCATCCCATTTCTGGCCGAGGTCGGTCATCTTCATGGCTTGCTCCATTGTGATCTCCGCAACATAGGCGAAGACGGTTTCTCGCTACATCATCTTGCCTGGGGCCGAGGCCATGATGA
>FRDC01003910.1_pt1 | contig 34830 bp, 55 predicted proteins | sample 1106171 | NCBI WGS metagenome assembly FRDC01 (sample SAMEA3930566, study PRJEB13176) | freshwater metagenome | biome: Drinking water system; feature: drinking water; material: water | place: Singapore | collected 2014-12-20 | reverse complement strand
CGCGGCGGTGGGGGCGGTGTGGGCGGGGTAGGCAGCAGGCGGGGCGGTTGCCCCAGGCGGCACGCCCGGGCCGCACGTGGCGCCCCAGGCGGCCGCGGTGGCGGCGCTTACGAGTAGGGCATCGACATGATGGTGACCGCCTCGGGCCGCACGCCCCAGCCCGAGGTGACGCGCAGCTCGGAGAGCACGTCGATCGCGCCGCCCGGCAGCGGGGTCGGGATCTCGCGCGGCGCCGCCATGTCGCAATACATGAGCGCGCACGCCTCGATGCCCGGCTCCAGCTTGGCGAAGACGTTGGTGTTCACGCCGCGGATGCTCGGCTTCTTCACCTTCGGCATGGTGAGGATGACCGCATCCGACCCGCCGGCGCCCTTGCCGATCAGCGTGTCGTCGTACGTCCAGGTAATCGTGTCGCCGTTCCAGTCGGCGACTTCCTTCACCATGCCGGCGGTGGTCTGCGAGCCGGCGCCGATGCGCTGGAACTGCGTCAGCTGGACGATGTTCTGGTACTCCATCGCGCCCAGCGTGCGCTGCGGCCCGCAGATGGTGAACTCCTGGCCGATGCCGAGCTGCATCGTGCGGGTCTTCAGCGCCGAGATCTGGCTGAGCAGCCACACGCCCAGCTCGCCGTTGTCGTAGGTGAGGACGGTCGTGTTCCCGTTGCTGTCGGCCGGCAGGGTGGTGGCGGTGGCGCCCGCGGTGTTCAGCAGGCCCTCGCCGTTGGCGGGGTTGAAGCCGTCAAGCAGCGCCGAGCGCATCAGCTGGAAATGCCCCTGCTGCATGCCGAGGCGCTGCGCGCTCTCGATCGGCACGCCCCAGCGGCTCATGGCGGCGGTGTCGTGATGGTCGTATTCGCCGCGCACCCGCAGCAGGTAGGTGGGCGTCGAGATCATCGACATGGCGGTGCTGATGCTGGGCAGCGAGTTGTACGCGGACTGGCCCGCGGCCATCTGGGTGCGCAGCTGGATCTGCTTCATGTAGACGAAGAGATCGCCTTCGCCGAGGCGGGCGAGGGGCTGGCCCTCGGCCACCAGGTCGAAGGCGCCGCTGGCCTGGGCGTAGGGGAGCAGCAGGCCCGGCTCGATGTAGGACGGGTTCACCGTCACGAAGGCGGGGGCGATGTTGGCCACTGTCGGGGGTCTCCTGGTCGCCGGCCAGTGGCCGGGCTACGGTGGGGGGCGGCATCCGGGCGGGTTGCCCCGCCCGGCAGGCGGGTCAGATCAGGATGACGGCGCAGGCGCCGGCCGTATTCCAGGTCGCGAAGCCGGTGTCCTCGTCGTATTCGACCACCATGCTGTTGCCGACCTGCACGTTCAGCACCTTCACGTTCAGCGCGCCGCCGCCCGCGTCGAGCTGGCCCTGCACGGTGTCGGCGCCGGGGTTCGAGGTCTTGGCCACCACAATGGTCGAGCCGGTGGTGCCGGCGAGGCAGGTGTAAACACCGTTGTAGGCGTCGGGCGTGAACCCGCTGATCGACACCACCGAGCCGACGCTGAGGCCGTGCGACGTGGTGGTCGTGAAGGTGATCTGGCCGCCCGACCACACCGCGTTGGTGATGACGTTCGCGTTGTACGCCGCGGTGTAGGGGATGAGGCGCTGGTTGGCGAAGTCCCACGACACCTGGGCAGTGATGATGCCGCCCAGCAGCGTGGCCAGCACCGGATCCGCCGCCACCGCGATCCGCGCGCCCGAACCCAGGCGGTAGAAATTCATGGTGGCGCCGGCACCGACCAGCGGCACCGGCGACTGCGGCGTGTTGATGGCGCTGTGGTTCTGGTCGAACACCGAGAAGCCGGTCAGCGCGACGCTGCCGGTCAGCAGCGTGGCGCGCTTGATGGCGCCGCCAAAGGTGCCGCCGGGCACCAGCGGCGAGGCCGGGACGTTCTCGGAGATGCCCACGCCACCCCACATCGGCAGGGTTTCGCTGGTGGCCAGCACGCCGCCGGCCAGCGCGTTGCGCGTCGACGGATCCGCGAACGCCGTGCCCTGGATGAGGCCGGCCCAGCTGGTGCCGAACGACCCCGCAGCATTGGTGGTCTGAATCGGGTTGAGGGTGATCGACATGTTAGCGGCTCCCGTTGCTGATACCGGTCACCCGGCGGCGGTTGGCGCTGAACTGCGCCATCCACGACCGCGGCTCGCCGGCAAAGCTGGTGATGCGCCGGCCGGTGCTGTCGATCGTGACGATCTCGCGCAGCGTGCCCTCGGGCACGTCGGCCGGGTTGCGGGCGGCGGCCTGCGCGTCGGCGTAGATCGCCTGGGTGGCCAGCTCCAGCGCCGGGCCCGGCAGGGTGGCGAGGTCGATGCCCTTCCAGGCGGGGCTGTGCTTCTGCATGCCCTGCGCCAGGCGGCGGCGGTAGGCGAGGAGCGTCTCGCCCTGCACCGGGCGGCTGGCGGAGGCGCCGTGCGCCGCGTAGACCGCGTCGGCGCGGACCTGTTCCTCGGCCAGGGCGCGCGCTTCGTCCTCGGGCACCGGGCGGATCAGCGCCTTCAGCTCGGCCAGCTCCTTGGCGATCGCCTGGGTGGTGCTGTCGGCGCGGGCAAGCTTCTCCGCCTGTTCCTTCGCGGCCGTCTCTTCGGCGGCCATGCTGTCGGCCTTGGCCTTCTGCATCGCCTTCCAGCCGGCGCAGGCGCTGTCGTAGCGCACCTTGTCGGCCGCGGTCTCGCGCGGCATCGACGTGATCTCGGGCGGGTATTCCTCGCCGCCGTCGCCGCCGGCCGCGGCATCGCCGACAGGCGGCTTCGGGTCGGGGTCGCCCATCGGCATGCCCTTGCCACCGCCCGCCTCCATGGCGTCGAGGCGCGTGGCCATGCCGTCCAGCCGCGCCAGCAGCTGGTCGAGCTTCCCGCCGACGTCCTGGTCGTGCTGGTCGCCCTTCGCGTTGGGGGCGGTGTTGGGGTCCGCGTTCGGATCGATGTCGGGCACCGGTGGCTCTCCGTTGGTTGCAGTGGTGGCGACGCCGGTCGGTTGCCCGCCTTTGTCCCAGACGCCTTCCTCGCAGATCGCGAGATGATCCAGCAGGCTTGGCTTGCCCTCGATCAGGAGGGTGCTGCCGTCTTCCATCCGCTCGGTGGTGTTGGCGCTGGTGGAGCGGAACACCACCGCCGGGGAAGTTGATAGACGATGGTCCTCGATCATGCGGATCGTCGAATCATCGTATATCTTCGCAACGCCCCATACATCATTTCCCTTGACATACGGAAGCATGATCGTCCCGACCACGCGCGCGGCGAATTCCTTGGAGTCGAGCACGTTCCCCTTCGGATGCTCGATGATGACCGGCAACCCGTTGCAGCGGGCCAGGAATCGGTCGTTGAGGTAGAGGTCCGGGTCGCGCCAGACGTATTCGTCCAGGCCCTGCCGGTACGCCACGCCGGTGCCGGTGATGCGCATCGCCACCAGGGCGATGTTCTCGAACCGCTGCGGGCTGGTGAGCTCTCCGTCGCGCACCGCCTGCGCTACGCCCAGCTCGTCCATGTCGATGCGCGCCAGCGCCACCAGGGCCCCGGGGTGGATCGGCTCGGGCGCTTCGCTTGGGTGCACCCACACGGCAGCGTCGTGTTCGGCGTTCAGCTTCGCCTTGAAGGGTTTCGGGACCGGCACCAGGAAGGTCGTGAAGTCCACGCCATCGGCCTGGCGGCGGGTCCACTGGCGGAGGTTGTCGCGGCCGTCGATCCAGGCCGGGTCAACACCCACCTCTTCCTGCGCTTCGCGGATGGCGGCCTGGGCCGGGGTTTCCCCCTTCTCCACCTTGCCGCCCGGGATGCACCACTCGCCGGCATGGTCCCCCTCGGCGCTGCGCCGCACCAGCAGCACGCGCCCGTCGGAAGCCATGAAGAGGATGCCGGCGGCAGCGATCACCCGACCTATCCCGGTATGCGACGGCTCCTTCTTTCGGGCGTCGCAACGGGCGCGTCAATCTTTCCGTGAGTCGCCCTCGTCCGAATCGTCGTCGCCTTCGCCCTCGTCGGCCATCTGCTGGGCGCGTTCCAGCGCGCGCTGGCGGATCTCCGCCGCCTTCGCGTTCGAGGCCCGGCGGTCCTCGGGGGTGAGGTCTTCGCTCTCCGTCTCGCCGCCGATCGGCTCCACGCCAGCCGCTTCGGCGCCCCAGCGCGCGTTGGGGTCGCCGGCCTGGTCGCCCTCATCGTCCTGTTTCGGGTCAGGCATCTTCCTTCGTCCCCATGTAGGTCACATGGACCAGGTGCTGCGCCTTGCCGCTGCCTGTCACTTTCTGTTCCACCTTGTCGATCCGAAAAACCGAGTTGGCCTGTAGCATGATTTCGCGCTCCCAGTCCTGCTTGCCCATCACCAGGCCGCGCGTGCCGGCGGGGATCGTCATCTTCAGCATGACTTGCTCGCCGAAGTCGCGGGCTTTGGCTTCGCTGCGCGAGATACTGGCAAAATTCTTGTGCACGAAGGCGCGGCCCACCGACTTTGCGGGATCGTCGAAGCCCGACAGATCCTTCAGCGTGCAGCGCATGCCGCGGAAGGCGGGCGTGTCGGCCGGCACGGCGGATGCCTCGATCGCCTTCTTGATCAGCTGGATCTTCTGCTTGGTGGCTCCCGCACCTTCGCTGCCCGCCAGCAGGGCGCCGTTGATCGCGCCGTAGCCGGTGCCCTGGTAGGACGCGACCGCTGCCTTCGTGTTTTCGTCCAGCTTGTCGAAGCTGTGCTGGGAGTAGTCGCGCATTGCCTTGTCGACCGCCTGCGTCATGCCGTTGTCGCGATCCGCGCCATATGCCGCAGTAACCTTCGCGTATTGGTCTTTCGGTATCTTGTCGGTGTCGACGACGTTGCGGGCTTTGATGTTGCCGGCGGCGCCCTCGAACTTCGCCACGGACTCGATGTAAACCGCAGGCGCGTCTTCCAGGGCGTGAAAGATTTCGGCCTGCAGCTTCTTGCCCGGGCCCTTTGGCAGGCTGCTGCTGAGGGGCGCGTTCGACGGGTGGCCGGCCGTGGTCGGCGTGATGCCGGCGGCCTGCTGCGCCTTGGCCAGGAAGGTGTTCGCCGACTGCTGCCCCATGCCGACCGGGTTCGGGATCGGGGTGATCTTCGACAGCGCCTGCGCCTGGGCATCGCCGGTGGGCAGCGCCAGTGCCTGGTCGAGCTGCTGCGCGATCGCGTCCACCGGCGGCTTGTTCTGGGCCAGCACGCCCTTCCACTTGTCTTTCAGCCCGGCCAGCTCGGTCTGCAGCTCCTGGGTCTGCGCCATCGGCTTGGGCGGCGGGGGCGGGGGCGGGGCAGCCGACGGCGCTTGGCCGCCGAGCGCCTGGATCAGCTTCGCGGCGTATTCCTTGTTCGCCGGCAGCGTCATGTTGTCGTGCTTCTGGGTCAGCTGGGCGATCTTGTTCGCGGCCGTAATGCTGGGGTCCGCGGCGATGGCGTACATGTCGCCTTGCGCGACCGACGATGCCTTCGCCTTCGGAAGCACGGCGCCGGGTGCCGGGCCCGCGGCTGCCGGCTCTGCGGCCTGGCCGAGGCCCAGCTTCACCGCCGCGATCGCCGCTTCCTTGTAGGGCTTGCTCGACGGCGCAATCTTCATTTCCTCGATGTATTTCAGCTTCTCTTCCGGCGAATACGTCGTCGTGTTGGCCATCCAGGCAATGTCGTCCTCCTGGGTGTTGGCCGGCTTCGGCAGGGCCGCCAGTGCTTCCTTCATCGCCTCTGCCGGCGACTTGGCCTTCGACATCGTCAGCGACTGGTATTTCTGCCCCAGCTTCCCCATGAGGTTGCTGTATTCGTCTTCGGTCAGCTTGCCCTGCGCCTTTGCGCCCTTGAGATCCTCCAGCAGGACGTTCAGCTCGGCGGGATCCTGCATCTCGCCGATGGTCTTGTCCCAGAACGCCACGTCGGCGGCGTTCCCCGATGCGGCCGCCTTCAGCTCGGCGCCTTTCGCCTTCAGCATCCCCTTCAGCTCGTCGGCCTGGTCGGGCGTGATGTATCCTTTGCCAGTGGCGTAATCGATGCCGGCGGCCGTGTCCTGGATGTCGGAGGCATCCTTGGCTTCCGCGATCGACTTCTTCCAGGACTCGACCGCCTCTTCCTTCAGCTTCTGCTGGGGCTTGTCCTCGGCGGCCGGCTTGTCTTCTTTCTTCTCCGCCGCCGGCTTGTCGCCACCCTTCTTCGCCTTGGGCGGCTCGGGCACGTCAATGCCCTTCTTCTTCAGCGTCGCCAGCACGGCCGAGACGTAGTTGTTGAGGTGGGGGGCCATCTCGAAGTTGGCTTTCGTGGTCTCCCAGATCTCGTTCTTCGTGATGCCGCCGTTCATCAGCAGGTGCTGCATCATGCCGTTCGGCGTCGGCTTCTTGCCGGCCTTCTGCTGCTGCGACAGGTATTCGGCCGCCGACGCTGCAGCCGCGCCCTCGCCCTCGATGAACTTGCCGTCCGGGCCCCGGGGGTGCTTGCTTTCGTCCCAGGTCTTGTCGGCCCGGCGCACCACGGCCGGCGCCGGCAGGCGCTCCGAAAGCCAGTAGTCGATGCGCTCGCCGATCGCGTCCATGCGCGCTTCGACGGCTGCCAGCTTCGCGCTGTCGATCTTCATGCTGCCCGCACCTTTGCCCGCGCCGCCTCCATGGCCTGGCGGCCCTTCTCCGTTACCATGTCCTCGGGCAGCTTGCGCACCGAGTAGATGTAGCTTCCGAAGCACCGGCAGAACGGTTCCTCGGCCGGCTGGGTGATCTCGTCGAGGTAGCCGGCGGCCCCTGGCTTGACGAAGCCTTTCTCGTGCGCCCAGCTGCCGCGGATCAGGTAGACCTTCTCGTCGCGCGCCTTGTGATCCTTGCGGTAGTTGTAATTCAGCTCCCGCCAGTGGCTGTGCCACCGCATGGCGATCGCCCCGCCATCCTTGGCGATGACGTCGTTGATCGAGGCGGTGAGCTTGTGCCCCTGGTCGATGATGACCCGGCGTTCCTCGAAGGGGAGTTGTTTCAGCGCCTTGCCGACGTCGTATTTCACCTCGCGCTTGTCGGTGACCCGCGACCCGCCCGCCGGCACCGAGGTCGCCCAGCCCTGAAACCGCTGCAGCGTCTTGGCGATCGACTGTTCGCGGTTGAGCTTGATGAGGTCGGCCGAGGTCATGATGCGACGCTCGAGCTCTGCCCGCAGCTTCGGCTTCACCTGCCGCAGGGTGAAGGTCGACACGCCCGGGTGCATGCGCGCCACGCGGCCGCCTTCCACCAGGCGGGCGTAGAGCCCCTTCAGCGTCTCGCGCAGCAGCTGTTCCAGGCGATCGGGGCGCGTCATGGTGCGGTGCGCGGCCGCCTCGATGCGGGCCATCCACTCGTCGACCCGGCGCTGGCTGTCGAAGCCGTGCTCTGTGAGGTCGCGCACCGCGTCGGTGATCACCTCGTAGAGGCTTTTCGGCTGGCTCATGGTGCCTTCTTTGCCGGCGGCTTCTTGCTGCCCGAGGTGTATGCCTTGAAGACGTGCGCCCCGTCGGCGTTCTTGCCGGCGTAGCGCATCGACGTGAACCTGGCGCCCTTCGGCAGCACGTATTCCTCGCTCCCGGCGCCCATCGGGTCGCTTTCCACCCCGGGCATGCCGTTGCCCGACGAGAACTCGACCACCGCCTGCACCGGGTGGTCGAAGGTGCTTGACCAGTGGCGGGCGTATTCCATCGCCACGTCGGGGCTGGTGCCGGTGGAGGTCAGCTCGCCCAGCTCCAGGGACCGGCCGCCCAGCGCCGCCTTCATGTCGGCTTCGCTGGCGAACGACATGCCGCGGTAGACGGTGACCCCGCCCGGGATCCGGCCGTTCTCTGCGGCCGCCTGGATCTCCGCGCCGATGCGCTTGAGGTTGGCGACATCGTCGTCGGTCAGCTTTTCGCCGGTGGCGTCGCGCTGCCCAGCCTTGAGGTTGCCGCGCAGCGCCTCGTTCACGTCGTAGCCGCTGGCCGCCCAGGTCTGCCAGTCGTTGTTCGACAGGGATCCGCCGCCCGACCCGAACTTGCCGTCGGCTGATCGCGGGTGCTTCGACTCATCCCAGGCGTCGGCGCGCGCCCGGGCCAGGCGGTCCAGCCGGCTTTCCAGCGCGGCGACCCCTGCCTCGACCCGCGCCAGCTTGGCCAGGTCCAGTGCCACGGCTATGCCGCCTCGCGCTGCGGCGCCTGTGGCGGGGCTGTGGGGCCCTGCGCCGGCAAAGGGGCATCCGGTGCGGGCCCGTCCTCCTGCCCCGCCAGCGCCGCTTCGCTGCCTTCGTCCGGGCTCTCTTCGCCCCCCTGCCCCGGTGCGCCAGGCATGCCGCCCGGCGGTTGCTTTGCCGCCTCGGCCATTTCCTTCAGGTGCTCGGCGATCAGCTCGTAATCGAGCTCCAGCGGTTCCGTGAACATCTCGCGCAGGGCGTTGAAGTTGGCGGCGGCCCACTCGACGGCGCGGGCGGTGTTGGTGGGGTCCAGCAGCTCCTTGAGCGCGGTGAGGAGGTCGATCGTCGCCTTCAGCTTCGTCTCCGCGACCTTGACCTTCTCCGATTCCGGTTCCTCGACCAGGCTCGGCCAGGTGGCCGTGAAACTGTTCTGCCAGCGGGTGAACGCCTGCTCGTACGTCATGGGGCCGTATTCGGCCGGGAACTTGGCCTGGACCGCGGCGAAGAAGTCGCGATTCCACGCGCGGTGCTGCACCACCCGGTCCATGAAGGCATAGAGCGGGTTCATGGCTTCTCGCACGCCCTTGACGTAGCGCACGATTTTCGCCGCGTCCTCGGTGCCCTCGCCGAACCCCTCGGCGAAGGTTTCCTCGTTCAGCAGCTTGGCCGGCATATCGGCCGCCAGGGCGATGTTGGTGATGATGTTGTCGCGGGCGAATTTGCCGGCGCCGTTGATGTTCTGCAGGTTGAGGCTCTCAATCGACTCGTCGGGCGTGATGCCTAGCACCTGGTCGGTTTCGCCTTCCTTCAGCATCTGGCGCTTGATCGCGCCCATCGACTGCATGATGCGGTCGACCACGGATCCGGCCGGCTTCATCTTCGCGATCAGCAGCCCGGCCTTGCGCGCGACCATGTCGTCCGTCGTCATGGTGGCCAGGAACGACTTCAGCGGGTAGAGCGCGCGCTGGAACACCGACCGGCCGACGTAGCCGAAGGCGGATCCGGTGTAGGCGATGTACACCGGCTTTTCGTTCATCACCACGACCACGCGGCTGCGGTGCCATGCCTGGCCCGACACCGCCACGCTGGTGACCTTCTGGAAGTCGGGCGAAAGCGGATCCTGGTTCAGCACCAGGCTGCCGGCGGTGTTCAGCGGGTCGAAGGTCGAGACGAAAATTTCCTGCCGCGCCAGCTCGGCGAAGTTGATCGGCTGGGCCGGGTCGACGCCCACGGCGCCGATCGCCAGCGTGCCGATGCCGTAGGTGCGCGCCAGGCTCATGGCGCCGGCAATGTGCTGGTCGGCGCGCAAGGCTTCCCACTCGCGCAGGAACTGGTCGCGCACCATGTCCTCGGGCCCGTCGGGAATCGACAAGGTGCGCGGCTGGGACTGCGCCAGGCTGATCGGCGTGTCGACCATCTTTCCGCCCATCGGGTGGTATAGGTAGATGGTCTTGCAGGTTTGGTAGCTGGCGTCGGCGCCCGGCACGATATCGTCGGCTTGCAGCAGCTGCTGCAGCGCCGTTCCCATCGCGGTGCCGTTCACCCTGACCGAGCCAGACACTGTCCGCTACTCCGCCGCGCCGTGGGGCTGCCCCAGCATGCCCTGGTGCACCTGCAGGTGCCGTTGGGCGGCAGCGCGCGCGTCGGCCGAGGGCGCCACCAGGGCGGCGATCGCCGCGGCTTCCTCCATGGTGAGAATGAGGGCGGTGCCGTCGCCGCGGTTCAGATGCACCTTGCCCTGGTGCCGAAAGGCGGTGGGGTGGGCCATAGCGTTCCTCCGTTGGGGAATGAAGCAGGCGGGCCGTGCGCCCCTCATTCCCACGGATCAGCGTGCGGTGTCACGCCTGACGCAACGATGACATGCGGGGCGGCACGCCCCTGCCGGCGTCCTGGGGGAGGACGGGGCGCCCGGCAGGGGCAGGCGCCGGTCGGTGCATGACGCCGCCCATTGGCACGGCGCATGCCATAGCACGCCGATGCCGGCTCGCAACAGGATCAGAAGCCGTCGCTGTTCCCCAGCGCCACGATCTGGGCGTACACGAAGGTATCGAGCAGATCGTCGGCCCGGGTTGCGGCGTTCTTGTCGCCGACCCGATACGCCAGCACTTGCGACAGCATATGGTTCCGGGTGACGCCCTTGAATTCCGTCACCTTCTCATAGGCGTGGCGGCTGAATTTTACCTTGCCCTGGTGGACGTGCCCGCTGACGTTGATGGCCCGGGCATCCTTGCCCAAGGCGGTGATGTCGCCCTCGATCGCCATGGCGTTCCAACCGCGCCGCTGCGCCTGCTGCAGCAGGATGGTGCCGCTGTTCTTGTCCTCGATCCACACGCCGATGGCGCCCTGCCGCGCCCGGCACTGTGCCGCCAGCGCCTCGCACCGGGTGAACACGCCGGGCAGCCAGGTTTCGAGCAGCGCGCCCTCGATCTGCACGATGTCCCAATCCAGCAGCACCAGCGGGTGGCCGACGAAGCGGCTGCGGGCCCAATACGACACCGCGGTGCCGTCGTGCTGCTTGCCATCCTTCACGGCGGTGTCGATCACCGCAAACACCGAATCGCAGTGGGGCGGGTAGTCGACGGGCTGGCCGTAGTCGAGCAGCTTCTGCTCGTCGAAAAACGCCTGGCCGCTCCAGTCGACGAATTCGGCGAGGTATTCCTGCCGCCACACCAGCGGGTGCGATTTGCGCTGCAGGTCGGCCAGCTCCTGGCGCGGCAGGTAGGGGTTCGCGGCGCTGGGGGCGTGGAAGTCGCGGAAGCCGTATTTCCGTGGCTCGGTGCAGATCTGGTACAGGAAGTTGTCGGGGTCGGCCCCGGCGGTGTTGCTGAGCGCGATCGCGGTGCCGCGCAGGTCGACCAGGGTCGGCCGGATCGCCTTCTCCCAGATCTCGATCATGTTCGGGCGCGTGTAGGCAGCCTCGTCGATCAGGGCGAGCTTGTATTTCCGCGATCGGCCGGCGCGCGGGTTGTCCAGCGACCAGAAGTCGACGCGGCCGCCGCCCTTCGTGCGGATCACCATCTTCTGGCTGTTCGCGCGGGTGACGATCGGGTCGAGGATCTCCCGGATTTCCTCGTAGGTCTCGGCCAGGATCTTGTAGTCGGGCGCGAAGAACCCGACAGGCCACTTCTTCGTGGCGCCGTCGCAGGCCCGGGTGATGGCGTAGTTGGTCTTTCCCCACCGGCGGCCGCAGCGCAGCGCCATGAACCGATAGCCGGCGTTGAACGCGGCCACCTGGCCCGGGTGCAGGGTGGGCAGGCGCACGGTCGGCATGGCTTACGGCGCCCCTGTGGCGGCGCCTGGCGGCGCGGTTGCGCGTGGCTTGCCCTGTGGATACTTTCGCAAAACGCTCCCCTGCGGGCGCGCGCGTGCGGCGTACCGCTGGCGGCTCCGGGGTACAGTGGCGCGCGGCCGCATCAGGCGCTGCCCTCTTCTTCGCCCTCCGCCGGGATCTCCTTCGCGCCCGGCTCGGGCAGGCCGCCGGTCACCACAATCTCATTGTCGCCTGCCTCGTCGTCGCGATCGCGCGGCCGCTCGGCTTCCAGCCACTCGGGGTAGCGCCGCAGCCAGATCTCCGCAGCTCGCACCGATGCGCCGTTCAGTGCCTTGGCCGTCGCCTTCGCGAACAGCGCGGCTGACACGGCGGCGGTGGCTTCAATGCGGCCGTCGTCAATGTCCTGCCGGAAGTGCTTCGTGAGGGTGTGGCGCTCGCAGCCGATCACCCCGGCGATATCTTCGAGGCTCGCGCCCAGCGCGCTCATCTTCTTCACGAAAGCGCGGTCTTTCTCCGTCGGCTTGAACGCCGGCCGGCCAATGCGCGGCTTGATGTCGTCGGCATCCGCCAGCAGCCCGGTGCGACGCGGTGCCGGTGGCGCCTTCGCCTTCGGCGCCCGTCTCTTCGCCTTCGTGCGGCGAGGCTGCCCCATAGATGCTCCATTCATGCACCGCTCGATGCGCAAGCGGCTCATAAGTCTGTAGCCCGCGCCTGCAAGCCACGTCCAGAAGCGTGCTCGCGCGCGTGTTGGTAGAAAACGACGCCAGACGCCGCGTTCCTGACCATACCTTTGCGGGGTGCGGGCGAGGTCGACGTTTCTACGTGATCCCGCGTGCGGCGCGGTCGTTTTTCTTGCGGGTGCTTTCCGCGGGCGGGTGCTGGTGCCCGGTGGATTGCGCCACCATTGTGCGGTGCGGGGTGCCTCGATTGCAGCTGCGGCTGCGCGGGCGAGGTGGGCGGTGCCGTCCTGAAAAAAGATCGCGCTGGACCTAAAAAACCTGTCGACTTTCGTCGGGAATGACGCAATGGTCGTTCTGCGGACGGCGATTGTGCCGACGCAGATAGGAGGTTCCCCCGATGGCCCAGGCTCTTGCTGCCGCTGCTGCGGACCATGAACAGCTGCAGGCGACCACGCGGGTGGCGCGCCTGGTGGCCGTGCTGCAGGAGCGGGTGTGCGACCCGAATGCGCGGCACCCGGTTGCGATGCTGGGGCGGCTGGAGACCGACCTGCGCACCATGGTGCAGATGATCGACCGGTAGGATCCGGCGCACGCCCCAGACAGCCCCGCCGGGAAGCCGAGCGGGGCTTAAGGGGTCAGAAGCCCCCGGCGATGGTGCCGGGGTTCATCAGGAGAGACGACTATGGCCAAGTTGACGGATGCGCAGATCGGCACGCTGACCCGCGGCGCGCAGCACACGGGCGGGTTCATCAGCCCGGCGCCGAAGACCCCGGCGCCGATGGCGCTGCAGGCGGCGAAGAAGCTGGAGGCGCTGGGGCTGGTGCAGAGCCAGCCCTGCTTCCACGACGAGCCCTGGTACGAGCGCCACGACGAGAGCGGCGAGTACTTCGGCTACCGGCTGACCGCGGAGGGGTTCGAGGCGCTCGGGATCGACGAGAGCGAGTGGCCGGCGTACTGCCAGCGGGATCCCGAGGCGCCGGTCGACCCGCAGGATGAGGGCGAGGCGGCGGTGCACAGCTCGACCGGCACGGCCCAGGTGATCGAGACCCCGACCACGGCCGCCGAGGCGCTCGACTCGCTGTTCGGCCCCACGGACGAGGACGGCACGGCCGACCAGCCCCTGGTGACCGCCGCCGAGCTGGCGACGAGCATGAAGCTGGCGGAAGCGAATGCCGCGTGCGACGCGTTCCTGGCGCGTTCGGCGGCTTCGCCTCTGCGCGGCAACACGCTGCAGCGCATGGTGCAGGCCACCGATGCCTTTCTGGCGACCTGGGATGCGGAAGTGGCAGCCGGTAAGGGGTTCAGCCCCGCGCTGGCCGAAGCGGTGGCGCAGCTGCGCTTGGCACCGCACCGGGTGGCTTCGGCGCCGAAGGCGGCCGGCGAGCCCGGCACGCCCAAGCCGGGCAGCAAGCTGGCGCTGGTGATCGAGCTGCTGAGCCGGAAGGGTGGCGCGCTTGCCGCCGAGGTCGAGGCGGCGACGGGCTGGAACAACACCAGCACGCGCGGCTTCATCAGCAGCCTCAAGATCAAGCGCGGGCTGGCGGTGGCCACCCGCAAGGAGGCCGGCACCACCCGGTATTGGATCGGCGACGACAACGCCCCCGAGGCGCTGCCGGCGGCCGAGAAGCCGGCCAAGGCCGCGAAGGCGGAGGGCGAGCCGGCGTTCTGATCGCAGACGGCTTTACCGGATCCGGGGGCGGGTTAAGCCCCCGGATTAGCTCCTTCCCCCACGCATCAGGAGGATGCTTTCATGGCCACCGCACGCACGCGCCGCCCGCCGCCGATCACCTGGATCTTCACCGGCAAGTGGGCGCCGCTCGACAATTTCTACATTGCCCCCATCGACATGCCCGGCATCGGCCGGTGCGACACGGTGGAGCACGCCTTCCAGGCCGCCAAGGCGACCAGCCGGCGCTACCGTGAGAAGATCCGGCTGGCCAGCGGGCCCGGGCAGGCCAAGGCGCTGGGCCGCGACCGCCGGGCGTACCGGTACCGCCGCGACTGGGAGCGCGTGCGCTTCGGCGTGATGCGCACCGCGCTGGAGGTGAAATTCGCCACCTACCCCGAGCTCTTGGCGCTGCTGCGCAGCACCGGCCGGCGCGAGATCCAGGAGGGCAACACCTGGGACGACACGGTCTGGGGCATGGTCGACGGTGTCGGCCAGAACTGGCTGGGTCGCATGCTCATGGACATTCGCGACAACGGGTTCCGCATCGTGCGCCCCGGCGAGGTGGTGGCGTGAGCGCGGGCCCGGCTGATCCCTGGCCCGGCGCGGCGTGCTGCATGGGCCGGGTCGACGAGAGCTGCCTTTGCGGCCCGGATGAGCGCGTGCTGCGCGGCTACGCCGCCGGCACGGTGACGGCGCCGATGACCCGCGGCCAGCGCGCGTGGTGCATCGGGGAATTCATCCGGGTGGAGGGCAACACCGCAGGCATGGTGGAGGCGCTCAGCGATCGGGATCTGGCGCGCGCCGTGCTGGGCGCGTGGCTGGACGAGGCCCGCGACAAGGGGATGCTGTGATGCCCGACCTGGACGAGCTGCTGGCCGATATCGCCCGGCGCCACATGCGCTTCGAGACGCTGCAGCCCCGCGGCCGCGACAGCCTCGACTTCCGCGACGTCTCGGTCTGGGGCGCCCGCGATGCGCTGCAGGAAGCCTACGAGGCGGGGCGCGCCGCGGGCGCGCGGGAGAAACCACCGGAGGCGCCTTAAAAACGACTGGACACCCGGCGGTGCATTGAGCACCGTCGCGATCACGGACGGCAATCGTGCCGCTGTTGAGGATCCTGCCATGAACACGCCGAACCGACCGATCCCGGCCACGGAGAACCCCGCCTGGGGGTTCTTCGGCACCATCACCCACCACGCCGAACCAAAGGCGGCCTGGGCGCTGGCGCTGCCGATCATCGCCGAGATGACCGGCTGCGATTTCGACGAGGTGCGCGCCTTCCTCGACAGCCGGCACGGCCGGCACTTCGCCGACCACGTTGCCGGCCGCCTCGACGACGACGCGCGCAACAATGAGGCGGCCATCCGCACCACCGCGGGCGAGTGGCTGGGCTGGACGATCGGGCCGCGCACCAGCCGCACCTACGGCATCCCCCGCGGGCTGCCTTACCTGGTTGGCTTCGTGCAGCACGCGGCGCTGGAGGCTGAGGCGCCGCCCACCCGCCTGTAGCCTGCCGCCTGCCCTACGCGGCCGCCGGGATCCCCCTGGCGGCCGCGATCGCGTCCAGGGTGCCCCCGTCCCCTTCCAGCGTGGCCTGCTGCCCGGTGTACGCCTGCCACCGGCGCACGGCCACGTCGACATAGGCCGGCGACAGCTCCATGGCGAACACCGCCCGGCCGGTGGCTTCGCCTGCGATGATGGTCGTGCCGGATCCTGAGAACGGCTCGAACACCGAATCGCCTTCCCTGCTGCTGTTCTCGATCGGCCTGCGCATGCACTCGACGGGTTTCTGGGTGCTGTGCCCGGTGTCCGACTTCACCGGCTTGTCGATATGCCACAGCGAGCTTTCCCGGCGGCCGCCCTGCCACCGGGGTTGGGCGCGATCGCGCACCGCGTACCAGCACGGCTCGTGCTTCGGGTGGTAGTGCCCCCGGCCGATGACGAGGTTCGACTTCGCCCAGATGATCTGGCCGCGCAGCCCGAACCCGCAGCGCAGCAGGCTATCGGCGACGACGTGCGACTTGTTCCCGGCATGCCACACGTACGCCACGTCCCCCGGGAAAAGCGCCCAGGCCGCCGTCCAGTCGGCCTGATCATCGTTCAGCACGGCCCCGGTGGCGCGGCCGCCTATGGCCCGCCCGCTGGCGCGCATCGCCTTGTTGCGCCAGCCGGCATCGTATTCCACCCCGTAGGGCGGGTCGGTGACCATGAGGTGCGGCCGCGCGCCCGCCAGCAAGGCCGCCACGTCCTCGGCGCTGGTGCTGCTGCCGCAGCGCAGGCGGTGCGGGCCCAGCAACCACACGTCGCCCGCGCGTGTCACCGGGATCCGCGGCGGCTCGGGGGCCGGCGCATCCTCGTCGCGCCGCGGCGCCAGCGCCGCCAGCGCGTTGTCGTCGAACCCGAGCAGGGCCAGACTGAAACCTTCCCCGGTCACCTGCGCCAGCTCGGCGGCGAGCAGCGCCTTGTCCCAGGACGAGGTGAGGGCCAGCTGGTTGTCCGCGATGCGCAGCGCGCGCGCCTGCGCGGGCGACAGGTGCCCGAGCCGGATCACCGGCACCGTAGCCAGGCCGAGGCGCTGGGCGGCCAGCAGCCGGCCGTGGCCGGCCACCAGCACGTCGTTGGCATCGACCAGGACCGGGTTGACGAAACCGAACTCCTGAATCGAGCCGGCCAGCTGCCGCACCTGTTCCTCGCTGTGCAGCCGGGCGTTCGCGGCGTAGGGCACCAGCGACGCCACCGCGCGTTCGACGACAACCAGGTCAGGCGGCATCGGCTGGCTCGGTGCGCTCGGCGGCGATCGCGTCGAAGCTGCGGCCGTCGCCTTCCAGGATGGCGCGCTGGCCGGTGAATTCCTCCCAGCGGCGAACGGCGACGTCGACGTATCCTGGGTTGATTTCCATGGCGAGCACGATGCGGCCCGTCACCTGGCCGGCGATGATCGTGGTGCCGGATCCCGAGAACGGCTCATACACGGCGTCGCCTGGGCGCGAGTTGTTTTCGATCGGCCGCTGCATGCACAGCACCGGCTTCTGCGTCGAGTGGCCGGTTTCCGACTTCTGCGGCTTGTCGATCTCCCACAGCGTCGATTGCTTGCGGTCGCCTGCCCAATGCCCCGTGCGGCCTTTGCGCACGGCGTACCAGCATGGCTCGTGCTGGAAGTGGTAGTGGCCACGCCCGATGACGATGCTGTTCTTTGCCCAGATGATTTGGGCGCGCATCTCGAAATTCTCGGCCTGCAGGCTCTCGACCACGGTTTTCGCGTGCAGGTCGGAATGCCACACGTAGGCCACGTCGCCTGGGAAGAGTGCCCAGGCTCCCCGCCAGTCGGCGCGATGGTCGTTTTCCACCTTGCCGTGCATGCCGCCCGTTCGGCCTGGATTGGCGTCTGGCATGCGGTCCTTTCGCCAGGTGGCCCTGTATTCCACACCGTAGGGCGGGTCGGTGACCATCAGGTGCGGTTCTGCGCCGTCCAGGAGCGCCTCGACGTCGGCGGGGCTGGTGCTGTCGCCGCACCGCAGCCGGTGGTGTCCCAGCAGCCAGGTGTCACCCGGCCGAGAGACGGGAACCACGGGCAGCGCGGGCGCGTCGGCGTCGGGATCTCCGGTGCCGCCGGCCGGGGGCAGCTTCAGCAGCGACTGGATGGACGAGTCGTCGAAGCCCAGCAGCCCCAGGTCGAAATCCTGCGCGGCCAGCGCGCGCAGCTCGGCGGCGAGGATGCTTTCGTCCCAGCTGGAGTTGAGGGCGATTTGGTTGTCGGCCAGGCGATACGCGCGCACCTGCGCGGGCGTGAGGTGCCCCAGGCGGATGGTGGGCACGCTGCTCATGCCCAGGCGCTGGGCTGCCTGGACGCGGCCGTGGCCGGCGACGATCGACCCCGTTGCGTCGACCAGCACCGGCACGTTGAACCCGAATTCCTTGATGGACGCGGCGATCTGTTCGATATGCGCGGTGGAGTGCAGCCGGGCGTTGCCGATGTAGGGGATCAGCTCGCCGATCGGCATCGAGACGATGGCGAGCGCGGTGTTGGGAGTGGCGGCGGGGGGTGCGCGGCGGCGGGTGCGGGGGGGCATGCTGTCTCCACCTGAAAAATTCGACCGACTACCTATAAAACCTCTCGACTTCTGCCGTCCACCATGCCATGGTCTGTCTCGCACCGGCGATTGTGCCGAGCGAATACGGGAAGACCCACATGGCTCATGAGATCGACTTCAGCACCGGTCGCGCCGCGATGGCGTATGTCGGCGAGACGCCCTGGCACGGCCTGGGCCAGAACCTGCAGCCCGGCGCCAGCATCGAGACCTGGCAGCAGGCCGCCGGCATGGACTGGCGGGTGCTGCGCAGCAAGGTGCGGTTTGCAACCTCGTGCAACCCGGAAGTGCTGACCCTCTGGGACAAGCAGCACGTTCTGTTCCGCAGCGACACGAAGGCGCCGCTCGGGGTGGTGTCCCACAAGTACCAGATCGTGCAGCCCAAGCAGGTGCTGGAATTCTTCCGCGATCTGGTCGCCGATGCCGGCTTCACTCTTGAGACCGCCGGCTGCCTGTTCGACGGCCGCCGGTTCTGGGCCCTGGCCCGGGTCACCAGCGACATCGGCATGGTGGACGCGGCCGACAAGGTGGGCGGCTTCCTGCTGCTGAGCACCTCGGCCGACGGCACCCTGGCAACCAGCGCGCGGTTCACCACCGTGCGGGTGGTCTGCAACAACACCCTCTCCCTGGCGATCGGCGCGCGGCCGGGCGTGAAGCAGACGCGCGGCGCCGGCATCTACACGCTGCCCCACAGCGCCGCCTTCGATGCCAGCACCGCGCACACCGCGCTGGGGCTGCAGAAGCCGGCCGAGGTGCGCAACAGCTTCGCCGAGGCGATGGATCAGCTGCGCCGGCTGGCCACCGTGCGGGTCGGCGCCGCCGACATGGCCGAGGCCACGCTGCAGCTGTTCGGCCACGACCCGAAGGCGATGACGCCCAGCGAGATCGAGAAGGCCGCCAAGGGCCGCGCGATCGCCGAGATCGGCGAGATGGCCGTGACCGGCAAGGGGCTGATCGGCGCCGAGCTGCGCGGCGGCCACGGCACGGCCTGGGGCTGGCTGAACGCGGTGACGCAGTTTGTTGACCATCAGGCCAGGACGAAGTCCCAGGATCTGCGCCTGGACAGCGCATGGTTCGGCCGCGGCGACGCCTTGAAGCGCCGCGCCCACCTGATCGCGCAGCAGATGGCCGACGGCTCGATCGAATTCATCGAGCAGGAGGCGCCGGCCGACGACGAGGGCGGCAGCCTGCTCGACGAGGTGATCGCCGCCACGCCGGTGCCGGCCCTGGCCTGATCCGGGCCCCCGCCCGCCACGCAAGCCCAGGGGGCGGCAATGGTGCCGCCCCCCAGCAGGGAACCTTCATCATGACCTACATGCCCAAGCGCCGCCCCAGGCGCGCTCCCAAGCCCCTCTCCGCCGCCACCCTCGGCCGCCTCGTGCGCGTGGTCGGCTGCCGGCAGGTCGGCTACGGGGTCGAGGTGCACGGCCTGCTCGGCACCGACGAGCTGCAGACCAAGAGCCTGCCCCTGGCCCGGGCGCTGTGCCGCACCGTGCGCGGCTTCGTGCGCAGCATGCCGCCGGCACGCCAGCACCGCGCTTTCGACCGGCGCAGCCTGGAGCTGGCGCAGATGGGGCGCGAGCCGTGAGCGCCGCCACCACCTGCGTCGTGATCACCCGCCTGGATCCCGACGTGCCCATGCCCTGCCACCGCACCGGTTCGCTGTCGCACACCGGCGAAGGCGATATCACCGAGCGGCTCGGCTTCCCGCCCGCGCGCCACACCGTCGAGGGCAAGTCCGACCAGGAGTGGCGCTTTCGGGTCGGCGAGCACGACTGCGCCATCTGGGACGCCAAGGGGTCGGGCAAGTACGGCTGCTGGTCGACCTACGGGCCGCCCGAGATCTTCGCCGCGATCTTCGGCTGGCGGGCGGGGCGGTGACGCCTCTCTCCAAGCCTGCCGAGGGTAGCCCCTGCAACGGCTGCGGCCTGTGCTGCATCCGCGAGGTGTGCCGGGTGGGGTTGCTGATCTACGGCAGGAACCAGGCCGCCCCCTGCCCCGGCTTGCTGCGGCTCGATGGGCACTTCCGGTGCAAGGTGGTGTTGGCCGAGCAGCAGAACGCGATGCCGCCCCTGGTGCAGGCGATGCTCGGTATCGGCGACGGCTGCGACTCGATCGACGACGTGCCGCCGCTGACCGCCGCCGAGCTGCCGCCGTGACCGCCCCGGGATCCCGCAAGGGCGCCTGGGGCGACAGGCACTTCGTGCACAGCGCCACCCCGCTGCCCACGCGCCCCTGGCCCAGCACGTCGTTGGGCCAGGACAACCTGACCGGCCGGCGCGTCGGCAAGCTGACCGTCGTCGGCTTGTCGCCGATCGGCACCGGCGGCGGCGGCGGCGCGCGCTGGGTGGTGCAGTGTGCCTGCGGCGCCTACGAGCACCGCAACACCCGTTTCATCCGCACCGGCCGCGCTGCCGGCGCCGCGTGCATGCTGTGCGCGGATCCGCCTCCCCCATCCGAAGGGACCACACCATGAACCACCGCCCGCCTCCCGCCATTCCGGCGCGCCTCAACCGCCTGCCACGCACGCCGGCTGGCCTGCCCATCCCCTGGTTTGTGGCCTGGAAAGATGGCCGATACGACTTTCGCTTGGTCGACGCGCGCAAGCTGGAACCTGCCGTGAAGCACCGGCTTTGCTGGCTGTGCGGTCAGCAGATGGGGCGGATGATGTGCTTCGTGGTCGGCCCCATGTGCGTCGTGAACCGGGTGTCGAGCGAGCCGCCGATGCACCGCGACTGCGCCGAGTATGCCCTGCAGGCGTGCCCCTTCCTCACCCAGCCCAGCCGGGAGCGGCGCGAGGGCGGCGGCCTGATGCCGGCGGATCCGCACATGGCCGGCATCCCCATCCTGCGCAACCCGGGCGCGGCCGCGCTCTACGTGACCCGCACCTACACGGTGCAGAAGGTGACCGGGGGGATCCTGTTCGACATGGGAGCGCCGGAAGAGGTGGCGTGGTGGGCCGAGGGGCGCGCGGCGACGCGGGCGGAGGTGGTGACGTCGATCGAGAGCGGGCTGCCGGCGCTGGTCGATATCGCCGAGCAGGAAGGGCCGCAGGCTGCAGCCGCTCTGTCGCGGCAGGTGGGTGCCACGCTGGCGCTGCTGCCGGCGGAGGCGGTGTCGTGATCTGCTTTCATGTGACCTACCGCGCGCCTCCCGGCGGCGCGGCCTTCAACGCCCAGCGCCAGTGGAAGCTGGGGCCGTGGACGGTGTCCTGGTTCCGCGGCACGCCGGCACCGGCTTGCCCGCTGACCGCTTCCGCGCCGTCGTTGCTGGCGGCGCTGGAGGACATCCTCGAGTACGACGGGGGCGCCGACAACGCGCTGCAGGACCGATACGTGATGGAGCGCGCCCACGATGCCGTGGCACTTGCGCGGGGAGAACGGGCGCCATGACGGGCTTGACCTTCGATGACGTCGTGCGCGTCGTGCACCACCAGCGGGCCGGCAACGACCGCGGCACCGGCAAGCCTTTGGTGGTCAACCCCGCGAGCCAGGTAGCGAAGCGCGCGGTGGTGCTGGCCGGAGTCGGGCAGCCGACGGAAGCTACCATCACCACGTCGGGCCGGGTGGAGGTTGGCTCTACGGTGACCACCCTTGGCGGCACGTATGCGGTGGTCGAGGTCGACCACGGCGCGCCTGCGCCGGCCAACCGGCACCAGCGGCGTGCGGCCGCGGCAAAGCGGAGGAAAGGCGATGCCCGATGATCGGGGACGGATGACGGCCGACGAATTCCGCGCCGCGCTGAACATGCTGGACCTGACCGTGGCCAGCTTTGCGCGGTTGCTCGACGAGCTGGGCGACCGCGCGAACGACAAGCTGCGCACGGTGCAGCGGTGGGCAGCCGGCAAGCAGGATATCCCGGGCCCGGTGCAGGCTTTGCTCCAGCTGCTGGTGCTGATGAAGGACGTCGAGGGCATCACCCCGGAGGTGGTGCGCGGCTGGCTGGCCGATGCTGAGGTCCCCGAGAAAAACGACGTCGGGCCCTAAAAAACCCGTCGACTTCTGCCGGCTTCGATGGCACGGTCATTCTGCAAGCGGCGACTGTGCCGGTGCAGAACGGAGCTTCCCATGCCCCTGGAAACCATCACCCAGCACCCTGCTTTCGGCTCCCTGGTTCAGCTGGAGGCGCAGCGCCGCAGGATGGTGCGCCGCCCCGGCGGCCGCGCCGCTTTGGCCGCCAATTCCTCGGCCTGCTTCGCCGCCGAGCAGCAGATCCTGCGCGACACCGGCTGCACCTTCAACCAGCTGACGGCGGCGGTTGCCGCCGGGAGGCGCTGAGCCATGGCGCACCACGCTTCCCCGCGGCACCTGACCGAGCAGCAGATCGTCGCGCTGGGCAGGCTGCAGCACTGCCGCACCCGCTACGAGGCGGTCCTGACCACGCCCGAGGGCAAGCGCCTGCTGGTCGGCTACACCCCGCGCAAGAGCAAGGCCGGGCTGCTGCGCGCTGCGCAGCGGGTCGGCCCCCAGATCGTCGCCGCCATGCCGGGGCTGACCGACGAGCACTGCATGACCTGGGCGGCCGGCGGCTTCGACCTGGGCAATGGCGCGCGCATCGCGTTCAGCGGCCGCACCCAGCGCGACGCCATCATGGCCGGCACCGAGCTGCCGTTCCTGGGAGGCTGACCATGCGCACCATGCCCATGAACGGCGCCAAGGGCCGCGCTCGCACCCTGGCCGGGATCCGCCGCGGGCGGCTGGCGGAGGCGAAGGCTGCCGGCATCGACACCACCGACCGGCGCGCCCTGGCTGCCTACCTGGACGCGCGGTCAAAGCACACCCTTCTCGGCATCGGCGACCGCGCCCGGTGCCGCTGCGGCGGCGACAAGCACGTCCGCATCACAGGCTGGGAGGGCTGAACATGTCGACGGACTTTGCCCCAGGCGCGCGCCTTTCGCTGCTGCAGCTGCGCGCGATCGCGGCCATCCACAGCGGGCGCGTGGCGCTCGATGTCATGCCGGGCGCCTTCTCGCTGATCGGCTACGGCGCGCGCGTGCACATCGCCTTCGACGACAACCGCACCGTGGACGCCTACCTCGTCGGGGTCTGGGTGGGCCATACGACGGCCGCCAGCGCGGGCCGGGCGTGGACGCAGAAAGATATCCGCTCGCCTTAAAAACCCCTCGACTTGCACGCCGACATAGTCCATCGTTCCCCTGCCACGGCGATTGTGCCGGGCCAGATCAGGATGCCTCCATGAGCATTGCAACTCCCATCCTCCGCGCCGCCACGCGCAACCAGTCCACGCTCTGGCTGCAGGGCGTTCTCTCGGCCGAGGGGCGCCAGGGCGCGATCGGCTGGTACGACGAGGGCAGCACGGTGCCGCACGTGACCGGCGCGCGCTGCATCGCCATCGTGCGCGCCGAGCTGCTGCGCCGCGGCTTCCGCACGAAGCCGCCGGCCGCCGAAGCGCCGAAGACGAAGAGCGAGGCGTTCCTGGCATGGTGGGAGGAGGTCAACGGCTTCCTCGCGCTGGCTGGCTTCCCGGCCATGACGTTCGGCGACGCGCGCACCTACCGCGACCAGGGCTTGACCGCGCTGCAGGCCGCCGAGCGCCTCGCCGCCGTGCACAAGGAGGGCTGACCGATGCCCATCGCCCAGGGCCCCTGGCACTACGACGGCCGCCGCTGGATCCGTGACGCCGCCGGCCGCGGCGTGCTGCGCCTGCAGCTGGGGGTGAACCCGGACGACGCGCGCTGCGCGGCCGCTGCGCGGGAAATGCTGCGCGCGCTCAAGGAGATCGTCTCGCAGATCGACCAGGGTGGCAGCGGCGGCAAGGTCTTCGGCCGAGACGCTTGCATCGCCGCGGCCCGCGCCGCGATCGCCGCGGCTGAACCGGCGCCGGATGCCGGCCACACCATCGCTGCCATTCACCCCGAGAAGGAAGCCTCCAAATGAGCACCGACGACGGCGATATCGCCACCAGCTACGCCAAGCACACGGTGGGCGCGCTGTTCGCGTCGACCCGCGACGAGACCGACGACGATCATACCGGGCGCGTGCGGACCACGCCAGCCGGCTCGATCTGGGAGGTGTCGGCGATCGACCGCTACGACTACGCCACCGGCAGCGTCTGCGCCTACACGCTGCACTGCCCGGCCACCGGCGCGGTGATCACCCCCTACACCCCCATTGAGGGGGTGCCCTACGGCCACCCGCGCGACGAGATGGCCGACTTCCTGCCGATCGACCTGCCCGGGCAGACGTGGCCCACCCTGCGGCTGCAGCTCAAGGCGCTCTGCGAGGTGAAGGATGCGGTGGTGGAGACCTGGGAACATGATGCAAACCCAGAAGTCGATACCGACACCATCACCAACGAGCTGCGCAAGGCGGGCATCCTGCCGAGTGACCAGCCGTGAACGATATCCCCCTTGCGCCCGGGCGCTGGCTGCCGAATGCGCGCTTGCGCGTGATGAACTCGGCGAATCCGGTGTGGCATGCCAGCCCCGGCAAGCTGGCGCTGGTCAGCGGCGATCGCGTGCTGGCGTCGGTGCGCAGCAACGGGCAGGACGGGGCCAAGCTGCGGTGGATCCTGCAGGTGCCCGGCTGGGAGTGGGCTGCGGCCGACCGGCCGAACACCTACAACCTCGCCAAGACCTTCATGACCCGCACCGGCGCGCAGATCGAGGCCGACGACATCATCGCCAGCGCCAAGGAGTGGGAAGGGTGAAGCCGTATCGCGTCGACGTTTTCCACGGCGCCAAGGATGTCGTGGTGATGCGCTGCGGCGCTTTCGAGGCCGGCGGCATCGCCCAGCTCGCCCGCGCGATGGTCGAAGGCGGCTTGCCCGACGCGCCCATGCACGGCGGCCGCCCGGGGCTGCACGACTGGACCGCCACCTCGCTGCACGGGCAGGCCGCCCTGGCTGTGACCGCCCAGGAGCGCGAGCAGCGGTCGCCGGATCCGCTGCACCCGGCGTTGCGGGCGGCGGTGACGGCGCTGCAGGCCGCGCGCGAACGGCGGCGGCAGGCGTGAGCGGCATCACCGTGTTCTTCGGCGTGTTCGGCCACCGATGGTACCGGCGGTTCACGCTGATCGACGCCGATATCGGCGCCGCCCAGATCCCCTGCCGCTGGTGCCTCGGCGACGGCCGGCCTGGCTCGGTCGGATGCCGCGCCTGCAAGGGCACCGGCCGCATGTGGATCTCGGTATGAGCCGCCGGCGCAAGCACCAGCCGGCGCCGATCTGCCCCTACTGCGACAAGCCGTCGCAGCTGGTGCCTAGCACCGAGGTTTACGGCCAGGGGCGCGACTTCGGCGGCATCTGGCTGTGCCGGCCGTGCGACGCCTGGGTGGGGTGCCACAAGGGCAGCTTCCGCCCCAAGGGGCGCCTGGCCGACCGCGCGCTGCGCGACGCCAAGATCCGCGCGCACGCCGCGTTCGACCCGCTGTGGAAGAGCGGCGAGATGGCGCGCGGCGACGCCTATGGCTGGCTGGCCGACCACATGGGGCTGGAGCGGCGCGACTGCCACATCGGCATGTTCGACGTCGACCAGTGCTCGCGCGTGGTGATGATATGCGACTGGTGGCGCGACAGGAGGGCGGCTTGAACGAGGAACCACCGATGCACCCGGAGGAACCGGACACCCCGTTTTCAGCTGCGGTGGTGGATCTTGCCGGGATCCGCCTGCGCCGCGGCTCGTCGTACAGGCGCGGCGCCGGCAGCAACCAGGGCAGCCTGTGGCGCCGGCCGCCTACCCGGGCAGAAATCGACAGCCGGCCGATCGGCGTGGGCGATCGGGTGTACCAGGCGGGGCGGCCGCATGTAGTGGTGTCGATCGGCGCCGACGGCCGGGTGCGCACCGAACCCGACACGCGGCCGCAGCCGCCCGAGGATCCTGCAGCCAGGCCGCCCTATCCGCCGCGGCGCTGGGGCCGGTGACGACGACGGCTTTTCCGCCGGAACGCGACCTGGCCAGCTTGCGCCTGATCGTCACGGCGTGGCGCCGGGCGGAGTGGGAAGGGCGAGGTGGCAACCGGCTGGCGCAGCAGCTGGCCATCTACGATCTGGCCGAGCTGTGGCGGGTCGAGCTGGTCGGCTGGGGCGCCGACGTGAGCCTGGGCGCGGGCGGCATTCCCTGAAAGCAAACGCCGCTGCCGAGGTTGCTCGGCAGCGGCGCCTATGCAGCGCGGCCGGCGCGGCTGCGCCGGCTGCGGGATCCGATCAGGCCGCGTCCTGCGGCGCGGTGCGGCGCGACGGCGCCGGGCGGGGGCAGATGCCGACCGCGGCGCCCAGCTCCACCTTGGAGCGGATCAGGTCGTTGTCGCGCGCGATCTGGGCGGCATCGGTGGTCAGGGTGAAGGTCTTCATGCGAGGTCTCCTGTTGCGTTGAAGCCAAGGCAAGCAGGGGTTTTATAGGCCGCCGGCTCGGTGCATGTCCAGCACGTTCGATGACAGCAGCGGGTGGGCTTAGCCCACCGGGGCATAGCTGCCGCCCCGCCATGTGCCCATGGCTCGCCCTGTGCGGATGGTCGCGCCGGGATGGGGGTAGCTAATCCCCACGGCGCAACCGGCAGCGTCCCGTCAGCGGGTCCGGGTTGGGTGCGTGCCGCAGGCGCGCGTGCCTGCCATCACCTCGCCGCAGCCGTTCATAGCATGGCCAGCACGGCGCGCCACAGCCGGGCACGTGGCCGGTTCTACGGCTCGGCTGGGGTGGTTGCCGCGGCCGGCGCCACCCGGCCGCCTACGGCCACGACAGGCACGGCGCCGTGCTGGAAGGGATGCGCGCCGGCCTTCCAGAACGCGCCCATCATGGTGGTGCGCAGCGACTGCGCCACCCTTTCCGCCGATCGGCGCCACCAAAAGCGGGCCCGAAGGCGCACTCGCGCTCGATGCCGTCGTCGGCCGAGATGCAGACCACCTGCCAGTGGAACAGGCCGCGCCTGCGCACCTGGAAGTCGTCCATGTGCGGCCAGTCGACCAGCCGGCCTGGTGCTGCGTCCGTCATCACCGGGCCGGGTTCAGCAGGGCGCTGGCCACCAGGATCACCGTGACGAGGGCGCAGGCGCCAGCGCCGGCCAGCATCGCGATCATGGCGGCAAGCCACCGCGGGACCTTCACCTCGCCGGGTTCCCATTCGGCGGCGCAGCCGCGCACCAGCTCGTCGTCCATGTTCATCCCGCCCTCCTGCCGCCTGCGGCCGCCTCGCGCACCGCCTTGTCGAAATACGCCAGCGTCGAGATCTCGAGATTCCCGCGGCGCGCCGCGATCCGGCGGATCGTGGGCACGATCACCTCGATCGGGTCAATCCCGTCGTCGAGCCAGGCGCACAGCGGCCGCCAGTCGGTGTACCGGCGGGGGTCCACCCAGCCCATGGCGTCGGCCACCTGGGCGGCGATGTCGCGCAGGATCCAGGCGCCGCGGCACTGGCGCCGGGCCCCGTTCATCGATCGCGGGTCGATTTCCTCGCCGGGAGCCAGGCAGGCCCAGCGGTGCTCGGGATCCGACAGCCGCGGCATCCACCGCTGCGGATCCCCGGTCGGCTCAGGCGGGATGGGCGGGTAGTTGATGAACCGCGGGGTCGGGTTGAAGGGCAGCTTGTAGCCTGGCGGCGCGGGCTGCTGCGGGGTGTCGCGCACCGGCTGTCGGGCCGGCTGCGGCGCCACCGCAGCTCCCCCAGCCCCGAACAGCGCGTCGAAGGCGGTGCAGGCGGTCACCGGCTCGGCATCGCGCGCGCGCGCTTGCGCGTCTGCTGAGGGTTGTACTTGATGGTTCAGTAAGGGATTGGGGGCAGCTCCTGCCCCCTCCCCCGGCAGCTCCTGCCCCCTCCCCCCGGCAGCTGCTGCCCCCCCTGGCGCCGGGGCGGGGGCATCTCCTGCCCCCTCCTGCGGGGAGGGGGCATGCGCTGCCCCCCCCTTGGCTGCCCCCCTGGGGCGCGCCATCGGCACCACCGTGCCGGCTTCAGCCTGGGCAACGAAGGCCAGGAAATACGACGACGAGGTGGTCTGGCCGCGGGCGTTGGTGCGATCGCGCCGCACGATCAGGCCGCTGGCTTCGAGGCTGCGCAGCGCCGAGCGCACCGTGCGCTCGGAGAAGGCGGTGCAGCCCATGATCGTGGCGATCGACGGCCAGCACTCGTGATCCTGGTTGGCGTAATTGCCCAGCACGACCATGACGGCCTTCTGCGTTGGGCTGGCGACGGGCGAGGCGAAAGCCGCCTTGATCCCCTCGATACTCATGACGTGAGCGCCGAAATCATGATGCCGTCATTGAACGACGGAGGGTTTTTGAGTATGTATGTGGCCAAGGTAGCGACTCCTCTCGCTGCTATGGCCGGGTCGAGCGGTGGTGCGCTCCCCGGCCAGCCTTTTTTATGCCCTATCCGAATTGAGTCAACGCAAGCACCCCGCTACGCGCGGGGGTCGACGAAATGGGTCGTTTCCGCCTCCCATTTCATGCGGACAATCTGTGGCCGGCCGCCGCGCACCTTCTCGAAGATCACCTCCGCCTTGCCGGCCAGCCGCGACTTCTGCTCGTCGTAGTCGCGCACCCGCGCCTGCCAGGCCGCGAGGTTCTCGCCGACCCTCTGCTCGGGCGCTTCTTTCGGCAAGTAGTATTCGGGCCGGTAGAGGAACACGACGGAGTCGGCATCCTGCTCGATGTCGCCCGACTGCCGCAGATCCGGCAGGGTCGGCCGCTTGTCCTCGCGCGCCTCGACGCTGCGGTTCAGCTGCCCCAGCGCCAGCACCGGGCAGCGCAGATCCTTCGACAGCTTCTTCAGCCCGCGGCTGATCTCGCCCACGGCCTGGGTGGGGCCGGTGCCGCGCCGGGCGGCATCGGCATCGAATGCGACGATGTGCAGGTGGTCGACCAGGATCAGCGCCAGGCCGCCGAACTTGCGGTGCGCCTCGCGTGCCCGCACCGCGATCTGCTGCATGTTCAGCGCCGCGGTCTCGTCGATCAGCAGCGGCAGGTCGTTGAGATCCTCCCGCGCCATCGACAGGGCGCTGCGGTGGAACTGGTGCTCGCCGCGCTGCAGCAACTCGGCCGGGATCCCGCCGAAGGCCGATAGCGCGCGCTCGCCAAGCTCTCCCGCGCCCATCTCCAGGGACTGCACGAAGACCCCGCCCGGGCTTTCCCCTTGGCGGCAGGCCAGCCCAGCATGGATGGCGATCTGCCAGCCCAGCGCCGACTTGCCCATGCCGGGGCGCCCGGCCATGACGTGCAGGGTGCCGGGCAGCATGCCGTTGTAGACCCGGTCCAGGCTCGGAAATCCGGTCAGCGTGCCGCCGCGGCCGCGCCCGGAAGCCGCCCGCTCGGCGCGCGCGATCGCCTCGTCCATCGCGGCGTTCAGCGACACCATCGGCGCCCGGGTGGCGCCGGTAATCGACACCGCGTCCACCGCCCGCATCGTCTCGGTGAGCAGATCCTGCACCTCGATCGCCCGGTCGAAGGCGCCATTCACCAGCGCCTCGCCCGCGTCGATCATCTCGCGCCGGATCCAGTCGTCGGCGATCGCCTTGGCGTATTCCTTGGCGTTGATGATGCCCACCATGGCGGTGAGCAGCTGGGCGATGTAGGCGGTGCCACCGACCGGCTCCAGCACCGGGCTGTTCGTAAAATGGCGGGCCAGCAGCACCGCGTCGGGCACCCCGCCGGCTGCCACGATGCGCCCCATGGCGGTGTAGATCGCCTGGTGCACCGGATCGGCGAAGTGGTGCGCCTGAAGGAAGTCGACCACCGCGTAGTATGCCTTCGCGTTGGCCATGATCGCGCCGAGCAGCGCCTGTTCGGCCTGCAGGTTGGTTGGGGGCAGGCGCATCGCCAGCCCAAGCAGCGAGGATCCTGATCCCCCTCCCGGGGGGTGCCATGCCGAGGCGCTCATCCGCCGCGCCGCCCGGCGGCGATCGCCATCAGGTCGGCCAGCGACCGCATGGCGCAGGTGGTGCCGTGGATCTCCTGCAGCACGTCGCCGGGTTCCGGCTGGGTGGCGAGCCATGCCGTCCAGGCACCGATCATGGCGGTGCGGTGCCGCTGCATCTCGGCATAGGGATCGACGATCGGCCGGTCCTGCGGCCGCAGCACTACGACGTTGTCGGCCACGAGGGCACCTCCTGTTACGGGGCGGCACAATACTTCGCGGCCGGCCGCAGTCCAACGGGTTTTTTAGGTTTCCCGCTTGCCGTAGAGCTGCGCCATCTGCCGCGCCGAGGCGGCGAATACCTCGATCTCCAGGTCGATATTGTCACGCGATGGATTGGCCTGGCGCAGCCATGTCTCGAAGGCCGCCAGGTGGTCCTCCCGTGCCCGGCTCAATGCCTCGGCCGCCCGCGCCGGTGCTTCCCGATCAGGAAACGGGACCACGACTCCGTCGGCCATTGAATTCTCCGCGATCACGCCTTGTTGGCCGGATTCGGCGACTCGGCGCCGCGGCCGCACGCGGTGCAGCCGATCACGCCGCGGCGGTCCATCGACCGCAGATGGGTGCCCGATATCGTGGTGGTCTCGCCGCAGTCGCATCGGCACAGCCATTGCGCGCGCGATCGCCGCGACCAGGTCTGCTGCTGCACTACCCAATGGGCGAACCGCTTGCCCTTCATGTCGATGGGCGCCGGCCCGGGCTGCTGCACGTGCCGGTGCGCGCGGCTCATACGAGCTGGTTCCATTGCTGCCGGCTCAGCACGAAGCGCCGGGAGAATTCCCAGATCACGCAGGCGTCGGATTCGTTGTCGTCGCGGACGGGCCACCCCCTGCCCTCGCACCAGGCCATGCCCGCATTCTTGGCGTTCTTGCGCGCCGACCCCTTGATGATGCGCTTGTGCTGGTCGCGCTGGGCAAACCCGCCACGGCCCAGCACCTGCTTGCGGGCCGTTGCCTCGGGGATCTCGCGCACCTTCACCTCCATGCGCCAGCCCGACGACTCCGCGTGCGCTGCCAGGCCGATGCCCAGCCGGGCGGTGGTCTGCACCTTGGCGTAGGGCAGCGCGTAGACGATCAGCGACGGCCGCTGCACCTCGATGAAGTCCTCCAGCCGGTTCTGCAGATCCACCCAGGCTTCGCCCATGTCGTGGATCCCGCCGTTGAGGAACCACCGGCCGATGCGGGGGGTGGTCGTGCGCAGGCCGCCATAGACCCATCCGGTGGTCAACGACAGGTCCAGCGCCAGAATACCCCCCGCCTCGCTCATGGGTCAGAACACCGGCGCGGAATCGGCCACCGGCTTGCCGGTCAGGCCATCCATCGCCTTCGCGGCGGCGCGACGCTCCTTTGCCGACATCGCCCCGCGGGAACGGCCGCGCCCTCGCGCGGCGGTGCCGATCGGCACGACCTTGCTGGTGTCCATGTCGGGTTCATCGGCGCCGTCGCCGGCTCTTGCCGCTTCGTCAGCCCCGCCAGCGGCATCCGCTTCGCCTTCCTGCGCCGCCGGCTGTTCGCGCGTCTCGGCCGCCGGGTTGCGCCCGCGGCGGGTGGGTTGCTTCGGCGCATCCTTGCGGCCGAACGTGGCCATCACCTCTTCGCCCTGGCCGCGCTGCCAGCCCCGGGCCCAGGCGGCATGCGCGGCGCTGCCCGGCTCGTGCGGGTTGGTGCTGGCGTCGTCGCGCGCGCGGCCGGCCTTGTAGCCGTTCTCGTCGGCCAGCTGCTCGCTGAACAGCGTGGAGGCTTCCTCCGTCGGTGCCTGCTCGCCTTCGGCGCCGAACAGGTCGCCTTGCTTCTGGCCCAGGTCGACGCCGGTGTAGCCGGCATACCGGAACAGGTTGCGCATGTGCAGCGCCGCCTGTTCCTCGCCGACCTTCGACAGCTTCTCCATCAGCGACAGGGCCAGCGTGTCCACGCCGGCATCCTTCGCGCGCTGGATCGCCTTGCGGTACACGCCGACCGCGGTTTCCATCGGCGTGCGCGCCGCCCGGATCCGCCGGTAGTGGTCGAGGAAGGCATCGGGCGACAGGCCGCCCGTCTCATTGTGGTCGAGTCGCTTGGCCATGGGGCCCTCCGGGTGAGGCGGCACGCGGCCGCCGGGTGAAGTCACTGTTTCGTGATGATCTGGTCGGCTTCGTTGTAGAGATCCGGCCGCAGCCGGTGCTTGGAAAGCTGCAGCCGTGCCGAGATCGCGTCGACCGCCTTCTGCGGTACACGTTCCCAGATCGACACCGCGCCGGTGGTCACCCCGGCGATCGCCGCCAGGGCGCCAAGCGATCCGGCCGCCTCGATGGCAGCTTTCAACCCCGCGTCGGTTCGCGCTTTCTTCGGCCTGCCACCACGGTTTTTCGGTTTCGGCGACGTCTCCGCCCCGCGTCGCTTGCTGTCATGCGCCACTCGCCACCTACCTTCGAGGTTTTTAAGTTTTCCACTTGCGCCGGGTTTTATAGGTGCACTATCGTCGGCATATCAACCCCGGACGACACTAATGCGCCACCCGAACCAGGCTTCGTCGCCGCCCGCCAGGCGGGGCCGCCGCATAGCGCGCAGGATGCTTGAGCTGCTGGCCGGCGTGATCCTTGCCGCGATCACGATTGCGGCATTGCACGGTCTGCAGGTGCTCTGATGGCGCACGACCGCACCCAGGCCGCCCGCCGCGTCGACCAGCCCGAGCCCGGCTTGTTCAAGCTGCGGCTGGTGCGCGGGGGCCCCTTCGTGGCGGCCGAGATCCACCGCGACGACGCCGGCCGCTGGATCGCGACCATCAACGGCAAAGCGGCCGACGGGCACCCTGATCCGGCTTTCGCCGAGGGCGTGTTCCGCATCTGGCACTACGGCATCCGCATCGACGCCAGCGAGCATGCCTTCCTGGTCGAGCGCGCCGCCTGGGCGCGCGTGCACTCCCCCGACAGCCCCGAAGCCAACCCCGAGCGGCCGATCCGCCTGGGCGCGCTGCCTCCTGCCTTCTGACCCGAAAGGACCACCATGGACGACGCCACCATCACCCGAATCGCCGCGCGCAACGGCCAGGTGACGCGGTTGCTGACCAGGCGCCGCGAGCTGCTGGGACACATCAGCTCCGTTGACGGGGACTCGCGCCCGACCGTGCCGGTCACCGTGCGCGCGCTGACCACCTTCGAGATGCACCTGCCGCCGCAGACCATCCACCGCACGCTGGAGGTCGAGCTGGCCGCCATCGAGCGCGATCTGGCGATGGCCGCAGCGGTGCCCCTGGACTGGGACGAAGCGGCCGCAGCCGTCGCGGCCGAGCCCGCCATCCCCGCCAACATCCTGGGCGCCCCGCCCGAGGACGCGACCCATCACATCGATTTAGGAGGCACCACCAATGGCTGACGCTACCACCGTCGCCACCCCGGGCCCGGGCCACAACAGCCAGCGGCTCAACCTTGCCCAGGCGCTCGATGCCGAGCAGCTGCTGGCCGACCTGCAGGCCGACACGGCGGATCTGTTCCGGCGCACCGAGGAGCTGTCGGCTGCCTTTGAGCGGTTTAACGATCTGACCAAGAACGGCATCACGTCGGAGGAGGTGCAGGGCCGGGCCGGCGATTTCGTGCGCCAGCTTTCCGCGCAGCTGGCCACGGTGGACGCGCGCCGCACCGCGGTGAAGGCGCCGGTTCTGGCCGCGCAGCGCACCATCGACGGGTTCTTCGGCCGCGACCTGGCAGACCCGCTGCGCACGGCCAAGGATGCGGTCACCCGGCGCATGGACGACTTCGTGCGGCGCCAGGCGGAGGAGGCGCGTCGCGCCGCGGCGGAAGCGGCCGAGCGCCAGCGCGCTGAGGCGGCCCGGCTTGCCGCTGAGGCCGAGCGGCAGGCCAGCCCGCAGCTGCTGACTGCCGCCGTGGAGGCCGAGGAACAGGCCGAAGCCATGGCGGCCGCACCGGCGGCCCTGGCGCCGGTGCGCAGCGACTACGGCACCACCGTGCACGCCAGGAAGACCCCCTGGAAGGTGCGGGTGACCGACATCAGCAAGGTGCCCCCGCAGTATCTGCTGATCAATGAGCAGGTGCTGCTGGCGACGGCGAAGACCGACCCGCGCATTGCCGGGGGCGAACAGCCCATTCCCGGGGTCGAATTCTACCGCGAACTCAAGGCCGGCGTGCGCTGAGCCGCACCGCTGCACAACCAGGAGACCGCTCATGACGGATGCTACTGCCCCCGATCCGAAGCCGCAGGCGCCGACCCGCGCGTCCACCCTGCGGCTGGCGGATGCCAGGACGATCGGCGAGGCGCTGATGACGCAGCAATTCCAGCGCGCGGTGGCCGATGCCGCGCCGCAGCACATGACGGCGCAGCGCCTGATGGCGACGTTCCGGCAGGCTGCCCGGAACAACCCCGCCTTTGACCAGTGCAACCTCATGTCGGTGCTGGGGGTGTTCATGACCTGCACCTTCTTGGGGCTGGAGCCGAATACCCCCCAGGGGCACGCCTACATGATCCCGTTCAAGAAGCGGCGCTACGACAAGACGTCGCGCCAGATGGTGGACGACGGCTACGATCTGCAGCTGGTGATCGGGTATCAGGGCTACCTGGATCTCGCCTATCGCCACCGCCGGGTGCAGAGCATCGCGGCGCACGCGGTCTATGCCGGCGACGACTTCAGCTACGAATACGGGTCGAACGAGCATCTTCAGCACCGGCCGAAGGGGCTGCAGGGCGACAACGACGATCCGCTGTTTTTCTACATGTACTCGAAGCTGGACAACGGGCAGGCGTTTGAGGTGCTGCCCTACAGCAAGGTCATCCGCGTTCGCAACGGCAGCCAGGGATACCAGGCCGCGCTGGCGGCGAAGGAGCGCGCCGAGCGCGAGGGCTGGAAGCTGCCGGCCGCCTGGACCGAGGCGCCGTGGGTCAAGCACTTCGTGGCGATGGGCCAGAAGACGGCCATTCGCCACGGCTACAAGTGGTTGCCGAAGACGGTCGAGATGGCGGCGGTGGCGCGGCTGGAAGATGCGCAGGACCGGCACCTGATCGATTTCGGGCCCGTCATCGAGGGCAACGTGAACCCGCTGGAGGAAGACCTGCCGCCGATCGTGGAGCCGCGCGCCGACCCCGGCGCGGCGCACGGCGAGCGGCGGCAGGACGACGAGGAACCCGGCACGGTGGCGCCGCTGGAGGGCGAGGTGCGCCCGACCGCGCGAGCGGTCCCCCAGGCGCGCCTGGGCCA
>FRDC01002887.1_pt1 | contig 34846 bp, 45 predicted proteins | sample 1106171 | NCBI WGS metagenome assembly FRDC01 (sample SAMEA3930566, study PRJEB13176) | freshwater metagenome | biome: Drinking water system; feature: drinking water; material: water | place: Singapore | collected 2014-12-20 | reverse complement strand
CAAACCTGAATTGACAGGTTCACTACTGGGGACGTCCGTCGAGATTGGCTACCCGGTGGTGCTTTAACGCGAGCTTTGGGAAAAACACCCCCAAGCAACCATAGACATTGGGAACAATCCTCCCCTAAAGTAGGGAGACGGATATCAGGGACCACCAGGACAGGGCCGTCAGGGCCGCGACGTCGATCAAGCGTTGGGACATTCGGGGTTTCTCCTCGGTTGGAACCGTAGACCCCAAAGGTTTAAGGAGGCGTAAATGAAAACCGCATATCTCGTTGCCGCCCTGGCCTTGATCTCGGGCCCGGCGTTGGCGGAACCGCTCGCGACCTGCGTAAATTGCGGAAGCTCCGGAGCGCTCGCCCTCAACGCGGAACCCAGCGTCTATCTCGTGATCGAGGAGATCCGCCGCACGTTGCCGGGTGACGGCTATGTGCCGCCAGCGCCCCTCGGCCCGATGGCGATCGAGCAGTGCGAGAAACTCCGCCGGAGCTATGAGGGGTGGCCCGGAACCGCCTCGGTGGCGTGCCGGCCGGCGATCGGCTGGCGGACCTGCATGCCGGGGCCGGGATTCGGGATGGCGTGTCCGGTATTCGATCCAATCATTGACGTCGGAGGAGGTTCGAATGTTCGATGACGAACAGGCACGCGCGTATCTTGAGGGCTATGTGGCCGAGGAGCGTGGCGGCCTTCGGGGCGGGGCGCTGATCGTGATTGGCGCGCTGGCGTTCCTCTCGGTGGTGGCCGGCGTTACGCTGGCGCTGATGGGCTGATCGGAATGCCGCGGGGCAGCAATATCAAAAAAGGCATGCGGCCGGGTGGCCGCAAGGCCGGGACACCGAACAAGCGCACCCTCGAGGCGGTCGAGAAGGCCCGGATTGAGGTCGAGAATGCCCGTGGGGCCAATAAGCGCCTCGCCAAGGAGGTCCTGGAGGACTTCATGCACCTGTTCGCCTCAATGGCCGCGACCTATCAGCCGCTCCAGCCCGGCATGGAGCCGGACGAAAAGCGCAGTCCCGATGAAGAGAAGTTCCAGATTTATGCCAAGCTGGCGGTCGATACCGCGAAGTCGCTGGCGGATTTCCAGTCGCCCAAGTTTCGCGCCATCATGGTGACGGCGCCCGCCGGCGGCGACGACATCGGGAAGCCGCTGGTCAGCAAGGACGGCAACGTGCTCACGATCGACGACCCGATCGCGGCGGCCCGGGTCTACGCCCGGATCATGAAGGGGGCGGCGGGCTGATGGCGTCGACCGACTTGGGGGCGATTCGGATGCGGTTGCGTCAGATCCAGCACGCCGAACGCGTGACCCGGGTTTTGTGCCGACGATCTGGCGACGTCGAGGGGTTTAGTTGGCCGCAGCGGCGAGGTCACCGGCAGCCACCACTTCCGTTTCACTCAATGATCCACCGCGGCACCGGGACGTGCCGGGTGTGCGGCCAGCCGATCTATGGTGGCGGATCGTTCCGCAGTTTCGCGGGCCCGATCTCAAAACGCCTGACGTGGCACTCGGTATGCACCATCACCTATTTCGTGATGACGAAGCCGGCCGACTATGCGGCCCCGCTGATCCTGCGGCAGGGGCAGCGCTGCCCGATCTCCGGCGATGCGATCGCGCTCCCGTATGGAGGCAATATCGACGTCGATCATGAGGTTCCGCTGTTCAGGGTCGCGCGCGAGCACGCCGGAGAGCCGTGGTTCGAACTGATCCGGTTCTGGATGACGGGGAATCTGCGCGCGATCACAAACGCGGCGCACTTGGCGAAGAACGCCGAGGAGGCGCGGCAGCGGGCCGGCTACCGAGGCGCGCCGAAGCGCCCGGGGGTGCTGCTATGATGCGTCGAATCGGCACCGTAATCGGAATCGCGCTGATCCCGCTGATGGCGGCGATCATTTGGGTTCTCGGTGCCGCGGACTGGTGGGGGCAGCGGCGATGCAGAAAATGAAGCGCCCGAAACCCCAGCCTGATCTCGCGCCGGTACCGCAGATCGCAAAGCCACCGCGGCCGTTCCCGACCTTTCAGGGGTTCACGGCCAATCGGACCTGCGCGAATTGCGAGCACTTCGAGGTCAAGGACGGCCGCAACGGCATTTGCCACAACGGCATCTCGCAGAAGTACAAAACACGCGCGATCGACGGGTGCGGCTACGGATTCTATCCGGCGACCGATCGTTTCCCGCTGAAGGCCGGACCAGGAGGGGTGTGGGGATGAAGTTCGAGACACGGCTTAAATTTGCGGACAAGGTAGTCGTCGACGGCGGCGATATGGTCGGTATCGTCATCGGCTTTGCGTTCTACCAGCACGGCTCATTGGTGAATGTTAGTTGGTGGAATAACGGCCAATTGGCTGAACAGTGGATTGCCGAGGCCCGGCTGACGAGGGTGGAATGACGCCGCTGGACGCGCTGGCCTGGATGCTGATCGGCCACGCGGTCGCGGACTACCCGCTGCAGGGCGATTGGCTCGCGCGCGCCAAGAACCACACCATCGAGGCGGTGCCGGGCGAGAACGTGTGGCTCGGCTGCCTCGCCGCCCATGCCGCGATCCACGCCGGCGCCGTCAAACTCGCGACCGGGTCATGGATTCTTGCCGCGGCCGAGTTCGTCGCACACGCGCTGATCGACGACCTCAAATGCGCCGGCCATTTGAGCTACACGCAGGACCAACTCCTGCATGTGGCCTGCAAGCTGGCGTGGTTCGTCGCACTGGTGATGGTGGTATGAAAAGTAGCGGGCGTCTATTCGATTCGGTCCCCTTCCGGAAACCGGTATATCGGCAGTTCGGTCGGCGTCGCCAGTCGATGGCGGCAGCATCGCTACGCGCTCAAATGCGGCAAGCATGTCAATGCGGCTCTGCAAAACGCATGGAATAAGTATGGCGGAAACCTTGTTTTTGAGGTGCTGATCATCTGCCGTCCCGAGGATGTCCTGCTTTATGAACAGATAGCAATTGACGCATTGGCGCCGCGCTACAACGTGCTACAGGTAGCTGGTCGGTCAACGGGTTGGAAACATTCCGACGCTGTGAGGGCATCTTTTACTGCTGCGCGGTTGGGCAAGAAGCGTGGACCGATGCCTGAAGCGACCAAGCAAAAAATCCGAGCAGCGCAGATCGGCAAGTCGCGCAAGCCGATATCGGAGACACACAAGAAACGGTTGTCCGACGTTAACCGAGAGCGGATGGCGGACCCGACCGCTCGGGCGTATCTGTCGGCTATCAATGCCGGAAAGACATTGACAGAGGAGCACAAGCGAAAAATCGGCCAATCAAACCGGGGGCGATCTCCGTCGCGTGCCGCAATCGAAAAGGGGGCGGCTGCCAGAAGAGGTATAAAGCAGTCTGATGAGACCAAGGCCAAGCGCCTAGCGTCTTATCTGGCAACAGTTGTGGCGAGATCAAAGCGTGCTGCACCAGAACTTTGATTTCAAAAATCCGGACTACGCCAAGGCTTTCCGGCAACGCCTGAATTTCTTGGAGAGAATCCGTCAGGAGCCCGGGAAGTTGCCGTTTCTGAAGGCGTATTATCGCGATCATCCCGCCGATTTTATTTCGGACTTTGGCGTGACTTATGATCCGCGAAATGCGGACCTTGGTCTGCCGACCGTGATGCCGTTCGTGCTGTTCCCGCGCCAGGTCGAGTGGATCGATTGGGTATTGGGACGCTGGCGGGCGCGCCGCCCGGGGCTATGCGAGAAGTCTCGCGACATGGGAGTGTCGTGGCTGGCGATCGGGCTGTCGTGCACGCTGGGGCTATTCTACGACGGCGTCGCGATCGGGTTCGGCTCCCGCAAGGCCGAATATGTCGACGAGATCGGCAACATGAAGGCGCTACTGCCGAAGGCGCGCATGTTCATGGAATATCTGCCGGAGGAGTTCCGCGGCGGCTTCGTGGCGTGGCGGGACGCGCCCAAGAACCGGATATCGTTCCCGGAGACCGGCTCGCAGATCACCGGCGAGGCCGGCGACGATATCGGGCGCGGCGACCGCAAGTCGATCTATTTCTTCGACGAGGAGGCACACCACCCGCGCCAGGACCTGGTCGCGGCCGCGCTGTCGCAAACTACGAATTGCCAAATCAGCATGTCCAGCGTGCGCGGCATGAACAACCTGTTCGCGCAAAAGCGCTGGGGCGGCAAAATCGACGTGTTCATCTTCGATTGGCGCGAGGATCCGCGCAAAGATGACGCATGGTATCGCGAGCAGTGCGAAAACCTCGACCCCGTCGTGGTCGCGCAGGAGATCGACCGCGACTATTCGGCCTCGGTGCGCGGCGTCGTGATCCCGGGCACGTGGGTCAGGGCCGCGATCGACGCCAAGCAAAAACTCGGCATCGCGCCGTCCGGCAAGAAGCGCCTCGCGTTCGACGTCGCCGACGAGGGCGAGGACAAGAATGCGATTTGCATCGCGGAGGGGACGTCGGTCGAGTTGACCGAGGAGTGGAGCGGCAAGGGCTCGGATATCTTCGAATCGACCGAATACGTGTTCGACCTTTGCGACGATCACGACCTGCGCGAGTTCCGCTACGATGCCGACGGCGTCGGCGCCGACGTCCGCGGCGATGCCCGTGTCATCAACGAGCGCCGCAAGGCCGCGCACGCCCGCCAGATCCGCGCGATCGGCTACCGCGGATCGGATGCGGTCTATGACCCGGAGGGCATCGTCGAGGGCACGATCGGCCTCGAGGGCGACGCCGGCCGCAAGAATGAGGACTATTTCGGCAATCGGAAAGCACAAAGCTGGTGGGGGCTGCGAAAGCGGTTCCAGCGGACCTATCGCTGGGTCCAGTACATCGAGACCGGGGGACGCGAGGGCACGCCATGCGCGCCCGACGATATCATCTCGTTGAGCAGCCGGAACCCGAATCTCCAGAAACTGGTCGCAGAATTGAGCCAAGCGACCTACAAGAGCAACGAGCTCGGCAAGATAATCGTGAACAAGAAGCCGCCCGGGAAGGCTGGCGAGACTACGAAGTCGCCGAACCAGGCCGACGCGGTCGTGATCGACTTCGCCGAGATCGATGCCGGGCCGCTCGAAGTGACCGATGACGTATTGCGGCAGATCGCGCGCGCCGGGGTGCGACGGCGCTAAAAATGGGAGCGTGAAGTCAAATGGTGATCAAATTCCCGTGTCGGACCGGCGTCCCGGCGATCCGACAGCCAAAGCCCGCCATCGTGCTCGTGCTTCCGGTCGTGCGGATTGAGCGTAGCGCGCCCGGCCCGAATCAGTCATCCTGTGGCCCTTCTCGCTGAAGGTCCTCCAACAAGGTGCTCATGGCCCGCCGCCCCGGATGAACCCCCGGGGCGTCGGCGTTTGTGTGGTTGATTATTTTGATTGTGTCAGGCAGGCTTGATTCGTGTTTCAAGTTGAAAAGGGGCGGGCGGGATGTTGCTGCAGGAGAGGCTCGCGCACCAGCGGAGCGACGAGATACGGATGCGCAAGGCACATACCCGATACGCGAACGCGCTGGCGCGGATGGACAAGGCGGAGGCGAAGCGCGCCCGCCGCAACGCCAAGCGCGTCGGCGGCAATCCCGAGATCGTGCTGCAGAACTTTCCGGAATCGTCCCCTGGCGTCGCGCGCCTCCTGACGATCGTGGATCGCCCTGGCGCCTATATCTGGGGCGGCAACAAAGCCGTCGAGGGCCGCTACCAGATCGTTGTCGTGGGCGGGATGCGCGGCACCGTCGACGAATACCGGCTCGCGGCCGAGCGCCGCTACCCCGCGATCGCGCCCCTTGAGGTGATCGAGTGCACCGCATTGCCGGTCGCACCTGGCGTCAACCGTGAATTTCACAGCATCATCTTGCAGGGAGTCGTCTGATGGGGTGGGGGGGCAAGCGACCCGGGGCCGGCCGCAAGCCGAACCCGAACAAGCCGCGCCAGGTCGCGGAGCCGAAGCTGAAGTCGTCTCGCGCGGTCGTGGCCCGTGAAGCGTCGCCGGCGGAGCCGCGCGCCGAGGTCGGCCCCGCGATCGATCCGCGCGTCTGGGTGCAGATGCTGCCCGAGATCGAGGAGATCAGTAAGCGGTATTCGATCCGGCAGCCGCGCACCAAGGAGAACAATCCGTTCCGGCTGCCCGTGTTTCCGAAGGCCGCGGTCCCGAATGACCCGAAACTCACGATGGCGATGGACTCGGCGCTGACCGACACGTTGAGCGCCAACGCGAATGGCTGGCTATCCGAGCAGATTCTCGGCGGCATCTCGGGCGAGGGACTGCTGTTCCTCGGCTACACGTACCTCTCCGAGCTCGCGCAGCGGCCCGAGTATCGGGTCATGAGCGAAACGATCGCCGACGACATGACGCGGAAGTGGATCGACTTCGACGTCGTCGGTGACGCCGACCAGCAGCGCGAGGAGCGCGAAAAGGACCCGGCCGGCTACGACGAGCGCATGGCGGACCCGGACGAGCGCAAGAAGCGCCTGAAATCCGCCAACAAGCTCGACCGCGTCAAGGAACTGAAGGACGACCAGCTCCGGCTGGGCGTCAAGGCGGCGTTCTACGAGCAGGCCCGCAACGACGGGTTTTTCGGCCGCTCGCATCTGTATTGCGATATCTGGACGAACGACACCGAGCCAAGCGACCAGGAGCTTGCGACGCCGATCGGCGACGGCCGCGGCGATCTCAGCAAGACAAAAATCCAGAAGGGCTCGTTCAAGCGGCTGCAGACCATCGAGCCGGTCTGGACCTATCCGCTGATGTATAACGCGATCAATCCGCTCAAGGCCGATTGGTACAATCCCCGGGTTTGGTATGTGATGGGGCGCCAGATCCACGGCTCGCGGCTCAAGACGTTCATCGGCCACCCGGTGCCCGACATGCTGAAGCCCGCCTATGCGTTCGGCGGACTCAGCTTGAGTCAGATGGCGAAACCCTACGTCGATATCTGGCTGCAGACCCGGCAGTCGATCGCGGACCTGATCCATAGCTTCTCCGTCATGGTGCTGATGACGGACCTCTCGACGCTGCTGCAGCCGAACGCGGCCGGGCCGCTGCTGGCGCGGATCGCGATGTTCAACATGCTGCGCGACAACCAGGGCACGTTCGTCCTCAACAAGAATAGCGAGGATTTCAAGAACGTCTCGGCGTCGCTGGCCGGGCTGCACGAACTGCAATCGCAATCGCAGGAGCACATGGCGTCCGTGCACCGGATTCCGCTCGTCAAGTTCACCGGCATCCAGCCGGCAGGCCTGAACGCGTCCAGCGAGGGCGAGATCAAGGTCTATGACGACACCATCATGGCGTATCAAAGCCGGTTCGCGGACCCGAACCTCGCGCAGATCATCAATTACGAAATGCTGTCGCTATGGGGCGAGGTCGATCCCGAGATCACGCATCGCTGGGAACCGCTCCGCGTCATGACCGAAAAGGAAAAGGGCGAAAAGGAGAAAAACGACGCCGAGCGGAACCAGAAGTACGTCGACATGGGCGCGGTTTCGCCGGCCGAGATCCGCAAGATCATCATCGAGGACCCGCAATTGCCGTTTACGGGCCTCGACCCCGACGACGTTCCGGAGCCGCCCGCCGAGGAGGGGCTGCTCGGGCCTGGCGCCGGCGGAGCGGCCGGCAGCGCGGCGGCGGAGCGGGACGCGGAACCGGGCCCCAGCGCCGCCAATGACGAACTCCGGGCTCGCATGGCCCCGTGACGCCTGGAACGAGGCCGACCATCCCCGGGGCCAGCCCGGCAACGCCGGCCAATTCGGCCCTGGCGGCGGCGGAAGCGGCGGCAAGCGCGATAAACCGCGCCAGATGGGCGAAGGCTCGTCCGGCGGACAGCGCTCTCCAGGCCTTTGAAAACGATTACGCCCCCGGCAAGCCGAAGCTGACCGAGGGCGGGAAGAAAGAGTTCGACCAGGAGACCGCCGCCATCAAGGCTGCGGCGGAAAAGCTCAAACGGGCGAAAACTGAAACTTGACCTTGTAAGCCGCCGACACCGTTCTGTCGGCGATCGCCTGCAGCTCGGCCCGCTGTGAATCGTTCAGCCTGATCTTGCCGGTGGTGACGCGAATGTTTTGAACCGGCTTGAACAGTCCAGCATCAAGGTATTCGACCTTCCAAGGATCGCCATCAAGTTCGCGCTTCATGAATTGGCTGATCGCTTCCGATATACCCATTTCAGCACCTCTTTGAGCCAACGGTAGCCTCGAATAGTTCGATCCGGCGCAAGATCCAGCCGATCTCGTTGACGTTCATGGCATTGCCGAGAGCCTTGTAGCGCGGACCGTCTGCCGCCGGCGCGCCGCGGTACCGGATCAACGTATAGTCGTCCGGGAAGGCTTGCAGCCGCTCACACTCCCGAGGCGTCAACCGGCGGACCACCGTGCCGGTCATCATCACCGGATCCTGATCGCCCTTGTCGGGCTCGGCACCCAACGGCGGAACAATGTCGCTCGGTGCACCATCCTTGCCGCGCGTGTAGTGGCTTGGCTTGAATACCACGCATGGCCGCATGTCGCTGGTCGCACCAGCATCGGCACCGTTCAGCGCCGGCACGACGTCGCTGGCATCGCCTTGACCGTTGCGCGCCACTCGGGGCTGGAACGCGATCGCTGGCGTCTGACCGGAAGTCAGACTTCCGGTCAGACCAGAATCGGGGTCAAAACCCAAGGAAGTCTGATCGCCACCCCCCTGCCAATTGAATGCCACCGCAGGAGCGTGCCCGGACTGCGAAAGCTGCGGCGATCGGTCATCCGTCCGAGACCGATTCGCCGGGTGGGTGATTTGCGTGGTGTCGAACGCAATTACGGCTGGCGGCTTCACGGTGTCGATCGTCGGATAGGAATCGGTCCGGAAAGCGGGCTCGCGCTCATAGCCTCGACCGTCATCGCCTCGGGTGCGCTCCGAGAACGCGATGACGTCTGCGACCAAGTTGTAGCATTCGTCACCGGCTGGGCCGCCAGTTCCTTTCGACCATTTCGAGCTGACGGACCCGACGGGTCCGTCAGGGTTCAACGGCCGCTGGATGGCGGTCAGACCGCCATCCAGGTCAAAATCGGTACCCAAGCCACCGCCGCCAGACGGCCGAGCGCTGATCGTGGGGGCTACATCGGCCGCGATCAATCCGTCGGATTCGGCCTCGCCTTGGATTCCGCCACGGCGCGCAGCGCTTGCCCTAATGCTGCCGGCAACTCTTTCCCGCGTTTCGCAGCTCGGCGGATTATCCCCTCGCAGGCTGTCGGGCTCAAAAAGAACCGCTGCGGCAGGTCGCCAGTCTCCAGGATGGAAGACAGCGAAGATGCGACGGCGCCGCTGCGGAACTCCGGCATATTGAGCGTCAGTAATCCGGTAGCATCCAAGATACCCGCATTGCTGAACGAGGGCGAGGAAGGCGGCGAAATCACTGTCCTCGTCACCGTCGGCTCGCCCCCCGACAGGACCTTCTCGAACCTGACGCTCCGCCTCTGCGCTGCCGGAGTAAGAGGACAGAAGTCCGGGGACGTTCTCGAAAACCACCCAGCGGGGGCGTAGGCGGTTAACAATGCCAAGGGCGACGAGCGCCAGGTTGCCGCGGTCGCCATCCAGTCCGACGCGGCGGCCGGCGACGCTGAAGTCCTGACAGGGGCTTCCAAAAACAAGGACGTCTGGTCGTCCGGCTTTTTCCGCTCGCGCGATGAAGTCCTCGGCATTCACGTCTCCCAGGTTGACCGACGTCGGGTGACGCTCGGCGAGCACCGCGCTCGGAAATTTCTCGATTTCGGCGTGCCAGCGCCAATCCCAATCCGGCATGGCGCATTCCGGGGCGCCGATCCCGCTGAACAACGTGGCTGCGATCAAAATCCTACCCCCATCCCGAGCAGCTCGTCGATGCTGCTTTCCGCCGATCTGTGCAACACGAACTGACCGCCGGCGGCGAGCCACAGATGGCGATACTTGTCCCAATCGTCTATCAGGACGTCGCCGGGCTGCATGTGGAGGGCCTTGTCTTTGGAAAAGCACGTGATGACCTCGATGTCCTCGCCAAGGTAGTACGCGCACCAAGCCCGCTTTTCGGCCGCGGCCCACGGGATCGAGCGCGGCACACCGGTCAGCACGATTGGCTTGTGCTTTAGCTGCACCAGGAAGCTCCAAAGCTGCGGCGTGTCCTCCATCGGAGGCAGGCCCCGATAGAAGCCTGGCGTGGCGCGGACCAGGTCCCAATCGGCATTGTCGGCCTCGCGGGTCAGTTCGGTGCCGAACCGCTTCTTATAGCCGCCGACCAGGTCGGCCAGCACGCCGTCGAGGTCGACGAATACCTGGCGATAATCGCGCAGCGCTGGGGTCATGATCATCACGCTCGTCATGCCGGTTCCTTGATTTCCGCCTCGGTCTCGCTCGCGATCACGCTGATCAGCGCCAGCATGTGCAGCGCCTCCTCCAGGGTCGCGGGCTTCTTCTTCTCGATGTATTCGCCGATCGCCTTCAGGGCCTCGGCTTCCTTGTTCTTCACGACAACAGATCCTCCTTTTGGATTTTCCCGTCCGCGATCAGCCGCAGGACCTTCTCGACCAGCACCGGGACCGGTGTCTCGCCGCTCGCCAGCCGTTGAGCCTGGCGGGGGCTCAAGCCGAAAAGATGCCGGGCGCCGACGATCGTCAGGCCCAATTTCTTGATCGCGGATTTATACTGTGTGGGGGTCATGGAAAGGTTCTCCTCTCCGATTCCAGTGTACGCCGTCCTGCATGTACGTCAAGACGGCGCATCTGGTTTTGTGGAAAATAGTTACCGGCGCCGCCAATCCTCGATCTCGTAGGCCGGGGCCTCCGGGATGTGGGCGAGGACCTGATCGAGCAGGGGCCGCAGTTCCTCGCCCTCGGCATTGTGGGTCTGGCCGGCGTCGATCATGCGAGCCAGATGATCGGCCATCAGCTCGAGTGTCTCTTTCGAGGCTAACTTGATGTAGACTTTAGGCAAGCGCCATCTCCTTTTCCAAGACGATCATGGCGGTGCGCACGCTGGTGCCGGCGTCCTTGAAGGTGTCGTTCGGCAGCGCGAACCAGTTCCGGGACAGCGGCATCAGCTTCGCTTGTTGGCGCGGCCCGTTGGCGCAGATCGCCACCAACCGGCCGCCCGGCTTCAGCATCCCGAAGGCATGCAGAATGTGCTTGATGTCGTCGCCGTTCTCGAACGGCGGGTTCATCAGGATCTTGTCGAACCCGTGCGCACCGCATGAAACCTCCAGGAAATCGCCGCAGATCACGATCGTGAGCGGGAAATCGCGCTTCAGGCAATTCGCCAACCCGGGGTTGATCTCGACGGCCGTGACGGTGCCGCACTCCGGATTGTGGCCGAACATCCGGCAGCCCATCGCGCCGAGCAGCATGCCGGTGCCGGCGCTCGGCTCCAGGACGTCGTCACCGGGCTGGATGTCGAGCAGCTCGGCCGCCTGCTGCGCGACCGCCTTGGGGGTCGGGAACAGGTTTCTCGCGACCACGACCTGGACGCCGCCGTTCTTCAGCGTGTCCTTGAGGGCCTGAAAGGCGGCGTCATCCGGATTGGCGGCCGACGCCGGCTTCGGGGACGGTGGGGCTTCGAGCTCGGCGAGGTAAAAGCCCGTGATCTTCTCGCCCTTGCCGTATTCGCGAACCCGGCCCTCTTGCTTCGCGACGTTGACCTCGGCGGCCGACATGATGGCGGCGATCTTGTCGAGCGGCACGTTGGCGCGGAACACGCGTTCGGAATATTCCGCCGTCGTCCGTGTAGAACCGCTCCGCGATCTGGTCCGCAGCCTCGCGGGCGCGGTTAGCCTCGGCGCCGCGCTTCTCGCTGTACTCCTCGAGATCATAGCGGAACGCCCCCGGTCTCAAGGATCGCGGCCCAGACCAGCAGCATGAAGCCAAACGCGATCAGGGCGGCGGCCGCGGCGAGGTCCTCAATCAAATGCCCCTCCCGTATTCGACGCGCGCCGCGAAGCGCGGGATCTTCATCATGTCGGCCGGCAGCCAGCGGACGATCAGCCGGGGGTTGTTGATCGCGCGGCTGGCGTTCCAGGTCGCGAAGTACCAATCGGTCGACCACTTCCGCCCGACGCCATACCCGGGAATGTGCCGGTTGATCCGGTCGTCGAGGCCGCGCCGCAGGTCAGCCAGCGCCTCACCGGCGGTCTGGCCCCAGCCGCTGACCCCCTTGCCGATCGGCGTGTTGGCGGGGAGCTCGCGGCAGGCCTTCCAGGCCGCGACATACTTGCCGAGCCCGATCGTGCGGCCGTCGGCCAGTGTCACGTAACGCATCACTCCTCCGGTTCCAGGAATTGCTCGGGCACGGCCCAAGAGTCGCGCGGCTTGATGTAAACCTTTTCCTCCCTGATGCTGGCGGGCGGGATTGCATCCGCAATGAAGCCGCGCACCGTCCGCAACTGATCGGCGTAGAAGTAAATGAAGCTCTCGCCGCCGCAGCTCGAAAACGAGACATCGCCATTCGCGTACAGGCGCATGGTGGTGTTCTCGCCGTCGCGCGTTATTGTGACTTCGTGCCTTATATCCTCGCGTGGCATGTTCACTCCTCCTCGGGCCCGTAGCACTGCCACACGCCGCGCGCCTGCTCGGGAGCGGCTGGCGCCCGGATGATTTCTGGCTAGCGCGGCCAGCAACATCATGTTGATCTTCATGATCGGTCCTCCGGTTCCAGGAATTGCTCGGGCACGGCCCAAGAGTCGCGCGGCTTGATGTAAACCTCCTCAGATCAGGCCGACCACGGCCAGCATCAGGAAAAACGAACCGGCCAGCGACATAGCGCTGGACACGACCACGAACGCACACGCGCGCACCGTCATGACGGGGGACTCCTCGTTCCGGGGATGGTGGGGACCGGGGGTCTGAACCGCGCCGGCACCCTCCATAAAGCATGCCGCGCCGTGTACGTCAATAGGGCGTATCAAATATTTTCGACTTTTTTCACTATCTCCGGAACACCGTGCTAAAATCAGTGCTAGTCTTTTGATCAACAACGGCTTCAAGGGCAAAACTCACACCGTAGAAGTCAGATCGAAACTGTCAGAAATTGGCAAAAATAGAGATATGTCTCGGGTTACATTCCAGGGCCGACGTCACACCGAGGAATCAAAAGCCAAAACCAGTGCCGCGCTCAAAGGGCGCCCATTATCCGACGAAACACGCGCAAAGATCAGCGCGACAAAGCGAGCCGCACATGCGCTTACGCAAGGGTGATCGCATACTCAAGCCTGTTCATCCTTCAGCGGGGTTGGAGGCCGACTACCGCCGCAAGCTGAAGCGGCTGGTCGAGGAAATGAGCCGGTCCTATTCGCACTGGATCCGCGCGCAGTACCGCGCCGACCCGCCCCGCATGGCGGCTGACGAGACCCCGTCACGCAAGCTCGAGCGCGAGATGGCGCAGCTCGGGCGGCAGTGGTGGCGGCGATTCGACGAAGCGGCTCCGAAGATGGCGAAATGGTTCGCGCTCTCGACCAACGCGCGCTCGCGCGACCAGCTAAAGCGTATCCTGGCCGATGCCGGCATTTCGGTGCCGTTCGAGATGACGCCGAAAATGAAGGATGTGTTCGACGCGACCGTCGCCGAGAATGTCGCGCTGATCAAATCGATCCAGCAGCAGTATCACAGCGAGGTCCAGGGCATGGTGATGCGCTCGGTGGCGGCCGGGCGCGATCTGCAGATGCTGACCCGCGACCTTGAGGAGCGGTTCGAGATCACGAACCGGCGCGCCGCCACGATCGCGCTCGACCAGAATAACAAGGCGACGAGTGATTTCGTGCGCGTGCGGCAGGAACATCTTGGGCTGCTGGCAAAATGGCGGCATAGTCATGGCGGCAAGGAGCCGCGAAAGACACACCTGGCTAATGATGGTCAGGTTTACGATCCAAAAGTCGGCTGGTTTGACCCTGATCCGAAGGTTCAGCGGCGCATCTGGCCCGGCCAACTTATCCGGTGTCGTTGCGTTAGCGTCTCGGTGGTGCCGGGCTTTTCCTGACCCGCCACAGTAGTGTCCCGGAATATTCCGGACGGACCGCTTGCGGTATCCAATTCGGGGAGACGCAGAAAATGCGACAAATCATCATGAATGTGGAACTTTACAAAATCGTGCTCACGATCGTGGCGCTGCTGGCGTTCGTGGTCGTCTCGCTGCTGGTTGAGGCCTATCGCGCCAGGCGGCTCGACCGCGTCGAAATCACGTGCCTAGTCTGCATGCTGGTGTGCGCGATGGCGATCGGCGCGGTGTTTTGGAGTATATACGCGGGCCGAATCGCGTAGCGTGACAAAAGGGACCGGCCCCCGACTGAGGGCCGGCCAAAGTGGTAGAACGAGCGGTCGGGGCAACGAGCCGCTCCAACGGTAAAAACAATAGGCGGGGCAAGGTTCCTAATTATGGCGGATGCCCGGGTCACGTTCGAGACCGTTGATTGCGATCCCGCCGAACCGGGCCAGGAGGCCTATTTCTCGTTCCGCTGCCCCCGGTATGACCGCCTTTGCGGCGCCCTCCCGATCGCGGGCCGCGTGCCGGACAAGCGCGACGGCCAAAATAAGAACGGCGGCATCGCGCAATGGGATTGGGACGGCAATCGCGATGACCCGACATTCTCGCCCTCGGTGAACTGCGGCAATTGCTGGCACGGCTACATCCGGGCCGGTCGCACGGTCGATTGCCAAGGCCAAGACGAGCCAGAAATCCCCAGGAGCCGAACCTGATGCAGTCCAGCGCCATCATCCGCAGTCACGGGCTTTTGTTCTGTCTCCTGATCTGGATGTTGCAGGCGGCGAATGCGCGCGATCTTGATGGTCGCTATGCGGCATCCCCGCTCAAATCCTGGTTCGACAGTCTGAAAAGCGGCAAGGGGCCGTGCTGCTCTGATGCCGACGGCTCGGCTGTCAGCGACGTCGATTGGGAATCGAAAGACGGCAGTTATCGCGTGCGGATCGATGGTCGCTGGTACGACGTGCCGCAGGATGCCGTAATCACGGTCCCGAATCTGGTTGGCCGCACGATGGTGTGGCCGCTGCTCGGGATCGGTGGGATTTCGATCCGTTGTTTCATGCCGGGGCCCATGACGTAAAATGCAGAACGGCCAGATATTGCGCCGCGGCCATGGCCGGTATTTTCACTGGTGCCCGGCGTGCGAGCAGCTCCATCCGCTGCCGGATGGCTGGACGTTCAACGGTGACGTCAATCGGCCCTCGTTCTCGCCCTCGTTCAAGCAATCCGGCCTCCGGATCGTGGTGCAGAACGGGGTCTGGACGGGCGAATATCACCGCGGCCCGGACGGCAAGCCGCTAGACGGGACCTGCCACTACATTATCACCGACGGGCTGATCCAGTTTTGTATCGATTCCTGGCATGGCCGGTCAGACATCGTCGCGATGCCGGTGATCCCGCGCGAATTGCGCGATTTTCCGAACGAGAGCGCCGATGGATGACGCAATGATCATCGCCAAGCTGGACCGGACATTCCGCAGCGTCGTGCAGATCCGCGGGCGCCTGAAAATATACGACGGCCGCCAAGAGCTACTGACCGATGCGCTCCGCCGCCTGGCGGCCTCGGGGCAGATTGAGGTGGATTACCAAAACACCAAGGCGCCCGTCGGTCGGCGCAACAGCGATGGCCCCGCGGTATTTCGGATCGAACTCTATCGGCTGTCGGCGGTTGCTGCTATAGAGGTCCCCAATGTGGCCCTTCTTCCAGACCTCGAAGCAAATGCCCGCGTGGGCGCAACGCATGGAGCGACGAATCATGACCAAAATTGAGGACCAATTCCAGGCGCTTGAGGGCGCGTTGACTGCGATCACCGGCAAGGTCGACGCGATGCTGCCCGAAGTCACCAAGATCAGCGGCGAAAGCTCCGAGGTGGTGGCCGAGCTCAAGAGATGGCAGCAGACCGGTGGCTTGTCGCCGGAAATGTCGCAGCGGCTCGACGCAATGGTCGCGAAGGCGCAGAGCGTCGATTCCTCGCTCGCCAATCTGGCGGCCTCGCTGCAGTCGGTCGACGATCTGGTGCCGGACGCGCCGGTCCCGGAAGATCCGCCGCCCGCCGATCCTGAACCGCTGGCTGACGCCGCGTCCGGCGCCGAAGCCACGGGCGAGCAGCCGAAAGAGTAAACGAACCCCAGCGCGGCTCATTCCGAAGGTTGGCGCGGGGGTGAGCCAACCTTGAGGGATGCGAGCGAAAGGCCCCGGCTTATGAGTCGGGGCCTTTTGCGATTCAGCCGTCCGCGTGATATGTCCGGCAACATGGGGCAGCCGGTTCATAATCCGAACGCATTCACGACGCCGATCGCCGAGATGGGCGCGTGGGATTTTTGGAGCCGCACCGATGGCATCGGGCTCCCGGCAGAGATCGAGCAATCGCTCCTGGACGGCACCCCTACGCCCGAGCAGCTCGATCACGTTCGCGCCGTCGCGCTATTCGCCAAAAACGCCCTGATCGCCGCTCCAGCCTATGTGCCGTTCGTGAGGCCGTCATGACGTCCGCGCTTGCGCCCAATTCCGCGATCCCGCAGGGACTGCGCCGGCGCCAGGCGTTCGATGCCTCGGCGGCCACCGGTCACGCCGCCGGCGTGCTCTATGTCGCGCCGGACGGTGACGTCCTGCTGCTGCGCCGCTCACCCGGCGAGGAGAATTTCGCCGGCCATTGGGCGCTGCCGGGAGGCGGTGTCGATGACGGCGAAACGCCAGAACTCGGCGCGGCCCGCGAATCGCGCGAGGAGATGGGCGTCGAGGTCGACCCGAAGCGCTTCAAGGTTTTCGACCAGACCATGACGCCGACCGGCAAAGCGTTTCATACCTTCGCGATGCCGGTCGAAAAGAAGTTTTGGCCGAAGGTCAACGACGAGCATGTCGGCGCCGGCTGGTTTCCGCTCTCCGAACTGCCTCGGCCGATTCATCCGGCGGTCGAGAAGTCGCTCCAGACCAAGCTCGGCATCAATGCCGACATGACGCCCGAGGATTGGGCAGGGCTGCGCGAGGGCTTCTTGCGTTGGACCGTCGAGGAGGAGCGCGAGCCGGAGCATGACGTGAACGGCATCCAGATGACGGGTGATTCGGCCCTCCGGATCGCGATGGACCGGGATTCGGTTCGCGAGAAGCGGCGCGACGGTCAGCTCGTCGTCCACCGCACCCACATCACGAAGGCGAACGTCTGCCCGTACCGCGGTGCTGAAATCCCAGGTTGGCAGGCGCTCGGTCTGGAGGAGAACAAAGTCTATAATCTGCTGCGCGATCCGGATGAACTCCGCAAGGGCGCCGCAACGCTGAATGGCGTGCAATTGCTGCGGAAACACATCCCGGTCAGCGCGCAGGACCATCAGCCCTACGACACCGTCGGCTCGCTCGGGACCGATGCCGAAATCGTCGAGGTCGGTGGGGAAATTTTTCTAGACAACAGCTTGTTCGTGAACGCGATCGACGCGATCGAAGGCATCGAAAGCGGGCGCCAGAAAGAGCTGTCGGCCGGCTATCACTACAAGCCGGACATGACAGCCGGAAATTTTAATGGTACCGCCTACGACGGGATCATGAGGGACATCGTGTTTAACCACGTGGCTCTCGTCGAGGATGGTAGGGCCGGTCCCGACGTGGTCGTCGGCGACTCAATGGAGAACCTCAAAATGAAGTCCAGTCGTTTTGCCGCCGTGGTCCTTGCCGCCACCGCCGCCAATGTCGCGCCGCTGCTCGCGATGGACTCCAAGCTCACCCTGCCGGTCGACCTGTTCAAGGGCCTGACCTCGAAGAACTTCAAGGAGCACAAGACCAAGCTGCTGGATGGTGTGCGCGCGGCTGTCGACGGCAAGCTGCGCAAGGGCCTGGCGCTCGACGCCTCGATGGCCGGCCTCGCGAAGGCGATCGATGCCTTCGAGGAGTTGGAGAAGGAAAACGCGATCGAGGACGCCGACCTCGAGGAGGCCGCGGCCGTCGAGCCGATCGCGGCCGTCGCGGCACCGGACAATCCCGTCGCGAAGTCCTTCGATTCCGAGCCGATGAAGGCCTTCCTGCGCGAGAAGGGCATGGGCGAGGACGACATCGCGAAGGTCTGCGAGATGATGCCGAAGCCCGCGCAGGACTCCGAGGAGACCGACGAGGAGAAGGCGGCGCGCGAGAAAAAGGAAGCCGACGACAAAACCGCGAAGGACAACGAGATGAAGGACATGGTTTCCAAGCCCGCGATGGACGCGGCGCTGAAGGCGCAGGCCGACACCCTGACCAGCGACTTCCAGAAGCAACTCAAGACGGTTCGCGACAATGAGCGCGGAGTCCGGACGGCGCTCTCGGAAGTCAAGCCGTGGGTCGGCGATCTGCCGGCCACGATGGCGTTCGATAGCGCGGCGGACGTTTACCGCCACGCGCTCGTGATGCGCGAGGTCGCGAACGCCAAGACGCTGCACGCCGACGCGCTGCTGCCGATCTTGCAGTCGCTGCCGAAGGCTGGCGCCCGCGCGCCCGATCAGGTCAGCAGCGCGCCGCAGCTCGCGATGGACGCCATCCAGAAGGCCAGCAAGCTCGCGCCCGGCCTGGAGCGCATTTCGACCGTCCTGTAAGGGGGCGCCGTCACAAACCCGCGGGTCTCGACCCGAAGATGAAGCAGGAGATGAAGATATGACCGGCGGATTCCAGCAACAGGTTTACGGCCAGCCCGCAGCGGCTGTCGCGGGTGATCGCGCGAGCCAGAACCCGCTGTTCAGCTATGACGCCGGCCCTGGCGGCCTCGTCGCCGGCCCCTCGCTGTTCGTCGGTCGCTTCGCGTGGGTGACGCCGCCGCTGGACCCGAACGGCACGCCCTGCATTGCGAACTCGTTCGGCGCTGGCGCGCCGGCCGGCTTCCTGATGCGCGCGCAGCAGGGCCTGAACACCACCTATCTGTCACCGGCCGGCATGCAGGTCCTGCAGGGCGCGCAGATGGCGCTGCAGATCGCGGGCGATTTCTGGGTCGTCAATGACGGCTCGGGCGACGTCAACTACGGCATGAAGGCCTACGCGAACCTCGCGGACGGCAAGGTGACGTTCGCGGCCACGGGCGCGCCGACGCAAGGCGCCTCGGTCACGGCCTCGGTCGCAGCCTCGACGTTCTCGGTCACGGGATCGATCGCCGGCGACGTCATGACGGTCACGGCCGTCGGCTCCGGCACCGTTGTGGCGGGCGCGACCATCTCGGGCACCGGTATCGACGCCGGCACCAAGGTGCTGTCGCAGCTTTCCGGCACCGCCGGCGGCATCGGCACCTATCGGCTGGACACCGACAACGAGACCGTGGCGTCGACCACGATCTCGGGCACCTACGGCACCATGACGGTGACGGCGGTCGGGTCGGGCGCGCTCGCGCTCAACCAGGTCATCGCCGGCTCGGGCGTCGCTGCCGGCACGACGATCACACAGTTCCTGACCGGCACCGGCGGTACCGGCACCTACGTGGTCAACAACAACACGGTCGTCGGATCGACCACCATCACGACGAACACGAACGTCGAGACCAAGTTCTACGCGCGATCGACGGGTGTGGCCGGCAGCCTTATCAAGATCAGCTCCACCCCGAACGCTGGCGGCTCCAACTAAGCCGCCCGCGTAACCCGGAACAGCAAAAAGGCAGGAGATTTTTCGATGAACCGCAACGAAGCCATCGCAGCGTGGAGCGAAGTCCGGGACGTCTACGCCGCGAACGGTCTGATCCTGCCGTCGGTCCGGATGTTCATCCCGGACGAATACCGCAACAGCAATGCGTCGTTGCAGCAGCTTGCGATGGACGCGGCCGGCACGCTGTCGACCGACCCGAACTCTGCGCTGCCCGCGATGCTGACGACCGCGATCGACCCCGAGGTCATCCGCGTCGTGTTTGCGCCGCTCCAGATGGCCGAAATTCTCGGCGGCGAGCGCAAGTCGGGCGACTGGCTCGAGGAAACCCGGATCTTCCCGATCATCGAAGAAACCGGCGAGGTTTCGAGCTATGACGATTTCTCGAACAACGGCCGCTCGGGCATCAACTTCAACTATCCGCAGTTCCAGAGCTACCTGTACCAGACGTTCGTCGCCTACGGCGAGCGCGAGACCGAGCGCGCCGGCCTGATGCGGATCAACTATGTCAGCGAACTCCAGGGCGCGGCCTCGGACCTGCTGAATCGCTTCGGCAATGCCGCCTATGCGTTCGGCATCACCGGGCTGCAGAACTACGGACTGCTGAACAACCCGTATTTGTCGGCCTACCTGTCGCCGGCCGTGAAGGCGTGGGGCGGCACGACCTGGTTCAACGCCGGCTCGCCGGCCGCGACCGCGAATGAGGTCTACAACGACATCCTGGCGGTGGTCGAGCAGATCATCAACCAGACCAACGGCGCCGTCGACATGGATGCGTCGATGACGCTGGCGCTGTCGCCGCAGTCGCAGCTCGCGATGAAGTTCACGAACTCGTTCGGCGTCTCGGTCGCGGATCTCCTGAAACAGGGGTTTCCGAACATGAAGATCAAGACGGCGCCGCAGTACGGCCAGCGCACCTCGACGAACTCGGTCGGGTATTCGACGGTCGGCAACGTGTTCCAGATCATCGTCGATGAAGTGCAGCGCCAGAAGGTCGCCTATCCGGCGTTCAACGAGAAGCTCCGCGCCCACAAGTTGATCCCCGAGCCGTCAAGCTGGAAACAGAAGATGACGTCGGGCGTTTGGGGCACGATCACGCGCGTGCCGATCGGCATCGCGGGGATGCTGGGCGTCTGACGCTTCCCATTTGGGGAAAATTGTGTATAGCTCCCACGCGGCTCCCCTTATCCGGGAGCCGCAAACACATCGGGAGATCAGCACCATGCCGACGGCAGCGGAAAAACGAGCGGAGCGGGCAGCCAAGGCGGCCGCCAAGGCGGCAGAGGCCGATATCGCGAAAGCGTCCGGACAGCCCACCGAGGTCGAGCAACTCACGGCCGCCGCAATCGCGCATCCCGATCAGGTCCCGTCCGCTCATGGCGAGATCGAACGTCCGGCCCGCGCCGGCGCGACCGTCACGGTGGCGTGCAAGATCGGCGTCGCCTACATCGATTTGCAGCTCTGCAAGATCGAGGAAAAGTTCGAGCAGAACATGCAGGGCGGCCGCACCGTCAAGGAGGCGACCAGGATCGGCAAGATCGTCCGAATCCGAGGCACCGCCTACCCGCGCGGCGTGGTGCCGGAAGGCTTCCCGGAACGTCCCGAGATCGTGGCGGGCGCGGCGCTGAACCGCAACATCGACAAGGATTGGTGGGACGAGTGGGAGAAGCAAAACAAGCTGAACCCGATCGTCATGAACAAGATGATTTTCGCCTACGAGAGCGACGATACCGTTCGCGGCGTCGCGAAGGAGTTGGGCGAGATCAAGTCCGGGCTCGATCCGATCGATCCGCGCAACACCAAGGATCCCCGCACCCCGAAATCCACCCGCGGCGAGGTAAGCAACATCGAGACCGAGGAAACGCGCGCCAAGCGGGCCGCGCAGCACGCATAGGAGGCGGCAATGTCGGACGAGCGCCGTAAAGTTCAGGTCGCGTGCTACCAGCCTGGCGGCCTGATGCTGCGGCTGTTTCGTCCCGGCTACAATGACGGCATCGGCCAGATCCCGATGGTGGATGGTGTCGGCGTGCGGCTGACCGGTCCGTCCTCGATGACCGCCGGCGGCGTCGGCAACCCCGGTTCGTCCGACCTGCCCGGCATCACGGACGTCGATGCCGAGTGGTGGGAGCGGTGGGTCGCGCAGAACAAGGGCAAGAACCCGCTCTATGACGAGGGCTTGATCCGGCTGGTCGAGGAGCCGGCCGACGAAAACCCTATCCCGTGAAACACGAGGAAGTCCTCGCGAAAAGCCGCGAACTCGACGGTTTTTTGCAACGCGCAAAGAGGGACCTGATGCCCATCACCGACGGCGAACCGCTACTTTCGATTTCCGATTTGGTCGCGGACGTCCGGGCCGCCAAGGACGAGTTTCGGCTCGGCGTTAAGGCCGAACTGGCCGGCATGGCGCGCGACATCCGCGCCAACGGGGCGGCCGCGATCAGCAAGGTCCGCGAGGAGCGCCGGGCGATTCGGGACGAGTTCACGCAATTACTCGGCAACGAGATCGTCGACACCAGCCAGGACACTAAAAGCGACGATCTGCCGGGTACGCAGGGTGCTGGTTGAGGCGAGGCATCGCCGGGAAGTGTTGAGGTAGTGGGGGTTACTGTCGGGTCACTCGTTCACAGGCCGGCGCGGGGGAAGGGGGTAAGCTGGGCCCGCGCACTCCAAACGGCGGTGGAAAAGTCCGGTCATACTGTCGCTGCGAGCCCCATCTTAGACCGTCGGTCTGCGCTCAACTGCCGAGGGCCGGTCGCGATGCCTCACCTCAGCCAATTCCGTGATATGGTGCTCCGCGCGATCAGGAGACTCCCCGCATGACCGTCATCACGTTCGACCCCGCCGCCTTCAAGCTGCAGTACACCGAATTTGCGCTCTGCACCGATCCCCAGCTTCAGGGCTGGTTCGATCGCGCGACGCTGCTGTTCCAGAATAACCAGTGCAATCTGGCGTTTCCGGACGGCACAATGGCGATGTTGCTGAATCTCCTGACCGCGCACATCGGACTGCTGTCGGCGCCGCGTGACGCCAGCGGCAACCTCGGTCCTGGCGGCACCCCGCCGGCGCAGATCGGCGGCGTCATCACGTCCGCGACCGAGGGTTCGGTCTCGGTGTCGAGCGACATCGGCGACGTCACGGCCGGTTCGCCATCCCAGCCGTGGTACATGCAGACCCCCTATGGTCGAGAGTATTGGGCCGCGACCGTGCAGTACCGCACCAGCCGCTATGTCGCGGCACCGTGGGTCGGGCCGCCACCATCGGGCGTTTATACTGGCCGACGGTGGGTCTACTGAAGCAAAGGAGGGCGCGATGCCCGTGGATAAGCTGACGATCGACAGGCCGATGCAGCACGTCACGCTGACGATCAAGATGCCGAAATCGCTTCCGTTCCGCATGTGGGCCGCCAAGGGGCTGTTTCATCTTGCGGCACGGATTATCGGATGCGGCGTCAAAGTCGAGATCGATCCGACGCCGAACCAGCCGAGACCGCGCCGACGGCCATTCTGATGACCCTCAAGGGCGGCGACAAGTTCAAGGCCGAGCTCCAGCGCATCGTCGGCGAGGCCAAGGGCAACCAGCGGGTGCGAATCGGCTTCCTGGAGGGCGCCACCTATCCGGACGGCACCCCGGTCGCGATGATTGCGGCGATCCAGAATTGGGGAGCGCCGCGCGCCAACATCCCGCCGCGGCCGTTCTTTACCGACATGATTGTGGATAAGAGTCCCGAATGGGGGCCGGCGACAGCCGCGCTGCTGCGGGAAAGCGACATGGACTCCACCACAGTGCTTGGGAAAGTCGGCGAGGCGATTGCGGGGCAGCTCCGCACCCAAATTCAAAAGACCAGCGAACCGCCATTGGCGGAAAGCACGATTCGTCGTAAGGGATTCGCCAAGCCATTGGTCGAAACCGGACACATGATGAACTCGGTCGACTATATCGTGGTGAACGAAGACAGCTAACCCCGCCCGCGTACCCTTGGGCCAAAAGGAGATCGTGATGACGAAACTCGTTCTTTGGTCCTCCAGCGCGGGCGACGTCCCGGCCAACCTGGCGTTCACGAACAATTTTGCCGCCACCGCGGACCCGACCGCCAGCAACGACATCTCGCAGGGCTACACGGCCGGCTCGGTGTGGCTGAACACCACCACCCGGAAGGCGTTCACGTGCATGTCCAGCCTGGCGGGCGCGGCGGTGTGGCAACTCGGCGGCCAGCAGGCGGGCGAAACCCAGCAGGGCGCGCCAGCGGCATTGACTACGTCGGCCACGATGACGGCTGCAAACCTTTTGGCTGGTATTATCACGTCAAATCAGGGGGCAAGCGGAGCGGCGGCCTACCAACTTCCGTTGGCCGCCGACCTTGATGCAGCGTTGCCATACTTCGCGGTCAACGATGCTTTTGATTTCAGCCTGATCGGCATTTCCACGGATGCTGCCGAGGATGCGACGATCACGACTAACACGGGCTGGACGCTGGTGGGCTCAATGGTCGTCGCGTCGAACGCTGCCGCGACCGACAAATCGGCTGGTCAATTCCGAGCCCGCAAGACTGCTGCCGGTGCTTGGACCCTCTATCGAATTTCGTAATAGAGGAGGCAAAAATGTCGTTCAATCCAGCGAATTTGACGACGGCTATTCCCGACGGGCCGGGACAGGCTGTCCATCACTATACGACGACGGACAACTTCTTGACCGTCTTTTCGGCCGGGATTCGCCAAGGCGATTCAATGCTGATCGAATTGTCGGGGGCGACTTGGCTGGCCTTGGTGACGCATGCTTATACGCTCGGGTCGCCGAGCGTTTCCATCTACAACGCGATTCAAATCGCCTGATCAAAAGGCGGTACCGAGATGAATTTGCACGGCCTCGCCGGCCCGATCATCGCGGCCGTCAATCCATCCATCGAGGCGCTGTTCACCGGCAATCCGGGCTGGACGATCCAGGAGGATGGCCGGCGCGTGCCCGCCTACCTTGACCCTGTCCCCGTGCAGGCGCAGGTCCAGGCGCTCTCTTGGCGCGACCTGCAGCAGACCGAGGGCCTCAATCTCCAGGGCACGCAGGTCGGCGTCTATCTCTACGGCGTCGCGTCGGGCGCGGTGCGCGTCAACTTCCGGGGCGGCGACCTGATCACGATCGCGGCAGGCCCTTGGGCTGGTGTGTATTTGACCCATGTCGTGCTAGAACAGTGGCCCGATTGGGTGAAAGTTGCGTGCACGTTACAGAATCAGCCTGTTTCGAGCGCGGCAGCGCCGAGCGGGCCGGCATTGGGGAACACTCCATGAAGCGAATCGGTCTGCTCGGAATTGCCGCCGTCCTCACGTTTGCGGCCTCGCCGGCTGCGGCCGATTACCCGTACCGGGACGGGCAGGGCAATCTGCTCACGATCCTGGCCGGCAAGATCTCGGGCAAGACGATCCCGTATGCGGGACTGATCGACGTCAGCGGCAACCCGCTCGGCACCAACAGCAACCCCGTCTATGTCGCATTCCCGTCCGCGCAGCACGTGATCTGCGATAGCGGGTGCGGCGGAGGCGGCGGAGGCGGCGGGCTGTCGGTCACGTTCGGGCTGCCGATCGGCCTGGTCGGCACCCCGGTCGGGTTCAAGGATGCGACCGGCAACTTCCAGCCGCTACTCGGCGACACCACGAACGGCCAGTGGGTCAACATCAAGAACACGTCCGTTCCCGTCACCGGCACGATCTCGGTGGGCGGCACCCTGCCGGCCTACGCCGCGACCCCGACCTTCAACCTCGGCACCCTGAACGGCGCCGCGACGGCCGCGAATCAGACCGCCGTCCAGGGCTCGGCAGCGGGCGGCACCGCGGCCGCGAACTCGGTATTGTTCGGCGGGATCTACAATTCGACACCGCTGTCGCTCACGAACGGCCAGCAGGCCGGCGCGCAACTCGACGCCAACGGCTACCTGAAGGTCAACGTCGTCGTGGGCGGCGGCACCGGCGGCACCTCCTCGACGTTCGGGGCCGCCTATCCGAGCCTCGGCACCGCCGTCGGCATGTCGGTCGGCGGCAACATGGTGGCGTTCACAGGCACGGGCGGAAACCTCAACGTCCAGTGCGCGAACTGCTCGGGCTCGGGCGCGAGCGCGACCGACCTGGCGGCGTTCTCGGCCGGCAGCTCGGTGTTCGCGCCCGCCGGCGGCGTGTTCAACGACGGTCTCGCGACGGTGTCGAGCGGCCAGCAGGCGATGGGCCGGATCACGAATGCGCGCGCGCTGCACGTCAATCTCCGCAACGCGACCGGCACCGAGATCGCCACAGCGGGCGCGCCGCTCCAGGTCTCGCTCGCCAACACGGGCGCGAACGCGACCGCCATCAAGGTCGACGGCAGCGCCGCAACCCAGCCGGTCAGCGGCACCGTCGCGGTCACGCAGGCGGTCGCGGGCGCGCTGAACGCCACCGTCGATCCGTCCTCGGCGGCCGTCTGGGGCCTGATCTCGCAGGGCAGCGCCACGAGCGGCCAGATCGGGCGGCTGTCGCTCGCCGCAGTCGCGACCGCGGCTCCGAGCTACACGAACGGCCAGTCCAGCGCCTTGAGCCTAACGACCGCCGGCGCGCTCCGGGTCGACAATTCGGCCGTCATCCAGCCGGTTTCGCAGTCCGGTACCTGGAACCTGAACAACATCAGCGGCACGATCTCGCTCCCGACCGGGGCGGCGACGTCCGCGCTGCAGGCCTCGAACGTCTCGCAGGGCTCCGCGACCTCGGGCCAGACCGGCTATCTCGGCATGGCGGCGGTGTCGAGCTCGGCCCCCACCTACACGAATGCGCAGTCCAGTCCGTTGAGCCTGACGCCGGCGGGCGCGCTGCGCGTGGACGGCAGCGCGGTCACGCAACCGGTGTCGATCGCCGGCACCGTGACGGTCGCGCAGGCGACGGCCGGGAACCTGAACGCCACCGTGGTCGGTACCGGCACGTTCGCGGTGCAGGCCGCGCAGTCCGGCGCATGGACGGTGTCCGGCACCGGTACCGCCGGCACGGCCGCGACCGGCGTCCTGACCGTGCAGGGCATCGCGTCGATGACGCCGCTGCTCTCAAACCCCGGAACGGCGTCGCTGTGGGGCGTCAACACGCTCGGCTCGACGACCTCGGGGCAGTCCGGTCAACTCGCGATGGGCGCCGTCACGACGGCCGCGCCCACCTACACGACTGCGCAATCGAATGCGCTGTCGCTCACGACCGCGGGCGCGCTGCGCGTCGATGGCTCGGGCGTCACCCAGCCGGTCAGCCTGGCGTCGACGACCATCACCGGCACGGTGGCGGTTACGCAGTCCGGTTCCTGGTCGCTGGCCGCCAACCAGTCCGTGAACGTCGCGCAGATCAACGGCGTCACGCCGCTGATGGGCAACGGCGCGACCGGCACCGGCAGCCAGCGCGTCACGATCGCGAACGACAACACGGTGCCGACCGGCTGGCCGACCGCCACCAACCAGACCGCGGCGGCGGCCGCGAAGGGTGAGGGCGCGACCGGTGCGGCGGTGCCGTCGGGCGCGCAATATGCGGGCCTCAACGTCGGCGGCAACCTGGTGGGATGGACCGGCATCGCGACCGGCGCGACCGTCAAGGCCGCGACCGTCGCGATCGTGGACGCGTCCGGCAACCAGATCACGTCATTCGGCGGGTCGGGCGGCACGGCATCGAGCTTCGGCTCCGCGTTCCCGTCGACCGGCACCGCGATCGGTATGAGCAACGGCACCAACATGGTGGCGTTCCGCTCGACCGCCTACGGCACCACCCCGACCGGCCTGGACGCGCTGGCCGTCAACGCCTTTGTCACCAACACGAACGCGAACGGATCGGCGACGTCGGCGAACTCCTCGCCGGTCGTGATCGCGTCCGACCAAGCCGCCGTGGCGGTCAAGTCGGCCTCGGGGGCATTCGCGTCCGGGTCCTTCGCGAGCGGCGCCTATGCGTCCGGCTCGCTGGCGTCCGGCGCGGTGGTCGACATCACGAATTTCTCGACCCCGATCACGCCCGCGACCGCGACCGCCACCAAGGGCGTGCTGCTCGGCATGCAGTACAATTCGACCCAGGCGACGTTCACGAACGGCCAGCAGGGCTCCGTACAGGGCTCGTCGCGTGGCGCGCTTTATGTCGCGACCGGCGCCGATACCTTCAACGTGACCGTCAACGCCGCGCTGCCGGCGGGCTCGAACATCATCGGCAACGTCCGGATCGACCAGACCACGCCCGGCACCACCAACGGCGTCCAGGATGCCTCGACGGGATCGACCGGCTCGGCGCCGCCCACGAAGGCTGCCTATATGGGCGCCAACACCTCGGGCGCGACCGGCGGGCTGCTGCAGGGCGTGATCCAGTGCGACCAGACCGCGATCTATGACGCCTCGACCTCGGGCTCGACCCAACTGGTCGCGCTGACGTCGGGCCGATCGATCTATGTGTGCGGCTACGCGATCATGGCGGGCGGCACCGTCAACGTGAAGCTCGTTTACGGAACCGGAACCAACTGTGCGACCAGCCCGGCCAATATGACGCCGGCCTATCAGCTCACCGCGCAGGCCGGTCTCGTCGACAAGTCGCCGTTCTGGAGTGGCCTCAAAACCGCGTCCGCGAATGCGCTGTGCATCAACGCCTCCGGCGCCACCGCCGTGCAGGCGACCGTCTACTACGCGGTGCTGTAAAGATGCTGAAGCGCCTACTGCTCGGGGTTCTGGTCGCCGCATGCGTGACGGCGGCCGCGATGGGCGGCTCGATCTCGCTGATGGGGGCCGGCAAAGCACCCGGTGGCGGCGTTACGCCAGCAACCTACACTCCAGTGTACGGGGACGCTCAAGATATAGCTTTTGCCTCCAGTACCTACACAAGCCCAAGCCAAACATGGCCTGCCGGCGTTGCCGTCGTATTTGTGGTTCAGGCCGGCAGCGCAGGAACGCTGTCGGTCACGATCAATGGTGTCTCGGCCACTCAAATTGGATCGTACAGCACCGGCCAAGTAGGAAGTTTATGGCGAGCTACCGTTACATCCGGCAGCGGCACTGTCGTGGTTGTCGGAAGCGCGGTTTTTGGCGGTGTAGCCACGGCTGGGGGCGTCGTCACGACTTCAACGCCAACCCCGGCATCGTCTCAAGTTGCTGATATGGCCGTCGCGGCGGAGCCGCAAGCCGTAGTCTCGACAACCGTTCCTTCCGACGGGGTTGGGCTCGTTTTTGCGGGAGCGGCATTTGGTTCGGCGGCGTCGTTGCCCCTGACTTGGGCCAGCGGCGGCGTGCGGGATGCCATAACGGAATCGGCTGGCTCTGGTGGTGGTTCGGCTAACGCTGTGGCGGGTGGCGCGCACGTTGCCGCAGGCACGAGCGCCACTCCAACGGTGTCCACAGCCAACGGCACATTTAATTTTGCAGGATCCTCTGGCGCAATGGCCGCGGTGGCATTTTCCCCATGATGATGAAAAAACTAAACGCACCAGCAGCGCTGCTGCTGGCGTCAATGACGGCTGCCAGCCCTGCTGCAATCGCGGCTTTTGCCAGTTTTCAAGTGAATGGCGCTGCCCCGTCGCCACCATCTTTTACTGCGCAATGGGCGCCGTTCGGGCTCGGCGCCGGCGGCCAGATCACGGGGCTTTATTACTATTCCGACGACACACTGCTGGTCCGCACGGACACGAATGGGTTTTATGTTCGTGAGACCTCCAACAATTGTACTTATGGCGCGAAGGTCTATTCGCCGCCCTGCTACCGGCAGGGATTCAAGGCATCGAACGTGCCGAGCATGTCGATCGATCTTGCCAATGGCGGTGGGGGGGGGACGGAAGCGGTCGCTTGTCCCGGCAGCACGAACGTCATCTACGCGCAGTGGCAGGGCTTCCTCTACATCAGCCTCGACAAGGCGGTGACGTGGAAAAAAACCACGCTGGCGACGACGCAGACCGCAAACAACGGCAACAGCCAGGGGCCGTTCATTGCATGCGACCCGAACAACCCTGACAATGCGATCATCGACACAGGGACAAACGGCGTCTATTACACGAACAACGGCACCGGCGCGACGCCGACCTTCACCGGGCCGATCACGGCGCTCGGGACCGGTGTCAGCCACGTCTTTGCGTTCGTGCAGGGCTCGTCGACCGACGTTCTTGCCTGCCGCACCGGCACGGGCTGCTATCGCAGCACGACGGGCATATCCGGCACCTTCACCCTGACGAGCAGCGGCCCGACGACGGTCTACCACCTGGAAGCCGACAAGTGCGGGCGCATCTGGGCTGCGAACGGGACGACCACGGTTTACCGGATCAGTGGGGCCACATGGACCTCATTCGCCGCGGGCGGCTCTGGCTCAATCTACACAGTCGCCACCGATCCATCGAGCACGTGCGGAGCCAGCTTTCGCGTTGCCGCGATGTTCAGCACCGGCAATCCGAATGTGAGCACCAATGACGGCACGTCATGGACCGGGCAGTGGTTCAATCAGACCACCACGGCGCCGGCCGGGCAGCCAACATGGCTCAGCGTCGCCAACCAACAGGGTGGGTCCGGCTCGATCAATCTGAACGGCTACAGCGCGGTTTTCGATAATTCGGGCAACCTGCGGTTTGGTGGCGGGCTCGGCGTCTGGAAGCTATCGGGTCCGGTCAGCACTGGCGATGGTGTGAATTGGGCCGCCGACACGCTCGGCATCGAACAACTGGTCGTCAACAAGCTGATCTCGCCTCCCGGCGTCGCGCCAATCGCGGCCGTCTGGGATAAGGGGATGATGCGGAATTTAAATCCATGGAATTTCCCGGCCACGTATTACGAAAATGCTATCCCCACAGATCCGATCCAGCACGCATGGAGCGCCGATTGGAGCAGCAGCGGCAATTACGTCGTCACCTGGCAGCAAGGTAACTCCTACAAGCCGAGCACATCATCGGACGGCGGGGCGACTTACAGCGTGTGGTCGGCGGCCAATCCCGGTGCTGGGAACGGTGGGGACATTGCCGCACTCAATGGCAGTAAGTATTTGCTTCAGCCGGGGCTCGGCCAGCCACTGAGCTATACGCTCAATGGAGCTGGAAGCTTTGCCGCTTCGACAATCACGGGGTCACCGACCGACTGGAGCACCGGAACGGGCGTGGGTTGGGGTCTTGCGGCAAGCCGGACAGCAGCCAACGTCTATTGTGCGATCCGCACCAACAAAACGGTCTACTATTCGAGCGATTCCGGGCAAACTTTGAATGCAAGCGGCGTGACCGGCGCAACGATCGACGGGTCGCCCAACTTGTTCTTCCTTCGTGGAGCGAACAATACGGGCGATTTCTGGTACACGGCCGGCGGGCAGGGTGGGGCGCACCCGGCAAACACGCATCTATGGAAGCTCACGACCACAACCAACCCGTGCGACACGGCGACGAATGTCAACGCCAACATTCGGGAAGTGATTGCGATCGGTTTTGGTGCACTGCCACCGGCAGGCGGCGGCTACGGAACGATGGTCTATTTCTACGGCTGGTACAACGGCACGCTCGGCTTCTGGAAAAGCACGGACGGCCTTGCAACCGCTCCGGTGGCGATCGATGTTCCCGCCAGTGAAACGCCGTATCCACTCGACAGCATGGACCTCGTGACGTGGTTGGAAGGCGATCCTGACATTTACGGTCGTATCAATGTCGGCTTCCGTGGCTCCGGTGGGGCGTACATCGATACGCAAGACGCTTGCCCGTGGGTCAGTTTCACGAATGTCGTGCCCGGGCAAAGCCTGTCTGGAACATCAGTATCGGTGACCGCCATCCACTCTGGCAAGGTGCCGGCGACGAGCGCCAATCTCTACGTAGACAACACCATAGTGGGGACGTCCAGCGGTACGACGTTGGACGGCACCACGACCTATTCCTTCACGCTGAATGCCACCGCCAACGCGGGCTCGCGCACGCTGCGGATCGAGGGTATCGGGAACGGGTGCGTTGCCGGCGGCGGCGGCAATCGAAAATCGATGCCGGCGACACTGAGTTGGGCGAACGACAACGAACTGTCACTTCGCGGCGTGGCGTGATACGGCTGGCAAAACGGGGGAATCCACAATGAAAAGGTTCTTTCTCGGCATCGTCGTGGCACTTGCGCTCCAAGGCGCGGCGCTGGCGCAATCGCTGCCACCGGGACTGCCGCTGGTCCCGATGGGGTATTGCCAGCTTTCGGCCGCGCAACTCGCGGCCTCGATCGGGCTATCGAGTTGCGTGCGCGCCTCGTTCACCGGAACGGGCTCCGACACCACGCTGGCGGCCGCGAGCGTCACGGGTTTCATCCGGCCCGGCGATGCCGTGACCGGCACGGGCGTGCCGGCCGGCACGACGATCGTCGCGCAATTGACCGGCACGGCGGGCGGCGCCGGCACCTATCAGACCTCGGCCGCCACCACGTCGTCGAGCGCCAGCCTGACGTCCGGCGGCATCCCGACCGACCCGCAGGGTCGCGCCCCGACCTATACGATCCTGAACGCCGACACCGCCGCGGTGCGCTGGCGCGACGATGGCGGCGCACCGACGGCGTCGATCGGCAACAGCATCCCGGCCGCGGCGCCGTTTACCTATTCGGGGCCCCCGGCCGCGCTACGCTTCATCGCACAGACCGGCTCGCCGGTGCTGAACGTCTCGTTCTATTGGTCGCCATGAGATGCCGCTCGGGATCACGATCGCGCCAACGCAATCCGACCTCCAGGCCGCGCTGCGCGGGTTCCTGACCCGGATCCTGCCGGCCGACCTGACCGTGATCGGCGCGCTCGACAATCGCGTCGCAGAACCTCAGATCGGTAATTTCGTCATCGTGACGCCGATCCGGTTCGTGCGGCAGGATACCAACCTGGATATCTTCCAGGACAGCACGTTCTACGCGACCGTCGACGGCGATCAGATGACCGTGACGGGGTTCGATCACGGCAGGATCGAACTCGGCGCGCTCCTGACCGGCGCGGGCGTCCCGGCCGACACGCTGGTGCTAGATGGGCCGGCCGAGGGCCTTGAGGGCGTCTACACGCTGAACTCCGCGATCTCGATTCCCGACACGCAGGCGTTTCACGCCGGCGCCAAGATCCTCCAGATCAACGCGCGCTCGACCATCCAGCTAGATTTCCACAGCGATGATTATTCGGCGGCGCAAAACGCCCAGACGGCCGCGCTGATGCTGCGCGACCTCTACGCGACCGATTATTTCGCCGGCCTGGCGGCACCCCGCAACCGAATCACCCCAATGCACGCCGACGAGGCCGCGCAGCGCCCGTTCGTGAACGACCAGCGGCAATACGAGTGGCGCTGGGTCGTTGAGGCCATTTTCCAGGTCAACCAGCGCATCGTGGTCGCGCAGGAGTTTGCGCAGGAGGTCGATATCGACCTCAATCTGGTCGACACCGTCGACGCGACGGTCGGGCCGGCGCTCGGGCCTGGCCCGGGCTGAACCTGTATGCTGTGCAGCGTGGTCTTTTTGTGTATAAGCGGAATCAGCAGGATGACCGAGCCATAGGGGGCACATTTGAGCACGATCCCGGCCAAAGATATCGTTTCGGTCGTCCCTGGCGTATTGCCGGCGGGGGGCTCCGCCCTCGACATGATCGGGCTGCTGCTGACCACCAGCACGCGCGCACCGATCGGCCAGGTTCTCGCATTCGCGAACGCGCTCGACGTCGAGGACTATTTCGGCGCCAATTCGACCGAGAAGTCGCTGGCGGATATCTACTTCCTCGGTTTCGACAATTCCCACAAAAAGCCCGGCTCGATCCTGTTCACGCAGTACAACCAGGGCGCGGTCGCGGCCTACCTGCGCGGTGGCTCGGTCGCGGGGCTGTCGCTCGCGCAGCTTCAGGCGATTTCCGGCACCCTGATCGTCAGCATCGACGGCTATCCGCGCTCTGCGGCGGCGCTGAACCTGTCGGCCGCCACCAGCTTCTCGGCGGCCGCGAGCCTGATCCAGACCGCGCTCAACGCCGGCGGCGCGAATCCGAACGTCGCGTCCGTGACGGCATCGATCGCGGCCTCGACGAGCAGCTTCACGGGATCGATCGCCGGCAACCTCCTGACCGTGACCGCAATGACGTCCGGCACGATCGTCGCCGGCACGACGATTTCGGGCACTGGCGTGACGGCTTCGACCAAGATCACGGGCCAGATTTCCGGCACTGCTGGCGGTGTCGGCGTCTACACGGTCGATACCAACCAGGTCGCGGCCTCGACGGCAATCGCCGGCACCTACGGCACCATGACGGTCACGGCGGTGGGCTCCGGATCGCTTTCGGTCGGCCAGACGCTGGCGGGCTCCGGCGTCGTCGCCGGCACCAAGGTGACGCAGCTCGGCACCGGCACGGGCGGGACCGGTACCTACATTGTGGACAACAACACGGTCGTCGGCTCCGGCACCATCACGGCGGCGGGCTCGAACGTGGTCGTGACCTACGATTCGGTCTCGGGCGGCTTCGTGATCACGTCCGGCATCACGGGCGCGGCCTCGCTGGCCGGCTACGCGACCGGCACGACCGCGGCGGCGCTGAAACTGCGGCTCGCCGACGGTGCCGTGACCTCGCAGGGCGCGGCCGGACAGACGCCGGATGCCTTCATGGACAACGTCATCGACGACGCGACCCAGAATTGGGCGACGTTCATGACGCTGATTGACCCCGATTACGGCACCGGCAACACCCAGAAGATGGCGTTCGCGGAGTGGTGCAACGATCAGGGCAACCAGTATTGCTATGTCGCGTGGGACACCGACGTGACGCCGACGACCCTGCAGCCCGCGCCATCCAGCATGGGGCAACTGCTCGATGCCGGGAATTTCTCGGGCACATACCTGCAGTGGGCGCCCGACCTCGTCGAGGGCACGAAAAAGTCCGCCTTCATCTGCGGGCTCGCCGCCTCGATCGACTTCACGCAGCGCAACGGTCGCGTGACGTTTGCGTTCCGCTCGCAGGGCGGACTGTTCGCGGACGTCACCCAGCAGTCGGTCGCGCACAACCTCGGCGGAGATCCGCAGTCGATCGGCTCGAAGGGCAATTTCTATAATTTCTACGGCGCCTATGCGACGCGGAACGATCAATTCGTGTGGGAAAATCGTGGCTTCATCTCGGGCCCGTTCTTGTGGGCGGACAGCTACATCAATCAGATTTGGATGAACAACGCGCTGCAGCTCGCGCTGATGGTGCTGCTGCGATCCACCTATTCGATCCCGTACAACCGGCAGGGCTACGCGCTGATCGAGGCCGCGTGTCTCGACCCGATCAATGCCGCGCTGTTGTTCGGCGCCATTCGTGCCGGCATCACGCTGTCGGCCTCGCAGCGCGCGCAGGTCAACGCCAACGCCGGCATCGACATCGCGGACGTGATCCAGGCCCGAGGCTGGTATCTGCAAATCAGCGA
>FRDC01004625.1_pt1 | contig 34903 bp, 30 predicted proteins | sample 1106171 | NCBI WGS metagenome assembly FRDC01 (sample SAMEA3930566, study PRJEB13176) | freshwater metagenome | biome: Drinking water system; feature: drinking water; material: water | place: Singapore | collected 2014-12-20 | reverse complement strand
GGATGACGGAGGTGTCGAGGCCGCCGGAATAGGCAAGCGCGACTTTGCGGACCTGGGTTTTGCTCATGTTTGCTCGGAAACGCCGATGGCGCGGGCGATGGGGCCGCGATTATAGCGGCGCGCCGAGCGAAACTCGCCGCAGCACCGGCGACCGGCAACAGGCCCGGCGGGCCACCCGAAGGCGGCCCGCCGGGTCCGTCGATTCCTGCAGACGGGATCAGCGCGTGCAGAACGGCGCAGTGCTGTTCGGCGCAGCCGGCGGCACCGGGAAGGCCGCCGTCCAGGGCTGCGAGGCCGGCAGCAGCGTTGCCGTGCAATCGGCGGCGATCACGATGTCGAACACCGTCCAGTTGAACGTCGACGCGGTCTCGCCGGCCGGCGGCGTGAACAGCTGCAGCATGCCGTTGGCCGTCAGTTCGACGCGTGTCGGCGACGGCGTGATGCCCGGCGACGGCGTGCGCGAGAAGTTGTTGACGAAGTAGCGGTAGGTGCCGACCTTCGGCCGGATGGCCGTCACCACCTCCGGGCCGAACGACGATGTGTCGTCGGTATCGAGATTGACGAACGGCTCCGACACCAGCGACCCGCGATTCTGATACGACACCTGGCCGCCCTCGGGCAGTATGATCCGGGCATCGAGGTCGCGCGGCGTTGCCCCCCAGGTTAGGCGCACCGAGAACGGCAGGCTGTCGCGGAGCAGCTGCAGGCAGTTGCTGGTCTGATCGAGGGGACCGCTGCCGGTCGACAGCGCCCGCGTCGAGGTCACGAGACTGCCGAGGGTGCCCGCCAGACTGAGCTGCGAGTTCGGACGGACCCGGATCGTGAAGCTGCCATCGGCCCGCGACACCGCCGTCGACGTGCCGGTGTAGTTGATGCCGGTGGACTTGATCGAGACGCCGGCCACCGGCAGGCCACGATCGGTGACGCAGCCGGTGACATCGACCGACTCATACAGCGAATCGGCATTCCAGGTGGTGAAGTGGGCGACCTGGCCTTCGTAGTAGCGGCTGGCGCCGGCCACCACCAGCGCCGCTTCGCCTTCCTGCACCCAGCGACCGGCGTCGGTGTCGTAGAACCACAGCGGGATCGTCGGCGCCGGGCTCGGATTCAGCGAGCTGACCGGGATGCGCAAGGTCGCCGTGCTGCCGGGCCGCAGGTTGACCGAGGTGCCGCCGGCCGGATCGGTCAGCCGCACGCTGAGCGCGCCGAAGCTTTCGATCAACCGCTCGCTGCCGGCGACGATCGACGTGTAGTCGCCCGGCATGTTGTCGGCCGACATCGCCGGCTGCAGGTCGGTCACCGTGACGGCGACCGGTACCGAACCGGCGATCGACCCGGCCGGGAAGCGGGCCATGGCCGACGAGCCGGGAATCTGCACGTCAGCGCCGGCTGCGGGATCGACCATCATCGTCACGCCGACCGGCATCGCCTGCACCGACACCATCGCCTCCTGTCCGTCCGCGACTGCGACGATCCGGTAGCTCGGCTCGAAGCCGTCGGCGAGCACTTCCACCGAGCGGCGCTCGGCGACCGGCACCGCGGCGATCGCGAATGCACCGCTGCTGTCGGTCCGCGCCTCGATGCCGCCGGCCCGTACCGTGCCGCCGACGATCGGGGTGCCGTCGACCGCGTTGAACACCCGGCCCCGAAGGCTGCCGGTCGCCACCGGCACCGGCTCGCCGGCGGATGCGGTCACGCTGGCCACGGCGCTGGCGGTGCCGCCCGGCCCGGTGCAGCTCAGGGTGTAGGTCGTGGCACCGAGTACCGCTGGCGTCACGGCTTCGCTGCCGTCGGTGGCCCGGCTGCCGGCCCAGCCACCGCTGGCCGTGCAGGTGCTGGCGCCGGTCGAGGTCCAGGTCAGCGTCGACGCCGCACCCAGGGTGACGGCGTCCGGCGTTGCGGCGATCGATACCGTCGGCGCCGCCGGCGCATTGACGGCGACCGTGGCCGTCGCCGTGCCGGCACCGCCAACGCCGTTGCAGCGCAGGGTGTAGGTCACGGTGCCGGCGGCGGACGGCGTCTGCGACTCGTCGCCGAACAGCGCGCGAGGGCCGCTCCAGCCACCACTGGCCGTGCAGTCCATGGCATCGCTGGACGACCAGACCAGCGTCACGGATTCGCCTTGCGTCAAGGTCGTCGGATTGGCGACGAGGGTCACGGTGGCGGCAGGCGTCGTCGGGTCGGTCGATGAATCCTTCTTCGAGATGCAGCCAGCGAGGCCGGCGATCAGCAGCAGCGGGATACCGAACTGACCGGCGGCGTACTTCCACGATAGATGTCGATTCATGGTTGGTTCCGAAAGAATGGGCGGGCAACGCCCAGTCCGGGGCGTCGGTGCCATCTCAGGCGGTCGCCGCGCGGAAGTCCCCACGGAATCCCATCGGAATTCCATCGAATTGCCGGCCTCCGCCACGAAGCGTGATGCCGTTCACACGGTTCGCGCGCGGCTGCGCCCGCCTTGCGCCGCAGGCGCCGGATGCGACCGGCGGCCGAGCCCCGGCACACCATCGGCTATAGTTCGCCGGTCATTTTTTCTGCCTGATCATGGAACTCCCACCCGCCCTGCTCGAGGCGTTCAAGCCCGCGCCTCGCATTGGCCAGCGTTTTCGCGGTTTCCTGCCGGTGGTCGTCGATGTCGAGACGGGCGGCTTCAACAACCAGACCGACGCGCTGCTGGAAATCGCGGCCGTGCTGCTCAAGTTCGATCGCGACGGCAATCTGGTGCGCGATGAAACCCATCACGCCCATGTCGAGCCGTTCAAGGGCGCGAACATCGAGAAGGCGTCGCTGGAGGTCAACGGCATCGATCCCGGCAATCCGCTGCGCGGTGCGCTGAACGAACGCGATGCGCTCGGCAAGGTGTTCAAGCCGATCCGCCAGGCGGTGTCCGACCACAGCTGCACCCGCGCGATCCTGGTCGGCCACAACGCCCATTTCGACCTCGGATTCCTAAATGCCGCCGTCAACCGCTGCGACATCAAGCGCAACCCGTTCCATCCGTTCTCGGCGTTCGACACCGCCACCCTGGGCGGCGCCATCCTCGGCCAGACCGTGCTGGCGCGGGCGCTGGAAGCCGCCGGCCTGCCGTACAGCAACAAGGATGCGCACTCCGCGGTCTACGACGCCGAACGCACGGCCGACCTGTTCTGCCTGCTGATCAACCGGCTGCGCGGCGTGCATGAGTCGTTCGTCGCCGGCAGCGCAGCGGCCGGTGCCTGAAGTCCGGCCGGTGGCCCGCCGCGAGCGGCTGGAAGGCTTCGCGTAAAATGCCGCCAATCCCGTTCGCCCAAGCTCCCCCGATGACCTCGATTGACCGACGGCACTTCCGGCGGCCCGGCTGGCCGCGTTTGTGGGCTCTGGCCAGCCTGTGCTGCGCGATTCTGCTGCCGGGCGCCGCGCTGGCCTTCGATCTCGACGATGTCGCGGTCAAGGCGCGCCAGCTCGCCGCCCAGCCGTTTCAGAAGCCGGAAGGCCGGCAGCCGAAGGCCTTGCAGCAGATCGGCTACGACCGCTACCGCGACATCCGCTACAAGGCCGATCGGGCGCTCTGGCGCGCCGAGAAGCTGCCGTTCGAGCTGCAGTTCTTTCACCAGGGCCTCTATTACGACCGGCCGGTAAGGATCAGCGAAGTCAACGGCCGTACGGTGCGCGAGCTGAAGTTCTCGCCGGACGATTTCGACTACGGCGACAACAAGGTCGATATCGAAAGCTTCCGCGATCTCGGCTTCGCCGGCTTCCGCGTCCACTACGCGGTGAACACGCCGAAATACAAGGACGAAGTGCTGGTGTTCCTCGGCGCCAGCTACCTGCGGGCGCTCGGCAAGGGCCAGCGCTACGGCCTGTCGGCACGAGGCCTCGCGATCGACACCGGGCTGATCTCCGGCGAGGAATTCCCGCGCTTCACCGATTTCTGGATCGTCAAGCCGACCGCCACCGCAAAGGAACTGGTGATCTACGCGCTGCTCAATTCGCGGCGCGCCACCGGGGCCTACAAGTTCGTGCTGAAGCCGGGCACCGACACGGTGATCGACACCAAGGCGCGGATCTTCCTGCGCGAGAACGTCGCCAAGCTTGGTGTCGCGCCGCTGACCAGCATGTACTACTTCGGCGAGAACCAGCCGGCGGACCACGAGGACTATCGACCGGAAGTTCATGATTCCGATGGTCTTTCGCTGGCTTCCGGAACGGGCGAGTGGATCTGGCGGCCGCTGGTCAACCCGAAGCGCCTGCTGGTGACCTCGTTCTCGATGACCAATCCGCTGGGCTTCGGCCTGATGCAGCGCGACCGCAAGTTCGAACGCTACGAGGACCTGGAAGTGCGCCACGAGCTGCGGCCGAGCCTGTGGATCGAGCCGAAGGGCGCCTGGGGCGCGGGCCGCCTGGAGTTGGTGCAGATTCCGACCCCGGACGAGACCAACGACAACGTCGTCGCCTACTGGGTGCCGGACAAGGCGCCCGCCGCCGGCGAGCCGCTGGCGCTCGACTACCTGCAGCACTGGCAGATGGAAAGCGAAACCCGTCCGCCGCTGGCCTGGGTCGAGCAGACCCGTCGCGGTCGCGGCGGCTATGGCCGCAACGACGACGGCAGCATCGGCCTGGTGATCGATTTCGTCGGCCCGGCGCTCGACAAGCTGGGCGCCGACGCCAAGGTCGAGGGCGTGGTGTCGGTCGATGGCAATGGCGAGCTTCTGGAGCGCACCACCTATCGCAACGAGGTGACCGGCGGCTGGCGCGTCAGCCTGCGGCTGAAACGGGTCGACGATGGCAAGCCGGTCGAACTGCGCGCCTACCTCAAGGGCGACAACAACACGCTGTCGGAAACCTGGAGCTATGTGCTGCCGCCGGGTTGATCCGGGCCGCCGCTGCCGATGACCACGCCTGACGCCCTGTCCGCCGCCGAAGCCTACTGCGCGCGCCTGCGCCTGAGCGACGCCGCGCGCGCGGCGCTGCTGGCGGCGGCCACGGAAAGCGACGAGCCGATCGCCGAAATCCACCGCCTGCTCGATGCCGAACGGCACGATCCGGCGAATCCGGCGTTCGGCTCGATCGAACCCCGGCTGCGGATGGCGCTCGACGGCGCGACCCGGCGCGGCAACACGCTGGAGCAGCAGGCCTTCGCCCGCGACGTGCAGGGACGGGTCCGACTGGCATCGATGCCGCCGCTGAAGCGGGCTTCGTTCACCTCGCGGCCATGGTCGAGCAATCCGCTGCGGGCGCTGCTGCGCTCGATCGGCCGCCTGCTGCTCGGCAACCGCAGCGCCGCCGGCCATGCCGGGGACCCCGGCCTGCCGACACCGGATTCGCCGGCGCCGGTCGGGGCCTGGCATGTCGCGGCCTCGATCCGCCGCTTCATCTTGGTGTTCCTGGTGATCGCCCAGACCACCGTGGCCACCTACTACATGACGGCGGTGTTGCCGTACCACGGTCGGCATGCGCTGGAAGTGGCGATGCTGATCCTCTACGCGATCCTGTTCGCCTGGGTGTCGGCCGGCTTCTGGACCGCGATGATGGGCTTCCTGCAGCTGCTGATCGGCCAGGACCGCTATTCGGTCAACTCGAAGCGGGTGCCGGATACCCGGCTGCCGGACAGCGCGCGGACGGCGATCCTGATGCCGATCTGCAACGAGAACACCGCCCGCGTGTTCGCCGGGCTGCGCGCCACCTACGATTCGGTGATGCGCAGCGGCCAGGGCCATGCGTTCGATTTCTACATTCTCAGCGACACCTCGGACCCGGACATCCGGGTCGCCGAGCTGGACGCCTGGCTGACGCTGTGCCGCGACGTCGGCGGCTTCGGCCGCATTCATTACCGGCGGCGGCGGCACCGGATCAAGCGCAAGAGCGGCAACATCGCCGACTTCTGCCGGCGCTGGGGTTCGGACTTCAAGTACATGGTGATCCTCGACGCCGACTCGGTGATGAGCGGCGCCTGCCTGGTGCGGCTCGCCCAACTGATGGAAGCGCACCCGAGCGCCGGCATCATCCAGACCGCGCCGCGCGCGGCCGGCCGCGACACGCTGTATTCGCGCATCCAGCAGTTCGCGACCCGCGTCTACGGCCCGCTGTTCACGGCCGGCCTGCACTTCTGGCAGCTCGGCGAAAGCCACTACTGGGGCCATAACGCGATCATCCGCGTGGCGCCGTTCCTCGCCCACTGCTCGCTGCCGCGCCTGCCCGGCCGCGGCGCGCTGAGCGGCGAAATCCTCAGCCACGACTTCGTCGAAGCGGCGCTGATGCGGCGCGCCGGCTGGGCGGTGTGGATCGCCTACGACCTCGACGGTTCCTACGAGGAAATGCCGCCGAACCTGCTCGACGAACTGAAACGCGACCGCCGCTGGTGCCAGGGCAACCTGATGAACTTCCGGCTGTTCCTGACCTCCGGCCTGCACCCGGCGCATCGCGCGGTGTTCATGACCGGCGTCATGGCCTACCTGTCGGCGCCGCTGTGGTTCGTGTCGCTGCTGCTGTCGACCGCGCTGCTGGCTACCCAGACCTTCGCCGTGCCGCAGTACTTCACCGAGCCGAACCAGCTGTATCCGTCGTGGCCGGAATGGCATCCGGAATGGGCGATCGCGCTGTTCTCGGCCACCGCCACCCTGCTGTTCCTGCCAAAGATCCTGGCCGTGGTGGTGATCCTCGCCAAGGGCACGCGGAACTTCGGTGGTGGGGTAATCCTGACCCTGAGCATGCTGATGGAGCTGCTGTTCTCGGCGATGCTGGCTCCGGTACGGATGCTGTTCCACGCCCATTTCGTGACCGCCGCGCTGCTCGGCATCGGCATCGTCTGGAAATCGCCGCCGCGCGAGGACTCGCAGACGCCGTGGTCGGAAGCGATTGCCCGGCACGGCTTCGGCACCGTGCTTGGCCTGGCCTGGGCTGCGCTGGTCTATTACCTGGAGCCGGCCTTCCTGTGGTGGCTGCTGCCGGTGGTCGGCGCGCTGATGCTGGCGATCCCGCTGTCGGTGTGGTCGAGCAAGGTCACGCTCGGCCGGCTGTTCAAGAGCGGCCGCTTCTTCCTGATCCCCGAAGAAGCCGTGCCGCCGCGCGAACTGCGCTGGACGGCGCTGGGCTTCAAGCGCGCGCCGGACTACGCCGACTTCAAGGCCGCCGTGGTCGATCCGGTGGCCAACGCGCTGGTCTGCGCTGCCGGCACGGCACGCCCGTACCTGTCGGCTGCCACCCGTCGCGAGCGGCTGGCCCTGCTGCAGACCGCACTGGTGCGCGGTCCGTCGGGGCTCGATGCCGCGCAGAAGAACATGCTGCTGACCGATTCGCTGGCGTTGTCGCGCCTGCATCTGCTGGTCTGGACCGCCAACGACGTACACGCTGACTGGGGCACTAAACGCGCCTGATGCTGTCATCAAAGCATCAAGACACCGTCATCACGCTTGCACGCGCCGTTCATAGAGTGACAACACCCGTCTTCCGGAGCGTTCGATGTCTGAAGCTGATGTGACCACGTCGCACACCGCGGGCCCGCGCTTTATCGCCGGCGTCGCCACGTCGCCGCAGGCGATTGCCGAAACGCAGGCGCTGCGCTACCGCATCTTTGCCGGCGAGATGGGCGCCGAGATCGACGGCGGCGAAGCCGGCCTCGATGTCGACCATTACGATCCGTACTGCCAGCACCTGACCGTGCGCGAAACCGCGACCGGCCGCCTGGTGGCCTGCACGCGCATCCTGACCGACGACCAGGCGATTCGCGCTGGCGGCTTCTATTCGGCCGGCGAGTTCGACCTGAAGATGATCGACTCGCTGCCCGGCCGGGTCATGGAAGTCGGCCGCACCTGCGTCGACGCCGAATTCCGCAACGGCGCGGTGATCGCCGTGCTGTGGCAGGCGCTGGCTGAGTTCATCATCAAGAACGGCTTCGACTACCTGTTCGGCTGCGCCTCGATCGGCCTGGAGGATGGCGGCGCCAACGCCCACGCGATCCTGCGGCAGATCCAGCAGAAGTACATGGCCGAAAGCTGGCAGCAGGTGCGGCCGCTGAATCCGCTGCCGGTGGCCGATGCCCGCCCGGCCGACAAGGCCCCGCGCCTGCCGCCGCTGCTGAAGGCCTACTTCAGCCTCGGCGCCAAGGCCTGCGGCGAACCGTACTGGGATCGCGAATTCAACTGCGCCGACGTGTTCGTGCTGCTCAACGTCACCGACCTGCATCCGCGCTACGCCCGCCACTTCCTGGATCGCTCGAAGATCGAGGAGACGACGCTTGCTGCGGGTCACGCTTAAAGGGCTGCGCATCATTGCCCACCTGCTTGTGGGCCTGCTGCTGGCGGTGTTCGTCGCGGCGTACGGCAAGGGCCGCTATTCGCGCGAAAAACTCGGCACCTGGTGGTACCGGGTGCTGCTGCGCATCCTCGACGTCCGCCTGGTGATCAACGGCCAGCGGCTTGAAGGCACCCGGGTGATGGTCTGCAACCACATCTCCTGGCTCGACATCCCGGTGGTCGGTGCCTGCGAGCCGACCCGCTTCGTGTCGAAAGCCGAAGTCGGCGAATGGCCGGTGATCGGCTGGCTGGCCGACGCTGCCGGCACCTTCTACCTGCGGCGCGGCTCCGGCGGTACGCGGCAGCTGATCGAATCGATCGACCAGCATCTCGGCCACGACTCGATCGTGTTCTTCCCCGAAGGCACCACCACCGACGGCTCGCTGGTGCTGAAATTCCAGGCGCGCCTGTTCGCCACCGCGATCGAAACCCGCCGACCGGTGCAGCCGATCGCGCTTCGCTTCTCGACCGCCGCCGACGGCACCGCCACCGCGCCGTACATCGGCGACGACGTGCTGCTCGACAACATCATCCGGCTGCTGAAGCACGGACCGATCACCGCCGAACTGCGCTACTGCGAGCCGATCGACCCGGCCGGACATGACCGCGCCAGCCTGGCGCTGGCCGCCCATACCGCGATCTGCCAGGTGGTGGCGCCCGACTCGATCCGCCCCGCGTCGCCGCGCGAACCACGCAACGCGATCGCGGCGTGAGTGCACGCTGCGCGCCGTAGTCCGGCGCGCAGCGGCGTACACTTCCGCGCCTGATTCGCGTGTGAGTGATCCCCGTGTCCGAGCAGCCCCCCGTCGCCCCTTCCCCTGCCCCGCTGGTTGCCGGCGTCAAGCTGCGCGCGGCCGACAAGATGGCGCGCATCCCGGTCAAGGTCGAACCCACCGTCAACCCGCTGCGCAAGCCGACCTGGATCCGCGCCAAGCTCGGCGAATCCGCGGAGGTCGCCAAGGTCAAGGCGGCGCTGCGCAGCAACGGCCTGCATACGGTCTGCGAGGAAGCCAGCTGTCCGAACCTGTCGGAATGCTTCGGCAAGGGCACGGCGACGTTCATGATCATGGGCGACATCTGCACCCGGCGCTGCCCGTTCTGCGACGTCGCCCACGGCCGCCCGAAGCCGCTGGATGCCGACGAGCCGGCCAAGCTGGCGCGCACCATCGCCGACATGGGCCTGCGTTACGTGGTCATCACCAGCGTCGATCGCGATGATCTGCGCGATGGCGGCGCCGCCCATTTCGCGGCCTGCATCCGCGAATCCCGGACGGCTTCGCCGAAGCTGACCATCGAAGTGCTGGTGCCGGACTTCCGTGGCCGCATGGACCCGGCGCTGGCGATCTTCAAGGACAACCCGCCGGACGTCTTCAACCACAACCTGGAAACCGTGCCGCGCCTGTACAAGCAGGCCCGCCCGGGGTCTGACTACGCGTGGTCACTGGACCTGCTGGAACGCTTCAAGGGTCTGCATCCGAACGTTCCGACCAAGTCCGGGCTGATGCTGGGCTTGGGCGAGGAGATCGAGGAGATCGAGCAGGTGATGCGCGACCTGCGCGCCCACGGCGTCAACATGCTGACCCTCGGGCAGTACCTGCAGCCGTCGAAGCATCACCTGCCGGTGACCCGCTATGTCCACCCGGACGAGTTCGAGCGCCTGCGCGTGCTCGGCCTGCAGATGGGCTTCGACCACGTTGCCAGCGGGCCGATGGTGCGCTCCTCGTATCACGCCGACCAGCAGGCCCACGGCGTGCTGGCCGACGCCGGCCACTGAGTCGAACCCGCCGCCGTCGATGACGGCGGCGGGTTCGAGTGCGATCAGCCGGCCACGTCGGTGCTGATCTCGAAGCGGCCGCTCAGCGCCTTGTGGATCGGGCACTTGTTGGCGATGCCGGTCAGATAGGTCTTCTGCTCGTCGGTCAGCGCGCCGACAAACTGCAGGGTTCGCGTCAGCCGGTAGACGCCGCCTTCCTCGACATGTCGGATGGTGACCTGCAGGTCGTCCAGCGGCATCTGCTTGCGGCGCGCGACCATGGTCACCGTCAGCGCCGTGCAGGCGCCGAGTGCGGCATCGAGCAGATCATGCGGATCGGGGCCGGCATCCTCGCCGCCCTGCACGGCCGGCACGTCGACGAGAAACTGGTTGATGCCGGCGGTCACCACCTGCATCAGATTGCCGTTGGCCGCTTTCTGGACGCGGATCTCGGGGCTGCTCATCGGGCTTGCTCCTGGTTGGGGGACAACAGGGATTCGAGGGCGGCGAGACGCTCCGGCGTGCCGACGTCCAGCCATTGCCCGGCATGAAGTTCAGCGCTGACCCGGCCACGGATCGCGGCATCGCGCAGCAGCGGCGCCAGCGGAAATGCGCCGGCCGTGCAGTCGGCAAACAGCTCGGGGCGCAGCACCGACAGGCCGCTGAAGGTGAAGCTTTCGGCGCAGGCCGGAATCATCCGCCCGCCTGCCAGCCCGAAGTCGCCGCGCGGGTGATGCGGCGGATTCGGCACCAGGACCAGATGCGCCAGATCCTGCGCCGGCAGCGTGCGCGCCCGGTCGGCCAACGCTGACAGCGGCACGTCGGTCCAGACATCGCCGTTGACCAGCAGGAATGGCTCGGCGCCGAGCAGCGGCAGCGCATGGTGGATGCCGCCGCCGGTTTCCAGCGCCGGCCAGCCTTCGTCGGACCAGGCGATCGACAGGCCGAAGGCACGGCCATCGCCCAGCTGCTGGTGCAGCCGGTCGCCGAGCCAGCCGGTGTTGATCACGATCTCGTCGATCCCGGCCGCTTTCAGCGCGGCGAGGTGCCAGCCGATCAGCGGCCGGCCGGCCACCGGGATCAGCGGCTTAGGCAGGTGGTCGGTCAGCGGCCGCATGCGCTCGCCGCGCCCGGCCGCAAGGATCATCGCTTTCATTCGGGCCTCTCGCAGGCCGGGCGCATGGTGTCGAGGCCCGCACCCACGCTCGCTGCGCTCACGCCACCGCGGCCTCGCCACCCGGCCGCCAGGATCATCGCCTTCATGCCGGGCTTCCGGGGCATGCAGGCATCGGCGCAGATCGGCAGGCCCTCACGCCAGCGCGACCTGCGGCAGCACGCGCCGCTCGAACAGCCCGGCCAGCGGCGCCAGTTCCGGATCGCGGCGCGCCACGTCGATCACATAGCGCACGAAGCGCGGCGTGTCGGCCAGGTACTTCGGCTTGCCGTCGCGGTAGTTGATGCGGGCGAAGATGCCGAGCACCTTCAGGTGCCGCTGCACGCCGATCCCGTCGGCATCGCGGCGGAAGGCGGCGTAGTCGGCCGCTAGCGGCAGGCCAGCGGCCCGGCCGGCGGCGTGGTACTGCCGCAGCCAGCCGTCGACGCGGGCTTCGGGCCAGCTCAGGAAGGCGTCCTTGAACAGGCAGATCGGGTCATAGGCGATCGGGCCGTAGACCGCATCCTGATGATCGAGCACGCCGACCTGCACCGCCGGCGGCGGCGCGCCGAGCATCAGGTTGCGCGGCATGTAGTCGCGATGGACGTAGACCTTGGGCTGCGCCAGCGCGCGCGCGATCAGTCGCTCGCAGACCGTGTTCCAGTCGTCGAGATCGGCGCCGGCCAGGGTGATGCCGAGATGGCGAGCCAGGTACCAGTCCGGGAACAGCGCCAGTTCGCGAGCCAGCAGCGGCGCGTCGTAGTCCGGCAGCACACCCGGCTGCGAGGCGCGCTGCCAGCGGATCAGCGCCTCGATCGCTGGCGCGAACAGCGCATCGGCGTTGGCCTCGTCGATGACGTCGAGATAGGTCTGGCGGCCGAGATCGCTGAGCAGCAGGAAGCCCTGCTCGAGATCCTGCGCCAGCACCTGCGGCACGGTGACGCCGGCCGCATCGAGCAGCGCGCCGACTTTCAGGAACGGCCGGCAGTCCTCGCGTGCCGGTGGCGCGTCCATGACGATCCAGCTGCGGCCGTCGGCGGCGGTGACTCGGAAATAGCGGCGGAAGCTGGCGTCCGCCGACGCCGGCGCGAAGATCGCGTCGGTCAGCGACAAGGCCGCCAGCGACCAGTCGCGGGCAACGAGGGCGCGGTCATCCAGTGCGGCGGCAGGGGCGGTCACGGGCAGGCGGGGATCGGTAGGGCGCGAGGCCGCATAGCGTAAGAGCGCGCCCGGACATTTGCACCGCGCGGGAGCCAAACCCATACTTCGGCGGCCCTGAAGGACGCCCCCGCTTGCCACTCTCGAAATCCAGACTGCTGCGCGCCTGCGCGGCCTTGACCGTGCTGTATGGTGCGATCGCGCAAGCCGAGCCGGCCTCCTGCCCGCAGATCGATTTCACGCGCGAACTGCCGCCGATTCCGTCCGATCCCAAGCTGGTCCTCAGCGCCGACCAGGCCGACCTCTCCGAAGGCGGGCTGTCGAGCCTGCGCGGCTCGGTGCGGGTCAGCCAGAACGGCCGCGAATTCGCCGCCGAGCAGGTCAACTACAGTGAAGCCGAGCAGCGCATCCGCACCGATTCGCAGACGCTGTTCCGCGATGCCAACTACGCCATCCGCAGCAGCAAGACCGACTACGACCTGAACCTCGGCAGCGGCGTGTTTCTCGACAACAGCTTTACCCTGCGGTCGATCGGCGGCCGCGGCGAAGCCGACCGCATCGCCATCCGCGACTCCGGCGAAGCGCGGCTCGACGGCGTGCGCTTCACCACCTGCGCGCCGGGCAACGAGGCCTGGACGCTGTCGGCCTCGACCATCAAGTTCGACGAAGACAGCGGTCGCGGCGAAGCCACCAACGCGCTGCTGCGCTTCCAGCATGTGCCGATCTTCTACCTGCCGTGGTTCCAGTTCCCGATCGACGGCCTGCGCCATTCCGGTTTCCTGTTCCCGATCGTCGGCAACAACCAGAACACCGGCTTCGACATCCGCTGGCCGGTCTACCTGAACCTCGGCCCGAACTACGACGTGACGCTGATTCCGCGTTACCTGTCGGAGCGCGGCACCCAGATCGGCGGCCAGTTCCGCTACCTGATGACGCACCAGAACGGCGACCTGTTCGGCGAATTCCTGCCCAGTGACGACCGGCTCGACAATCGCAGCCGCAGCTACATCGATTTCCAGCACGTCGGCACGCTGGGCAGCCGGGTCGGCGTCGAAGCGAAGTACGGGCGGGTCAGTGACCGCAACTACTTCACGACCTTCGGCGGCGGCGTCGATCTGACCTCCACGCCGTTCCTCGAACGCGGCGCGCGGCTGACCTACCAGGCGCCGACCAGCTTCCGCGTCGAAGCGCTGGTACAGGACTACCAGACGCTGTCGCAGGTGCAGGCGGCGTCGGCGCTCGGCGTGGTCGACCCCTACCAGCGGCTGCCGCAGATCCGCGTTGACGCCGCCTCGAAGAACAGCCTGCTCGGCGCCCGCGCCGGCTTCTTCGGCGAATTCACCAACTTCGCCCGCAGCGATTCCGTCGAAGGCCAGCGGATGATCGCCCAGCCCTACATCCGCTGGGAGCAGGACCAGCTGTTCTGGTACGCCAACGCCCAGGCCGACCTGTCGTACACCGCCTACAACCTCACCAACGTCGCGCCCGGGGTCTCCGATGCGCCGCGCCGGACGCTGCCGCAGTTCAGTGCCGAAAGCGGCCTGCGCTTCGAACGGCTGACCGGCGGCGGCGATCTGCAGACGCTGGAACCGCGGCTGTTCTATCTGTACACGCCGTTCCGCGAACAGGACGAACTGCCGCTGTTCGACTCCGGCCTGCCCGACTTCGATTTTCCGCAGCTGTTCGCCCGCAACCGCTACTCGGGCTACGACCGGATCTCCGACGCCAACCAGCTGACCTCGGCCGTCACCTCGCGCTTCATTGAAGCGGATTCGGGCATTACCCGACTCAGCCTCACGCTCGGCCAGATCTACTATTTCCGGGGGCCGCGCGTCGACCTGCCGGGCTTCGCGACGCCGAGCGAAGGCAGCTCGAACTTTCTCGGCAACCTCGACTACGCGCTGTCGACGCGCTGGTCGGCGCTGGCCACCACCGAAGTGTCGTCCTCGTTCGACAAGGTGGTGCGCAGCTCGATCGCGCTGCGCTACCGCGACGGCGCGGGTGACGGCGGCCGCCGCTTCGACCTCGCCTATCGCTACCGGCGCGCACTGCTGGAACAGGCCGATGCCAGCTTCTCGTCGCCGGTCACCGACGCTTGGCGTCTGGCGGCACGGCTGCGCTACAGCCTGCGTGATTCGACGACCTTGGAATCGTTCGCCGGGCTCGAGTACTCGACCTGCTGCTGGGCCGTCAGCGGCACCTACCGGCGCTACCTGGTCGGCGGCATCGACCGTTTCAACAACGGCTTCTATGTGCAGCTGGAGCTGAAAGGACTCAGCAAGATCGGCAACGGCTTCGAACGGCTGCTGCCGAGCGATGATTTCGCCGTCGACAAGCGCAGCACCAACGGCCGCTGAAGCCGCTCCGGGCTGCGTGCTACGCTTGCCGCTTCCGCCGTCCAGACCGTACCCGTGATGCTGCCCAAGTCCCTGAAACTGCTTGCTGTCGTGGTCGCTGCCGGGTGCGGCGTCGGTGTTGTCCAGGCGGCCGAGACGATCGATCGGATCATTGCCGTGGTCAACGACGGCGTGGTGCTGAGCAGCGAGATGGAGCGTTCGATGAAGCTCGCCGAAGCGCAGCTGCGGGAACGCAACATCGGCACGCCGCCGCCCGGCGTGCTGGAAACCCAGGTGCTGGAGCGGCTCATCATCACCCGCCTGCAGACCCAGCGCGCCCAGGACGCCGGCATCCGCATCGACGATCGCGAGCTGAACGAGGTGCTGACCGCCGTCGCCGCGCAGAACAAGCTGAGCCTGCCGCAGTTCATCGAGTTGGTGAAGAAGGACGGCATCGACTACGCCTCGATCCGCGAACAGATCCGCGACGAGGTGCTGACCCAGCGCGTGCGCCAGAAGGAAGTCGGCTCGCGGGTCATGGTCACCGACCAGGACGTCGACCTGGCCCTGGCCAATGCCAGCGCCGACGACAACATCGAATACCGGCTGTCGCACATCCTGGTGTCGGTGCCTGACGGCGCCACCGCCGAGGCCCGCGAAGCCGCCCGCGCCAAGGCTGCGACCCTGCTGAAGCGGGCCCGGGACGGCGAGGATTTCGCGCAGCTGGCGATCGCCAACTCCGACGGCCAGCAGGCGCTGTCCGGCGGCGACCTGGACTGGCGCAAGGCCTCGAACCTGCCGACCGCGTTCGCGATCGCGGCGCCGAAGCTCAAGGTCGGCGAAGTCGCCGACGTGATCGAATCGGGCAGCGGCTTCAACATCGTCAAGCTGACCGATCTTCGCGACTCCGGCGAAAAGGCCATGGTCAGCGAAACCAAGTCGCAGCACATCCTGCTGATGAACAATCAGCTGCGCGACGAAGCCGCAACGCAGGCGCAGATCCGCGAGATCCGCGACCGCCTCGACAAGGGTGAGGACTTCGCGGCGCTGGCGAAGAAGTATTCCGACGACCCGGGTTCGAAGAATTCCGGCGGTGATCTCAGCTGGCAGCCGCCGGGCGTGTTTGCGCCGGAGTTCCAGGCCGCGCTCGACGCCCTGGAGCCCGGACAGACCAGCCAGCCGTTCCGCACCCAGTTCGGCTGGCATATCGCCCGCGTGCTGGATCGCCGCACCCGCGACGCCACCATCGAAGCCCGCCGCGGCCGCGCCCGCCAGGCCATCCAGGCGCGCAAGGAAGCCGAGGAGTACGAAGCCTGGATTCGTCGCCTGCGCGAGGAAGCCTACGTCGAGTACCGCATGGCGCCGACCGATCGCGCGGCCAAGCCGGCCGGCTGACACGTCCGCATGCGTCCGCCGTTGCCCCGGCTGATCCTGACGCCGGGCGAACCGGCGGGAATCGGCCCTGACCTCGCGGTCACGCTGGCGCAGACACCGCTCGCGGCCTGCCTGTCAGCGGTCGCCGATCCCGAACTGCTGAGCGAACGCGCCGCCGCGCTGGGCCTGCCGCTGCGCCTGCTGCCGGCCAGCGATGCCGTCCACGTTCCGGGCAGTCTGCAGGTGCATCCAGTGATGACCGCCGCGCCCGTGGTGGCCGGCCAGCCTGATCCAGCCAACGCCGGCTACGTGCTGCACACGCTGCGGGTGGCGGCGCGCGCCTGCTTGAACGGCGATGCCGACGCGATGGTCACCGCGCCGGTCCACAAGGCAGTGATCAACGATGCCGGCGTGCCGTTTTCCGGCCATACCGAATTCCTCGCCGAGCTGTGCGGCTCGGCGCTGCCGGTGATGCTGCTGGCGACGCCGCGCCTGCGCGTGGCGCTGGCCACCACCCACCTGCCGCTGTCGGCCGTGCCGGCGGCGATCACCGCCGAGGGCCTGAGCGCCGTGCTGCGGATTCTCTGCGCCGATCTCAAGAGCCGGTTCGGCATCGAGCGGCCGCGGGTACTGGTCTGCGGGCTGAACCCGCATGCCGGCGAAGGCGGTCACCTGGGCCGCGAGGAGATCGAGGTGATCGGCCCGACGCTCGACCAGCTGCGTCGCGACGGCCTTGATCTGGTCGGCCCGCTGCCGGCCGACACGCTGTTCACGCCGCGCGGTCTCGCCGGCGCCGACGCCGTGCTGGCGATGTACCACGATCAAGGCCTGCCGGTCCTCAAGGCCAGCGGCTTCGGCGAGGCCGTCAACATCACGCTGGGGCTGCCGATCATCCGCACCTCGGTCGATCACGGTACGGCGCTGGAACTGGCCGGCAGCGGCCGCGCCGAGGTCGGCAGCCTGCGGGCGGCGATCGACGCCGCCATCGACCTGGTATCCCGCCGGAGACGCGCATGAGCGGTGCCCCCAAGAAACGCTTCGGCCAGCACTTCCTGCACGATCAGGCCGTGCTCGAACGGATCGTCCGGACCGTCAATCCGAAGGCCGACGACCTGCTGATCGAAATCGGCCCCGGCCGCGGCGCCCTGAGTCGCCTGCTGCTGCCAAAGCTCGACCGCCTGCGGGTGGTGGAGATCGACCGCGACGTGATCGGCCCGTTGCGCGTGGCCTGCGGCCAGTCAGACAAGCTCGAGATCCACATGGGCGATGCGCTGGCCTTCGACTTCGCCCAGTTCGCCGAACCTGGCCGGCCGCTGCGTCTGGTCGGGAACCTGCCGTACAACATCTCCACGCCGCTGCTGTTCCATCTGCTCGACATCGCCGGGCAGGTCCGCGACATGCACTTCATGCTGCAGAAGGAAGTGGTCGACCGCATCTGCGCCGAACCCGGCAGCGACGACTACGGCCGGCTGACCGTGTCGATGGCGGCCCGCGCGGAATCCGTGAGCCTGTTCGATGTCGGCCCGGAGGCCTTCCATCCGCCACCGAAGGTCGACTCCGCCGTGGTGCGTATCCGTCCCCGCCCGGCGCCGTTTCCGCTGGCCGATCTCGAAGCCTACGAGCAGCTGGTGGCGGCGGCGTTCAACCAGCGGCGCAAGACGCTGGCCAATGGTCTGAAGGGGCTGCTGACGGCGGCGCAGATCGAGGCCGCCGGCGTGGCACCGGGCATCCGCGCCGAGCAGCTGGCGCCGGATGCGTTCGCTCGTCTCGCCGATGTCTGGAGCCGTGCGCGCGCCTCGGCTGCCGGCACGGCCCAGGGCTGAAGCCAGGCACAGGGCTTCGTCGGCTCAGCTGGGCTCGAAAGTCGCGAAGGCTGAAACGCCGATGCCCCGGCGTTCGTGTCGACGAACGCCGGGGCATCGGGTCTGGCAGGCGGGGCTTACTTGCTGCCCGACCCGTCCGAAGCGAACGACTCGCGCTTGAACGAATCCGGAATCGGGTGCTTGAAGCTGTTCGCGTAGCGTTCGTAGGCGTTGCTGGCGGCATCGCCCGGCAGCGGCCGCGGCGTCACCGACGCGGCGCTGCCGCCGGTCTGCAGATCAACCCAGCTGCGGGCACTGGCGCCGAAGCCGGTCGCCGTGGCGGTCGCGGCCGGTGCGGCGCCCGGTGCGATGGTCACCGCCGATTCCGGTTCCGGGGCGGCACCGAGATCGATCGTCGCCGTTTCGGCGCATGGACAGGCCGACGCGGCAGCAGGGGCATCTGCGGCCGGGCTCTGGGCGTGGCTGGCACCGGCCGCCAGCAGGGCCGTCAGCAGTATCGTTGCGCGCATCTTCGTTCTCCTGTGTCGCGGCTGGCGTGCGGCCAGCCGTCGGTACGTCGTGTTGGGGGCGGCGGTTCAGCCGGGTGTACGTCCGCTGCGGGCGAGTTGCTGGTTGCGGATCGCCTGTGCCTGGCTGCGCAACTGTTTCACGGTTTCCGGCGAGGTTCCCGATTGTTTCGCCATCTGGTCGGCTCCGGCCTGATTACCGGTCAGCAGCATCAGGACGATCAGGTTGTTGCGGCTCTTGAGCTGCCCCGGCGCCAGCTCGGCGGCCGTCGACAGTTCGGGCAGCGCTTCGCCGTAACGGCCGGCTTCCATCAGCGCATAACCGAGATCGTTGCGGATCTCGACGTCGGTCGGCAGACGGCTCGCGGCATTGCGCAGCGCGCGGATCGCTGCGCTGAGATCTTTCGGCGCGGTCAGCAGGCCGATGCCATGCCAGGCCTTGCCTTCCAGCGGACCGCCCATCAGCCGCCGGTACAGCGCCTCCGCCTGGTCGCGCTGCTTCAGATGACGGCGTGTCTCCGCTTCCAGGTACAGCACTTCGGGGTCGTCGCGCGTCTGCTGTTTCTGCGCCTCGATATGGGCAAGCGCGGCGTAGTACTGCCCCTGCTCCAGCAGCGCCTCGATCGCCTCGGTCTTGATCTGCTGCATCTTGACCGGGTCGGCGGCGGCCACTTCGTAGTTTTCGGCCGGCAGCGGCCGCGTCGGCTGGCTCTTGCAGGCGGTCAGGCCCAACACGCTGCACACCAACAGCAGAGCCGATGCGCGTCTCACTGCGCGCCGCCACCGGAGACCGAACCGAGCGTGCTCATGATCGACAGCGCAGCCGGGCCAGCGACGAAGATCAGCAGCGCCGGGAAGAAGAACAGCACCATCACCACGGTCATCCGGCCGGAAATGACGTTGACCTTCTCGCGCAGGTCCATGCCGCGCCGTTCCTCGATCAGCTTCATCATGTCGAGCAGCGGCTCGCGCACTTCGCCGCCGTAGCGGTCGACCTGGCGCAGCACGCCGAGCACGCTGCTGAGATCGTCGACTTCCATCACGTCGCCCAGCTGCCGCAGCACGGTGCTGGTGTCGGCGCCGGCATCGAACTGGCGCACGCAGGAATCGAATTCGCGGCCCAGCTCGGGCAGCACACCGCGCCCTTCGCGGACGATCGAACCGAGCGCCTGCCGCGTCGACAGGCCGGCTTCGAACAGCAGCACCAGCAGGTGCACGAACAGCGGCACTTCGCTGCGCATCCGGGCGCGGCGGCGGGAGGCGGCGCCGCGCAGCACCCAGCGCGGCAACAATATCGACAGGATCAGCGCCGCAACGATCGTCAACACCAGCGGCAGGCCCTGGAACAGCTTGCCACCCAGCGTGATTCCGGCCAGCACGCCCAGACCGAGCAGGATCGGCACCAGGCCCTGCAGCGCGTAGAACAGCAGCCGCGCTTCCGGCCCGCGCCAGCCTGCCTGCGCCAGCAGGCGCGGTGTCTCGCCTTCCTTGTCGACCAGCTTTTCCAACGACTGGCCCTGGCGCGCGAAGCCTTCCAGCAGCTGCTTGTGATCGGCGCCTTCGAAGTCCTCGGCACCTTCGCCGATCAGCCCGAGACGGCGGCGCAGGCGCCGCGCGGCACGCGCTTCCAGCGCCATGTAGATCAGCACGCCGAGGGTGGCGACGCCGAACAGGATCGCGAACGCCACCACGAACTGGAAGATGGTCGGACTCATGAATCACTCTCGTCGATGCCCTTGAGCATCCACCACAACGCGATGAAGCCCAGGAACAGCATCGAACCCGACCCGATCAGCAGCATGCCGCCCTTCGGATCGGCCAGCATCTTGTCGTAGTACTTCGGGTTGCTGAGGTACATGTAGACGAACAGGATGACGTTGATCACCGCAAGCATCTTCGCGGAGAACCGCGTTTCCGCCGTCAGCGCCCGCAGTTCCTGCGCTGCGCCGGCGCGCTGGCGGATCAGCACGATCAGGCTCTTGAGCACGCCGCGCATGCTGCCGCCGTACTTGCGGTTGATGCTGGCCGCCATCGCCATGACTTTCAGGTCGCGCAGCCGGTGGATGTCGCCGGCTTCCGACAGCACCTGTTCCAGCAGCGCACCAAGGCGCACCTGGCGGCTGATCGAGATGAACAGTGGCTGGATCGGATTCGGCGCCTCGCGCGCCGCCTGGTTCAACGCCTCGTCCAGCGTGTTGCCGGCAGCCAGGACGCGGATCACGTTCTCCAGATAGGCCGGCAGCTGCTCGACGATCTTGCGCCGCCGCCATACCGCCTGCTGCACCAGCACGATGTAGAACAGCAGCAGGAACACGCCGAGCAGCGGCAGCGTGTACAGCGGCCCAATCGTGATCAGCAGGAAAACGGCGACCGCGCCGACGATCAGCAGCAGCCGCACCACGGCAGCCGGACGGATGTCCGAGCCGGTGCGCCAGAACAGGTGGCAGATCGCCCGCAGGAAGCGGTTGTTGATCACCGTGCTGCCCTGCCCGATCGCCGTCTCGTCGCTGCCGGACACCCGCAGGCGCAGTTTCAGGTCGGCATCGGTCTCCCGTTCACGGGCCTGCAGGAACAGCCACACGGAGCCGCCGAGCAGCAGCACCGCAGCCAGCACGAACAGCACGACGACGTTCATGCAGCCTCCCGCGGCACCAGCGTGCCGGTGTCCGGTTCGTAGCGGAAGACGTCATGCATCGACAGCTCGCGCCCGTGCATGCCGCGCAGTTCGGTGATCGACATCACGCGCCGCTGGCCGCTCGGCAGCCGCGCCACCTGCACCAGCAGCTGGATCGCGGCGGCGATCTGGCCGCGCAAGGTCAGCTCGCCGCCGGTATAGCCGGCAAAGCCGGCCAGCAGCTCGATGCGGTGCATCGCATCGCGGACGTTGTTGGCGTGCAGCGTAGTCATCGAGCCATCGTGGCCGGTGTTCATCGCCTGCAGCATGTCGAGCACTTCATCGCCGCGTACCTCGCCGACGATGATGCGGTCCGGGCGCATGCGCAGCGCGTTGCGTACCAGGTCGCGGGCAGTGATCGCCCGCTGGCCTTCCAGGTTCGGCGGCCGGGTTTCCAGTCGCACGACGTGGCTGTGACGAAGGCGCAGCTCGGCGGCATCCTCGACGGTGACGATGCGCTCGCCCGGCGGGATCCAGCTGCTCAGCATGTTGAGGAAGGTGGTCTTGCCCGAGCCGGTGCCGCCCACCACGATCAGGTTCGCGCGGTTCTCGACGCGATGTTTGAGGTAGGCGATTTCCTGCTCGGTGATGCTGCCGCTGCGCACCAGATCTTCGGCGGTCAGCGGAATCTTGCGGAACTTGCGGATCGACAGGCAGGGCCCATCGAGCGCGATCGGCGGGATGATCGCGTTGATGCGCGAGCCGTCCGGCAGGCGGGCGTCGACCATCGGCGTCGATTCGTCGACGCGCCGTCCGAGCGGCGCGAGGATGCGCTGGATCACGCGGATGACGTGGTTGTCGTCGTTGAAACGCACCGGCGCCGAATACAGCCGGCCGGCGCGCTCGATGAAGACGTTGTTCGGGCCGTTGACGACGATGTCGTTGACGGTGTCGTCGTCGACCAGACTCTGGATCGGCCCGAAGCCCAGCAGTTCGTTGCGGGCGTCCTCGATCAGCGCTTCCGATTCGCGCTGGTTGACCGGCAGGCGCTGTTCCAGCACGTAGCGGCGCACCTGCTCGGCGACGAAGCGTTCGACCTTCTCCGCCGACCAGGTGTAGATGTCGAGCTTGCGGTCCTCGATCTGCGCGATCAGGTGCCGGTGGACGCTGCTCTTCAGCGTCTGGTACTGGTCCGACAGGCGAAACCGTTCGACCGGGTCAGCGGCGGCCATCGTCGGTTACCGGAGCAGGCGGTCGAGGAAGCCCTGCTGCTGGGCCACCGGCTTCATGTCGCCCGACAGCAGCGTGGTCGCGAGATCGCGCACGTCACCGCAGTACGGGTCCTTCTTGACCAGCGTGAACAGCGGCTCGCCGGAGTTCATCGACAGCAGCCGGTTGAAGCTTTCGGTATGCAGCGCCGTCAGCAGCGGCAGCTCGAACAGCTCGGCGAGGTTGCGCGGCTCCAGGCCCAGCCGGCGGCGGTAGTTGTCAACCACCAGCGAGGCCCGCTCCAGCGAGCAGTCCTGGGCCCGCAGCGCGCGCAGCAGATATTTGTTGTGCCGCGATTTCAGGATCGACTGGTCGGACAGCAGCAGCGTGCGGTCCGCCATGTCGACCAGGCCGGCCACCGCCGCGATCGGCGCGTGACCATCGATGGCGACCACCGTGTACGCGAACAGGCCGCGCAACACCTGCATCAGCTTCAGCAGCTGCTCGGGTTCGAAGCTGCCGCGACCGAGCAGGTCTTCCGGCAGGCTCAGCACGTAAAGGCCGCTGCCGTGCTTCGGGAACGCGGTGTCGATCAGCGTCTGGTCGCAGCGATGCGCGTCGTTGACTGCATCGAGCACGTTGTAGGTCGGGTTCAGGTTAAGGAAGATCGCCGCCGCGCCTGACGGCGTCGCGAGATCAACCAGCAGCACCTTGTCCGCCGGCCCCTGCTTCTCGGCGATCGCCAGCGCCAGATGCTCGGCGAAGAAGGCGATCGACTCGTGCGGATGGCCGGACACGGTCAGGAAGATCTGGCCGCTGCGCGCCGGCGCCACGGCGGCGGTCGACGCGGCGCTGCGCTTCAGCAGGCGGTTGATCTGGCTGCCCAGCGTCGCGTCATCGCGACCGCGGACCAGGAAATCGCGCGCGCCGGCGCGCATCGCCGCCAGCAGGCATTCCGCGTTCTCGCCGTTGCCGAGCCCGACCACCGGAATCTGCCAGTGCCGCTCGTGGAACTGCTCGACGAACGAGGCCCGCAGCATCGCGTTGGCCGAGGTGAACTCGCAGAACACCATGTCGTAGCGGGACTGCGCCGCAACGGCCTGCAGCAGCTGCGAGGGTTCGGTGCCGCGAATCAGGACGGCGTCCAGATTCGCGTCATCGGCGGATTCCAACCAGTGCTCGAAGCCAGGATCATCGGCAACGACCAGCACTTTCGTTTTCATGAAGACACCATCGGCGTGCGGGGCTCGTCGGATGTCCGGGCTTACTTGCTGTAACCGGTGGCCGCGTCCTGACCGAAATCACCGGTCTCCAGGAACATCGTCTCGGCAAAGTTCGGACGGTAGTTGTCGAGGCTGGCGCCCGGCAGCGCCGGCGTCTGCGTGCCCCGGGCCATCGGGCGCACCAGATGCGGCGTGATGATCATGATCAGTTCCTTCTCGGTCCGGTTGATGCTCGTGGTCCGGAAGAACGCGCCCAGCACCGGGATGTCACCCAGCCACGGCACCTTGTCGACGTTGTTGGTCAGGTTGCTGCTGACCAGCCCCGACAGCACGAAGGTTTCGCCATCGCCCAGTTCGACCGTGGTGTCAGTGCGCCGGATGATGATGCCCGGCACCGTGGTGCCCTGGATGGTCACCGCGTTGGTGAAGTCGAGATCGCTGACTTCCGGCGCCACCTTCACCGCGATGCGGCTGTTGGAAAGCACGGTCGGCGTCAGGTTCAGGCGCACACCGAACTCGCGGAACTGCACGGTGATCGCGCCGCCACCGGTCGCGCTGCCCTGCGGCACCGGATACGGGAATTCGCCGCCGGCGAGGAAGCTGGCGGTCTGGCCGCTGAGCGCGGTCAGGCTCGGTTCGGCCAAGGTCCGCGCCAGGCCCTTGCGCTCCAGCACGCTGAGGATGCCGGTGTAGCCGTTGTTGCCGAACACGATGTTGAAGGCGTCGCCGATCGGCAGGAAGCCGGTCGCGCTCAGGAAACCGTCGCCGATGGCGTTGCCCAGCGACGTCGCCGACCGCGAGATGGTGCCCGGGTTGCCGATGCCGCCGACCGTGTTGTTGCCGAGCTTGAACAGGTTGATGCCGTACTGCTGAAGGGTCGTGCGGTTGACTTCGACGATCTTGACCTGGCTCATCACCTGCGTTTCGCCGCCGGCGAAGCTGCGATCGGCTGGCGCCGGCGCGTCCTTGTCGCGCGGGCTGGTCGACAGTGTGGCCTTGCGGTGCGCCAGCAGGCTCGGCGTGGTGCCGTCGAGCGCACCGCCCGGCTGGATGTTCATCCCGGACAGTTCAGGGTCCGGCGCCACTGCCGTGGCCACCGCGATCCGGTATTCGGTTGCACCGCCGCCTCGGGTCCAGACCAGCAGGCTGGTGACGCCGCCGGACTTGCCGTTGATCAGCACCTCGCGGCCGTTGACGACGTTGACGTCGGCGATCTTCGGCTGGCCGACCGCCACCCGCGAGACCGGCCCCTTGGCGCGGATCAGCTTGTGGGTGCCGGGTTCGACGGTGATCGTCTCCACCGCCCCGTCAGCGCTCGCCTGCGGCGCATGGCCGAGGACCGAGGTGGCGATCAGCGCGATGCCGAGTACGCGGGAAAGCTGTCGACCGATCGAGAAGCGCATGCCGGATTCCTTGCTGCCTGAAGGCGACGACCGGGCGATGTCCCGACCGCGATGAAAGAGGGAATGAATGAGGGTTCGCCGGCCGTTCATGGCGACACCGACTTGAGGTCAGAACCGCGGATGATCTCGATGGTCGGCGGGCTTGCCGGCGCCAGACGCACCGGCGGCTTCTTCTTTTCCTTGGCCACCATCTTGGTCAGCTCGGTGGCGGTGATGATCTGCTCGGCTGCCAACGCGGCCGCAGCGGCTTCGGCTTCAGCCTTGGCCTTGTCGGCCGCCGTCAGCGGCTTGGCCGGCGCCGCCGGTTCGGCCGACACCGCCGAGATCGCCGGTGCATCGCCAGCCGGGGCGGCCGCAGCCGGATCGGTGGCGGCGACCTCGGCCGGCGCGCCATGCAGCGCCAGACGCAGTTCGCCGTAGGAGGCGCCGAGCAGCACGCGGGTGACCTGCAGTTCCGGAATCGCCAGCACCGCCGTGCGCTCGCGGCGCTGCTGCTGAGGATTCTTGTTGCGGTCCTTGGAATCCTCGAGGCCCTTCGGCGGGTCGACCAGATGATCCTCGTACGCCAGTACCTTGATGTCGCGGATCAGCACGCGGGCCTGGGTGGGAATGTCCTTCTTTTCTTCTTCCTTCGCCGATTCCTCGCCGGTCGGCGTATCGGTGACGGACCTGATGTAGACCAGCACGTCGACGGTGTCGCCTGGGCGAACGAAGCCGCCGACGCCGACCACGTCGTCCACCTTCAGCGACAGCGCCCGGTGGCCTTCCGGCACGCCGCGCGCGATCAGGTTGGTGTCCTTGAAGAAGCGCGGCACCACGGGCGCACCGGCATCGATGTCGATCATCGGCGTGCGGCCGATGGCGTCGTTGACGTTGGCGAAGTATTCGGTCGGCGCGATGGTCATCGGCGCGACGACGACATCGCTGTCCTTGATCGGCACGTTGGCCGCCAGCGGACGCGTGGCCACCACCACCATGATCTGCGGCGCAGCCGGCGCGGCGGCTTCGGTCTGGGCCTGCTGCTGGGCGCGCGCTGCACTTTCGGCGAACCCGCGACTCATTCGCCAGCCGACGATCACGAGCACGATCGCGATCAGTCCGAGCACGATCGCGATCACACGAATCGCGTTGCTGTTGTTCATGCTGCGCAGCTCCCTTCTTGGTGTATGCCGCTGTTTTCGCGGCAGCTTAAACGATCTATGTCCGCTGTTTCAGTTTGATGCCGACGGCTTCCCGAGCCCTACGAAAGCCGCCCAGCGGCAGTGGCTGTGAGGACCGGCGGCAACGGCGGAACGGCACCTACCAGCGGGATCGGGATGGTCGGGAACAGGGTCGGCGTGGTCAGGCTGTAAGTGATCACGGCCACCAGCGTGTCACCGGCCGAACCGTCCTCCTGCAGCGTGTAGGACACCGTCAGCGCAGGCGGCACCGTGGCCCCCGCCGCCGTGAAATTCCGGGCGATCGCGAGATTGCCCTGCGCCTGCGCGGCAGCCAGGTAAGCACCGGAATTGTTGCCGGGCGCCACCGCGATCGCGGCGCGCACCGCTTCCTGCGCCAGGAAGTTGATGCGCTGCTGCAGGAAGTAGATGTAGCCGTAGCAGATGCCGCCGTAGACGATGGCGAACACGATCGGGAAGATCAGGGCGAACTCGATGGCCGAGGCACCGGCAAGCCGGCGCGGCAGTCGACGGACAAGGCGATCAGAAGCCATGGGCGAAATTTCCGGACAGGATCAGAAGCAGCAGGAAACCAGATGACAGCGCGATCGCCGCCGGCATGCGGCCCGGCCGGCGCCGCTGCAGGCGGGCGACGACCGCCAGTGAAACGGCCATCAGACCAAGCAAAAGCGCGGCCACCAGCGTGATCGCAAGAATACCCCGGGGGCCGCAGAGCAGGCCGAGAACAGCCATGTACTTGACGTCCCCGGCGCCGAACTGGCGCAGCGCATAACCCGGCAGGCCGAGCAGCAGCCCGATACCGAAGCCGATCCATGCATCGGCGTTGCCGATGCCCAGAAGGCCGACGCCCTGGATCAGCTGCATCAGCGCTGCGGGCACCAGCACCAGCAGCAGCAACGAATTGGGCACCCGCAACTGCCGGAAATCGGTTCCGGCAATCACGAGTGCCCAGAGGGACAGCAGTCCGGAGGTCAGTGCGATCGGCACCTGCCGGACAGGCCGGTCAGATTAGCCGCCAGCCGCCGCGGTCGACAGGGCGCCGGAGATGTTGGTGAACAGCGACTGCAGGCTCTGGCCCGAAGTGATCAGCACGCCAACGATGACGACGGCGATCAGGCCGACGATCAGGCCGTATTCGACGGCGCTCGCGCCTTCTTCACGAGTCAGGAAATTCTGGATTTTCTTCAGCATGGGAGCACTCCGGTTGACGCGTTTGTGGGGGCGGTACGGGCGGGTACTGCCCGTGACGAAACCTTATGACAGGGGTTAAGGGCCGTCAAAGCAGCTGATTCCGGCAACTTCTACCGCTCATCGGTTATGGTGCCGGCCGGTTCCGTACACCTTCCCTTTCCCGTGGCGATCTACGCAATCGGCGATGTCCAGGGCTGTTGCGACGCCCTCCAGCGGCTGCTCGACCATCTGCGCTTCGACCCGGCTTCCGACCAGCTCTGGCTGGCGGGCGACCTGGTCAATCGCGGCCCGCAGTCGGCGGCCACGCTGCGGCTGGTCCGGGCGCTCGGCGATCGTGCCGTCACCGTCCTTGGCAATCACGACCTGCACCTGCTGGCGGTGGCGGCCGGCGGAAAGCGCGGCCGGCGCGACACGCTGGAGGACGTGCTCGATGCACCCGACCGCGACGAGCTGCTGCACTGGCTGCGCCAGCAGCCGCTGATGCACGCAAGCCGCGACGGCCGCTGGCAGATGCTGCACGCCGGCCTGCCGCCGCAATGGACGATTGCCGAAGCCGCCGCCCATGCACGGGAAGTCGAGGCGCTGCTGCGCGGCCCGGATGCAAGCCCGCTGCTGCGCCACATGTATGGCGACCAGCCGGACTGCTGGAACCCGGAACTGACTGGCTGGCCAAGGCTGCGGTTCATCGTCAACGCCTTCACGCGGCTGCGTTATTGCACGCCGGACGGCCGCTTCGCCGCCGAGCCGAAGGGCGCGCCGGGCAGCCAGCCGGACGGTCTGCTGCCGTGGTTTGCGGTGCCCGGGCGGCGCAGCGCCGGCAGCCGCATCGTGTTCGGCCACTGGTCGACGCTGGGCCAGGTGCACTGGCCGGACGCCCGGGTCTGGGGGCTCGACACCGGCTGCGTCTGGGGCGGACGGCTGAGCGCGCTGCGGCTCGACGACGAGAAGCTGTCCGGCATCGACTGCGCGCAGTACCGCCGGCCGGGGCACGAGGGCGACTGAACGCGCGCCCCGCGTTGCGCTTCAGTCGCGTCCGGCCCGGGCCGGCGCACCGGCCAGCAGCAGGCTGGCGAATGCCGGCAGCACCAGCAGGCCGGATACCGCGATCACCGACCAGCCGATCGCCAGCAGCTTGCCGGCGCCGCGCTGCGCCGGGTAATCGGCCAGGATCCACAGCGCGAAGCCGGCGGCCATCGCCAGCGCCACCAGCAGGATGCGGCCGTGCGCAACCATCGCTGCACGCAGCGCCGCCATCAGCGGATGGCCGGCCTTCAGCCGATCGTGCAGATGGCGGACGATCAGCAGATGGCCGACCAGCCCGGCCGCCAGGCACATCAGCCACAGCGTCAGCGTCAGCTGGGTCAGCGCCAGCCCGCTGATGGCCATCAGGCCCAGGCCGATCCAGCCGGCCAAGGCGAGCGGCAGCAGCACGGCCACGGTCGCCAGCGCATCGCCGAGCAGCAGCCAGCAACCGGCGGCCAGCGCCGCCGCCAGCACCAGCGCCGCCGGCCCCCGGAACGCCAGCAGCGCCTGCTGCCGCGCAAGGCTGGCACCAAGCGGCCCGGCCGCCAGCTGACCTTCGACCGGACAGCTGCGGCGCATCGGCTCCGGCAGCGGACCCAGCGGCCGCAGACGGCGCTGCTCGGCGCAGTAGGCGGCATCGACATCGCGATGGCTGTCGAAGAACTCCGCTGCATTGGCGGTGTTGAAACGCTCGACTTCGTTGGCGACCGCCAGCAGCGATTCGGCGTCGCGCCGCGACAAGTACAGGGAAATCGGCAGGGTCGCGCAGCCATCGGCGTGCAGGCCGGTATCGGCGCTAATCGGCGCCATCGCCTGGCGCAGGGTTTCGCGATTGCGCGGCAGCACGCGGAACTTCGGAGAGCCGTCGGCGAAGGCCGTCAGCACCCGCCGCTGCGCCTGCGGCAGCGCAGTGCTGCCGGTGACCATCGGCAGGTTCTCCAGCTGCCAGACCAGCCGATCGACCTGTTCCATCACGTCCGGATCGGTGCAGGCATCCGGATCGGCTTCGACGATCACCCGGAACTCGCGCACGTTGCGCGGGAACGCGGCCGCCAGCTTGGCGCCATCGGCCTTGGCCGGATTGGCTGGCGACAGGCGGGCGAGATCGGTGGCCGCCGGCTCCACCGGCTGATCGCGCTGCAGCCAGCCGCTGACGCCGGCCAGCGCGCCGACGGCGACCATCACGAACAGGCCCAGCCATGGCCGCGCCAGCTGGCCGAGGCTGGCCAGCCGGGCGTCGAACCAGTCCGCCAGCCGCCAGCCGATGCGCGCCGTGCCGGTCCAGCTCAGCAGGATCGGCAGCGCCAGCAGCGTGATCGGCAAGGCCGCCAGCAGACCCAGCCCGGTCACCACGGCGATCTGCCGGATCAGCGGCACATCGCTGATCAGCGCCAGCGCAGCGGCGGCGGCGGTTGCGGTCAGCAGTACCACGGCCAGCGGCCAGGCCAGCTGATGCCAGCTGCGCAGGCTGGCGCTGAAACCGGCGTGGCCGCCGTCGGCGGAGTTGTCGAGCCAGCGCAGACCGAACTGCGCCATCGACAGCAGACCGGCCGTTGCCGTCACCGCCAGCGCCCAGGCGGCATCCGGATCGAGCCGCAGACCGGCCAGCTGGATCAGGCCGAGCTGCCAGATCATCTGGATCACCAGGCAGCAGAGGCTGACGGTCGCCACCCGCGCCGCGCCGATCATGAACACCAGCAGCGCCGCGCTGAGCAGCAGCCCGCAGGCCGCGACCAGCCAGGCTTGCGGCACTTCCTCGGCCAACGCACGGGCCAGCGCCGGCGCCCCGCTGACGTGGACGCTGAAGTCGCCGCCGCTGGTGGCCCGCGCGGCCCGCAGCACATCGCCGATGCCCTGCATGATCTGGTGCTGGTCGAACGGCTGTCCGGTCTCGGGATCGCGCGCCAGCCAGGCCGCTTCGATCAGCACGCCGCGCCGATCGGCGCTGACGTAGCGGCCGGTGATGCCGGCCTTGGCAACGTTGCGGCGCAGCCGCGCCAGCTCGGCCGGCGTGGCGTGCTCGGGATCGAACTCCGCCGGCACCACGCTGCCGCCGAAATAGCGCCCTTCAACCACCTCGACGTAGCGGACTTCCGGCGTGAACAGCGAGCGCAGATGGCGGCGATCAATGCCGGGCAGTGCGGCCAGGCCATCGGTCAGCGCCTTGACGCGCATCAGGAACACCGGGTCGTAGAGATCGCCCTCGCTGCGCAGCACGGCGATGCGGACCGGATTGGCGCCATCGAAGACATCGCGATGGCGAAGGTCGACCTGGCTGTAGGGATGGCGCACCGGCTGGGCGCGGTCGAAACCTGCTTCGAGCGTCAGTCGTGACGCCTGCTCGGCAAGCAGCAGGGTGATCGCCAGCAGCACCGCCAGCAGCAGCCGGCGGTGGGCGAAGATCATCGATTCCAGCGCCGACTTCAGCCGGGCGCCAACGCGTCTGCGCGGTCGGGCATTCATGAGCCGGACGGCCGCTTGAGCAGATGCAGGCCACGCTCGCCAGCCAGCACGGCGGCGCCGCTGCCGTCGCCGACCGCGATCGCCGACCAAGTGCCCGCCGCCGGGCTTTTCAGCCGCTGCGCCTGGCGCTTGGCGAGATCGGCCAGCAGCACCGTGCCTTCGGCCCCGGCCAGCAGCGCCTGACTGCGCCCGAACACCGCGCAGGCGTGCAGCGCCTGGCCGGACCCGGTGGAGATCGCCTGCCAGCCGCCGTCGCGCACCGCCTTGCTGAGCCACGCCTGGCCGCGCAGCCCGCAGATCAGCGCACCGCTGCTGCCGTAGGCGGCGGCAGCGAACACCGTGGCTTCCATCGGCGAGACCTGCTTCGACCAGCTGCGGCCGGCATCGGTCGACAGCAGCAGCCGGCCCTGCTCGCCGACGATCAGCAGGTCGTCATTGCCGAGCCTGACGATCGCATGCAGGTTCAGCTCGTCCTCGTCGACCACCGGGGCATTGACCGGCGACCAGCTGGCACCGCCATCAACCGTACGCAGAAACAGGCCGAAAGCGCCGACCGCGAAGCCGCGCCGGCGATCGACGAACAGCACGTCGAGCAGCGGCTTCTCGATCTCCGGTTCGAACTGCTGCAGCGCCCAGCTGGCTCCGCCGTCGCGGGTCGACAGGATCACCGCGTCATGGCCGACCGCCCAGCCGTTGCGGGCGTCGACGAAGCTGATGGCGGTCAACGCGGCACGGACCGGCACCGGAACCTGCTGCCATTTCTTGCCATCGGCCGAACGCAGGATCTGGCCACGTTCGCCGACCGCGACATAGCCGGACCCGACCTGCGCCACATCCAGCATCAGGCTGCTGGCCGCCCGCGGCGCCATCAGCGCCGGACGTGGCGCGATGGCGGCCGGCGTCGCCCGCAGCGACGGCAGCATGAACAGCGCGCCGACCAGCAGCGCGCACGATAGTCGAGCCAGATTCGGCATCGGCATCAGTGGGGATCGATCCAGACCAGGGCCGCCATCCGGCCACAGATGCCGTCGCGGCGAAACGAGTAAAAACGTGCCGGATCGGCGTGGGTGCTGATGCCACCGCCGTAGACACGGCAGAGGCCTGCTGCCGCCAGCCGTTGCCGGGCCAGCGCGAACAGGTCGCCGTAATGCTTGCGCGGCGCATTGCCCGGCCGGAAGCAGGCAGCGGCGGCGGGATCGGCTGCGACGAAGGCGGCCCGCACTTCGTCGCCGACCTCGAAGGCCTCCGGGCCGATCGCCGGCCCGAGCCAGGCCAGCAGCCGCGCCGAATCGCAATCGAGGGCGGCGACCGTGCGCTCCAGCACGCCGCTGCACAGGCCGCGCCAACCCGCGTGGGCGGCGGCCACCCGCGAGCCGTCATCGGCGCACAACAGCACCGGCAGGCAGTCGGCAGCCTGTACGGCGCAGACCACGCCAGGTTGCCGGGTGAATGCCGCATCGGCCTCCGGCTCGACCCGCGCCTGCGGCCATTCGATCACCTGCGTGCCGTGCACCTGGCGCAGCCAGCCCGGGGTTTGCGGCAGCCGCAGCGCCGAAGCCAGCAGCCGGTGGTTCTCGGCCACCGCCTCGACATCGTCGCCGCAGTGGCGACCGAGGTTCAGGCCGGCGTGGGCGGCCGTGCTGACGCCGCCCACGCGCGTGGTGAAGGCGGCGCGGACGGCCGGTGGAGCCGGCCAGTCCGGAATGATCGGCCGCAGGTTCATCGCGCCGCGGCCGCGCGCAGCTGGACATCGGCGCGCAGCCGGTCCAGCAGCCGCAGCATGTCGGCCGGCGGCTCGGCGCTGAATTCCAGTTCCTCGCCGGTCACCGGATGTTCCAGCCGCAGCTCGCGGGCGTGCAGCGCCTGCCGGGGAAAGCCGTTCAGCGCGGCGCGCAGGGTGTCGTCGATGTTGCGGCCGCGCGTCACCTTGCCGCCGTAGACCGCGTCGCCGACGATCGGATGGAGGATCTGCGCCATGTGCACGCGGATCTGGTGGGTGCGGCCGGTTTCCAGCCGCACGCGCAGCAAGGTGTGGTTCGGGAAGCGCTCCTGCACGCGGTAATGGGTGACGGCCGGGCGGCCATCGCTGACCACGGCCATCTTCAGCCGGTTGCGCGGATCGCGGCCGATCGGCGCATCGACGGTGCCGCCGGCGGTCATTGCGCCGTTGACCAGCGCGTCGTACTCGCGGTTGATCTCGCGCGCCGCCATGTCGCTGACCAGCCGCGTGTAGGCGGTCAGCGTCAGGCCGACGATCAGCAGCCCGCTGGTGTCCTTGTCGAGCCGGTGGACGAGCCCGGCGCGCGGCAGCAGCTCGGTTTTCGGAAACCGGTGCAGCAGCGCGTTCTGCATCGTCGAATCGCTCTGCCCGGCGCCGGGGTGCACGGTCAGGCCCGGCGGCTTGTTGATCACCGCGATGTCGTCGTCCTCGAACACCACGTCCAGCGGGATCGCCTGCGGACGATCATTGCCCGCCAGCGGAGACTCCTCGGCGGTCAGGCTCAGGCAGTCACCGGTGGCCACCGGCTGCCGGGATTTCTCGGCGGCGACACCGTTGACGGTCAGCGCGCCATCGTCGATCCACGACTTCAGCCGCGACCGCGACCACGCCGGGAACAACTGGGCGGCCACTGCGTCCAAACGCTGGCCATCGAGGTGTTCGGGGACTTCCGCCTGCTCGATCCGGCTCATCGGTACCCGTATCCCAGCCGTTGCGCGGGCGCTGCGGCCGCCGGGAATTGGGGCCCGCAGCCATGGGCTATACTCGTTTTCTGACTCAACGTGCTGATGCTCCGCGTAATGATCAATCGTTCCTTCCGCGGTCCTTCCGCGTCGCGCGCGCTGCGCGTCCTCTGCCTGCTGTCGCTCGTTGCCGCCACCGCCGGCTGTGCTTCCAAGGAGAAGCGCGACAACCCCGACAACCCGTTCCGGGCCGGCACCGATGTCGGCTCCGGCGGCGTGCCGCAGTCCGAGGCGGTGCTCCGTCAGCAGGCGATGAAGGCTTACGCCAAGGCGCATTCGTCGCTGCTGAACACCGACTACGAAGCAGCGGTCGACCAGTTCACGCAGTTGATCGCCCGCTACCCGTTCACCGAGTTCGCCACCCAGGCGGAGCTTGAAAAGGTCTTCGCGCAGTATCGCAGTTTCAAGCCGGACGAGGCGCTGCTGGGTGCCGACCGCTTCCTGCGCGAGCACCCGCGCCACAAGAGCGCCGACTACGTCCAGTACCTCAAGGGCCTGATCAACGCCGCGCGCACCGAATCGGTCAGCGACTTCCTGCCGATCGACAGCAGCAAGAAGGACGTCAATGCGGAGCGCCGCGCCTACGAGGACTTCGCGGTGCTGGTGCAGCGCTACCCGAACAGCGTCTACACCGGCGATGCGCGCAAGCGGATGGTCTACCTGCGCAACCGGATTGCCAGCCACGAACTGTCAATCGTCCGCTTCTACATCAAGCGTCAGGCCTGGGTCGCGGTGTCGAAGCGCGCCGAGAACCTGATCGCCGAATACCCCGGCGCGCCGGCCACCGTCGAGGCGCTGTCGCTGCTCCGGCTGAGCTACGAGCAGCTCGGCCAGACCGCGCAGATCGCCGATCTCGACCGGATCATCGCCGCCAACCAGGACGCGATCCGGCAGGCCGGCGTGCCGAAGGTCAAGCCGGGCCCGCGCAGCCGCATCGGCTTCCCCGAAGAGGCGGCTTCCTCCGCCCAGGCCCCGGCGGCCGAGGCGGCACCTGCCCCGGCTGCGGCTGCCGCCGCCAGCCCCGCCGAAGCGCAGAAGGAAGAACCGAAGGGCTTGTTCGGCAAGCTCGCCGGCTTCCTGAACGGGCTCAACAAGAGCTACACGCTGGATGCCGACAAGACCGCGAAGGCGGCTGACGGCACAAGCGGCGAGGCCCGCAAGGCGCCGGCTGGGGACGCGGCCAAGCATCCGGTCGGCGACGCCTCACTGGTCACCGGGCCCTACACCGGCGAGCCGGTGGTGGTCGACGTGCCGCCGGTGTTTTCGGATGGCGGCGCGGCGCCAGCGGCGAAGCCGGACAGCGCACCGGCGGCCGCCACAGCGGCCAGCGGCGACGCCGCCAAGGCCGAGCCGCCGAAGGATGAAGGGGGCGGCCTGTTCGACTTCCTGAACAAGAGCTACACCATCGGCGGCGACAAGAAGGCCGAACCGGCTGCCGATCGCACGACCGGCACGCCGGACACGGCCACGCCGGACACCGCACC
>FRDC01003492.1_pt6 | contig 34925 bp, 36 predicted proteins | sample 1106171 | NCBI WGS metagenome assembly FRDC01 (sample SAMEA3930566, study PRJEB13176) | freshwater metagenome | biome: Drinking water system; feature: drinking water; material: water | place: Singapore | collected 2014-12-20 | reverse complement strand
AGAGTCCCAAACCTAAAATCAACGAACAGCCGAAAAACACAGCGAAACTACTAAATACTTGGTCAGCACTGGGCGCGGGCCAATTTTTAGCAATAACAAGTTTTGAATTTTGTGATCGCTGCTCAAATTCTCGATAAGTTTTTGCAGAAATCACCTTGGCGATGGGTTGAAAGGTAAATTGATTCTCTGGCCATTTTACAAACGTGGATAAAATTAAGCACACCACGAGAAGAGCATAATTCATTCGCAGTTCCGTTGATCCTTTGAGCGACAAATGATTCTTCTGCACGAACCAACGAAGCAGGAGACTACTTGCTCCTGCGAGGATGACTAAAAGATGCAAAACTAAAAAAGAGTTCAACAGCCCAATCATTATTTATCCTCGGCTTTTTCCAAGAGACGTTTCATTTCTTGAATATCTTCTGTAGAGAGACTGGCAGAACTGATGAGCTGCCGCATGAGCGATGTCGGCGCACCGTCAAAAACTTTATCTACGACATGGCGAACAGTGCGCGTTTCGTACTCTTGCTTGCTCAACACCGGAATATAAATATGACCGCGTCCCTCTTTGCGAGTTTTCAAAACTTTTTTTTGTTCAAGAATACGCAAAATAGTAGAGACCGAGGTGTAAGCGAGATCACGCGATTTGGGTAACTGCTCCAGCACGTCAGTGACATTTCCCTCGCCTAAGCGCCACAAAATAGCCATCAGTTCTGATTCGACATCCGTTAACAATTTATCATCGCGCTTTTTAGTCATGCTTGCCCCCTGTGCTTCAAAGCATGAACTAAAACTTTAGTTCATTGCAACTAAATCTTTAGTTGGTCCTGGCGCAATGCGTGGCCAAAAGGTGCCTGACACCTTTTGGTAATGCGCTACGATAAAACCTCAACCTGGAGAACATTATGGCCACGGCCGATCCAAACTCTGTGAATATTGTGCAACTCGCGAATGCGAAAATTTTTGATGAGCAGGAGCAACCCAATACTTTTGGCAAACTGTGGACAAAGCAAACGACGATGTTTGTTTTTCTGCGGCACTTCGCGTGCATCGCCTGCCGCACTCACGCCAAACAAATTTGGGAACAAAAAGATAAGTACCAACAAAACGGGGCCAAAATTGTTTTCATTGGCAACGGTTCCCCCCACTTTATCCACATTTTTCGCCAGGACTTACAACTCGGTGATGCGCCGATTTATACTGATCCCTCACTCGAAAGTTTTCGCGCGGCTGGTTTTAAGAGAGGATTCCTAAAAGCTCTGGGCCCAACGGCTATCAAAAACGGCCTCAAGATGGCGAGTCAGGGCAACAAACAATCCACTTACACCAAAGCTGCTGGAGATTTATGGCAACTCGGCGGAGTGCTCGTTGTCAAGCCTGACGGGACTGTTCCCTATCATTATATCAGTGAAGTCCTCGGCGATTATCCGCCGGAAGATGATCTCAAAACTCAAAAATAAAAAACCCAGATCTTTCGACCTGGGTTTTCAAAGCAATTATTTCTTTACGAAATAATTAGCGAGCAGAAAGAGTCATTCGGCTCAAGCCAATAGAGAAACCAACACCTTTGATTGCTTTGATACCAACGTTCAAAGTTGCAGCGTTAGTTGCACCGTGGAAACCAACAGTCGCACCAGCACCGCCAACAACTGCAGCGTTAGCATCAACTACGAAGTAGTCACCAAGCAATGAAGCTGGGTTACCTGCAACGCCGATTCCAGTTGCGATACCAGTCATTTCAAACATACCAGCAGCGAAGCGCAAAGAAACAGGCGCGCCACCGAATGTTACAGTCACAGGAACGTTTGCAATGTTGCCAGAAGCATCAACGCAATCGATTGAACCAGGACCAGACAATTCGTAGTGACCTACAAGAATTTGTAAACCGCCACCTTTTGCGTCAAAGCTCAATTTACATGCCCATACTGGATCTTTCACCAAAGCATGTGCGTTGTTTGACACGAAACCCAATCCTGCAACCAAAGCAAGACCCATTAATAATGAACGCATAATCCCTCCTATTTATGTGATTTACGCTCCAAACTTCTGCGCTGGAAAATGAATGCAAAACAGCAACGCGGCAATCGAAGGGGTTGACAGTTGTTCACGAATTCTGTCAAAACCCGCGTGGGGAAACAGTTTGAGGGGGATTGTGTGGGGAGCACTGACAAGTCAGTCATTCATGAAAGAATTCTAGAGAGCGCTGTGTATCTTGATCTTTACGTCGGTCACAAACGATGGAGTATCGCGCAGTTGGCGCGCCGTGCACAGATCACTCGCACGTTGATCTATTACTACTTCGGTTCTGAAAAAATGAAAATCTTGTTGGCTGCTGTCGAAATGATTGGACAAGAATTATTAGGTTTGTCTTTCAGCGCGACTCACAAATGGGAAGCTAAAGAGCTCCACACCTCTGTCGAAAAAGCGCGACTCAAGATTTTGCAGTATCCACACTTCATCACTTTTTATCTTAAACATCGCTCCGAAAAAAACGAACTCGGCAATATTATTGCCGCTCTCGAAAAACAGTACGTANNTACGCAAACTACAATCCTACAATCCTAATCTCACCGAAGAAGAGCTCGAAGCCTCGTGGGCCTTTTTGTTTGGCGCGGTGACGGCCCCACCACTATTTGGTGGCACACGTGATGTAGGAATTAAAATTCTGGTGGAGCAAATTACACCCCCCACAGAGCGACAGTTGCAAAGTGTACAGCAGGTGATATGACAACCGCATGGCAAAGGCTCCGTGTCTTTCTCATCTGCTAAAAAAAGGTAACTTTCCGCAAGTTGCTGACAAAAAATACGATAAGTCTATTGCCTCGTTGCAACTCAAAATGTTGCGCATTCAGCAAGGCATTTGGAACAGTAAAAGTCGTGCAATCATTGTGTTTGAGGGCTTTGATGCCGCTGGCAAAGGCGGCGCCATTCAACATTTAGTAGAAAAGTTGGATCCGCGTGGAGTTCGCGTCCACCCGATTGGTCCTCCGCGTGAACAAGAACAAAACAAGCATTATTTATACCGTTTTTGGCAACGCCTTCCCAACCCAGGCACCATCTGTATTTTTGATCGCTCATGGTACGGTCGAGTTCTCGTCGAGCGTGTTGAACACCTTGTGGCCAAACATCGCTGGCATGAAGCTTACAACGAAATTGTGAACTTTGAAGAAACCTTACAAGCAGATGGAATATCGATTATTAAAATTTTTCTAGCGATTGACAAAAAAGAACAACTCAAACGCTTTGAAGAACGCCTGAACAATCCCTACAAACAGTGGAAACTCAGTGCAGACGATGTGCGCGCCAGAAGTCAATGGAAGCACTATGTGAACGCTGTAGATGATATGCTCGCCAAAACATCAACCAAAAGTACGCCTTGGCACCTGATCCCTGCTAATGACAAAAACTATGCGCGCATCCAAACTTTCGAAATTGTGACCAACCAACTAGCTCATCATGGGCGATGGATGAAAGAGCGTGCCCAGCAACAACAGCGTGTGCGCACTCTCAAAGCAGCCCTTCGCGAGCTCGGTCACAAAGGTGATTTTTAGTTTACGGGCACTTAAACGCTTCACCCGTCACAGCTGTGCCAGTTCCTGAATACTGAAACACTTGCACATATGTTGCGCCTTTGTTGGCCGCTTCTTGCTTCAAATCGTCCAGCGCTTGTTCAGCCGTGCCATGAATACTTCGGGCCACACCTTTGACCGACCCCAATGATTGGCACCTTTCGCTCGGCGCTTTACGACCAGCTTCCACCGCATCTTTTTGCGGAGTTAAAGGCTGTGAAGAGCAGGCCAGGAGCAGAAAAGCGGGCGTTACGCACAAAGTTAACGATAGTTTTTTCACAAAGAAGTCCCCCTCAAGTTCCTAGAATTCAATTCTGTTGCAGGTTTTGTGTCAATCTCCTAGAACAGCGCATCTTTAAAAGTTGCTAGAGGTTCGGGGGAGATATGTTGCGTAACAGTTTAGCACTGTGCATTTTTGTTTTGTCCTTGCCATTGTGGGCAAGCACGACACCGCAATTTAACTTACACGTGCAGCCACTGCTGGAAAAAAACTCTGCTTTCGCTCAGCACATTCACAACACATACGAAATTGAAAACAACGGTTACAACGCCACGCAAATTGGTGAGCAAGCTGCAACCCCAATTGTCGGTAAGTTTATTGGTCCCTACTCATTTCGCGCAAAAACTCGCGGCTCCACTGATGACTACAATTTAAAAATCACTTTTTATACAACGGTCAGTTTCTATAATGAAATTGGACAATCTGTGCCATTTTCATTTGCGGCAGTCGAGATACGAGAAACAATTAACGACTTCTCTGTTGAGCCATTGCGTGCGCCACGCAAGACCAAGGCATTGTGGAAGCTGCTCTTCTAATCAATCAAGAAACCGCGAATTAAATTCATCTTAATCTGATGGGTATCCACGGCCATTAATTCACCAGAAAGTGGATCCACAATTATTGCGAATTCCTTGGATGCAGTTTTGAACGCACCAACTGCAACCATGGCATGAGGTCCTTCACTGTAAACAAGTGGCGCCACCGCTTTCTTTCTTTGTGTCTCGCCGGTTAACGCATTAGTAATAAATAGCAAACGAGACGAAACACCGATTCCTAAAAGAGCATTTTTTCCACTACGCAAGTGGGTCATGACATCATTCACATCTGTCGTTTCACCAAATGTTAAATTCGAATAATGCAAGCCCACCTCAATCATTGGCATTTGTGCCAGTGAGCCCATTGTTGCCACCGGCCAACTGTAAGTCATAAATAACGACATCCAATTGACGCGCATAAAATTAGGTGTAGCCCGCACAATCGGATTCGTTTCACTTTCTAACTCTTGCACGTAGCCAATTGCAGCTGGCAAGCATGTTGGTCCCACCTGCGGAACAATGCGTGGCCATTGAGGTACATCGACTTGCAGACCTGCGTCTTCCAGCATGACTTTGGGAATTTCTATGAGATCTTCTTGAGCAGAATCACTCAAAGCTAACAGTTTACCACCATACTCGCCGAGGACGTAAGCGATGGTAGGCAACAAACCGGAGTTAGGCCCTCTGACTTGAATAACACTTCCAGTTTTAAGTACTGTTTCGTTTTGCAAACTGCGAATGCGTTCATTGCCAATAAAAAAATGACCGCAGCGAAATTGTGCAAACCCTTGTTGTGAAATAAGCAATGCAGCAAAGAGAATGGATAAACTAAAAAATTGCATCTCCCCCCCAGTCCGCACACGTATGACTGAAAACTTTGGAATATGCATCTTATTTGCAAATTTAATTATTGGTCTTACATGTTTTGTGCTAGCTCAACTCATCCTAAAGGGGGCATCCATGTTTTCTCGTTTTGCATTTTTAATTGGAATCCTACTTACATCATCAACCTGGGCGGCAGATCTATCACCGCTAGAGCGCTTGTTACCAAATGAAGCTGACGATATTTCTTGGATTCGCGAAGGAATTTTAGACATTCAAAGAAAGAACCGCCTTCCCGATGGCCGCCTACTCCGCGGAACACATTCCAAAGGGGTTTGCATGGGAGCTGAATTTGAAGTTTTTAACCTTAAAGACAAACGTTTAGCACAAGGTATTTACTCGAAGCCTGCCAAATATCCTGCTGTCGTTCGTTTTGCGAATGCCAAGTCTGAAGTGAATCCCGATGGTGACGCCGATGTGCGTGCGTTGTCTTTCTGGTTTGATTATCCAGCGGGCGTCTTTTCTCCGCAGGCTGGACGACAAGACTTTGCCATGAACAACGCACCAACATTTCCAATTAAAGATGCTCACGTTTTTGGTTTGCTTATGAAAGCTTCACTTCTTGGCCCACTGTCATTGAGTTTGAGTGAAGATGCCTTAGTTGCAGAGGCTCTAGCCCTCGGATTTGTACAGCAACACCAACCTCTTCAGCCGTTTCAAAAAATGCGTTACTGGAGTACAGTACCGTTTCGCCATGGAGCAAACGACGTAATTAAATACTCAGCCATTCCATGCGAACAAAATCCTGAAGGCGAAATCACTGATTCAGCCGATTCGTTGATTGATAACGTGTTAGCGGTGACAAACTCTCGCAATCGCAAAAGTTGCTTTGATTTTGCAGTGCAATTCTTGGATGCCGAAAATATGCGTACCTTCTGGTTGGGACAACAACTTTCTGCAACAGAATGGATTGAAGACGCTAGTCTCACTTGGAATGAAGACCAAGCGCCGTTTCATGTTGTGGGTCGCTTGACACTCACCCCTGATTCTAAAATTTCCGATACCGCTTGTGAGCGCTCACGCGTCGATGTGATGGGCAATACTTTGCCTGAACATCGCGGCTTGGGCAGCATTAACCGCGCTCGCCAACCTGCTGAAAAAAGCAGCGCTGATGCTCGTGGTGGCAAGTAACGCTGCGCGAATTTAACGCAGCTTTTTAAGATTAGAATTTTTATAATTCTTTGTAGCCTTTGCACACTATAAACGCTTAGATTCTTCCCAGCTTTTATTTATAAAAAAGTTGGGGGGATTAATGAATAAATTTCTAGCGGCTGTGCTCACTGCCGGAATGATCATCGCGACAGGCCATCAAGCAGGAGCTATTCCTGGCATTTTAGCTCCAGATATCACAGCTGGTCAGCGGGATATGACACAAGACGAGCGCTTGAGTGACTTCAGCTTCCTCGTACAATTAATTAAAAGTAATTACGGCCCGCTTCAATATAAAGCCAAAGTTATCAATCTCAATTTTGATGCTCATGTTGCGAAGTACGAAACACTTATTCGCAACAGCCAAAATAATGCTGATTTTTATTATTTGATTAACCAATTTGTTGCTGAGTTTCGCGACTCTCACTTTAGCTCGCGTTTGCCTTCGAACTATGTCGCTTCGTTGCCATTCTCAACAGACCTGGTTGCCGGCAAAGTGGTCATTGATCGTGTGAATCGCACTTTATTGCCGATCACCCAATTCCCATTCGATCGTGGCGATGAAATTGTGACCTTTGACGGCCAACCGGTTGAACAGCTGCTACAAAATATCGCTCACTACCGTGGAGCAGGCTTTGAAGGCACAGCTAAACGATCAGCTGCTATGTCTGTGACTTCTCGCCGCGGAATGTTTTTACCAGTGCCATCAGGTAACGCGAAAATCCAAATTCGTAGCGCACGCACAAACAAAATGACGGACGTCACTCTGCCATGGATTAACAGTGGAACTCCTGTCGACGAAGCCGCTCCGCAAATGCAAGCACAAGAGCTGCGCAACTTCGTCAACAATAATGACTTCGACCATTTATCGATCATGGATGTGGTTGCAGATCTTCAGCATCCAAACTTAGAGCCTGGCTTTATGTGCTCGGGCGCGACACGCACGAAGATTCCAGATGATGCAACAATCATAATGAAAACACCGATTGTGGCTTACTACCACCCAACTCCAAAAGGAAATGTCGGTTACTTACGTATCCCAGAGTACATGGCGTACAATGCGACTGGCCAATCTGAATTTGATGTGCGCTTTGCTCAGTATGAATACGCGATCAGTGTGCTCGAAAAAAATACGATCGGTCTCGTGATCGACCAACAACACAACTGCGGTGGCAGTGTTGATTTCTTGCACCGAGTGGTCTCATTGCTGGTGACTGAACCGTTTGAAACGCAACGTTTTGAATTGCGCGCTACAAAAAGTGAGTACCTCAAATTTATGGGATGGGTGAACCAAACTCCTGAAAACTCGCTTGATCGTGTGCGCACAAAAACTGTTGCTGATTTAATTCGCCAATCATGGGCGCAGGGGATGTTTCTCACGCCAAAAACGCCCCTCGATGGTGTCGCAAAGAGAACTCCTAATGATGAACATTATTCTAAGCCCATCCTGATTTTGATTGATGAAATGTCAGGCTCTGGTGGCGATGCGTTCCCAGCCCTCATGCAGGGAATTGGTCGTGCAAAGCTTCTTGGTACTCGCACCATGGGAGCTGGTGGACACGTCCAACCAATGGCGCCACTGCCATTCTCGGGAATCACCGTGAACATGACTCGCTCGCTGTTTTACCGCCCTGATGGTGTAGCCGTCGAAAACAACGGAGCCGTGCCTGATATTCCTTACGAAATGACCATGAATGATTTTATGAACGGCTATCAGGACTTCCAAAAGTTCTATGTCCGAAAGCTACTAGAAATGCTGTAATTTTTTTGTAATTCTGGATTGAGGGCGAAGAAAAAGCCTATGACTTCGCCCTCTTATTTGCCTCACCAAACGATATAATTTAGCTTCAGGCCTTCCCGAAAATAAAAATTTTAAGGGACTTTAAGGGTGGGATTGAAGTTGGTTTTTTCCGTTTTGCTTTCTCTTGGACTCTCCGCAGCATATGCGCAGAGTTGGGTGAATGCTTTTTCTCAAAATTACTACGAACGCCTCGGATTACACGATACCGCCACTTGCGCAGAAGTGGAGATGGCCCATCGCCGCCTTCATTTTGAACTTCAAGATCGAGTCGGTCGTTTAAGTCAAAGCATGGAAGACCTTCTCCATGCAGCAGAACTTTCAAAAATTATTGGTCGAATAGATGAAGCTAAAATGGTCTTACGGGAGACCCACAAACTCATTACCAATAGTGCTGCTCTGTGTGCCGAAAACGAACTCGCTCGAGAAAAAGAAAACTTTGAAGATTTAGTGCGTACCGAAGCCGATCTGCAAAAACATTACTTTAAAACAATGCAAAGCTCGCATGCGCAAGCAAAAGCTGGCGATCTGAAAATGGATTTCCTCTATGAATTGCGCAATCAAGACGGGCGCGACGAAACCATAAGCCCGATGCGTGCTCTGCACAAAGTGGCGGCGAATTTTATAGCTACAGACACTGAGTTTTCGGACTACGGTAAACACCGAATTTTACATTGGCTATTCACAAGTCCAATGTCCGTTTCTCCAGCAGAAAAAAAGCCCACTATTTTAGAAATGTGTTTGCGGTCACATTTTGAATTCATTGATGCGGATTGGATTCTCGATCATATTGTCCAACCGCGTGAACGGGACGAGTTTTATTCAATTATTTTTTCTCCGGTGCGAAAACCTAATAACACACCAGAAATCGTCTATCACTTTTTGGTACGTAAAATTACAGAAGAAAACGTAAGCGTCGTTGATCTTGAAAAATTCATTAAAGAATTTAGGGTTATATATTCCACCAAAAATCATTATGGAAGATTACCAGTTAGTGAGCGGCCAACACCGCTTGTTACTTTTTTAAGATTGGCATTTAGTGACGTTCCCAACGAATCATTCCCACCATTAAAATCATCAGAACAAATGATTGTGTTGCAAAAATTGCGAGGCAAAATCCTAGCGCAAAGTGACGAAGCGATTAAAATTGAGCTGGAACGAATTGTCGCAATGAGTTCTGATTTGGACTTTCGCCAAGCTGCAACCAAACTGCTGCAAGCTTGGGTGACTAAGCATGTTGTACAAGCTGATAAACGAGGCCAAGTGCTCGACTATGAATCGCATCCAGTTGTGACTACCTTGGGCATCCGCGAAGGTAACGTCGTGCGCTCATGTCTGGCATTCTTCCCCCCCGACCACGACGCCGAAGTCATCCCCTTCCGCCGTAACTACTGAGCGTGGTAGCCAAGAGCATTGAAAATGGTTTCCGTCTCGCTGACAATGCCACCAACATCTTCTGAGTGGCCGTCGGCACCGATCTCTTTGGCAAATTCATTGGTAACCGGAGCACCGCCGACCATCACTTTAAAGCCATAACCCTCTTTGCGGTTTTGTTCGATCAAGAGTTTCATCTGGATCATGGTAGTCGTCATCAGTGCCGACAAGGCAATAATTTGTGCTTTGTGTTTGCGAGCCGCTTCAAAAATAGTTGTCATTTCCACATTGCGACCGAGATCAATCACTTCAAAGCCAAAATTCTTCAGCATTAAAACGCAAATATTTTTGCCGATGTCATGAATATCACCTTTAACTGTCGCAAAGATAATTGTGCCCTTCTTTTTTCCGCCGTCTTTTGAACCAGCTAACATGTAAGGATTTAAAATCTCCACTCCGGCCTTCATCGCTTCTGCCGCTGCGACCAAGTGAGGAATAAAACGTTTGCGCTTACCAAACAAATCACCCAAATGACGAATGGCTGGAGTCATCACATTTAAAAATAACTGAAACGCTTCTTGCGGGCGCGTTTTCACAAACTCACTCACATCTAAAATGGTTTTATCTTTTTTGCCGTCGACAATGTCCCAAAACACAGCTTTTTGCACATTATCTAGCTTCAGTTTGATCGTTGGATCTTCTTCAGAAATATCAGCACTTGCTGATGCAGTGGCGGATTCAGTGGTCACACCTTCACTGATCGGTTGCGACCATTTCGCCAAGAAATCCTCAATAGCACTTGGCTTCGGCGTGAATAAATCAGCTGCGGCCACACGGACTGCGATGTCCTTTTCCAACACATTCATGATGGCAGAATTCAAACCGCGCTGAATACCCATCATCAAATAACTTTGGTGCACGTATCGACGATTCGGTAAACCAAACGATGAGTTGCTTAAACCGTAGGTCGTAGCACAACCCAATTCTTTGGTGATCAACTCGATGGTGCGCAAAGTTTCTATCGCGCCTTCGCGCATTGCGGAAACTGTTAAGCTCAAGACATCAAACACTACGTCATCTCGAGTGAATCCTTCAGCTAACAGTCGATTTAAAATTTTCTCAGCATACTTGAGTCGCTGCTCAGCCTTGACCGGAACTTCTGTCTCAGTGGTTAATGCCAGAACCGCACCACCCACCTTTTTTGCAATGGGCACGACTTCTTCAATTTTTTCGTCTTCAGCATTGATACTGTTGAGTAACGGTCGCCCATAGTACACCAGCCCACCAGTTAATAGGCCTTGCGAAAAACTGGAATCAATCACCAGCGGAATATCCATGGTGTTCTGCAAAGTGGTCACCACTCGACTCATCATTGCTGGCTCATCAATAAGTGGAACACCCACATTGACGTCTAAACACTGAGCTCCACCTTGAATTTGCGCCGCTGCATCTTGCATCAATGCCTCAATGTTTCCAGCGCGAATATTATCGGCGACTTTTTTACGACCCGTCGGATTGATTTTTTCACCGATCATCACAAATGGATGTTCAGGACCGATCATCACCGTTTGGGTTTTTGATGACAGGAGCACTCGACCACCCTTTAAAGGCTCCGAATATTTTAAATAGTCTTTGCCAAAACGATCGACAAACTGCCGAACTCGACGAATGTAATCCGGAGTTGTTCCGCAACAGCCGCCTAGAACTCGCGCCCCGGCTTTAAAAAATGTTTCTACATATTCACCCATTGCATCTGCATCGAGTGGAAACACCGTTTCGCTATTTTTTAGAATCGGCATACCTGCATTCGGTTGCGCAGCTAACGGCAACTTCGAAATGCGTTTCATTTTTTCGATCACTTTCACCATAGCCTCAGGGCCTACTGAACAATTGGCTCCAACCACATCAGCATGAAAACCTTCTGCGATAGCTACTGTGGACTCGGGTGAAATACCTGTATCTGAAATTGTGTCGTTGTTGAAAGTCATCAAAGCAATGATGGGGATATCCTTGCTCACCGCTCGCGTCGCGGACAATGCCGCCTTGTAGTCGAGCGAATCAAACATCGTTTCAATGATGATCGCATCAACACCACCGCGAATCAAAGCATCGGCTTGCTCATAAAAAATATTGAAAGCCTCTTCAAAAGGTAGTTGGCCTGTCGGAAAAATTGTATCGCCACACGGACCAATATCACCGGCGACAAATCCCTTATCACCTACTGCCCGGCGAGCAATATCGACGGCAGCTTGGTTAATATCTTTCAACTTGTTGTAAGCGTTGTACTCCTGAAGTCGCAATTTTGAGGCGCCAAAAGTGTTGGTGATGACAATGTCACTGCCCGCCTCAAAGTATTCACGATGTACTTGCTCGATCGCTTTCGGATTTTCCAAGTTCCACAGGTCAGGCGCATGCCCCGGCGGCAAATTTCGTCGTTGCAACAGGGCTCCCATGGAACCATCGAGAATTAATAAACGAGACTGCAGGGCTTTGCGAAACAGGGCATATCTTGAATTCATGGGCCCGTTTTAACCCAAATTCATGTTTTGCACAAAGGCGCTTTGAAATTCATCCCTTAAAGCCAGCTCTATGGGCCTCATTTTACTTTGTACAAGGCGAGTAAACTCCTGCTTTTCCGCTTCAGTGGCCGTTCCCCACAAGATGGTGCCGGCAAGGCTGGAGTTTCCCAAGGTCTCCACCGGCCATGCTTCAGGCAGCAATTTCACACTTTGCGATTCAGCCAATGGCAGGTTTTCGCCAAAAGAGCCGGCAAGATACAGCTTTTCTGGCTTATTTTTGCCCTCTTGCTGCACCAATTGAAGGCCCGTTTGAATCGCTGATTTAGCGAGTTGAAACTCACGAACGTCATCTTGGGAAATTGCCAAATCGGGCGTGAGCTTTAGCTTTTCAGCGTCGAGCACTTCACCATCCACAGAAATCACTCCTGCACGCACGGCTTCAGCAATAAATTGAATCAGTGCCGAGCCACAAATTCCTTTAGGCACATCATCGGCGACTGTTGCAAAATTCCAATGTGATCCATGAGTGGTGATCGCCGTTGAATAGCGTGGGTTCAAAACAGCCCCGGGTTCAGCCCGCATACCGATGGAAATACTCGAACCCTCAAAGGCTGGCCCCGCTGGCGTACTGGAGACAAACAGAGTTTCACCATCCCAGAATAAAATCTCTGAGTTGGTTCCCACATCCATTAAGATCCATGGCCTGCTTAAAAATTTGTTCTCTTTCCAAAGCTGAAACAATCCAGCCCATAAATCTCCACCGACAAAAGAATACAAAAGTGGCAACGTGTGCGCTGTGAGTCTGCCATCACCCAAGGTGAATTTTTGAGCCTCTAACGAGACTGGCTGATACGGCGCTACGGCCAATTCATCAATCGACATTTGTGCGGCAAACGCAGTGACGGCCGAATTGCCGGCGAGATATATCGTGCGAGCGTCAGTAGATTTTTGTGCAGTCAGGGCTTCGATTTTTGTCAGCAAATCGAGTAATTGCTTTTCCATTCGATCATACAACGGCTTGACTCCATTGCGCTGAGCATATTCCAACCGAGTCATCACATCAGCACCATTCACGACTTGCTTGTTCAGAGCTTTAGCGAGCGCCCATGATCCCTGCCGATCAACCGCAGCGATTTCAATCCCTGTGGTGCCGAGGTCACAGGCGTACCACCAATCTGATACTGGCTCGCGTAGTTTTTGTACGGAATCTTGGAACACATAAGTTTGCGGAAAGAATACTTCCAAATTGGCTTTCGGACGAATGCAACAGGACAAACGCCAACCAGATTGCAGTTGTGCCTCCGAAAAGCTTTTGCGATCAGCCGCTTGGACAGGAGCTAAACTTTTTTCGATTTGCACACGGCATTGTCGACAAATGCCTTTCCCCATACAACTCGATTTGATGGGAATTTGTTGAGCCTGCAAAATATCGAGTAACGTGGGCCCTGCCACATTCACCGTGGTTGAAAATGTTTGATCTCGATTACGCGCAACTAGTTTAAATGGCATTAATCACTTCAACAGCTACAGAAACGCGGTTGAATGGTGCACTCACTTGGAACCCAGCCACAAGATCTTTCGCTTTAGACATTGTTTTAATGGCGATATCCATTCCACGCTTCAGGCTTTCCTCTTTGTCGTCGCCAGCTTTTTCCATTTCTTGGATCACCCAATCGGGCACTTGCACACCCGGCACTTCGTTCTTCAAAAACTCTGCATTTCGTAAACTCACCAATGGCCAAATTCCCATAATTATTGGAATTCGACTGGCACCAAATTTATCCATAAAACGCTGATAAGCTTCCAAATCATAAATCGGTTGAGTGATGGCAAAGTCAGCACCGGCCTCCACTTTGTAGCGAAAACGTTTCAGCTCTAATTCGAGATTATGAGCCGTTGGATTCAAAGCCACTCCGGCCATAAACTCAGTGGGAGCGCCAAACTCTGAACCTCCAAGATCCAGCCCACGGTTCATCCGCGAAACAATGTGCGTGAGACCGATCGCATCCACATCGTAAACAGCTGTGGCGTCGGGACAATTACCCAATTTAGGTGGATCGCCAGTGACCAACAGAACATTGCGCACGTTATTGACGTAAGCTCCTAACAAATCTGACTGCAGGCCAATCAAGTTACGATCACGACAAGTAAAGTGAGGGATCGGCTCCAAATCAAAATGATGTTTGACGTACGAAGCCAACTGCAAAGAACTCATCCGAGCTACCGCTCGCGCCCCGTCAGGAATATTGACGTATTTAACTCCAGCCGTGACCAAATCCTTGCAGTGCTTGAAAAATCCTTCACAGTCCACACCCTTGGGTGGATTGATTTCCACAGTAAAAACACGCTCATTCGCAAGCAGTTGCGAAGCAAGCCGAGAACGTTGCGATTTAGCAATCGGCGTGCGCCCGCGCGAACGATACTCTTCGGCTGTGCCAACAGAAACCCGCACTGTTTCTGATTCCACTTGTGGAGACAGCATGCGAACCGTGTTGCTCATCGCCCGAATATGCGAGTCCGAAACCCCTGAGCCACCGCCAACAATCGTAGCGCCGGCTTGAATAAAACGCTTGGAATACTTGGCCAAGTAATCAGGGTTACACAGATAGATGTACTGATCGTTCACAAATTGCGGCATTCCCGCATTGGGCTTTAAAGAAATTGGCAAGCGAGTTAGCGGGCGCAATTTTTCTAACGCAGAAAACAAGCCACTGGGCCCGACTTCACCGGAAATTCCCAACACGGCAACGCCGAGAGGTTCGATGCGTTGAGCGAACTCTTCAACGCTGTGACCGTAGCTGGTTTTTAAACTCTCTTGCACAGAAATATGAGCAAAAATCGGCTGCTTCGATAAGCCCTTCACCGCTTTTATCGCAATTTCTAATTCTTGCAGATCATGAAAATGTTCGAGTGAGTAACCGTCGACTCCAACAGATTCAAAAGCTTGTACCATTTCACCAAACCACTGGGAGGCTTCATCTAACGAAGTCGGCCCCAATGGTTCGAGCACCACACCCAATGGCCCAATCAATCCCATGGTGTAAGCTTGATTGCCGGCCACCGATTTGGTGATTTGAGTGGCTGCTGTAATGATGTTCGCAAGCTTGTCCTGCAAGCCGTATTTGGTCAGCTTAGGACGTGTGGCAGAAAAGGTATTGGTCGATAACAGTTGAGCGCCGGCTTTTTTGAAGTTCTCGGTGACTTCGCGAACGGCTTCGGGATGCGTGAGTGATAATTCCTCGAACGATCGGTTAATATAAAAACCTTTATCGTAAAGCGAGGTTGCCATGGCTCCATCACCGATCAAAATCAGTTTTTGCTGCAAGGAGTCAGTTAGGCTTTTTACAGGCATTTTACGCNNTTTACGCTTTCCAAAAATGGTTTTTCTTACAGAACAACGCTTGCCAGGACTAAAAACTAGGTACACCATTATCTCAAGCACTTTTTTAAAGGGTTAAAGTGACTTCACCAGACGCATGGGGCGGATGAGTGTGTTTCAACAAAATCCACTAAGGAGAATTCATCATGAAATTCATCAGCATGTTTGCAGCAGTTGTATTGGCTGGTTCTTTTGCTTTCGCAGGCGGACACGGTAAAAAACACGATAAAGCTGCAGCTGGCGACAAAAACGCTATGGAAATGTGCAAAAACGAAAAAACTCCAGAAGCTCAAAAAGCTTGCATGGAAAAGCACGCTGAACACAAAATGTAATTGTTTTTACACAATTACCTGTGTCGAAAGGGAGCTGATGAAGCTCCCTTTTTATTTTCTGAATTACCGAGTATAAGGATCACCAAGTTATCACGGGGGGTCGCAATGGAATCAGTTACAAATCTTGAGCAATTATTTTCATTACTGTGGACAGATTACTGTGCCTTCAATCCAAAGGCGAAACGCATTCACCAGTTGCTCGTCGATCGCGGTGAAAAAATCGAAAACGATCACATTGCTTTGCGCACCTTCAAACATCCGCGCCTGGGGATTGCTCACTTAGCTAAAACTTTTGAGCGTTTTGGTTATCAGGCGAAGCAAGAATACATTTTTAAAGAGAAAAAACTATACGCCAAACACTGGGAACATAAAGACCCATCTCAACCTAAAATTTTTATCAGTGAACTTGAAACGGAGAAGCTTTCTCAAGGCTTACAAAAAATTGTCGCAGGACTTATCGAGCAAATTCCCGATTCTTTTTTGAATCGCGAGGATGTGGTTACAGCCGGCCGTCCGTGGAAAGTATCTCATGCTGACTTTGTCACTCTCGCGAATGAAAGCGAGTATGCGGGCTGGATGGCTTGCCATGGGTTTCGTCCGAACCACTTCACTGTTTTTTTCAATCAGCTAAAAGGTTTTAAAACTTTACCTGAACTCAATCAGTTCCTGCGCCAATCAGGATACCAAATGAACACCAGTGGTGGTGAGGTCAAAGGCACACCAGCGGAGTTGCTTGAGCAGTCTTCCACCATGGCCGAAGAAGTCGAAGTGCAATTCACTGACGGGAAATTCACGGTGCCAGCGTGCTACTATGAATTTGCCAAGCGCCATGCAGATCCTAAAACCGGAAAACTTTACCAAGGCTTTGTTGCTGCTTCGGCTGATAAGATCTTTGAGAGTACAAATCGGATGTGAGTTCCGAATCCATTCAGCTTGCGCCCATTGGTGTGGTGCGCTCACCATTTAAAACGCGTTTTGGTACACCCAAGCAACCCTCTGCAGTTCCATCTGCACGAGCAACTCTGCAGCTTTATCCTCAATCAGACTTAAATGGATGCCTTGAAGGTCTCGAAGAGTTTTCCCACTTGTGGGTGATTTTTTTGTTTCATGAAAACACCAACACTCGCGTGCGTGGAAAAGTTCATCCGCCGCGTTTAGAAGGCCGCAAGATGGGATTGTTTGCGACTCGTACTCCGCATCGGCCCAACCCAGTCGGCCTTTCTCTTGTTAAAATCGAAAAAGTGGATGAGTGGTCCATCGAAGTCTCGGGCGTCGATTTACTCGATGGAACTCCGATTTTAGATATCAAACCTTACGTGAGTGAGGCTGACCTAGCACTAAATGCCAAATCCGGCTGGGTGGAACAAAATGCTTGGCGAAAGCTTGAGGTGCAGTTCACTCCTGAGGCCGAAGAACAACTGGGCGAACTTGTGCGTGAGGAAGAGCTTGTCGGTGTTCGCCAATTGATCTTGGAAACGCTTGCGCAAGATCCACGGCCGCAGGTGTATCGTGAAGATGTCGAACTCAAATACCGTGAGACACACGCACTTTATCTCTCGAATTTAGATGTTCATTTTGAAGTGAAGGATCAACTTGCTGTTGTCCTACATATTCGATTAAGACAATCTTCCTAACTGCTCTTGCATTCTCTGTATTTGTAGCCGCGTGTTCTCGAGAGTTTTGCGGTCACCTTCTACCAACTCTTCCGGCGCATTTTTAACGTAATTTTCGTTAGCGAGTTTGCCCGTAAGTACGGCGAGATCTTTCTGCATTTTTTCTATCGCTTTTGTCAGGCGCTGCACTTCTTCTTCGATGTTCACAATGCCTTCCAAAGGAATAATCACATCGACCTCAGAGTCGCCCATGCGAATATTAGCTAAAGCGCACTTGTTCAGCGAACCCGCCGCACCGATATCGCAGTTTTCTAAACGCGCGAGGCGAACAATCGCCGCCTTGTTGGCACCTAGAATTTTTTGTGATTCAGGATCTTTCGGAACCAAACGTGCGTTCACCTTTAACGCCGGTGATACGCGGTTCTCACCTCGAATATTGCGAATCGCAGTGATAACCTCTTTAATCATTTCCATTTCAAAGGCCATTTTTGGATCTGCAGATTGAATCCAGGCTTTGTCTTTCGCCACTGTAGGATAACTATCAATCATCAAGCTGGCCGCATCTTTTACCGGTAATTTTTGATAAATTTCTTCGGTAATAAAAGGCACAATCGGATGCATTAAACGCACAATGCGATTGAGTGTTTGCACGAGCACAACTTGCGTTGCTCGTCGTTCAGCCGGCGAAGCTGTTGCTCCATCAGCATTCTCCTGCAAAATAGGCTTGATCATCTCAAGATACCAATCGCAGAAATCATTCCATACAAAGCTGTAGAGTTCGTGAGCCATGCCCGCAAAATCCATTCGCTCCATAGCTTCTTCGACTTTTTTCTCCACTTCGCCTGTGCGCAAAATAATCCACTGATCAGCCACTGACAGATCCGCTTTATGAGCTGTCATTGGTGCATTCGCATCAAAGTCTTGCAAATAATTGAATGCAAAACGAGCTGCGTTCCAAATCTTGTTCATAAAGTTGCGGCCTTGCTCAACTTTATCCTCTGAGAATTTAATATCGCGGCCCGAGACAAGCGCTGAAATCAAAGCAAAGCGCAAAGCATCGGCGCCGTATTCTTCGATCAACTCCACAGGATCAAGCGAGTTGCCCAACGACTTGGACATCTTCTTACCCTGAGCATCGCGCACCAAGCCGTGAATATAGATTTGCCGGAATGGTGTGTCCTTCATGTTCTCTAGGCCCATCATGATCATGCGTGCGACCCAAAAGAAAATAATATCGTGGCCAGTGACCAAGACCGACGTTGGATAAAATGTTTTAAGGCTTTCAGTTTCTTTTGGCCAACCGAGAGTGCTGAATGGCCAAAGCGCCGAGCTAAACCAAGTGTCCAAAACGTCTTCGTCTTGGCGAATATTTTTGCTTTCACATTTTTCACAGTGCTCAGGATCAGTTTCACTCACCGTCACATGCTTGCACTCGTCACAATACCAAGCAGGAATACGATGGCCCCACCACAATTGGCGCGAGATACACCAATCTTGGATAATGCCCATCCAATGCAAATATGTTTTTGTCCAGCTTTCTGGTTCGAATGTCGTCGTTCCACTTTCAACAACTCGTTGCGCGGGAATCGACAATTCCTTCATGCGCATAAACCATTGTTCAGAGAGCATTGGTTCAACAATAGCCCCAGAGCGATTGCACTTACCTACTTTATGAGTGTGTGGTTCTTCTTTGACCAAACGACCTTGCGCCTGCAAGTCTTCTAAAACTTTTTTGCGAGCAGCTTGGATCTTCATGCCCTTGTAGGCACCGGCGTTTTCATTCATCAAGCCGTTTTTGGTGAGAATATTGATCATCGGCAATTTGTGCCGCAAACCCATTTCGTAATCGTTGAAGTCGTGGGCCGGGGTGATCTTCACCACGCCAGAACCAAACTCTGGCTCCACGTAATCATCACCAATCACAGGAATTTCACGATCAGTGAGCGGCAACTTTAACTTTTTGCCAATCAAGTGTTTGTAACGTTCGTCTTTAGGATTTACTGCGACAGCTGTGTCACCCAACATGGTTTCTGGTCGTGTGGTCGCAACTGTGACCACATCATTTGAGCCGACAATGGGATAACTAATATGGTAGAGCGTGCCCTTGATCTCTTGATGATCAACTTCAAGATCAGAGATGGCAGTTTCTAAAGGCCAACTCCAGTTAATTAATTTTTGCCCGCGATAAATTTGGCTCTTTTTGTACAGGCGAACAAAATTGCGGCGCACGGCTTTAGAAACACCTTCATCTAGAGTGAATGTGTTGCGGCTCCAATCGCAAGAATTTCCCAAACGTTTCATTTGCGAAACAATGCGATCACCGTATTGCTTTTTCCAGTCCCACACTTTTTCGAGGAACTTTTCGCGACCAAGTTGATGTCGAGTAACATTTTGTTTGGCGAGCTCGCGCTCCACCACATTTTGGGTGGCGATACCGGCGTGATCTGTCCCTGGCAACCAAAGAGCATTGAATCCACACATGCGCTTGTAACGAATCAACAAATCTTGAATGGAGTGATCCAACGCATGGCCGGTGTGCAAGTGCCCAGTCACATTCGGCGGCGGAAGAATAATACAAAATGGAGGTTTGGTTGATCGATCCTCAGCGCGGAAATAACCTTGTTGTTCCCACCAAGAATAAAGACGACCTTCAACGGACGATGGATTGTAACGATCCTGCAGCAATTCACAAACCTTCTGTCATGAGCTAATGAACACTTCATATTCAATTAACATGAGTTATTGCGGTGAGTCCATGACCCGCCGCCGCCTATGCCGAGGCTTCGGCGGCCTTCGGCAAAGGTGAAAAATGCAGTAATTTCAATATCCAGTGACCGAAAAAGTCACTTCCCGTGTCCTACAAGGTGGGGGGACGGCTGTATTGCTTTAGGGGGCTCGGCCCACGTTTTGCTCAAGGGAAAGAGGTAACATTTATGCCGTCTTTAGCATTGGAGGCTTTTGTGGCAGAGCGTTTATTTCGAATTTTATCTTTAATGAGCTTAGGCATCGGTTTGGCGATCGGATTTGCCAGCATCGATGAAGAAACAACTCCGGAAAAAATCGTATCTTCAGCAGAACAAACTTTTGCTGACATTCGTTCGGTGAATGATGCTGATGATATGAACTCTTTGAAAGCTGTTAAATACTTAGAAGGTCGCGAGACCTCTGGTGATGTGAGCCACGAAGGTATGTACAGCGGTTCATTGTTCGCAGTAACAAAAAAGTAAGCTTATATTTTTCCCTGTTCAGGCAAATTGCGCCATGCGCTCAATCCAAAGAGCGCAGCGATTGCCACGACAATTGCTCCGGAGAGAAATGGCCCAGAGTTGTGCCATTGGTAAACATGGCCGCTGATTTCGGGTCCGATCACTCGTGACAGCGAAGCCAGCGACTGAGTTACACCAATAACCAAGCCCTGTTCTTGTGGTGAAGTGAGTAAACTAATACTTCCAGTGGCTGATGGATTGGTAAATCCTGTTCCCAATCCCAATAAAGTTACTGCGAGAGCCATCACCCACAAATCTGGTGCAAGGCCAATCCCTGACAAGCCAAGTGCTGTCAGCACTAAACCCACGATAAGTAATTTGCGTTCACCAAAGCGCGGCATCAGTTTGCGAATAAAATAACCTTGCGTAAACACCATCACCACGCCCACATAAGCAAAGCCAAAGGACGACGCTTTTAAGTCCCAACCGAAACGATCTTTCATGTACAAAAACATCATCGGTTCCATCATTGCCATCGATAGCACCGCGAAAAAATAAATCAGCATGAGCATGTTGATTGTGGGCTTACGTGCAAATGTCAGCAACGTCGCAAAGCGATTGCGACGATTGGCCGAAGCCTGAGCGCGCTTTTCAACTGGCAGAGTCTCAGGCAAACGCACTAGCGCCATGGACCAATTCATCAGCGAGAGTAAAAACGCAATCACCGCACCGAAGCTCATTCCATACGGCGGTTGCGCGCCCAAGTGTTCACCGATAATTCCACCGACTCCGCCGATCAACGGACCAAACAAAAATCCCAAACCAAACGCGGCACCAATCAAACCCATATTTTTTGAGCGCTCCGTGGGCCCTGACACATCGGCCATGCAAGCCATCGCTGTTGCGATATTGGCGCCAAAGAATCCTGCAAACGCACGAGCGGCAAACAACATCCACAGCTGATCGGAAAACGCGAAAGCTAAATGCGCGAGCCCTGTTCCAGCAATGCTGATGAGCATGATTGGCCTACGGCCGAAACGATCAGACAATCGCCCCCACACCGGCGAAAACACAAACTGCAAAAGCGAGTAAATGGCCATCAAACGGCCTACTTCGACGGAACTCGCTCCCATATTGGAAGCGAGATGCGGACTCAATGGAATGGTGATCCCAAATCCCAGTAGATCAATAAAGACCGTAAGAAAAACGACGGCAAGAATAGATTTGGGCTGAGGTGCTTTTGCGACACTCGCTGGAGCAAACGACTGAAATGACATCGCAACGGTGTAACAGAAATTGAAGGACCAAGGAATGTTTTTGTGCTCGAACTCGCAAAATTGGAACAATCAAACGAGGCTTGCTTTTTTCTGCGCGTACAGCTTAATCGCCTCATCTAAGATTTTGAGTGCATCAGCACGGTCTAAGAATTTTTCTATAACGACTTTTTTATTTTCTAGAACTTTGTAATCTTCGAAAAATCGACGCACTTCTACCATACGATGAGACGGCAACTCAGTGATGGATTGATATTGTGCGTACTCTGGATCATCAGCATGCACCGCAATCAATTTATCATCAGCCTCACCTTGATCATGCATGCGCATGACGCCAATAATTTTGGCGCGCATAATGCACAAAGGTGCCACCGGCTCTTGCCCTAACACTAAAACATCGAGAGGATCACGGTCTTCGCAATAGGTTTGTGGGATAAACCCGTAATTCGCAGGATAATGCACACTACTAAATAAAACGCGATCGACCTTTAGCAGGCCACTTTTCTTCTCTAATTCATATTTCAGCTTGGAACCCTTAGGAATTTCGATCACCGCCGAAACAATTTGCGGGGCCTGATCGCCAAGTTCTACATCGTGCCATGGATGCATGGTCAACTCCTTGCGAGCAGCGATCCTATCACGCTATGCTTGGTTCCATGAAGATTTATCTTGCTTTCGCCTTAGCGGCGATTTTGTCGCTTTCTTTTTTGAATATCATTCAACCGCAACACCGCTTGCTTTGGCAGCTTTCCGTGCTGTCGAAAGAATTCGGCCATTATTTTGTACTGTTATCGATCGCCCTTTTTGCTTTCGCTTTGACGATCGATTGTGGACGCAATGGTTTGCTCCTGTGGTCGGTTGTCTCTGCCGCTTTATTTCTGCGCCCACTGGTGAGCGCAACGATGAATGAAGCGCAATGGCGACAAGAGCTGCAATCGGCTTTTGGTGACAGCGCCATCGCGCAAAGCTCGCTGTTGAATTACTGGCAACTTTGGTTCGGCCGCACTCATAAGGTCGCTTTTGTTCGCCATAAATTGAACAATGGAGAACTTTCTTTCGATCTTTATCCTGCGCAAAAAGCAGCAGATTCACTAGCTCCTGTGGTGATCGTCATTCACGGTGGTGGGTGGGATAGCGGTAACTCCGAACAAGTTCCAGAGCTCAATTCCCGCTTAGCGCAAGTGGGTTATAATGTTGTCGCCGCAAACTATCGATTAGCTCCCGAATTCAAATGGCCAGCACAAAAAGAAGATATTCTCAGTTTGATTGCTCACCTTAAAGAAAACGCCACAGAGTTTAAAATCGACATGTCTCGTTACGTATTATTGGGTCGCTCTGCTGGCGGTCAAATTGCAAGTGCGCTCGCTTATTCCTCCGCAGATCCTGCTCTCAGAGGACTAATCACCTTTTACCCGCCTACTGATATGGTATTTGGTTATGAGGTGGCTGAAGAACATGACCTCATTGAATCACGGCAATTGTTGCGGGATTTTTTAGGCGGCAACCCTTACGAGCAAATGTCCAATTATGTTGATGCATCTGCAGTGAACAAGGTGAGCAAACACTCTTGCCCTACGCTTCTTCTGCATGGTCGCCCCGATACCTTAACTTGGTACAAACATAGCGAACGCTTACACGCGCGACTGAAAGCGGCTGGAATTTCTAGTGCCTTTATCTTAATGGATTGGGCCCCACATGGATTTGATTACAATATTAACGGGCCCGGTGGCCAAATTAGCACACGCGCGATTGAGCATTTTCTCACTCGGGTTTTTTAAAACTTAAGGGCAGCGCGAAGTAAGATCCAATCGCGCATATCGCGATCATTAGCGTATCCGTAAGACGAGGTCAGCTGAATCGTCGGCGAATAATCATACTGATAGCCGCCCCAAATATAGCCATAACGATTTTTTCCGCCAGTATACTCGACGCTCCAACGCCCTGATCCCAACTCTTGTTGCAAAAACGCCATAACGCCTTGAGCGTCAGCGGCCCCGTTTTGATCCTTAAGAAGCTGATTGTTACCTGTGTAAGCACCCAACCCAGCTCGATAAGAACCCGATTGATGCGCCACCATGGTGTAAATCACATTGTAATTGGCATTGGTGCCAAAACCAATGGAGTGCATGCCAGCATATACACTCCAATCATCTTTACTCAATTTATACAGGGACATTTGAAAGTTTCCCTGCAGCATTTGCGCAAAGTTATCGGCTTTATGGAAGTACGCTTCAATCACATCTATTCCAGCATCCATGTTGAAAATGCCGGCAGATAATAAGTGGCAAGTTGCGCCGACGGTGTATTCGTAAGCGACGCCTTTGCGATCAGCTTCACGTTTATCGTATGTAAAGTTGGTTTGCTGGTCGGCGCGGCATTGGCCGTAGGCAAACACATCTGATTGCGGCACGAAGCTGACTCGAGAGTAACCTGCCCAACTACTTGTAGCGATTAAAATAGAAAGGTTGACCCAGAGAATTGTTCTTTTACCATATAGGCATGCACGTAATAAATTTAGCATTCAATCAATTCTTAAGCTTTCCGCTCGCTCAGTCTAGGAAAATCCTGTTGGTTATAAGTTTGCTTTTGGTCGGGCAAGCTGGATGGAGTCTTGAAAACTTCGCCACTCAAGCTGGACGCACTCAGATTGAGTTTGGTCACTACGGGTTTTACACCAATTCTAACTACGATGATAACGGCGTGCTCAAATACTTGCCGAGCAATGCGCAATTCTTGGGACTTTATGGTTATGGCGACATCGCTTTTGACGTGACCGATGGATGGATGATTGGTTTGGGTGGCGATGGTGGTTATGTCAAATCGAATGATGGATTTTATGATCGAACATCCATCTACATGTCACAAGTGCGATTGAACACTCAGTACTTATTCCGTAACAGCGTTATTTGGATCGCACCACAAATTGAAGTGATCTTTCCATTTGCTGGTGTGCCGTTTGAAACTGACGATGTGTTGATTAGCGAGAATTCACAAACTCAAACAGGAAAAATTAATTTATTTAAAGCGTGGACTCGGTTTTTTCACACCTACGGTTACTTTGGGTACACAGCACGCAGCGAAGGTCGTTCACACTATATTCCAGTTGGCTTGGGAACGCGCTTTAGTATAACCCCGCTTTGGTTTGGGTTTGAAGTGAACGCCAGCAAAACAGTGATTAACGATGATCTCACCACCCAAGCTCGTTATCGCAACAATGTAATTAACCGAGTGGACGGTGGCAGTAACAAGTATTTCTCAATCAACCCTGAGTATACAAATCTGGGTGGCTACATTCAGTGGCCAGTGGATCGCAGCTTGAGCTTTAAAGTGGCAGCCAATGCGACCGTTCAAGGGAAGAGCTATTCGCAGGATTTTGGCTGGTTAGCTTCCGTCACTTACGCCTTTGGTGGACATGTCGACGATCCAAGTTATTTACCGCTTTTGTACCAAGAGGAATCCAAACAAGAGCTTCGCAGAAAACGCCTTCGCAAATTCAAAATGAAAGGCGTTAAAGAGAATCCCGCCCTCTTTCAAGAGGAAGATCTACGTCAGGAAGATTAATTTAAGGAGCCAGGTATTCCGCGATTTTTTCGACGGTAATGCCGGTGACGAAAACAAGTTTACGTCGATCCGTCGCACCTTTGATAATTTGTATGCTGGAGCGCGATACCTTCAACACTTGTGAGAGAAAGCGGATCAGCTCTTCATTGGCGGCGCCATCTACAGGCGGAGCATGCAGACGAATTTTGATATAGTCGCCATGCTTTCCTAAAATTTCAGATTTTTTACCATTGGGCTGGGCCCAAACGGCGACTTCAACACCGTCGGGCCTGGAGCGAATCATTATGCTTCGGCTTGTGGAGCTTGTGGCTGAACTTGGGTGTTAATGCTTGGCGAAGGCATCCATTGATGACTTTGCTCGATCAACTCCAAGTGCGCCTTTACCAAAACTTTTAAGTTTTGCTCGAATTGCATACGGATCTTTTTCATATCCGCCAACTCTTGATACATGCGCTTTAAGGAGTCACGTGAATCACGCATCACGGCTTCGGCTTTTTGTTGAGCATCAGCAATAATCAATCTGGCTTCGCGTTCAGCATCGGCTTGAATTTTTTCAGACATGCGAGTTGCAGTCGTGATTGTCGTCTTCAGAGATTCATCTCGCTCTTTGTACTCAAGGATCGCCAATTCCTTTTCGCGCAGAGCTTCTTTTAAATTGTTGCGCTCGCGAATGAGATCTTCCATTTGGTCAGCAACGGCTTTTAAAAATTGATGAACTTCTTCTGTGTCAGAACCCATCAACTTACGGTCAAAACTTTTATGAGCTATATCGATTGGAGCGATTTTCATACTATCTCCTTGGTTTCTTCAGAATAGAAAATGGCCCAAGGACCGGCAACCAACCGAAAGTAATTTAGGACATACGTCGTGTCTTCTGGAGGAAAATTTCCCCAAGCTCTTGATCGCGCAGCGAAGCTTTCTCGAAACTAATACGTAAGGCTCGTTCTATTTCCAATTCTCGCATGGACTCTAGTCCAGCGTGAGTCACTCCTTTTTTAGAAACCACTTTATCTTGTAAATCAGAAATACTGCTTTTTGATTGCGAGGCCAACGAGGCTGCACCTAAAAATGTTTGAATCACAATGCGCTCAGCAGTGAGAGCATCAAAGCCATGCTCTTCTAACCACTCTTGCCAGTATTGCATAAGTTCGAACACAAACCCTGGACCACTTGCCGCTGCGACCGTGAGAGCTTCTAACTCGTCGCCCTCTTCCACTGCGACCACCATGCCGAGTGGTGCCAGCAAAGTTTCAATCATTGATTGCAAACCCTGAGCTTTGTCGGACATCACATAACCAACCACACCTTTACGTATTGAACTCGGAGTGTTGGCCATCACGCGTACAATATTATTTACTTCTGGCATTAACTTTTGCAAACCACGCAAGGGAACACCCGCCGCTAAGCTGATAAAAACTTGTTGCGATGGTTGGCTAAACAAATGTTGTAAGGGCTCAACTGCCTCAAACAGATCTTGTGGCTTCACCGCTAGAAAAACGATATCAGATTTTTCTATGAGCTCTTCATTTGTTAGACAAATATTAATACCAAATTGCTGAGCTAGTTTTTGTAATTTTCCGTCACTGCGATTGCTCGCAAAAATATTGGTTGGCGGCAACGTCTTTGATTCCAATAAAGCGTTGATTAATGTCTGGCTCATATTGCCAGCTCCTAAAAAACCGACTTTTTTATTGAACGTCATTGTCGTCTCCCAAAAATCGCTGTGCCGATGCGAACCAGAGTGGCTCCTTCTTCGATGGCTACAGAGTAGTCCTGTGTCATCCCCATTGACAACTCCTTCAATGGACACTGAGAAAATCGCGCTGTCGACGCATCCAAGAGAGCTTTCATCTTTCTAAAAATTGGACGAGAATCCTCGGGGTTTTCCACAGGAGGTGGAATGGTCATCAATCCACAAATTTTTAAACCTGGCAAATCAGCTAATTCTTTCAATGCTGGAATGAGCTCACCCTCACTCAAGCCACCCTTGGTCTCTTCCGCTGCCAAATTCATTTGCAGTAAAATTTTTTGTCGCACGGATTTTTCTGCCGCACGCTTAGCAATTTCTTTTGCTAAACGCACACTGTCTACTGAGTGAATCAACTCTACTTTGCCCACAATCGCTTTCACTTTGTTCGTCTGCAAATGACCAATAAAATGCCAACGAATTGGCAAATCATTGAGAGCCTCATGTTTTTCTAAAAATTCTTGCACGTAATTTTCGCCAAATTCACGCAAACCCCAACCGTAAGCGGTGCGCACAGCGTCCGCTGATTGGGTTTTGGAAACTGCCACTAAATTTGCAGCACCCAAACTTTTAAGAATTTTTTCGGCGTTCGACTTGCCATCCATTTTGCACCAACATTTTTTCGAGCAAGGTAATCGACAGTCCCATCACGTTGTCTAAATTTCCACCCAAGTGAGAGATAAACTTACCACCCGCTCCTTGTATTCCATAAGCACCGGCTTTATCCATAGGTTCACCCGTGGCCACATACTCTGCGATTTCTTCAGGGGACAATGGGCGAAACGTCACTGGTGTTGTCTCTAACTGCAGAGCGGTTTTGTCTGTTTGAAGGTCCAGTAAACAAATTGCCGTTTTTACTAAGTGAGTAGTTCCTGAAAGCCGCGATAAAAACTCCGCGGCCTGTGCTTTGGTCTGGGGTTTTCCCAAAACTTCCTCACCTAAAACGACCACTGTGTCGGATGCGAGAATTAAAACATCGGGACCAACGTCCAATTGTTCTGTTAGAGTCGCAACAGCTCGCGCTTTGTCCAGAGCAATCCTCATAATTTGATCGTCTAACATCAGGTTTTTGTTCAGAGTTTCCGATATTTGAGACGTGCAAGTGTGAAAAATAAATCCCGCTTGCTCAAGCAGTTGTTTGCGGCGCGGTGACCCCGAGGCCAAGATCAATTGCTTCATGAGCGACATAAAATCACGAAAGGTGATTCATGGGAAGCGCAGAGTTACTTTTGATCGCAGGAATCCTGATGATGGGGCTTGCGATTTACCTCACCATGTCCACACTGCTCGGTTCACGCCCCGATGCGCAAGCTTTGCAATGGGCCAATGCCGATGAGCCGGTGAAGTCCACATCGCCAGTAATTAACTTTTCGCGTCCACTCGTGCATCAACTCACACTCAAATACGCTCAACGAATCAAAAACGAAAGATATCGCAAGAATGTGGCCAACAAACTGCTCACCTCTGGACTTTCACGTGAATTGAACGTCGACGAATTTATTGGCTTACAAATTTTATGGGGCTTGGCGTTTCCGGTGGTCATGACCATCATGAATTACACTCTTGAAATTGGCTTTCCACTGCCCGTCTGCCTTTTGATTGGCTTGGGTGGATTTATGTTTCCACACATGCATGCCAATGCCGCCAAGAAGAAACGCTACACTTCAGTGATTGCGGACTTGCCATTTTTTATTGATTTGATGGCGCTCTCCACAGCTGCAGGTTTGGATTTTATCGGTGCACTTCAGCGCATCAACGAAAAGGCTGAGGGCAGCGTACTCGGCGAAGAATTAGGCCTTGTATTGCGCGATATTAAACTCGGATCTTCGCGCGGTGATGCACTCAAAGCCTTATCGCAACGATTAGATATCGCTGAGATCACCAGTTTTGTAAACGTTGTTGTCGATGCGGATGCAACTGGTTCAAGTATCGTAACCGTGTTGAAAGATCAGTCACAGCAAATGCGACTAGAGCGTTTTGTGCGCGCCGAAAAAGCGGGAGCTAAAGCTTCACAAATGATTTTAATTCCAATGATGGTGTTTACAATTCCAGCAGTGTTCTTGACTGTGTTTGGGCCAGTTGCACTGCAGTTTATGTTTGGGGGCAAGTAAGTGGCGTATCTGTTTAACGAAACAAAAAATGCTGTGATTGCCACCCAAGTGGAAGTGGCTGAAAGCTTTTTTGCTCGTGCTAAAGGTTTGCTTGGCCGCAAATCGATGGCACCGTCATCCGCCTTACTGATTCGTCGCTCAGATGGAATTCACACATGGTTTATGCAATTCCCAATTGATGTGGTCTTTGTGGATCGCAAAATGAAAGTCGTTCGTGTTGTCGAAAACGTGAAGCCTTTTAAATTAGTATGGCCCGTATGGAAAGCTCACTCAGTTTTTGAATTGCCGCAAGGAACTTTGGCTATTAACCGCCCTCAACCAGGAGATCAGCTGCATGTACGCGCTTAGATGGTTGAATGGTTCAAAGCCAGGCCAAATTTTTGAAATCAAACCGGGCGGAGCTTTACTAGGCCGCGGTGAAGAATGTCATATTCAAATTTTGGATAAAGGCATTTCCAAACAACATGCGCAAATTCAATTGCTCGATGACAAACTATTCATCAAAGATTTGCGTTCGACCAACGGCGTGTTTGTGAATGGCGTTCGCGTTCAACAATCACGTTTGCGCGTGGGCGATAAAATTTTGTTCCATCAAATGTTATTTGATGTGGTGGAAATTAAAAAAACCGCAGCTGTGACACCGTACACACAACCAACAGCTCCGATGGTACCGCCACCTCCGCCAAACTTTTTCCCGCAGACGCCGGCTCCACAAACTTCTGCACAACCTGCGGGAAATCAAATTCAAGTGACATCGCTGGGCGACTTAGGCGGTTTCCTTGATACTTATGTGAATAAAGTGATTGTCCCCGGTTTTTATAAGCTGGCAGAGAACTTAGAGTTCCGCTTAGTCCTTGGTGGAGTTGTTGGTGTCTATATATTTATGGTCACTTTCTTAGCCGCCTTCCCGATGATGAATATCACTAAGTCCAGCGTCGAAAGTGAATCGCGCCGTCGCGCTCTAACTTTGGCTCGCTACCTTCAAGGTCGCAATCAACAAGCGATCAATCAAGGTATCGAGACAGGCCTTGATACTGACCTCGCCCGCGAAGAAGGCGTCAAAACAGCGTTGATCGTTGCTGCGAGTGACGGCCACATCATGGCGCCAGCAAGCAAAGTTGGTAAGTACGAGAATATTCCGTTTATTCAAGAAGCGCGCAAAAAAGACCAAGAAATCACCGAGCAAATCGACAGCTCCACTATTGGTGCAGCTGCTCCACTGCGCTCATTTAATGCCGAAACTGGTGTGCAATCGATCGTTGCTTACTCTGTGGTGATCTATGACATGGGAACTTTAGCCGTCGATGAAGGCCGCATCATTAGTTTATTTGTGCAGGTCTTAGCGATTGCTTCGGCCTTGGGTTTATTGATCTTCCTGATTTTATACAAAATGATTGAGTACCCGATTGATCAACTCAATGAACAACTGGATGTCGCACTCAAAGAAAATGGCAACAACGACATTAAGACAACGTTCCAATTTCCAGCGTTGATTGATTTAACATCGAACATTAACAGCGCCTTGGCGCGAATTAATTCGAGCAGTTCGGGCGCTAACATGAGCGGCGATAAGCAGACACTGCAATTGATTGAATTAGAAAACTTATCACAATTGATGAGTGGTGCCCTGCTGATTTTGGAAGTGAGCACACAAACAATTCAATCAGTGAATCCATATTTTGAAAACCTCACTGGCCTCAGTTTGAATGCTGTTCAAAATCAACCACTTGACGTCATTGTGGATCAAGCTCTTAAGCTGAATCTTCAAGATTTATTCCAGCGCAGCTTGCAACAAGTCGGTGCTCCCGTCTCTGATCAGTTAGAAATCGGCGGCAATTATTATGATATTATTTGCCAATCACTCAGTGTTGGCGGCCAACCGTCACACGTGATTGCTTGTATTCGACCGAAGGAGGCTGCGTGAGCCAAGTAGCCTCCAAGAATTCATCTGTGCAAACCAGCTCTCCTTTTAAGATTGTCATTTTATCTGGCGATCAAAAGGGTGTGGAGTTTGAGTTGATGGCAGATGGAATCACGATTGGGCGCTCGGCCGAGAACGATATTATTCTCGATACAGATATGAAGTGCAGTCGTCGACATGCACAGATCTCATTTACTCCGCAAGGTTTAGAAATTGTCGATATCAGCCAAAAAAATAAAATTGAGGTCAACGGCGAAACCGTCGATCGCGCCATGCTCACACCAGGATCTGAGTTTGTTGTTGGCTCGACGAAAATGCGATTGGAGAAAATCTCAACCCAAGCTTTGGTGGCTGTGCCAAAACCTATGATGGTCCCAACTCCGCCACCTGGAGTGCCCGTTCCACCACCACAAATTAAGTTTGCTATCGAGCAGGGAAACTTCCCGCCACCACCGCCGCCGGGAGTAGCGCCATTCCCACCATTTGGGCAGGCCGGACCACCCATTGCGACACCATCGGGAAATAATCGCGTGGTGTTTTATCTGGTTGTGGGACTGATTGCTGTCGGCTTTTGGCTGATGCTCTCGGGCAATAAAAAGAAAATCGAAGAAACTCCATTAGGATCAAGTCCTGAGGAAATTGATTCACGTATGCAAGATTACGAACGCCGAAAAGAAAATTTTGTGAAAGTGCAAGAGAAAGAGGGAACACGCAACGCCCAATGGAAAGATGCGCAAGCTCTTTATCTGCAAGGTTTCCGTGATTACAAAAAAGGACAGTACTCACGAGCGATTGAAGCTTTCCGTGGTGCACTGTCGATTTTCCCTAATCACCAACTGGCTGCACGGTATTTAACTTTAGCACGACGAAAACTCGATGAAGTGATTCAGTATAATATGAAACGCGGTCGCGAATATCGGGAAAAACTGATGTACGCAAAATGCGCCGGCCACTTTAACGTCGCGATGACTTTAATTAATGACCCGGGCAATGCCACTTACAAAGAAGCTAAAACTGCGGCTGAAGAGTGCAACCTTTACTTAGAGGGGAGATACTAATGAAGTTACTCCTCTATTTACATGGCGAAGTGATTTCCGAGACAGCACTTGATCCTTCACGCGAGTATCAAATTGGTCGTGCTGACGGCAATGATATTCAGCTGCAAAAGTTCCAAGGTATTTCGCGCAAGCACTTCCGCCTCTTTAACGATGGCCAAGCTTGGCGTGTCGAAGTGCTTTCAAAAGTGGAGAACATTTTTGTTAATGGGCAACCTGTCGGCGAAACTTTAATTCAAAATAATTCTCAGTTTACGTTGGGACCTTACCTCTTTAGCTTTGTCGAAGAGGTTTCACTTGAAAGCGACAACGCCGACGCAGGACAAGCTCTTGAAATTGAAAACGTAGAGCCAGGGCCTGCGTCTTCGGAAGAAAATACGCAAATAGGCAAATCTTTGGGGATGCCGTTTGTGCGCGTGTACAGCGAAGCCCTTCGTATTGACACGACTCTGCGCCTAGAAGGTCATTTGTGGGTCTCTGGGCGAGATAAATCTTGTGCCATTGTCTTGGAAGATGCGCATTCTTCACGTCGGCACTTTGAGATCACGCAAACGCCAAAAGGATTTTTCCTTACTGATCTTGGTAGCGCCAATGGAACTTTATTAAATGGTGTGAATTTACAACCAAATCAACCTGTGCGATTGCACAGTGGTGATGTGATCACCGTTTCACAAACACAAATTCATTTTGAACTGCGTGATCCTGAATTCCAAAAGAAGTTGCAGCTTGTACCGCAAGATATTTTGGCACAACAAACGCACGAAGTTCCCATGGTGATTGATTCAATGGAACAATCGCCAATGGTTATTCATGGCGAAGGCGAACAAAATTTGCCGGCGGAATATTCTCCTGAATACGCTCAACAAATGGCGGCTTATCAGGCTTACTACCAACAGTATGCGCAAGCTGCTCAGCAAAAACAGGATTTTTGGAAGAAGAATCGCCTTCGCTTGATCATCGCCGCACTTATTGTTGGAGCCGGCGCTGTGTACTTCGCTCAACAAGGTGACAAAAATAAACAAACTAAAACTGTCGCTGAAGGCAAAGTCGGCGATCCATTTAATTTGCTGCCGCCAGATCAACAAGCTCTGGTGAAAGATAGTTACCAATTAGCCAAGAGCTTAATCACTCACCGCAAGTACGTGATGGCGCAAGAAGAATTGAACAAGATCTCGCAAATTTTGCCGAACGGTTACCGCGATAGCGTGCAATTAGTGAATGAAGCGAAGCGCGCTATCCAAGTTCGAGCCGACGCCGAAGAGTTAGAGCGTTTACGCAAAGAAAAAGAAGAGATGCAAAAGAAGGTTAACGAGATCGTGGCTCAATGCCGCACTAAAATTCGTCCAGAAACCACGGCCGAAGAAATCACCAATTGTATTCAGCCAGCGTTGGAATTGGATCCAGAAAATGCAGATCTTAAGGGGTTACAAGCGCAGGTTGAAGCCGCACAAGCGATGCAGCTCAAACAAAAAGAACAAAAATCAGAGTATCAAAAAAAGGTGGCACAACTCGAAGCTTTGTGTCGCAAAGCCGAGCAAGTGTTCTCCAGTGGTGATTTGATTGCTGCGCGCGTGTCTTATCGCAACTGCATTGAGAGCCAATTGCCAGATCCTAAAAAATTAAAAGAAGAAGCTAAACGCAAAGTGGCCTCTATCGATGGCGAAGTGAAAACACGGACAACCGCAAGCTTATCTGTGGCCGAACAAGCATTCAGCAAGCAAGACTACAAAACGGCTGTGGCGGAGCTTAAAAAAGTTCGTAAAATTGATCCGAAAAATCCATCTGCACTCAATTTNNNATTTGCAGGACAGAATTGAGGCTGAGACCAACAACAAAATGAAGAATCTGTACAGTGATAGCATTTTGGAAGAAAGCTACGGGCAAATTGAGTTGGCTAAGGAAAAATGGCAAAAAATTATCGATATGGGCCTACTGGATAGCGATTACTACAAACGCGCTAAGCGTAAGCTCCAACGCTACGGAGTTATGTGATGCACTTTGAAGAACGCTCCTACAGCGGAGAATCTACGCGGCCACGACCAGAGTGTTACTTTAGTGAGAGCGAGCAATTATTAATTGTGGCCACACCGTGGGGCGCTCAGAGTTCAGCGCAAAGAGCGATCGAGAAAATCAAAGAATTTGTGTTAACCACTCGCGAAGACAATGAGATTACCTTTCCATTTGAGCGGCTCACCAGCTTATCGACTGCGGCGAACAATGTGCGCATTGGTGCTTTGCTTGCCAACGATTCACTTTATCGCAATGAAAACAAACATGAAATCAATGCCGGCGTAGAAGTCGCCGTGATTTATGTGAAAGACCAAGAATGTGTTTGGTTACACGTCGGCCAACCGAGTTTGTTCTTAGATCGTCCTGCAACTTCGATCACGCCGATTTCTACTGAAATGGATTTAAGTTTTGAAATGGCTCAAGGAGGCGATCGTTTGCCGCCTCTCCCAAGTAAGCTTTTGGGGTTGGATTCCAACTTAAACTTTTCGGTTGGCAGTTTCCGCCGTCAGCCTGAAGACAAAATCATTTTATTATCGCGCACGAATTTGCCGACCGAGATCTACTACCAAGCTCAGGGTCAAACTCTCGAACAACTCACCCAAACCCTCG
>FRDC01000064.1_pt2 | contig 34968 bp, 36 predicted proteins | sample 1106171 | NCBI WGS metagenome assembly FRDC01 (sample SAMEA3930566, study PRJEB13176) | freshwater metagenome | biome: Drinking water system; feature: drinking water; material: water | place: Singapore | collected 2014-12-20 | reverse complement strand
GGCTTCGGGGTAACGCGACTTCAGCCAGTCCGCGCGCACCTTGCACGTCTGACAACGTGCGCACGTCCACCGCATCCCGTCCCGCGTCTCGTGACGATCGCGAACGCCCCTCTTCGAGGGACGGGACACGATCATGATAAGCGAGGATTCCGGAGCGGGGATAACTCGGCGCACGATTTAATGTTGATGAATGGACTCGTCATTCCGGGGCGCGCCGCTTGGCGCGAACCCGGAATCCATATCCCCTGTGATTGTTAGGATTTGCTGCGTGTGACGCAGAGTAACTTCTGCTCGTCGCCACGCGTTTGCTGCGGCGTATGGATTCCGGGTTCGCTTGCTGCGCTCGCGCCCCGGAATGACAGTAAGAGAGGCTGAATATTTACAGCAGCTTCGCCAGCAGCGCGGCGAGCGTCTCGCGCTCCTTCGCGCTCAGCGGCGCGAGCGTCTCGTCAGTGATATCGACCGCCAGCGGCAACGTTTTCTCCACCGCCGCCTGCCCCGCACGCGTCAACGTGACGAGTAGCCGGCGCCCATCGGCTGGATCGGCGCTGGTCTCGGTGAGGCCGCGCGCGGTGAGGCGATCGATCACGCCCTTGATGGTTGCGACATCCATCGCGGTCAGACGGCCGAGCTGGTTCTGCGAACATGGACCGGATTCGGAGAGCTTCACCAGTGCCGCCCACTGCGTCGGCGTCAGGTTGCTGCCGATGCGCTCGGCGAAGATCACGCCATGGCGCTGCGACACCTGGCGCAAGAGAAAACCAACCTGCTCGTCGAGCACATAGGGCTTCGCGGCAGGTTTGCGGCGAGCTTTCAGCGGCACGGCTTTATTCATCTGTACCTCTTAAACTGCGAGATACTGATCGCGCACGTCGGGACGCGCTTCGAGTTCTGCGATGGTACCGGAGAAGCGGATGCGGCCGCGCTCCATGATGTAGGCGCGATCGGAGATCAGGCGCGCGAAGTGCAGGTTCTGCTCCGAGAGCAGGATGCTCACGCCTTCTTTCTTCATGGTCAGGATCGCGTTCGCCATCTGCTCGACGATCTTGGGCGACAGCCCCTCCGAGGGTTCGTCCAGCAGCACCAGCGACGGATTGCCCATCAAGGTGCGCGCGATGGTGAGCATCTGCTGCTCGCCGCCGCTCATGCGCCCGCCGGGACGCTTGCGCATCTCGCCGAGGTTCGGAAACAGCGTGAACAGCTTCTCCGGCGTCCAATGCGCAGCGTTGCTTCGCTGCGGCTGGCGGCCGACTTCGAGATTTTCCTCGACGGTGAGGTCCGTGAAGATGCGGCGCTCTTCCGGCACGTATCCGAGACCCTTGCGGACGATGGCGTAGGTCGGCTCGCGCGCGATCTCGTGGCCCTCGAAGCGGATTTGGCCTTCACGCTGCGCGACCAGACCGACGATGGAGCGGAAGGTGGTCGACTTGCCGGCGCCGTTGCGGCCGAGCAGCGCCACGACCTCTCCCGCGCCAACATTGAGATCGACGTCGAACAGGATATGCGCCTGCCCGTAGTGACTGTTCAGCGCTGCGACTTCGAGTTTGGTCATGCGTGCGCCTCCGCGTGATGGCCGAACACGAGGCCGTCGCCGAGATAGACGGCCTTCACCTGCGGATCGTTGCGAACCTCGTCCGGCGAGCCTTCGCTGATCATCATGCCGCGATTGAGCACGATGATGCGGTCCGCGTGTTCGAAGACGACGTCCATGTCGTGCTCGGTGAACAGCACGCCGATTTCCTTCTCGCGAGCGATCTGCGCAGTCAACCGCATCAGCTCGACGCGTTCCCGCGGCGCCATGCCGGCAGTCGGCTCGTCCATCAAGAGAAGTTTGGGGTCGTTGGCGAGCGCAATCGCAAGCTCGAGCCGTTTGAGGTCGCCGTAGGCGAGTTCGCCGCACGGCCGCGCCGCGTAACCTTCCATGCCGACAAGATCGAGCAAACGGTCGGCCTCATCGCGGGCGAAGCGCGCGGTCGAACTGAGCATGTCGAACAGTTTCGCGCGATGCGAGATCAGCGCCACCTGCACGTTCTCGCGCACGGTCATGCTGGGATAGGTCGCGGTGATCTGGAAGGTGCGGCCGACGCCGAGCCGCCAGACCTCGCGCGGCGACTTGCCGGTGATGTCCTGCCCGCGCAGCACCACACGGCCGCTATCGCTCGGCGTCTGCCCGTTGAGCATGTTGAAGCACGTGGTCTTGCCTGCGCCGTTCGGCCCGATCAGCGCAAGGATTTCGCCGGGCGCGAGCGAGAACGACACGTTGCGCACCGCATGCACGCCGCCATACGACTTGGTGAGGCCTTCGACAAACAGGAGTTTGGGCGCTTCGCTCATTCCGCGCCCTCCGTCTGCGAGGCGCCGACACGGGCGGCATTCGATGACGACGAACGGTCGCGCCAGGATTCGATCATACCGACGATCCCTTTCGGGAAAGCGACAACGATCAGAACGATGATCGCGCCAAGCACGAGCTTCGACCAGTCGGTATAGCTGACGAGCCAGATGCTCAGCGCCTTGAAGATGATGGCACCGATGACCGCACCGGATACCGTTTCGACGCCGCCGAGCAGCACCATCACCAGCGCATCGACCGACAACCCGATGCCGATGTTGTCGGGGAACACGCTGCCCTTGAGATAAGCGAACAGCGCGCCGCCGATGCCGGCCGCAGTGCCGGCGATGACGAACGCCGTCCACTGGATGCGCTTGGCCTCGATGCCGATCGATTCACTGCGCAAGACCGAGTCGCGGGTGCCGCGCAGCGCATAGCCGAACGGCGAGAACACGATGATGCGCAGCACGGCGACGACGACGGTCGCGACCGCGAGACTGAGCCAATAGAAGCGCGCGGGGCCTGCGACCCATGCCTCCGGCCAGATGCCGAGAATGCCGTTGTCGCCGCCAGTGACCGGCACCCACTGGAAGGCGATCGACCAGACGATCTGCGCGAACGCGAGCGTCAGCATGGCGAAGTAGACGCCGGAGAGCTGCACAGCGAAGAAGCCGAAGATCGCCGCGCCCGCGAGCCCGAGCAACGGCCCGAGCGCGAGACACAGGATCATCGGCAGGCCTGCGAGCTTGGCGAGGAACGCCACGCCATACGCGCCGAGGCCGAAGTACGCTGCATGGCCGAACGATGCGAGGCCGCCGACCGACATCAGGAAGTGGAGGCTCGCGGCGAATATGACGAAGATCGCGATCTCGGCACCGACGGTGAGCGCGTAGTTGCCCGCGACGAGCGGCAGCAATGCCGCCAGCGCCACACCGACGAGGCAGGCGATGCGTTCGTTCTGGGTGAACGGCGCCCACGGCCGCACGGAGAGACCGGGCGTCTTGCGCGCGGCGGCTTCCGGCTTTCCGAACAGGCCCCACGGCCGCACGATCAGCACCACGGCCATCACCAGGAAGACGAGGACGATCGACACCTTCGGGAAGATGAGGATGCCGAACGCGTTCAGCTCGGCGACCAGCACGGCGGCGACGAACGCGCCGGTGATGCTGCCGAGACCGCCGATGACGACGACGACGAAGACTTCGACAACGATGCGCAGATCGAGCGCGTGATGCACGGCGTCGCGCGGGATCTGCAGCGCGCCGCCGAGCGCCGCGAGAAACACGCCCGCGCCGAAGACGCTCGTGAACAGCCATTTCTGGTTGACGCCGAGTGCCGCGACCATGTCGCGGTCCTGCGTCGCCGCGCGCACCAGCACGCCCCAGCGGGTACGGTGAAACAACAGCCACAGGATGCCGAGCACGACAGGCCCCAGCACAATCATGAAGAGATCATAGGACGGCACGTTCTGGCCGAGAATTTCGACGGCGCCACGGAAGCCCGGCGCGCGGCGGCCGAGCAGATCGTCCGGGCCCCAGATCATCACCACGAGGTCTTCGACCATCAGGGTTAGACCGAAGGTGGCGAGGAGCTGGAACAGTTCGGGGGAAGAATAGATGCGGCGGAGCAGCAGCATCTCGACCAGCACACCGATGACGGCGACGGCGAGTGCAGCAAGCACGATGCCGCCCCAGAAGCCGAAGGCGCCGGCGAAGCGCTCGGTGAGCGTGAAGGCGATGTATGCGCCGAGCATGTAGAACGCGCCGTGCGCGAAATTCACGATGCGCGTGACGCCGAAGATGATCGACAGGCCCGACGCCACGAGGAACAACGACGCCGCGCTGGCAAGTCCGGTCAGGAACTGGACGAGATAGAAACCCATCGACACTCAAGCTTTCGCTGATTGGTTCGCAGCGCTCGCGATTGCGCCCTCTCCCCTCGTGGGAGAGGGCATCGCAGTCGTCTACTCTTGCTCGGTTGGGTGAGGGGGAAGCGCACACCCCTCACCCGGCTCAAATTCGCATTCGCTCATTCTCGCCACCCTCTCCCGCAAGGGGAGAGGGTTTAAAAGCGCTCAGTCCTTCGGACGGAGCTTCGAGACTTCGTCGTCGCTCGGCAGGAAGTCCTTGCCGTTGCGATAGACGTTGCCGACCATCACGCCCTTGCCGTCCTTCTGCGTGGTCTTGCCGACGAAGGCGCCGAGGGTCGACTGATGGTCGATCTTGCGGAAGGTGATCTCGCCGAACGGCGACGGCATGGTGATGCCTTCCGCCGCGGTGATCATCTTCTCGGTGTCTTCCGAGCCGGCCTTGGCAAGGATCGCCGCCGCAGCCTTGATCGTCTGATAGCCGACGATCGAGCCGAGACGCGGATAGTCGTTGAACTTCGCCTGATAGGCCTTCAGGAACTTGTCGTGCTCCGGAATCTTGATGTCGTTCCAGGGATAGCCGGTGACGATCCAGCCTTCCGGCGTTTCGTCCTTCAGCGGATCGAGATATTCCGGCTCGCCGGTGAGGAAGCTCACCACCGCGCGGTCCTTGAAGGTGCCGCGGGTGTTGCCTTCACGCACGAGCTTCACCAAGTCTGCGCCGAACATGACGTTGAGGATCGCGTCGGGCTTCGCCGCGGCTGTCGCCTGCACCACCGGACCGGCGTCGATCTTGCCGAGCGGCGGCCACTGCTCGTCCACCCACTCGATGTCCGGGCGCTTGGCCGACAGCAGCTTCTTGAACACCGCGACCGCCGACTGGCCGTACTCGTAGTTCGGCGCGATCGTGGCCCAGCGCTTGGCCGGAAGCTTCGCGGCTTCATCCACCAGCATCGCCGCCTGCATGTAATTCGACGGACGCAGGCGGAAGGTGTAACGGTTGCCCTTTGACCAGGTGATCGCGTCGGTCAGAGGTTCGGCGGCGAGGAAGAACATCTTCTTCTGGTTGGCGTAGTCCGAAACGGCGAGGCCGATGTTCGACAGGAACGTGCCCGCGAGCATCGCGACCTTTTCCTTCTCGACCAGTTCGTTGGCTGCGGTCAGCGCATCCGCCGGCTTGCCGCCGTCGTCCTTGGAGATGACGACGATCTTCTTGCCGTTGACGCCGCCGGCTGCGTTGATTTCCTCGACCGCGAGCTGCCAGCCCTTGCGATAGGGCTCGGTGAACGCCGGCAGGGCCGAGTAGCTGTTGATCTCGCCGATCTTGATTTCGGCCTGCGCCAGCGCAGCCGTCGCGCTGCCCGCGAAGGCAACCGCGAAACTTGCGCCGATAAGAAGGTCTCTGCGTTTCATTCAACACCTCCAATTGGGGAGCTTCGCTCCCATTGTTCGCAACCTGTATTCACTCAACCTGTGTTCGCTCTTCTTCCCGCTCCCGGCGCGGGCCTTTCTTGAAACCTGGGGGAGCCGATCTTATGCGACTCCTGAGGAAACCGCGTTTCACTTGGCAGTGCAAAAGCAGCTAGCGCAGCCCGTCTTCCCCCTTGATCTCGTCGTGTTTCAACCCGCCGACGCGCGGCAGCGGACGTCCGCTGTCGGTGACGGCCACCGCGACCATGATCTCGTTGGCACGCGGCGCGTCGTTGATGCGCACCTCCATGCCGTCGAAATGGCTGCGGACGAACGCCGCGTCCTTGTGCCCGAGCGGAATGTCGAGCGGAACACCCGGCCCGCCCCTTTTCTTGCTGGATGGGATCAGCGCCGCGCCCTTGCCGAGCACTTTCCGTACCGGCGCACCCATTTTCGGATGCAGCAGCGCGGCGGCATGCTCAAGCTCGCCATTTTCGCCGACGGCGGCAGCCTTGCCATAGCTCTGCGCCGTTGGACCTTCGATGCCGAGCGCGGCAACGGCCTTCGCCGACAGCATCGCGCCGAGCTCCTCGCCGATGTCGATCAACGGTGTCAGGTCCTCGACATATTTTCCGGCGAACGGATTTTCGATGACGGCGATCGCGGCCGCGCGGCGCGTCGGCGGCGACACCTTCTGCCCCTGCTCGCTCAGCGTTTCCTCGACCACGGTGACGATCTTGCGAATGACGGCGGGCATCTCGTTGTCCTTCAGGCGGCCGGTGCGAACAGCGATGCTGTCTCGCTTGGAATGACGGGCCGCACAATTTCGGTTTCACCCTGCAACGTCAATGCCGCGCCCTCGATCAGGCCCCGTTGCACAAGCTCGCGTGCGCAATCGGCACCCGCCGCCAATGCTTGCTCAATCTCGGCCGAGGACAGGACACCGACGCTGCGCGTCACCAGCCTGTCACCGAGATCACTATCCGGCTGAATGTCGCGCGCCGGAACGCGGGCGATTGCCGCATGCCCCGGTAAATCGACCGCATTGCCGATGATGGTGGCGGCGGCGTCGGCCTGCGCGGCGGTTTTCGCCAGCACGGTGACCGCGTCGGCGATGCCGAGCGAAAAGCTGCGGCCATGGCGACCACTGGTGGCGATGCCACGCGAGATGTCATTGGAGTGCACCACCGTCTTGCCGATCAGCGACGGGCGGTCCGGCCGGTCGATCAGGCCGACGGAGAACGATTGACCCGGCGCGAGATGCAACGCGATGTCGCCGCCGTTGTTGACGTAGGCCCGGTCGAGCGTGGCCGCGAGCGTCATCGCTTCGAGGATTTCCTCGGCCACCGCACCGGCGACCGCCGCCATCGGCGTGATGAAGTGCGCAGCCGCGAACGGCGTGACGGCGTCATACATGCGCTGCGCGATCACGCCCTCAAGCTTGGTGCCGGACGCATCGGCCTGGGTGCGCAGCAAAGCCAGCTCGGCGCAGAGTTCATCCAGCAAGCCGTCGAAGCGAGCAGCTGCGTTGGCGTAGGCGGTCCGCACGTTGTCCGGCGTGCCATGAGCTTCGACGATGAGATCGATCGGCCCGTCCTGCAGATGCAGGCGCTTGCCGTCGGCGAGCCATGTGATCTGCGGCGCGCGCGTCATCGCTGCGCCCCTGCGGCGGCAGGCGCTTCGTCGTCCGACTGGCGCAGCACCTGCGTGGCCTTGCCGAGGCTTTCGAGCGGACGCACATAATCCATGTGCCCGCCAAGCGCGGCGTAATCCTCGAGCTTCATCGTGAATTCGATCGGCGCGACCAGCGCCGGCGTCGGGACATAGCCGAACGCATTCGGCGGCACCTGTGTGACATCGACCATCACGGTGATGCCGCCGCCGGGCCAGCGATAGGTCGGCGCGCCGCCGCTTGTCACCGAGGTGAGCGCGTCCTTCACCGAGTGCGTCAGCCGCACCGGATTGTCGGTGACGCCGGCACGCAGCGAACCGCCCGCCCCCATCATGAACAGCACCGTGCACAGCGCCGGTTCGCAGTTTTCCTGAATGCGCTCGACCGACGCCTTCAACACAGGCGGCAGCGGCTTCTCGACCGGCTGCAGCGCGTCATCGAGTTCGTAATAGGCCGCGTGTTCGCCGGTGGTCGAGACCATCAGCATGCGCGTTCCGGACTTTGCTTCCTTCTTGTCGAAGGGGCCGAGAATCGAGAGCGGGTCGGAAATGTTGGTGCCGCCCCAGCCGGTGCCCGGTTCGGCGACCTGGAAGTAACGGCCCGGCGTTGAGCGCCGTCCCTTCATCTTGATTCCGGTATCGGGAATATCGAGCAGCTTTCCGGCCTGATGCTCGGAGAGAACGCCGGTGATGTGATCGTCGACGACAACGACTTCATCGACATTGCCATGCCACTGCTTGGCAAACATACCAATGGTCGCAGAGCCGCAACCGACCCGCATGCGTTCTTCCGGCACGTCGTTGACGATCGGCGCCTTGCCCGCCTGCACGACCACTTTCGAACCGCCATCGACGGTCAGCTCGACAGCCTTGCCGTTGCAGAGGTCCATCAGCGTATCGCAGGTGACGCGGCCTTCCTTCTTCGAACCGCCGGTCAAATGATGCACGCCGCCGAGCGACAGCATCTGCGAGCCGTATTCGCCGGTGGTGACGTGACCGACCGCTTCGCCCTGCGCGCGCACCGTGGCGGTTTCCGGACCGAGATAGCGGTCGGTGTCGATCTTCACCTTGACGCCGCAGTAACTGAAGATGCCTTCGGTCACGACCGTGACCATGTCGACGCCGTCGACCTTCGACGAGACGATAAAGGGCGCGGGCTTGTAATCGGGATATGTCGTTCCGGCGCCGATGGCGGTGACGACCACCTTACCGTCGCGAACAAGGCTGCCGTCCCACTCCGTTCCCATCTGGAACGGCACGACCTTGCCGCCGTGCGAGACGGTACGCTCCAGCACTACATGCGGATCGACACGCACCAGCACGCCGTTGTCGTTGGCGTAACGATCGCAAGCCCCCGCCGCGCCGGGCTTGATGTAACACATCACCGGACACGCATCGCAGCGGATCTTGTCCGATGCGGCGGGCTGAACTTCCGATGGCGTTTCGTTCGACATCACGCGTGGCCCGATCCGCCGGAGGGGCATCCGGCGAGTTCATTCGTATACGAACGATCTTGCGCGCGGCCCTTTTCGCTGTCAAGCGCGACAAAGCGCGCTTTCGCCGCGCTGCCGCATATTCCCGCATTTGCTTAGCTTCCTCGCCCAGTTTCTGTGCGGCAAAGGCCGATGGGTGAGGTTTACTGACGCAACGTGGTGGACGAAACGCCCGCAACCTTGCACGTTTGTATACAAACGATATGGTTTTCGGCATGGCTGACGCACATTCAACCGCTGGCGCGCGATCATGACCGCACCATTGCGTCTCGTGGTCAACGGCAAGACCCATGACATCGGCGCCGCGCCGGACACGCCTCTTCTGTATGTGCTGCGCAACGACCTCGAACTGAACGGACCGAAGTACGGCTGCGGCCTCGGCGAATGCGGCGCATGCACCGTGCTGATCGACAACGTCGCCGCGCGCTCCTGCGTCATCCCAATCGAAGGCTGCACCGGCCGCGAGATCACGACACTCGAAGGCCTCGGCACGCACGAGCGGCCCGATCCGGTGCAGCGCGCGTTCATCGCCGAGCAAGGCGCGCAATGCGGCTATTGCCTGAACGGCATGATCATGAGCGCGAAGGCGCTGCTGTTGCGCAATCCCAATCCCTGCGAAGCGGAAATTCTCGAAGCGCTGCGCTACAACCTCTGCCGCTGCGGCGCGCATGTGGAGATCGTCCGCGCGGTGAAGCGCGCGGCTACGCCGGAGCGCGCGGCCACATGACGGGCTTGCTTCGGATCGTCCGCCCAACCGCCGCCGGCGACGAAACCTTCGTCGAAATCCGCGAGGACGGCGCGATCGTCGCCTACAACGGCCATGTCGATCTCGGCACCGGCATCGGCACGGCGTTGACGCAGATCGTCGCCGAAGAGCTCGATGTCGGCTTCGCGCGCGTACAAATGGTGCTGGGCCACACATCGCAGACGCCGAACCAGGGCGCGACCATCGCCAGCGAGACGATCCAGATCACCGCCGTTCCCTTACGCAAGGCTGCGGCGCAGGCGCGGCATTTTCTCGTCGCGCGCGCGGCGTCGCGACTCGAACTACCGGAGGCCGAGCTTTCGGTGACGGATGGACTCATTCGCGGTCATGACAACCGCAGCGTCTCGTTCGGCGAACTGATCGCTGGCGAGACCATCCGGCTCGAACTCGCCGACGATGTGAAAGTGAAGGCGGTCGAGTCCTATCGCCTTGTCGGCCAATCGCAGCCACGCATCGACCTGCCCGCGAAAGCGACCGGCGAACTCGTCTACGTGCACGACATGCGCGTGCCCGGCATGCTGCACGGCCGCGTGGTGCGCCCGCCCTACGCCGGCGTCGATGCGGGCGACTTCGTCGGCAAGAGCTTGATCGCGGTCGACGAGGCATCGATCGCGCATATCCCCGGCATCGTCGCCGTCGTCACGCACGGCGATTTCATCGGCGTCGTTGCCGAGCGTGAGGAAAACGCAATCAAGGCAGCCGAACAACTGAGGGTTCAGTGGAAGCCGACGCCGGCGGTGCGCGATCTCAACGACATCGCCACCGCATTGCGTGCCAACCCGAGCACGCCGCGCGTGCTCATCGACAAGGGCGACGTCGATGCCGCGATTGCCGGCGCGGCCAAGCCGATGCAGCGCACATATGTATGGCCGTATCACATGCACGGCTCGATCGGCCCATCCTGCGCGCTCGCGGACGTGCGGCCGGACAGCGTGCGCGTGTGGTCCGGCACGCAGAACCCGCACATGCTGCGCGTCGACCTCGCATTCCTGCTCGGCATGCCGGAAGAGGCGATCGACCTCATCCGCATGGAAGCGGCCGGCTGCTATGGCCGCAACTGCGCCGACGACGTCACCGCCGATGCCGTGCTGCTGTCGCGCGCGGTCGGGCGGCCGGTGCGCGTGCAGCTCACCCGCGAGCAGGAGCATGCGTGGGAGCCGAAGGGCACCGGTCAATTGATGGACGTCAACGGCGGCCTCGATGCGCAGGGCGGCGTTGCGGCCTACGACTTCCAGACGCGCTATCCGTCGAACGGTGCGCCGACCTTGGCGCTGATCCTCGCCGGCCTGATTCCGCCGGTGCCGCAGGTCCTCGAGATGGGCGACCGCACCGCGATCCCGCCCTACGACTACGATCACATGCGCGTCGTCGCGCACGACATGCCGCCGATCGTGCGCGCCGCGTGGCTGCGCGGCGTCTCGGCGCTGCCGAATACGTTCGCGCATGAATCCTACATCGACGAACTGGCGGCGGAAGCGAAGGTCGATCCGGTCGAGTATCGCCTGCGTTATCTGAAGGACCCGCGCGCCATCGATCTCGTGAAAGCCGTTGCCGAGCGCGGCAATTGGCAGCCGCGGCCCGAGTGGCAGCCGAAGCCGAGCGAGGGCGACATCGTCCGCGGGCGCGGCTTTGCCTACGCGCTCTACGTGCACAGCAAGTTTCCGGGCTACGGCGCGGCGTGGTCGGCATGGATCACCGACGTTGAAGTGAACAAGACCACCGGCGATGTGGCGGTGACGCGCGTGATCGCGGGCCAGGACTCCGGCCTGATGATCAACCCGGACGGCGTGAAGCACCAGATCCACGGCAACGTCATCCAGTCCATCAGCCGCACGCTGAAGGAAGAGGTGACCTTCGACGGCACCGGCGTGACCAGCCGCGAGTGGGGCACCTACCCGATCATCACGTTCCCCGAGCTGCCGTCGATCGACGTGCTGATGCTGCCGCGTCAGGATCAGCCCCCGCTCGGCGTCGGCGAATCCGCGTCGGTGCCGAGCGCGGCTGCCATTGCGAATGCGATCTTCGATGCGACCGGCGTGCGCTTCCGCGAACTGCCGTTTACACCGGAACGCATTCGCGCTGGCTTGCAGGAGGCCGGAGTCGCGACGGCCGCTCTTGCTGCGCCGGAGCCAGTGCGCATTACAACTCCTCGCAGTTCATCATGGATGCCGTCGCTGGCGACGCTCGGTGCGGCCGCCTGCGCGGCGGTTGCGATGGTTTGGCCGTGGCGGCCGGCGATTCCGCCGATCACATCATTCGATCCGTCCACCTACTCGGCGGCGACGATCGCGCGCGGCGCACAGCTTGCCGCCATCGGCGATTGCGCGGTGTGTCACACCGGGCCGTCCGGCATTGCGAACGCAGGCGGGCGCGCGCTGGAGACGCCGTTCGGCATCGTCTACGCCACCAACATCACACCGGATCGCGAAACGGGTATCGGTGCGTGGTCTTACAGCGCGTTCGAGCGGGCGATGCGCGACGGCATTCACCGCGACGGCCGTCATCTCTATCCGGCGTTTCCGTACAATCACTTCACGAAAATCTCCGACGCCGACATGCAGGCGCTCTACGCACATCTGATGACGCAGACGCCGGTGCATGCGCCGAACCCGGAGACGAAACTCGCCTTCCCGTTCAACATGCGCCCGCTGCTCGCCGCGTGGAACGCGATGTTCCACTCCTCCGGCGCGATGACGGGCGAGCCGTCGCAATCGGCGGAATGGAACCGCGGTGCGTATCTGGTCGAGAGCGTCGGCCACTGCGGCGCCTGCCACACGCCGCGCAACGCGCTCGGCGGCGAGCGCACCGGCACCGCGCGCCTCGCGGGCGGCAACGCCGAGGGCTGGGATGCGCCTGCGCTGACATCACTCTCGCGATCTCCGATCCCGTGGAGCGAGGACGAGCTCTACAACTACTTGCGAACCGGTCAGTCGCGTTATCACGGCGTCGCGGCGGGGCCGATGGCGCCGGTGGTGCAGCAGCTCGGAAACGTGCCGGACAGCGATATCCGCGCGATGGCGGTCTACCTCGCCTCGATGAACAGCGCGCCGAGCAAAGCGGAGGAACAGGCGCTCGCGGCGAAGCTCGAAACGCTGACGCTGGATCGCACACTGACACGCGGCATGGCCGGCGAGCGCATCTTCGACGGCGCCTGCGCGGTGTGTCACGCGGTCGGCGGGCCGGAACTGTTCGGCGCGCGACCCTCGCTCGCGCTCAACACCAACGTCCACGCGGCAACGCCGGACAATCTCATTCAAGTGATCTTGCACGGCATCGCCAAACCGGCGGTCACCGACCTCGGCTACATGCCGGGCTTCAAGGGGCACATGAACGACGCCCAGATCGCCGATCTGGTCGCGTATACGCGCCGCCAGTTCGCCCCGGACAAGCCCGCATGGGCCGATCTCGAGGCGACGGTCGCGCGGTTACGCAAGGTAGCCACCCATTAGTCGTCATGCCCGGACATAGCCGTTCTAAGAACGGCGTTCTACCGAACGCCTATGCCGGGCATCCATCTTTCTTTCAAAAAAGATGGATTGCCGGGTCGAGCCCGGCAATGACGAAGGGTATAAGCCCCGCATGAGCCTCAAGGTCGCCGCCCTCTATCAGTTCGTCGCGCTGCCGGATTTTCGCGAACTCCGCGAGCCGCTACTGGCGCGCGCTATCGCGCTCGGCATCAAGGGCACGCTGCTGCTGGCGGATGAAGGCATCAACGGAACCATCGCCGGAAGCGACGAGGCAATCGACGCGCTCATCGCCGAGCTGCGCAACGGGCCGCTGTTCGGTAGACGTCTCGACAATCTCGAACTGAAGTTCTCGCGCGCAGAGACGATGCCGTTCGGGCGCATGAAGGTGCGGCTGAAGAAGGAGATCGTCACGCTCGGCGAGCCGCGCATCGATCCGACGCGGCAGGTCGGCGCCTACGTCGATGCCGCCGACTGGAATGCGCTGATCGCCGATCCGGACGTGACGGTGATCGACACGCGCAACGCGTTCGAGGTAGCGATGGGCACGTTCGAGGGTGCGGTCGATCCGAAACTTGGGCGGTTCAGCGATTTCCGCTGCTTCACGTCGGACCAGCTCGACAAGACCAAGCACCGCAAGGTCGCGATGTTCTGCACCGGCGGCATTCGCTGCGAAAAGGCGAGCGCCTACCTGCTCGCGCAGGGGTTCGGCGAGGTCTATCACCTCAAGGGCGGCATCCTGAAATATCTGGAAACGGTGCCTGCGGGCGAAAGCCGCTGGAAGGGCGACTGTTTCGTGTTCGACGAACGCGTCGCGCTCGGACATGGGCTCGTGACAGCCGAACCCGCAAAGGACAACAACGATGACTGACACCGAGATCGTCCGCCGGATTGAGGCGCTGGAAGAACGAATTACCTATCAGGACGATGCGATCGAAACGCTGAACCAGACTATCACCAAGCAATGGGCCCAGATCGACGCCCTCACCCGCCAGATCGCGAACCTCACCGATCGTCTGCGCGAGGCGGAAGCGAAGAGCACCATGGGTGCGCCGCGCGACGAGCCGCCGCCGCATTATTGAGCGCCGCGACTCGCGACGGAAACGTTCGGTCAATCATGTTTGCGGCCGAATGCGGGCAGCGGAACCTATTTCTCGACTTGATGAAAATTGAAACGACTCGGTTAAGCTTGCTCCAAACCATGATCGCCATGGTCCGCGCCGCCGATTGAGGCGGAGGGAATGTCATGGAATTCACGCACGCCCAGCCGTGGATCGTGAAATCGATCAAGCAACGCACCTTGCTGAATGCTTGGCAGCGGCTGGCGACCGATGCCGGAAGAATTCCGGCGCTGAACGAGTTTCAGCCCGAAGAACTCACGGGCGAGTTGCCGGATACGATCTTCTATGACGTGGTGCATGACACCGATCCGCCGCGCTTCCTGATCACCAAGAGCGGCGAGCGGTTGCGGGAGTCGTTCGGATTTTCGGGAGTTGGAAGATTCATCGACGAGTCGATGGACCCGAAACTGTGGGCGATCACCCAGGTGATCTATCTGAAGTGCATCGAGACCCGGCGGCCGGTCTACTCGCAGTTCCGGATCGACGACGTGAAAGGCCGCGAGGTGAAATATGAGCGGCTGACCTTGCCGTTCGTCAGCGGCGACGACGTCAACGCCTTGATCGCATCGATCAAGGCCTTCCGCTGGGATGGCGCGTACGAATTGAAGGATCTGATGTTGCCGCGCGGCGCCGAACCGGTCTACGAGTTGCGCGCCGTGATCGATGCGCCGAATCCGGCCGATCCCGGCTTCAGCGACACGCTCGAAGTCTGAGGCGCGCGGCTTTTCAGCGGTTGCTGCCCTTCACCACCTTGAGCTTGCGATCGCCCGCACGCGCCTCCTGACGCTTCAGCCTCTCGCCGACCGAAACGATCGCCGAGATCGCGGGCACCAGCTCGCGGCCGAGGTCCGTCAGCGAATACTCCGCCGATGGCGGCGACGTGTCGATCAATTCGCGCCGGACGACGCCTTTCTGTTCGAGGCTCTTCAGCCGCGCGCTCAGCATCTTCGGCGATATCGGTGGAATATCGACGCGTAGTTCGCCAAATCGGCGCGGTCCGCCGCTCAAGTGCCAGACGATGTTCGATGTCCATGCGCCGCCGAGCAGCGACATGCATTCTCCGATCGGGCAGGCGCTCGGATGTGGCAACGATTTGTTCTTGCGGATTTTCAGCGGCATTTTTCAGTTTCCGTCCGGTAACCGGAAAATCTAATAGCACGACGTTACGTAGTATACAAAGGTTATCAGCCTCGCATAGGGTCCGCGCGCTTTACCCAGCCAGAGGTTCATCATGAAGCTGTATTATATTCCGGGCGCGTGCTCGCTCTCCCCGCACATCAGCCTGCGCGAAGCCGGCGTGTCGTTCGAACTCGACAAGGTCGACGCCGGCAAGACCGCGAGCGGCAAAGACTACAAGACCATCAACGCCAAGGGTTATGTCCCCGCCTTGCAACTCGACAACGGCGACGTGCTGACCGAAGGCGCAGCCGTGGTTCAGTTCATCGCCGACCAGCATCCGAAAGCCGGGCTCGCGCCGCCGAGCGGAACCATCGCTCGCGCGCGCTTGCAGGAGCATCTCAACTTCATTTCGTCGGAGCTGCACAAGGCTTTCGGGCCGCTGTTCAATCCGCAGGCGTCCGAGGAAAGCAAGAAAGCCGCACCCGATCAGGTGGCCAAACGCCTCGATTACATCGAAAGCCTGCTCGCCGATGGCCGGAGCTACTTGCTCGGCGAGACGTTTTCCGTCGCCGACGCCTATCTGTTTGTCGTTGCCAACTGGACAGGACCGACCCAAATCGGGCTTGATCGCTGGCCGAAACTGAAGGCCTTTGTCGCCCGCGTTGCCGAGCGGCCCGCCGTGCAAGCCGCAATGAAGGCCGAAGGCTTGATCGCCGCCTGACCGGGAGCCGCCGCATGTCTTCGCCGCACGATGAACTGACTGCCGCCATCGGCACCTACTTCGACGGCCTCTATTTCAGCGATACGGCGAAGCTGCGCGCGGTGTTCCATCCCTACGCGCTCTACGCCTGCGCGACGGAGGGCACCCTCACCTACCTGACGATGGACGAGTACTTCCCCATCGTCGATGCCCGCCCCTCGCCGGCGAGCCGCAACGAACCGCGCGCGGACAAGATCCTCTCCATCGAGTTCGCCGGGCCCGTCACCGCGCGCGCATGCCTCAACTGCGCGATCGGACCGAAGTTCTTCACCGACTATCTGACGTTCGTCAAACTCGACGGCCGCTGGCAGATCATCTCGAAGGTGTTTCACTTCGACCTTCAGAAATAGAGAACGATTGCGTCTCGGAACCGAAACGATGCGCGCGTTGCGGCGACCGCGTCGTTTCGCTAGGCTTGCAGCAACAACACACAGGACATCGATCCCGCTCCCATGCCGATCGTTACCCCTCTCACCGAACAGTTCGAGCTCGAGTTTCCGATCATTCTCGCCCCGATGGCGGGATTCAGCGGCGGAGCTCTCGCCGCAGCGGTCGGCCGCGCCGGCGGCCTCGGGCTGATCGGCGGCGGCTATGGCGACGGCGACTGGCTGAAGCGCGAGTTGCCGCTTGCCGGCAACGAAAAAATCGGCGTCGGCTTCATCACCTGGTCGCTGGCAAAGAAGCCCGAGTTGCTCGACCTCGCGCTCGACCACAAGCCGCGCGCCATGTTCCTGTCCTTCGGCGACCTCAAGCCCTTCGCAGGCAAGATCGCGGCCGCAGGCGTTCCGCTCATCGCGCAGGTGCAGACCGTCGCCGACGCGAAGATCGCGGCGAGCGAAGGCGCGCAGTTCATCGTCGCGCAGGGATCCGAAGCCGGCGGTCACGGCAGCGGACGCGGCACGTTGCCGCTGGTGCCTGCGGTGATCGATGCCGTCGGAAAAATTCCGGTGATTGCCGCCGGCGGTATCGCTGACGGACGCGGCCTTGCCGCGGCGCTGGCCCTGGGCGCGGCAGGCGTTGTGTGCGGCACGGCCTTCTACGCCAGCCGCGAGGCGCTCACGCACGAGCGCATCAAGGCAGCCGCTGTTGCCGCATCGGGCGACAACACCGTGCGGAGCTCGATTTTCGACATCGCGCGCCGGATCGACTGGCCGAAGCGCTGGACGATCCGCACATTGGAGAACGCCTTTCACCGGGAATGGGCCGGGAAACCCGAGGCGCTCGAAGCGGACGCAACGATTCAGGCGCAGCGCTACAGGGACGCAGCCGCGGCCGGTGACGCCGACGTTGCCGCCGTCATTGTCGGCGAGGCCATCGATCTGGTGCATGAGATCAGGCCGGCGGCCGAGATCGTTCGCAGCATCGGGCAAGATGCGGAGCGGCGGATCGCAGCGCTGAACGGCCTCGTGACCTGAACGGTGCGTTATGCCTCGACCGGCGCGGCCGCCGCGCGCGCTTTCAGATCGAACGCGATGTCGGCGGCCTCGGCAGGCGTCAGCGGCGTGCCCGCGCCGATCAGGCGGCGTGCGATCATGTGATCGGCCGGCTTGTTGACGGATTCGACGCCGGTGAGCTTGCCGTTACGGAAGCAGAACACCGAAAACGCACTGGCGGCGGGCTCGCCGCGCAACACCGCGTGATCGTGCGGCATCGACAGTCCGGCCATCTGCAGCTTGAGCGGACCCTGATCGCTCCAGAACCACGGCACCGCGCGATAGGGCTTCGCTTTTCCCATCAGCCGCGCCGCGACGCATCGCCCGTGATCGGCGGCATTCTGCACCGACTCGATTCGCATCATCTCGCCGTTGGCAAATATCTGAGGATATGACGCGCAGTCGCCGATCGCCGATATCGCCGGGTCCGCGGTGAGCAGCATCTCGTCGACGACAATGCCGTTGCTGATGGCGAGGCCGGCCTCGGCGGCCAATTCGGTGTTGGGAATGACGCCGATGCCGATCAGCAACACGTCCGCAGGAAACATCTTACCGTCGGCGGTCTCGACCGCGCGCACACGGCCCTCGTCGCCATCGATGCGCACGGCGGTGGTGCCGAATGCCAGATGGATACCCTGCTTCTCGTGCGCCGCGCGAAAGAACGCCGACATCGGCTCGGAGAGCGCGCGCGCCATCGGCCGGTGCGCGGCTTCGAGCACGGTGACGTTGGCACCGAGCGACGACGCCACGGCGGCGACTTCCAGCCCGATGAAGCCGGCGCCGATGATGACGATGTGTTTCAGAGTCGAAAGGCGCGGGCGCAGCAGATCGGCGTCGGCCGCGGTGCGCAACTGGCAGACGCCGTCGAGGGTGTGCCCCGGAATCGGCAGCGGCCGGTTGCGCGTGCCGGTGGCGATGACGAGATGATCGTAGGCGTACGAGACGCCTGCCTCTGTCAGAACCGCATGCGCTGTGCGATCGATGCGCGCGATGCGGCAATCGGGTACGAGATTGATGGCGAGCTTGTCTAAAATCTCCTTCGGCCGCAGATCGAGTGACGCATGGCCAATCTTGCCGGTCAGATACGCCTTGGAGAGCGGCGGGCGCTGGTACGGCAAGCCCGGCTCGTCGCCGATCAAATCGATGTGGCCCTTGAAGCCCTCGTCGCGCAGCGACAGCGCCGTCTGAAAACCGGCCTGCCCCGCGCCGGCGATGACGACACGGTCGAGGCCAGACTGGCCGGTCGCCTGCTGCATGAACGCTTCCCCAACTCAAACCATGTTGCTGCAGGCTATCCTAGCGCAAGTATGCGCGGCGACACTGTCATAAAATAACTGCAAGAGAAAGCTTTCAAAACTTATTATTCCACTCAAGCTGTCGCGATCTGCCGATAGCGCCGCGTCAGCAGATGGAAGCGCAAGGTCAGCAGGATCGCGTTCGCCGCCGTGCCGCAGGACAGTCCGATCCAGACGCCGATCGCGCCGAATCCGAGCGTGAACGCCAGAACGTAGGCGACGACGAAGCCGAGCGCCCAGTAGCTGAACGCGGCGATCAGCATCGGCACGCGCGTGTCGTTCAGCCCGCGCAGTGCGCCCGAGGCGACGGTCTGTACGCCGTCGGCGATGAAGAACGTCGCGCCGACCATCAGCAGCGTTGCCACGAGTTCGGCCGTTCGCATGGTCTCGTCGCCGCCACCGAGGAACGCGTGCGCGATCTGATAGCGGATGGCGATCACGATCAGCGTCATCACCGCCATGAACACGGCGCCGAGCGCGAGCGCGACGAAGCCGGCGCGGCGGATGGAGGCGTGATCGTCGCGGCCGATCGCCTGACCGACACGCACAGTCGCCGCCATGCCGATGCCGAACGGCACCATGAACAGGATGGCGGCAACTTGCAGCGCGATCTGGTGCGCCGCCAGCGCAGTCGTGCTGATCANNGAAATCTGGTGCGCGGTGATCGCGGTGGTGCTGATCCATCCCATCAAGAGCGCAGCCGCCGAGAACAGGCCGTACTCCAGCAGGAACGACATCGAGATCGGCACGCCGATCGCGAACAGCTGACGCATCAGCGACCAGTCGATCCGCCAGAAGCGGCCGAACACGTGATATTTCCGGAACGGACGGCGCGCGTGCGCGAACCACAGGCCGGCCGCGCACATGCCGAAGTTGACGACGGACGTCGCGAGACCGGCACCGAGCAGACCGAGCTTCGGCAAACCGAAATGGCCGTGGATCAGCGCATAGGCCAGCAGCCCGTTTGCCGGAATCGCAGCGAGTGTGATCCAGAGTCCGGGCTCGGGCCGGTTCACCGCGCCCATGAAGCTGCGGATGGCGATGAACCACAATGCGGGCACCATGCTCCAGCCGATGCCGAGCAGATAGACCTGCGCGAGGCTCGCGGACTCGCGCGTCTGGCCGAGCGCGATCAGCATCGCTTCTCCGTAGAACGGCAGCAGCGCCATCAGCGGCAATGAGACGATCAGCCCCGCCCACAAGCCGGTGCGCAGCGCGCGGCGAACGTTGCGGGGATCGCGCGCGCCGAAGGCCTGCGCGGCCAGCGGCGCGACCGCCGACATCAGGCCCATGCCGAGCGTGAAGCCGATGAAGAAGATGGTGTGCGCCAGCGCGGCAGCCGCGACCGCCTGCTCGCCGAGGCGGCCGATCAGCGCGAGGTCCGTCGTCATCATGGCGATCTGGCCGAGCTGCGTCAGCCCGATCGGAATCGCGAGCTTCAGCGTCTCGGTCAGTTCGCCGAGAAGCAGCCCGTTTTGTGCCGAAACGGCCTCGCCGCCCGCAACAGGCGGGCGCGTGATGGTGTCCGTTGACGTCATGATGGCGCCCCGTCTGGCAGGACTCTTGGCCGAAACCATGGCCAAGGTCCGCTCTTGTTCGCGTCGTTAGACGCGATGTAGGGCGTCGTCCTCGCGGGCGCCACCCGAGAAGTTGCGATAAATGAACTGTGTGGCGCCTGCGGCGGCCTCGCGTTCGGCTGTCTTGAAGATGGTCTCATGCAGCGGCGATAGCACGCAGGCCGGATCAGTATTGGCAGCATCCCCTGTCAGGGCGAACGCCTGGCAGCGGCAGCCGCCGTAGTCTTCCTCGCGATGGTCGCAGCTCCTGCACGGTTCCGGCATCCAGTCGGTGCCGCGATAGCGGTTAAGCGCCTCGGAATGCTCCCATATCCAGGCGATCGAGTGATCGCGCACGGAATCGAAGATAAGCCCGGTGATGGTCTCGGCCGCGTGACAGGGCAGCACCTTGCCCGACGGCGAGATGTTGAAGAACTGCCGGCCCCAGCCGCCCATGCACTTCTTCGGCCGCACCGCATAGTAATCCGGGACGACGTAGTCGATCGCGAGCGTGCCTTTCAGCCGCGCCTGCGCTTCGTCGACGATGCGCGTGCAGTCCTCGATCTGTTCGAGCGTCGGCATCAGCGCCGCGCGGTTCTTCAGCGCCCAGCCGTAGTACTGCACATTGGCGATCTCGAGCCGGTCGGCATCGAGATCGACCGCCATCTGGATCACGTCCTTCAGCTGATGCAGATTCTGCCGGTGCATCACCGCATTGACGGTCAGCGGCAGGCCGAGTTCACGCGCCCAGCGCGCCACCTGAATTTTCTTCTCGTGCGAATTGGCCAGCCCCGCGACGCGATCGGCGATCAGCGGCTCGCTGCCCTGGAAGCTGATCTGGATATGACACAGCCCCGCATCGGCCAATTCCTTCAGCCTGTCTTTCGTCAGCAGCACCGCCGAGGTGATCAGGTTGGTATAGAGGCCGACGTCGTTGGCATGGCGGACAATGTCGGCGAGGTCCTTGCGTGCAGTCGGCTCGCCCCCGGAGAAATGGATCTGCAGCACACCGGCGGCGGCGAGTTCGCCGAGCGTCTTGCGCCACTCGTCGGTTGTGAGTTCACTGCCGGCGCGATCGAGCTCAAGCGGGTTCGAGCAATACGGGCATTGCAACGGACAGCGATGGGTCAACTCGGCCAGCACGGCCAGCGGAATGACATGCGTCATCGCCGCGGGTGCGTTGAAGCCGTCAGCCTGCGTGACGTCAGCGCTCATCGCTCACACTCCGCTAGCATCGGCAAGGAAACCCTTGTCGGCGAGGTCCTGCAGCATGGCGATCACATCGGCGCCGATCAGCGCCCGCTCGGCCGCGTACTTCTGCGCGAGCATGTCGACGATATCGCCGACGCTGCGTCTGCCATCGCAGAGCTGCAGCACCTCGACCGCGATCTCGTCCGGCGCCAGCACGCGCTCCGGCGCGAGGATCACCCACGCCTGCCGCGCGTCATCGAAACGAAAGCGCACATGCCGCGGCAGCGTCGGAACGCTTGCCTCCGCCACCTGCATGTTGCGGGTCCGCGCGGTCATGACTCAAGAATCCTTAGGCACGAACGCGCCCGGCGGAATGTGGCCGTCGACATACGCATGATAGAGCGCGTCGAGCTGCACCCACAGCACGTTGGTCTTGAAAATCAGCGCATTGCAGACGGCGGCACGCTCTTCCGGATTGCGGGCATGCTCGCGCACGTATTTCAGCGCGAAGTTGGCATCGCGCGGCGCCTGCTCCATGCGGCGGCTGAAGTAGCTCAAGATGTTCGGATTGACGAAGTCGTAGTGCTTCAGCATGCCGGCGATGCGCTCTTCGTGCAGGTTCGGCGCGAACAGTTCGGTCAGCGACGAGGCAATGGCCTCCAGCGGCGTCTTCTCGCGGACGAAATGCACGTAGGCTTCGACCGCAAAGCGCGTCGCCGGCAGGATGCCCTCGGTCGATTCCACATACGCGCTGTCGAGACCGAGACCCTCGGTCAGCTTCAGCCAGCGCTCGATACCGCCCTCGCTGCCGAGGTCGCCGTCGTGATCTTCGATGCGATGCCGCCACTCGAGCCGCGTGGCGCGGTCGCGGAAGCGCGAGATCACGACCGCGTCCTTGATCGGGATCGTGCTCTGATAGAAGTAGCGGTTCAGCGCCCAGGCCTGCACCTGACCCTTGTTCAGCTTGCCGCCGTGCAGGAGTTTGTGGAACGGATGCAGGCTGTGATAGCGCGTCGCGCCGATCGCGCGCAGCCGCGCTTCAAGCTCGTCGGCGTTGTTGAGCGGCGCTTTCGACGTGGCGAGCGCGGCAAGGTCGGCGGGCGCGTTCACAGGCTGATCTCCAGACCGTCGTGCGGAATCCGCCAGCCGGCACGCTCAAGGCTCGCGCGTTCGCCGGAGCGATCGCGCAGCACCGGATTCGAATTGTTGATGTGCAGAAACACCTTCTGCCCGATGTTCAGCGCATCGAGCGCGGCCATCGCGCCGCTTGCGCCCGACATCGAGACGTGACCCATGCGCTGGCCCGTTTTCTGCGATAGTCCCGCCGCAATCAATTCGTCATCGCGCCAGAGCGTGCCGTCGAAGAACACCAGCGCCGCGCCGTCGAGCATCGCCTTGAGTTCGGGCGTCACGTCGGCACAGGCGGAGATGAAGAAGAAGGTCTTGTCTTCTTCCACATGACGGATTTTCAGTCCGAGCGTACCGCCATCGTCGCGTGCCGGAGCGGCAGACGATGCGTCGCGTTCGTTATAGAGCGCTTCCTTGCCCGGCACGCGGAATGGCGTGATCTCCAAACCGGAGTCTTTGCCATCCGGCAGCACCGGGTTGAACGGCTGACCGGCCGCAATTGCGTGCCGCTTCACGCGCTCGGGCGTCAGCACGTTGAAGACGCTGTTGGCTTTCAGCGTATCGAGCACGCTCTGATGCGCATGGATCGCGAAGGGCGAGCCCTCGCGCAAGGTCAGCAATCCGGCGATCGCATCGATCTCGCCATTGGTGAGGATGACTCCGGCAATCGGCGAGTCGCGCAGGCGTCCGGGCCGCGGATGCAGCTGCGGCGTCGCGGTAATCTGCTGACGGATGTCGGGGGAGGCGTTGATCAAATACCAGTGATCGCCGTCAGCGCTGACGGCTATGGAGCACTGGGTCATGTGAAGGTGCTGGTCGCGGCGGGCCTGGTTGCAGATGTCACATCCGCAGTTCCACTGCGGGACGCCGCCGCCGGCCGCGGTCCCAAGGACGATGATGCGTAGCATCTCAATGTCCCCGGACCTTCGGCAGGCGTAAAAGTGCGTGTCCTTACTTGCGCTTCGCGCAAGCATACATGTTGATTTCCATGCCGACGGGCACTTCGACGATCTTCGGAGCTTTCCAGGCCATGTTGTTTCCTCGCAGTTGCGAAATGGGCGCCACGCAATGCATGGCACGCACGGAGTGTCGGTAGAAAGCCCCCTGAAGTCAAGATTTCGGGGTCAGCCGGTCACCGCTCCCAGGTTACCGTGAACGCGCTGCAGCAGGCCGATCAGCACGTCCCGCTCCTCGCGGCTGAGACACGACAAAAGCTTGCGTTCGCGCTCAAGCGCGACCTGCAGCACCTTGTCGTGGACCTTGCGTCCCTTCGCGGTGAGGTTGATCGAGTGGCTGCGGCCGTCCGAGGGGTCGGCCTTGATGACGACCAGCCCGTGATTTTCCATCACCGTCAGGTTGCGGCTGACCGGGCCCTTGTCGAAACCGATGACCTGGCAAATGCGCGACGCCGGAATGCCGGGCTCCACCGCCAACAGCGCCAGAATCCGCCATTCGGTGACGTTGACGCCGAACCGCTTCTGATAAACGCCGGTCGCGCTTTTCGAGAGCTTGTTGGCGAGGAAGGTGATCAGCGCAGGAACGTAGCGATCATGATCAAGCGCCGGCCCGGTCTTGGCGGCGCTGGTCGGCCTGGTCTTAGGCATGGATTCGAAGGTTCGCCCATTGATGGAGACGCCCCCTGCGACTCCCCTCCTTTACCGTACATCATTTCCGGGCTTTGCAAGCCTTTTCCGGCTGCCGCGCCACAGAGCAGCGTGGCATCGGCGATGCCAACGCGTCTTTCCGGGCGTCGCACAGCAAAAAAGCTGCGGCCATTTGAACCAATTGGCCCCCTGAGCTTTCTAATCAGAAGAGATTCATTGTTTGACGCGTTTCTTCTCACAAACCTGTTTCCACTTCGCGTGATAACGCGACCGGAGATTTCCATGGCAGGCATCCAGGCATTCGTGGTCGGCGTCGCGCTGTTCGTCGCAACGGTCACAGCGTTCGCGGTCACCGCCACCGGCGCGATGCTCTACCTGCTCTCGTGATGCACGCGCGGCGCCAAGCCGCACACGCTTAGCCAGACTGTGCCGCCGTCAGCGCGAGCCAGACGAAAATCACCGACCCCACAAGCCAGCCGAGTGACCCGATCGCGTTGCCGGTGAACACGAGTACGTTCGCGAGCGGCCCGTGCGGCCGCAATCCGCGCCGGCTGACGATGGCGCCGAGCGTCAATCCGATCGCAAAGGCATAGCCCGACACAATCGTGACGCACATCATCGCCGTCACCAGCGACGACGGCCCCTTGAGATGCGGGATCGCCAAACCCATGACGATGATGGCGACACCGGTGGTGAGAATGCCGGTGTGCGCCACACGCCATCCCCTGATCACGGCCTCGTCCTTGCGGCTCGCAATCGCCCGGCCGAACGGAATGCCGCACAGCGTCCCGATCAACGCGACGATCGCGCCGTGAAGAATGAGCTGAAGCGTACCGACGTGTTGCATGGGTTGCCCTTTGCGCTCACGCGCAGCGCAATCCGTGATGGATCGCGCCGCGCAACGGTTGTTTCAGGATGGCAGGCTCAGGCGGCAAGCTTGGCGAGCTGCGCCTTGGCCTGCGCACCGTCGAGGAACGTGTCCTTGCGGATCACCTGGCCCTTGTCGTTGACGTCGATGATATCGACCATGTCGATGCGGATCGGCACCGGCTTGCCATCGCGGCCAGGAAACTCCGCCGTCAGCGCCCAATCGAGCACCCAGTGCTTGTCGCCGAACAGCACGCGATACACCTCGAACCCGAACTTCGGATNNTTCGGATAACGCTTGAAGGTCTCGGCGAAACGCGCCCGCACCGCCTCCCGGCCACTTACCTGCGGCTCTCCGTTATGCATCCAGAACGTCGAGTCATCAGAATGCTGCGCCATGATCGCGTCGACATCGCAGGCGGCCCACGCCGCGATGTAACGTTCGTAAATAGCCTCGATCGGCTCGGCTCCGGTCAGACTGTTAACCTTGGCAACGTTTCCCTGCGGCATCGCTCGCTCCTCATTTAAATACTATGAGTATGTTTTTACATACTGAAAGTTTGTAAGTCAAGAGGCCGCAAATCGGAATTCAGGTGGACGTTTGAAGTCCGCGCAGCAGCACCTGCACCCCTTCAACGAGGTCGCGCGCGGACGCGGCGGGATTTTTGGCCGACCCGCAGATCAGCGCCGCTTCGGTGAAAGCGCCAAGCAACAGGTGAACCAGCGCTTCGTCACGGCCGTCCAGTTCGCTCGAGCCGCGCAGCGCCTGGATCGACTGACGCACCATTCCACCGAAGTGCTGCAGATCGATCTCACGCCAGCGCTTCCAGCCGAGCACGGCCGGGCCGTCGATAAAAATGATCTGCCGGAAGTCGCGCTTGGCGCTATCCATCAGAAACTGGCGCATGCCGAGTTCGATCGCCGTCACCGGCGTTACCGCCTTCGATGCCGCTTCGGTCACGCGACCGCTGAGTTCGGATTGCACCATCTCCAGCACATCCTCGAAGATGCGCTCCTTCGAATCGAAGTGGTGATAGAATGCGCCTTTGGTGACGCCGGCATGCTCGGCGATCTCATCGATGCTGGTGTTCTCGAAACCGGAGGTGGCGAACAGCTTTCGCGCGCTCGCCCGAATGGCGGCGATGGTGGCGGCGCGGCGCTCGTCTTGTGTGGCCAAAGGCAATCGATCCGGTGTGTGCGACGCTTTGCAGTGAAGCCGGCAGATGTCAACAATCTGTCATCCGCAAGCGGCTCGAAGACCAACCGCTGATTGAATTTAACGATGCGTGTCAGGTCCGGGTAACCGCGGATTAGTAAAATCCACAGCTGCAATTTGCACACCAAGGCACCGTTTTCTATAAATATCCGCAACACGCATTGCAGCGCCGCCGCGGACAAAAAGAACAAAGAACATGAGCAAGATTGCCGAGGGATCGCTGGTTCTGGAAAAGAACGGCGGACCGACGATGACCGTCAAATATCATCGCAGCGAAAATCGCGTGTTCTGCGAATGGCGCGAGGGCGACAAGGTGCGCGGTGCGACGTTCCCGCTCAGCGCGCTGCAACTGGCGCCGGCCGATGCGGAAAAGACGGCCTGATCGATCGGCGCAAGACGCCCGTTCATCGAGTCGTTCTGATGGTTGATAAAGCCAATACGGCTGAGAAAATTTGGTAGCGAGAGAGGGACTTGAACCCCCGACCCCAGGATTATGNNTTATGATTCCCGTGCTCTAACCAGCTGAGCTACCTCGCCACAAAGCTCGCAGGACATCTTGAGCATGATCTTGTCCGAAACCGGAATCCGTTTTTCGGGATCATGCTGCCCACACGAACCGGCGGCATATAAAGAGCCGGTCAAATCGATGTCAAGGTAAAGCCGACCGGGCTTTGGCCCTTCTTTTTGCAGCGTTATTTCGGCTGCTGCGGGGCATCGCCGCCCGGCGGCGGAATCACCGGCGTCCGGCCGCCGCCCGGCGGCGGCGCATGCATCTCCGGATCGACGCCGGCCGGCGGACACAGCACGCCGCCGGTCTGCGCGAGCCGGTCCGTCAGTTGCACACCATTGCCCTGCCCGACCGTGCCTTTCGGCGCGATGGTTCCTTCCTGCGGTGCGATCTCGGTCGGCGCGCAGTTGCCCGGTCGCGCAATATTGCTCGGCGCGGTGCGTTGACCCGGCGTCGCGGGCGACGGCGGCGCCTGCGCGAACGCAGCCGTCGTGCAGACAAGACCGGCGATGAGAAACGAGACCATCCGCATGCATGGAAAACGGCCGAGCACGGCCGAAGTTCCCGCAAGAAGTCAGTGCTTGCGGTAACGGATCAGCGAGAAATGCCCCATCGGCGGCATCGGCCGCCGTTCGGCGAGTTCGACGCCCCCGTGCTTGGCGGCCCAGTTGACGAGCCGCTCCCACGGAAATTCCGGACGCCAGCCGAGCCGGCGCGCGATCGGCGCAAACGCCAGCTCGAAGATGCGGCGCGGGCCGCTTTCCGCGCCGATGTGGTTGACGAGAATGAGTTCGCCGCCGGGCTTCAGCACGCGGATGAAATCGTCGAGCGTCGCTTCGGGATCCGGCACCGCGGTGATGACGTACTGCGCGACGATCGCGTCGAACGAATTGTCGGCGAAGGCGAGATGTTTGGCATCCATCACCGACAGCGTTTCGACATTCTTGAGATTGTGGATGCGCACCCGCTCCTGCGCCTTGCGCAGCATCGGTTCGGAAATATCGACGCCGCAGATTTTCGTCGTCGGCGAATAGTCCGACAGCGACAGCCCTGTGCCGATGCCGACATCGAGCACGCGGCCGCCGATCTTGTCGGCGATGGCGATGGTGGATTTGCGGCCCTCGTCGAACACCGGACCGAAGACGCGGTCGTAGATCGGCGCCCAGCGCGCATACGCCTTGGCGACGCTCGCGCGATCGATGTCGTTACTCATGCCCCCGCCCGCACTCCAATGCGCTTCCGCCCGTCAGTGTCTTCTTATTGAGCATGATCCTTCGGGATCATGCTATGTCTTATTGACGCATGATCTTATCCGAAAACCGGTACCCACTTTTCGGGATCATGCTAGCCCCGTGCGGCAATCCGCTCGCTACGTGACGCAGCGTTCGGCGACAACATCGGCTGTGCGCTCGCGATAAAGCCGCCGCCGAGCACACGCGCCTGCCCCGATGGCGCATCGTAGAACACGCACGCCTGACCGGGCGAGACGCCCTCCTCGCCGTCGATCAGTTCCACCTCGTAGCCACTCGCCGACGCACGCAGCCACGCCGCCTGCGGCGCGCGGGTCGAGCGGACGCGGACGAAGATTTCGAGGCCGTCGCCGAGGGCCTTGTTGATCGAGCCGTCGCCGATCCAGTTCACTTCGCGCAACGCGATGCGATGCATGCGCAGCGCCTCGCGCGGCCCGACAGTCACTTGCCGCGTCGCGGCGTCGATCTTCACCACGTACAGCGGCATGCTCGACGCAATGCCGAGACCACGGCGCTGGCCAACGGTGAAATTGACAATGCCCTGATGGCGGCCGAGCACGCGGCCGTTGAGGTCGACGATGTCGCCGGCGGTCGCGGCGGTGGGCTTCAGCCGCTCGATGATGTCGGTGTAGCGGCCTTGCGGCACGAAGCAGATGTCCTGGCTGTCGTGCTTTTCGGCGACCGCGAGATCGAAGCGGCGCGCGAGTTCGCGCACCTGCGGCTTGGTCAGATCGCCGAGCGGAAAGCGCACGTCGGTGAGCTGATCCGGCGTGGTCGCGAACAGGAAGTAGCTCTGGTCGCGATCGGAGTCGGCCGCGCAGAACATGCCGCGCGAGCCGTCGGCCATCCGGCGCGACGACACGTAGTGACCGGTCGCCAGCGCATGCGCGCCGAGCTCGCGCGCGGTCGCGAGCAGATCGCGAAACTTGATCGAGCGGTTGCACTCGATGCACGGCACCGGCGTCTCGCCTGAGGCGTAGCTCTCGGCAAAACGGTCGATCACCGACTCGCGGAAGCGGCTTTCGTAATCGAGCACGTAATGCGGGATGCCGAGACGCGCCGCGACATCGCGTGCATCGTGAATGTCCTGACCCGCGCAGCAGGCGCCCTTGCGATGGGTCGCGGCGCCATGGTCGTACAGTTGAAGCGTGATGCCGACGACGTCATAGCCTTCGGACTTCAGCAGCGCCGCGGTCACCGACGAATCGACACCGCCCGACATCGCCACCACGACCCGCGTGTCCTGCGGGCGGCCGTCGAGGTCGAGGCTGTTGAGCATGTCCGTGGCCAATCGTGCTGGGCGACTGCGGCATCGCGCCGGGTCACGCTTCTATTATAGAGACGATTGCGGCAATTCAAGCGAGGCGCACCGCCTCAGCCGAATAAATGTTGATAAATCAAACGATTAGACGAATTCCATGGCGCATTCCTGCCAGTACGGCCGACGTCTCTGGCTGTTGATCGATCCGGACGTCACGGCAAATCTTGCCCGCCCGGCAGAAAATCCGGCCCGAACATGCCGCTCAGATCGCGTCTCGATTCACCTAAGTCGCTGACAAGTATCACTATTTCAGACTGGTCCGGTCTTTGCTCAGGAAGAGGCAGCTCTAGTTTTGAGGTGTCTCGTGGCAAGTGTTTCCATCGACGTCGCGTCGCCGGTCGCCAATATCAGCGTCAAGGCCAAGGGGGCTCGCGCCGACAAGGCGCCGGGCAATGACGGGTTTGGCGCCCTGGTCGATAGCAACATTGCCGAGGCCGCACCCGCCGACACCCCGCCGCCGCAGGATCGCCCGCAGCAGGTGGTCCGCAGCGACGACACCACGCCTGCCCAGAGCGATCGCCGCGAACCGCGCGAAGCCAAGCAGGCCGCGACGAAACCCGCGAACGACAATCCGAACGCCACGGCCGCCGACGCCACCCAGATCGAGACCGACGTTGCCGCCGGCACGCCCGATGTGAAGGTCTCGGCCGGCACCGAGACCAAGGTCACCACCGGCGTCGCGACCACGGAAATTGCGCTCGCCGCCGAAATCACGACCGACACCGCAACCACCGACACCCCTGCAACGACCGAAGAGGCCGCCGTCCCGGCGAGCCTCCTCACTGTGATCGCACAGACCGGCATCGTGCCGGCGGCGATCAGCGTTGCGGCGAACACTGTCGTCAGCGACACGCCCGCCGTTGAAGCGGATGTAACCGCCATCACTGGCGTCACTGCCGCGACTGCAACGGCTGCCGCGAGTGCCGACGTCACGATCGCAGCTCCGGCCGCGACGGCCACCGCACCGGCGACGGACGGCGCCGAGGTGACTGCTGAAGCTGACGCGACTGTCGCCGTGCAGACCGCTAAGACCGACGCTGCAACTGCGGCAACCGGCGAGCCGGTCGCAACCGATGAGGCACTGCTCGCAGCCGCCGCGCAGGTGACCGCGGCAAAACCTGCGAAGGCAGCGGCAACCGGCGAAGCAACCGTCGAAGTGAAGCCGGAGGCCGCAGCGCAAGCCGCTGCGAAGACCGAAGCCACGGCAGCCAACAACACCGCTCAGCCCGCGCGCAAGACGGACGCTGAGCCGGTGAATGCGCCGAAGGCCGACGCGACCAAGACCGACACAGGCATCAAGCCGGCCGCGCAGGCGGGGACCGGCGAGGCCGCCGCACCGGCAAAGCCGGCTGAAGAACAGCGTCCGATTCGCGCAGCCGCCCGCGCTGACATTGCCGCGGACGCATCGGTGCAGAGCAACGCTCCGCAAAACAATGCCCCGCAGGTTCAGACCACGCTGACCAGCCAGCTTCAGCTGCAGACGCCGGGTGCGGCAAACGCCGCCGCGCCGCTCAACGCCAGCGTTCAGCTCGGAAACAATATCGCCGTCCCGCTGAGCGGCCTCGCCGTCAACATCGCGCTCAACGCCCAGGCCGGTCAGAGCCGCTTCGAGATTCGCCTCGATCCGGCCGAACTCGGCCGCATCGATGTGCGGCTCGATGTGGACAAGCACGGTCAGGTGACCTCGCATCTCACGGTCGAACGTCCGGCGACCCTCGACCTGCTCCGCCGCGACGCGCCGCAGCTGCAGCGCGCGCTGGAAGACGCCGGCTTGAAGACCGGCGACAGCGGACTTCAATTCAGCCTGCGCGATCAGTCGCAGCAACAGCAGCGCGCCGACGAGGACGCGCAGCGCAATTCATACCGCCTGGTGGTCGATGAGATCCCGGCGATCCCGGCCGAGACGGCCCGTACCTATGCACGCCTCGCCGCAGCCCGCGGCGGCGTCGACATCCGGATTTAAGGAGAGCGCCATGGCTGGCGAAGCAACCATCGCGACCCCGGTCGTTTCAGGAACGACCCCACTCCCGACCAACGCCGACAAGTCCAAGACGTCGGCTGCGACGCTTGCGAGCAACTTCCAGACCTTTCTGACGCTGCTGACGACACAACTGCAGAACCAAAACCCGCTCGATCCGCTGGACACCAACCAGTTCACCCAGCAGCTCGTGCAGTTCGCCCAGGTCGAACAGCAGCTGAAGCAAAACGATCAGCTCACCACGCTGGTCACCCTGCAGAAGACGGCGCAGGCGAGCCAGGCCCTGAACTTCGTCGGCTCGACGGCGCTCGTCGACGGCAAGACGACCACGCTCGGCACCAACGGCGCGGGATGGAGCCTCAACTCGCCGAAGCCGGCGTCGGCGCAGATCTTCATCAAGAGCGCGGCCGGCGTCACCGCGTTCTCTGGAAGCTACTCGCTCAAGTCCGGCGACCAGACCTTCACCTGGGACGGCAAGGGCAATGACGGCACCAAGTGGCCGGAGGGCAGCTACACGATCGAGGTCGTCGCCAAGGATGCGGCGGGACAGAACGTTGCGATCGGAACCCAGATCGCGGGCGTAGTCGACTCGGCGGACCTGAGCCAGACGCCGCCGCTGCTGTCCATCGGCGGACAAACGTTCACGACGGATCAGATCAAGAAGGTGATCGCGCGCGCGAGCGGGAGCTAAAACGGCTTCGCCGTTTACACACCGTTAGCAAATCAGCCTCCCGCGCCAACGGGAGGCTTCGGTGTTTCTGGCTATTTCAAGGCAATTCTCATTGAACGCTTAGGCTTAGCCAAATTTTAAGCCGGGAGGGGTAATTTCAGCGGAGTTCAGTTGTAAGAGTTTGTGAGTACGCCATGACAGAACCCCACCGCCCAAGGGTCAAATACGTCATCGGACCCGATGGCAGCCCGCTCACGATTGCGGACCTGCCGGCGCCAGGGACCAAGCGGTGGGTGATCCGCCGCAAAGCCGAGGTTGTTGCCGCCGTTCGCGGTGGCCTGCTGTCGCTCGAAGAAGCGTGCAGCCGCTACACCCTCACGGTCGACGAATTCCTGTCCTGGCAGTTCTCCATCGACCAGCATGGCCTCGCCGGACTGCGCACCACCCGCATCCAGCAGTATCGCCAGTAATCTCCTCTTCCTGAAATCAGCTCAATTCGCGGAAAAACGGCCCCTTCGCAGGGAGCCGTTCTTCGGCATGTCCGCATTTCGTCACGCCGGTTTACCTTTGTTAACCAAATGGAAACCATGCCATGGGCAAATTTTGCCCAGTCGGCGCATTTCGCCGAATCCTCGGGGCGCGTGGTTCGTTGCAGAATCTTCTGTCATTTTTGCGGGGTCTGGGTGCCGGGCGGCTGGCCGCCATGGTCATCGTCACCATCGCGCTGATGGGCTTCTTCGCCTTCATCATCATGCGCGTCACGGCGCCGCAGATGACGCCGCTCTACACCGACCTCTCGGTTGAGGACTCCAACGCCATCATCAAGGACCTGGACCGGCAGGCCATTCCTTACGAAATCCGCAACGAAGGCGCCGTCATCATGGTGCCGAAGGACCGGGTCACCCGGCTGCGGATGAAGCTGGCCGAGAGCAACCTGCCGAAGGGCGGCGGCGTCGGCTACGAAATCTTCGACAAGTCCGACGCGCTCGGCACCACAAGCTTCGTCCAGAACATCAACCACCTGCGCGCCCTGGAAGGCGAACTCGCCCGCACCATCAAGGCGATCGACCGCGTCCAGGCAGCCCGCGTCCACCTCGTGCTGCCGGAGCGCCCGCTGTTCGCCCGCGAGGCGCCGGAGCCCTCCGCATCGATCGTCTTGCGCGTCCGCGGTGGCCTCGAACCGCAGCAGGTGCGCGCCATCCGCCATATCGTCGCCTCCGCTGTGAACGGGCTGAAAGCCCAGCGCGTGTCGGTGGTCGATGAATCGGGCCAGCTGCTCGCCAACGGCGCCACCGGCGATACCTCGGTCGACGGCCTCTCCGGCGACGAGCGCCGCACCGCCTATGAGCGGCGGCTGCGCGATCAGGTCGAAGCGATCGTATCCTCGATCGTCGGCGTCGGCCGCACCCGCGTCCAGCTCGCCGCCGAGTTCGATTTCAACAAGACCACGCAGACGACCGACAAGTTCGATCCGGAAGGCCGCGTGCTGCGCTCGAGCCAGAGCCGCGAGGAATCCTCCGCGTCGACCGACAACAAGGACGGCCAGGTCACCGTCAACAACGAGCTGCCGGGCAACCAGCAGCAGCAGAACGGCGCGACGGCGCGCGATCAGAGCAAGAAGAGCGAGGAAATCAACAATTACGAGATTTCCCGCGTCACCAAGACCGAGGTGACCGAAGCCGGCCGCGTCAATCGCGTCTCGGTCGCGGTTCTCGTCGACGGCACCTACAGCAAGAACGAAAAGGGCGAGACCGTCTATCAGCCGCGCGCCAAGGAGGACCTCGACCGGATCGCAACGCTGGTGCGCTCGGCCATCGGCTTCGACCAGAAGCGCGGCGACCAGGTAGAAGTGGTCAACCTGCGCTTCGCCGAAGCACCGCAGACCCCGCCCGTCGCCGAGCCGACCGGCATCCTGTCGTTCCTGCAATTCACCAAGAGCGACGTGATGAGCGTGATCGAGCTCGGCGTCATGATGATTCTCGGCCTCGTGGTGCTGTTCATGGTGATCCGCCCGCTGGTCCGCCGCATCGTCTCGACGGAAACACCGCCGGCCCCGACCCAGGCGCAACTCGCCGAATCCGAAATCCTGCCGCAGCTCACCAGCAACATCGGCGCGGGCAACGCGATCGCCGACGCCGAGTCGCAGGGCGCGGCGCATGCCGCCGCGGTCGCTCGCGTCGGCGAACTCGCCGAGAAGAATCCGAACGAAACCGTCTCCATCATCCGTCAATGGCTTGCAGAACCGGCGTAACCTGAAATGGCACAGACTCCCGCAGCGATGAATGACCTGCACGGCGCCGTCGCCATGCTTGCAAGCAAGCAGGGTGGCCGCCCGGCCGCGGAAAAACTCAGCGGTCCGAAGCGCGCCGCCGTCCTGATGCTCGCGCTCGGCGAAAAGCACGGCGGCAAGATCTGGGGCATGCTGGACGACGACGAGTTGCGCGAACTTTCGCTCGGCATGTCGACACTCGGCACGGTCGAAACCGAAGTGGTCGAAGACCTGCTGCTGGAGTTCGTCTCGCGCATGTCGGCCTCCGGCGCGCTGATGGGCAATTTCGATGCGACCGAGCGGCTGCTCGCGCAATATCTGCCGAACGACCGCGTGTCGGGCATCATGGAAGAAATTCGCGGACCGGCGGGGCGCAACATGTGGGAGAAGCTCTCGAACGTTCAGGAAGAAGTTCTCGCGAACTACCTCAAGAACGAATACCCGCAGACCATCGCCGTCGTGCTGTCGAAGCTGAAGTCCGAGCATGCCGCGCGCGTGCTGGCGATCCTGCCGGAAGAACTTGCACTCGACGTCATCAACCGCATGCTGAAGATGGAAGCGGTGCAGAAGGAAGTCATCGAGCGCGTCGAGCAGACGTTGCGCATCGAGTTCATGTCGAACCTGTCGCAGACCCGCCGCCGCGATGCCCACGAGGTGATGGCGGAAATCTTCAACAATT
>FRDC01002608.1_pt1 | contig 34977 bp, 39 predicted proteins | sample 1106171 | NCBI WGS metagenome assembly FRDC01 (sample SAMEA3930566, study PRJEB13176) | freshwater metagenome | biome: Drinking water system; feature: drinking water; material: water | place: Singapore | collected 2014-12-20 | reverse complement strand
GCCCCAAGCGCGACGGGCGGCCCCCGCAGAGGGCCGCCCGTCTCACAACCCCCTGCAAGGGTCATGCAGCCCGGTCGCCAGACACGAGACCACGGCGAGCATGGTCCATTGCCAATCGGAAGGCAAATGGAATGACAGCACGGCTGATGCTTGAGCCCGATCACCTGTGGCGGTGGATCCGGCGTGTCGAGGCAGAGTTTGCGCACCAGCAGCTCACCCGCGGCGAGCGTGACGCGCTCCTGGCGCTGCGGCATTTCTGGATCGAGGGGAGGGAGTGCTTCCCAGCCGAGGCCACCCTGGCTGCGCGGGCGAGGTGCAGCGTCCGCACCGTGCGCCGCGCCAAGGCCCGCGCAGCCGAGCTTGGGCTGCTGACCTGGGAGCGGCGGCGCAAGCTGGTGCAGGGCCGCTGGCGCCGCGCCAGCAACGCCTACATGCTGCTGATCCCGAAGGTCGATCCTTCTTGCGGCCAAAAGGTCGGACGAACGGAATCCAAGATTAAGAGAAAGGGGAATCAATCCCCTGCGGCCCGGTCAGTGCAGCAGCAGCTTGCAGCCCTGGCGGTCAGTGCCGACGAGCTTGTCAGGGTGCAGGCACTCACGGCAGCCAGGTGGGCGGCAAGGCTGCAGGCAAGAGGGCCATAGGCCCCCCGCCATGACGTCACCCTTGCTTGGCGAGCCCGGCCTGGAACAGGTCAGCCTCCCGGTCGCGGCGAGTGTGCAGCCCCCGCATGATCCGCACGTCCCACAGCCGCTTCATGGACCGGATCAGGCCGGGCACGTCCGCATCCCGATGCTCAAGGAGCGCGACGGCGATCTCTCGCATTTCCCGGCGCCGGTCCTGGCCGCTGGGGTCGGAGAGGCTGGTGCCGCGGTTGTAGACCAGCGAGACGAGCGCGCCGAGGCAGTCGGGGTGCAGCTCGGCCGCGCGGGGGTAGATGCCGATGGTGTCTCGAACCGTGCGCCCCAGCGACACCGTGCCGAACACGCGGCGCGCATCTTCCCACGGCACGCGGATATGCGAGTAGGTGGCGAGCTGGTCCCGCGCTGCATCGCCCTTGGCGCCGATCGCGCGCACCAGCGCGGAGCCAGACAGTTCCGGCCAGTCGGCCAGAAACTGCTCCTTGGTGCAGTAGCCCAGGTCGTAGCCGATCCCAATCGTGATGCCGGAGGCGCCTCCCGGCCAGTGCGGCATCGCCAGGCGGTCACGATAGACGGCCTCCGATGTCACCTCGCAGGCAATGATGAAGTCGATGGCCTCCTGGCTGGGCCAGGGCGCGCGGTTGGTGGTGGTCATCGGGCGAAAGGGGCGTTTGTCGCCCCCCCTCCTGGGCTGGGGTTGGACCGCATGATGTCCTCGATGGTGCGGGACTTCTGCAGCGAGGAATGGGAGGACCCGAGCCAGAACTGGCGCACGTCCGAGAACGCCGCCAGCAAGCCGCCGGCGAGCATCAGCATCAGGTTCTTCTGGAAGTCGGTCAGATCGTGTTCGGGCTTGATGACGAACACGGCCACCGTCAGCAGGGTGAACGCCGACATGATGAACAGCGAGACGAGGGCTGGCGCCCACGCGAGCATCGACCCTGACGCCATCGCAGAGGTCTGCATCGCGCGGGCCGACTGGCCATCCGCCAGGATTGCCTTGAACCTGTCCGTCTCGGCAGCCTGGGCTGCCGCCGCGGCCTGGGCGGCGATCTCCGCCAGGCGCACGCGCAACGCGGTGGCTTCCTCCTGGTTCAGCAGCTTCACCTTGGCGTCCAGGGGGTCGCCCTCGCCGGCCGAGACACCGCCGGCCACCTCACCCGCGACCTTCACCACGGCCGCCGCCACCTCATCACCGGCTGACCCAAGGACATGCTTGGTCAGCCACTCCCCCACCCCGAGGGCGTCGGCAATGGCGAGAGCCGCCGCGACTGGCGCTCCCACCCCGGTCGCTGCAGCGACACCGGCTGCAGCGCGCAATACTTGCGACATAGCCACCTCCGTTTTGATGATGGCACCTTCGCAGAAATCGTTGCCGGTTGCCATTTCAATTCCATTGAAGTTCTATCGCACCCCTGGTACGCTCTGCACCCCTGCAAGAGGACACGCCATGCCGATCATCGAAGGCAACCGCACGAGTTGCGGCGGATGCCCTGGCTTCACGCCCATCTGCACCTGCTGGCCGGCGGAATTTGGCGGCCAGGCCCCGCCTGGCTGGACCTGGGAGCGCATGACGTTGACCGTCGCGCTGCCCGATCGGGAAGAACTGGAACGCCGGGAAGTGTGGGGCTGGCGCTTCGGTCCGCTCGGCGCCGTGCGGGCGCAAGCGATGCGCGGCCCAGCGCCAGCGGGCTGGGGCGTTCTGTACGTCGAGAAGGGCTGGCGGATCGCTGACGGCGCGCGTGTGCTGCGCGACCTGCCCGGCACCATGCGAGTGGCGGAGAGGCTGCTGCCGCTGCTCAACGACTGGTCGCAGGCAGCGCGTGCGCCGGCGGATCACCCGTTCAGGGCGAAGATGAAGGAGATCTTCGATTGGGCGGAGAGAGAGGGCATGGTGCTGGGCGTCGTGGTGACGCGGACACCGCCTGCCGAGGAAACCAAACCGGAGGAATGGTGATGCGCCCCGCGTACTGCATAGACCTGAACTGCCCGGGCCGGACAAGCTGCTCGAAGTCCTTTTGGCGGTCGGTGGAGGCCGCGACCGAGAGCCCGGAATGGTCGCCGTTCCTCGGGCACCGCGCGCAAGGCGCCGAGACATGCGCAGCGTACACCCTGGACGTGGCGAAGGACTGGCTGGTGCTGCCGCCGCCCACCTTCGAGGCCGCCGCAGCCGCGCGCCCGATCGGCTGGGCATAGGGGGCTGGTGTGGTTGGGCAAGCGATGACGCACCTCGATCTAGTGCGCTGGCGCCAGCGGCAACAGGCGGCGCACCAAGGCCCGGAGTTCCTGGGCCTGCCCGACGCTTGGCTGGCCGATCCGCACTGGTTCTGCCGCAACGGGCACGTATCTGGTCGCGTCCTCAAGGGGGAGCGCGACAGGTGCTTGGCCTGCGGCGAGCCGGCAGTCCTCGGGCCGCCGATGACCGAGGATGAATTTCAACGCCAGCAGACCTTGGCCGGATAGGAGAGCACCATGGACGACAGCGACGAGTGGCGCGATTGCACCGTCATGGGCTCGGCCTATGAGCAGCAGGTGAGCCGGTCGGGGAGGTGGCGCCACCGGGCGGCGCTGCTGTCGCCGGGGACGTATCGGCACGACCGGCTGTACGGCATGACCACGATGCTGGTGCTGGAGGACCGGCCCTGGCATCCCGGCCCGGCGCCCGATGTGAAGTGATGGACCAGCCGCTTCTATTCCCGCCGGAGGTCGATCATGACCCCGGCGGCCGCGCCAAGCGCAAGCTGCCAGCAGACACCCTGGTGGCCACCGAGTTCTCAGCCTGCCGGGTCTATCGCTACAAGCTGCTGCAGCGGTGGGCGGCGGGCCCGCTCTGCATGTGGCTGATGATGAACCCCTCGACCGCGGACGAGCACACCACGGACCCCACCGTGGCGAAGTGCGCAGCGATCGCGCGCCTCAACGGCTATGGCGGCCAGTACATCGCCAATGTCTGCGCAGCCCGGTTCACCGACAAGACGAGGCTGCTGGGCCTCGCCGATCCGGTAGGGCCGCGCAATCTCGCCGCGATCCTCGAAATGGCCAGCGAGGCGCACCGCGTCATCGCTGCCTATGGCCATCTGCCAGGCGACCTGCCCCGGGTGGCTCGGGAGACGGTGGAGGCGGTGCTGGCCGCAGGGCACGCCATATCGGTGCTGGGCCTGAGCCAGGACGGCACGCCGACCCACCCGCTGGCCCGCGGCAAGTGGCACATTCCCATCACGAAGGAGCTGCTGACATGGCGCACCCCCCTTTGATCGAGGCGCAGACGCAGATCGAAACCTTGGGCGCCCTGGAAGCTGAGTGGCGGGCCGCCGGGCACAGCGCCGACATGATCGCCATCACCTACCTGAACCGTGCCCTGACGGTCTTGCGCGAGCGGCACGGCGGGAGTTCCCCGCGTGATGCGTCGGACTATGCGTTCTCGCTGGCGGCGCTGACTCTGCACAATCTCAGCCGGGAGCCGTAGGGCCATGGAGGATGGGGAGGCCAAGCTGTCGCCCGCAGAGGCCGCAGCCAAGCACCGGAAGATCTCAGCATCCTTCGCTCGCCAGGAGCGGCACGAGGGGCGCGATCCCCGCGCGCACCTCTGGAACGGGACCGCCAGCGGCGATCACCGCCTCATGGCCGACTGGATGCAGATGGAGCGGAACGCGCCAGGCCGCATGACGATCGGCGCGATCCTCGCCTACTACGACCTATATGACGCGCATGGCCTGCGGCTGAACGACCCGACCCGCGCGCGTTAGTTCACCGGCTCGGGACGCAGTTCCAGCGAGACACCGATCAAGGCGGCTGCCTCACGGTGCAGCTTGATGACGGCCTCCATGTCGTCTGGCGCACCATCGCCGATGTCCCAGGAGGTGAACAGGCCACCAAGGATCTGCCGGTTGGCGTTGGCGATCGGGCAGACGAGGAACTTCGAGATATTCAGGCGGCGAAGCTGGTCGATGGCCGCCGGGTCCTTCATTTCGCTCAACTGGACCAGCACACACTCGTCGCGGATCAGGTGATCCAGGTAGTCTGCCCACTGGCTGAGGGGGGCGTTGGTGACGAAATCCCCCACCGTGCGACCTGCCTTTGCCTCGCCATGCGTGATGTCGAAGCGCAGCAACGCCGCGCCGGTGAGGCTATAGGCGCCGTTGTGGATCACCGCGACCCGCGTGCGCGAGGCGGTGGGCACACTCGCCATGATCCAGCGCAGCCGGGCCTGGATTTGCCGGTTGCTTCTTTCCGTCATCCGCAGCTCTTGCTGCAGCGCCTCGGCAGACCTGACCTTGCCGCTTTCGGCCTTGTCGGAATCCGACTGCAGGAACGCCCGTTGCAGTCCAGCCTTGAGGTCCCAATCCTCGGCGACCACTTGGCTTCCCGTGTAGGCCAGCCCGAGAAGCAGCACGGTGAGCAGCGACGAAGGAAGATCCTTCTTGATCGTCTGCTGCAACAAGATGAACGCCGCCACGAAGGTCTTGAAGGCGGCGGCCCAAGCCTTGGGGTTCATGGCGTTCTTCCATGGAGGCAACGGATTTCCGTTGTATGCACTGACGCCCGACATTCCAACCCCCTACGTCTGTAGCTCCGTCGAAATCGCGTGGCTGGAATATATCGTCACAAGAAGCAACGGTCACGGAATGGGTCAGCTATCCACCTGGCCGGCGGCGATGAACCAAGCGTCGACCTGCGCGCCACTGAGCCCGGCCTGCGCGGCGAAGTCGGCAATGAACGTGGATTCCCGGTCCCACNNGTCCCACGTCGCGGCCCCCTCCCAGGCGAGCTTGGCGGCGCTCCCTGCCGCTGCGATCAGCGCCTCGATCGCCGCAAGCTTGCCCTGCTGCTGCAGCACCCACTTGCCCTTCCAGGCGGCGATGGTGGCCGGCACCGCGGCTGCCGGCGGCGGAGCGGCCGATGGAGCTGCGAACACCTCGGAGGGCTGCTCCGGCGCGACGCGGGAAGCCTGGAAGGCCGGCAAGACATCGGAGCCATAGAAGGCGGCATTGACGTGGTAGCGCGGGTCGATCACCTCGCCTGGCACCATGGTTCCGTTCGGCATCAGCGTAGGGCGGCCGATCAGAGGACCGATCACGCGCAGGGACACCGACTGCGGCAGCTCGGGCTCTCCCTCGTGGTCTCGGGGGAAGCCGGCGGCGTCACAGGCGTCGAGGAACGCGGTTCGGTTGAGGAACCGATGGAAGCTGTAGATCCACATGGCTACCCCGCTACGGTGAGGGTTTGAAGGTGAGCATCAGGTATGCGCTTCGGCGCCAGGGCAAAGACCCCGATGTTGCATTGCGCCCCATTGCCTGTGCCGGACGGCGCCCAGGGGGCGATTCCGCAGGCCGCCCGGACCAAGCCGCTCGGGACCACGATCGAGGTGCTGGTGGCGGGAGCGCCGCCGTCCACCACCAGGGAACCATCGTTGGCCTTCCATGCCAGCGCGATCCTCGACGTGGCGCCCTGGGTGAAATTCAGGGTCCGAGTCAGCGTGATGCCCACGCTGCTGGCGATGATGGTGGCAGCCAGGCTCGAAGCGCCCTGCCGCGTCAGGTAGATGCAGTCTGCGAAGGTGTTGGCCAGCCCTCCGAGCGTCATCGACTGGCCGCTTACCCCCGTCGCCATCACCGGCCAAGTGCACTCCATCAGGAGGGTGCCTTCGGCGGCGTTGAACCAGCGGCTGTCCAGGGTGGCCGTCAGGCTGTCGGCGTTCCGGGTTACGGACGCGCTCGTGGTGGGGATATAGCTGGACACCGGGGTGTGGGTGCCATCCGCCTCCGCCTGGGCGCCCCACACGATACAGGCGTTCGTGTTCGCTGCCGCCACGTTGTCGGCCGAGGTGGGCGCCATCTTGCATGTGATGCTGGTGCTGGTGGCGGTGGCCACCTCAAGGGCGCACCGATACCAGCCGCCGCCGAAGTTTTCGATGGTCTTCTGCAGGAAGGTCACGGTGCTGGCGCCGGCGGTGTTGGTGCCGACCACGCCAGTGTTGAGGTTGAACCAGCACCCGACCGTGTTCACGCCATCGGAGATTTCCAGGTAGAGGAAATTCGTCGCCGACGCCTTGGCATGAACCGACAGCGTGATGCCGCGGCCAGCGGTGATCGTGATGGCTTGCGCCGCATTGCCGCTGGCGCCGGTCGCCGTCAGGGTGTCGGCGGTGGTGGCGCCATCAAGGGCGACGGTGCTGTTGCTGGTGATGGTGGCGCTGGTCTTGACCCAATTCGCCTGGGTCAGGTCCTCGCTGTACAGCAGGAGGTTCGTGCGCTGGCACTCCGATAGGAAGCCGTTGCAGAACCCGGTGTTGGGGTTCCATGACGTGCGCGCGGCATTGGCTGGCACCCCGAGGTACTTGCCGATCGGGTCCACGTAGCGGGCAGTCGTGGCCCGGACCATCGCAGCGCGCGGGTCGATGCGCCGCGGGTCGCGTCGGAAGTTCCACAGCAGGGGAAAGTCGGCGATCGACATGGCGGCTCCTTATGCCGGCGCGAGGGCCTGCAGCGCGGTGTCAGAAAGGCGGCGCGGGAATAGACCGAAGGCAGCATAGACGCAGTTTCCGACTGTGGACTGCGAGCTGGCACTCCAAGGCGCCGACCCAACGGAGAGCCGTGTGCAGGCGGTCGGCCCCAGGTAGCTATAGGTGGCCAGGCTTCCGTTGATGATGAGGGCGCTGTTGCCGCTTTTCCAGGCGAACGCCATGCGGTTGGTCGCGCCGATGATGAGCGTGCTGGTGGTTCTCGAATTGACCGTCGTGGATCCCGCTGAGGTGGTGGCCGTCACCCCGATGTAATTGTCACTCTGCCTGCCGAAATAGATGGTGTCGGAGAAGGTGGCGCCGATGCCGCCATAGACGAGCGACTGTCCTCCCAAGGTCGGGCAGGTCTCTCGCATCACGATATCGAAGAAGATCGTGCCCTCGGTGAGGTTGAACCAGCGGGAATCCACCGTGGCATAGAGGTTATCCGCGTTTCTCGTCACAGAGGCGCTGGTGGTCGGGATATAGCTCGTGCAGTTGGTGAAGGTCGCCTCTGCCTCAAGCTGTGCGCCCCACAGATACATGCTGTCGCCCGCGGCGGGGCGTACGCCGGCGCGTGAGCATGGTCCGTACTTCACGGTCCACGAGGTATAGGCGCCCGTGGCGATCTGGAAGGTGCAGCGGCGCCACAGATCGGGGTACTTCTCGACGTAGCTCTGCATGACGATGATCGACGGGGCATTGGCGGTCTGGCCGCCTCCCAGGCCATCGAGCAGCGAGAACCAGCCCTCCACGCTGTCGGTGCCGTTGGTGAGCTGCACCCACAGGAATGGCGACCTCTTGGGGCGGGCGAAGATCGAGACCCCAAGGCCGCGCCCAGCGACGGTGGTGACGGTCTGCGCCACATTTCCATCCGTGGCCGTGATGTCGATCGTGTCGGCCGCCACGGCAAGATCAGGCGCCGCGTAGGAATCGGCCGAGACGGTGGCGCCGGTCTTGACCCATGTGGCGTGCGAGAAATCCTCCGAGCGCAGCATCAGGTTCGTCCGCTGCGGCTCCACCAGCATCCCATCGCAGACCCTGGTGTTGGTGTTGTAGGCCCACCGCGCGGCATTGGCCGGCACGGTGTAGAGGTAGCCCTTCTGGTTGACCCCCTTGGCCGTGGTGGCGCGCGTGAAGGTCGAGCGCGGGTCCAGATAGCCAGGCCACCGCCGGAAGTTCCACCAGAGTGTCGGGTCAGCGATGGTCATCAGAGAACCTCGAAGGTGCTGCTGCTGGTCTTGATGATGAAGTGGATCGGCGACGCAGCGGAGGCGACGGCCAGCGTGGTTGCCGCGGCGTTGAAGGTGTCGGTTCCTCCGCGGTTGATGGTGAGGTTGTTGCCCGAGCGGTTGATGAAGCAGCAGAACCAGCCATCCGGTAGGTACTGGGCCTCGGGCAAGGTCCAAGTGTTGGTGCCGCTGGTGCAGAGCAGCACCTTGCGGAAATCGTGCACCTCGATCGTGTAGGTGGTGTTCTTGGTGACGGGCCAGAGGCCCAGGGCGACGTTGGCCTCGATGAAGGCACCGCTGCCCAGGTTGGCCACGCGCGGGAGGGAGAGCATTTGCGTGCCTACCGCATAGGCGCCGCCGCCGAGGGCGACTTGCAGCGCATAGTTCGCCGCCGCGGCCTCCGCATAGGCGATGGTCGTTTCCGACACCTCCACGAAATAGTCAGCGATCGTGGCCATGTCGTTTAGGTCGGGGATGAAGTAGCTGACATGCCCGCCATTGAGGTAGTCTGCTTGCAGTCGAACGGACAGCCGGTAGATGGCACCAGTAGCGTCGGTCATCAGGCAAACTCCTCAACCTCGATTTGGACGGTCTGACGATCCACATCCTGCTGCTGCACCGGAGACGAACGGCGGATGCGACCGAAGATCCACCGCTTATGCAAGAACGCAAGGCTGTCGAGCTCGGGGATGACGAGCAGCTCGCCTTCTGATCCAAGACGTCCCTTCATGTCCAGCATCCGGCCCCACGCCTCCCCGTCTTCGAGAAAGTCGAGCGCGAAGGAGAACACTCGCAGGCCGCGGTTGCGGTAGGAATACCGGACCCCGGACTTCGACACGGCCGCCCGATCGCGCGGCTCCCAATCCAGGCCAGCGCCAGGGATATAGGACCGCAGAGTGCTCCACAGCGGCCCCACCCACAGCCGCGCCAGCTCCACATAGCCATCCGGGTTCGAGGCGTCGTTGATCTGGATGCGCCAGTACCGGGCGAGGATATTGCCTCCGCAGTCGTGCATCAGCATCAGCTTGTAGAAATCAACTTCCGAGGCGCTGGGCTTTCCCAGCCACCACCGCACATCCTCGAAGAACAGGTCGCTGTACTGGTAGATGCGAGGCCAAGCGTCGATCGTGCCGGAATCGTAGACATCGGAGCCACCAGGCGTCGTGCCTGCGGTCACTCGCCATGTGGCGTTGGTCGAGAGGTTGTGGCGGACGCAACCGATGGCCCTGATGATGTTGCTGGCGTTTAGGGCGTCGATGTCGATGCGGGTAGAAGCCGAGAGCAGATCGACGGTCCTGGCAACCTTGGCGAGCAATGTCTGCTGCAGGTTGGACTGCGGCAGCGCCGGCTGCCAGGACCCGCCCGAAATCGTGAAGCCGTCACCAAGGTTTTCGTCGGAAAGACCAAGCATCTTACCCCCACAAGGTCAGCGCGTTCTGCGTCTCACCAAGATCGATGCCGAGCAGAATGAAGGACCGCCCAGCATCATAGCCCATCAGCGGCGTCACGAGGTCGATACGATTGCCGAGTTCCAGCAGCCCGGTGTCGTCGCTGACGGGGCACGGAACCTTGATGAGGTCTCGCCTGGTGGAGTGCAGGCCGGCACGGCGCGTCAATTCGGTAGCCGCGTCGGCCGACGAGACGATCCGGGTGTCTATGGTGATGGTCGGCGCAAGGAGATAGGTCTGCGCCACGGTCGCGGAGGTGTTGGTGCTGGTGCGCCATTGCTGCAGCAGCCCGGCTCGGAAGGTGTCGCCGATCGTGGAAGCTGGCAGCAGATCCTGCTCGCCGAATTGCACCTCATAGGGCCCCCAGCGGAGGTTGATGGTCTTGACCGGCAAATCCTGCTCGGCGTTGCCGGTGGCGACGCGCTCTACCTCGCTGAGCAGGTCCTCATCGAGGGTCAGGACGGCGCTTCCGGTGGGCGACTTGAGATAGCCCACGGTCCAGAGCCCTGCCCGGTCGATGGTCAGGTAGCCCGCCACGGATGCCAGGAGCTTCTGGATCGCCGCGGACCTGGTGATCTCCCCAGCCTCCCACAGCCCCACCTCGTAAGGCAGATCGGTGTCTAGGGTCGAGAAGGACGAGGTGTTGATCTCGGCGGTGGGGATGCCGCACACATCGGTGAGGATGCGCTGGATGATCGCCCCGGTCTTGTTGATGTAGCTGCCGGTGGCATTGCCCTGGAAGCTGACCGTCAGGGGCTTGTTGGGTTCGGTATGGATACGGACCAACCCAAGGGCCAAGCACGTCTTGAAGCGTCCGGCGACAGGAACCCACGCCTCCAAGGCGGCTAGGTTCGCTACATCACCGTCGCTGGTCAGTGCCAGTCCCTTGTCGTACACGGCGTCGATGGCTTGGATGGCGCCGTCGTGGACTTGGTAGATCCACTTCTGCGTGTTCACGAGGATCGCCGGGGCGTGCTTGACGCGCCCGAAGCCATACGGCTTGACCTGGCCCTTGATGTCGGTCGCCTCGCCCTCGGCACCAGAGCCGGCGCTGTTGGTCCCGGCATATCGGTTCAGGTGGAGAGGAAGGTCCAGCACCCTGGTCTTGTCCCGCAGCCGCAGCGTCGCGCTCGATGTGCCAACCTGGGGCGCCGAGAGCGTCCCCTTCATCCAGATCGGATAGTCGGTCGGGTAGGCGCCACCGGCCTCGCCGACGCGGATGGTCACGGCGCGACCATCGAGGCCGAGGGAGAGCCAGGTGGCCAAGGCCTGATCTTCGTTGGCGAGGGTCAGGATGCCATCCCCCACCTCGCCAGGCTCTCCGAGGACGCCATTGCCGAACGCCAGCCGGGTGAGCGAGGGCCGCGCAGTCAGGCGCGGGTCGAACCACACATGCGGCGGTGTATCGGTGCCGGAGGTCACGAACTTGTGCGTCGAATACCGCAGGGTCTTGATGCCTGGCCCTGCGGTAGCGGTGGTCTCGATCGGGTCTCGCAGGGTCGTGCCGGTTTCGAGCAGCAGGCGATCCAGAAAGACAGCGGACGAGCTGTTGCCGGCATAGGATTCCGACGCGCCGCTGAGCAGGAGAAGGCGAGCCGAGACGGACACTCCGGCGCCGCTCTGCGGGATGCCTGCGACCCAGCAGCGATACCAGCCGTTGCCGAGCGCCTGGATGCCGGCCGTCACGCTGCTGCCGGTGCCGCCGGTGGTGGCGCCACTGGCGGCGCCAGTGGTGAGGTTGAAGTCGGCCTGCACCTTGTCGGAGCTGCTGGTGCCATAGATCACCATGCGGAGATCCCGCCCGGACTGCTTGGCATAGGCTGACAGGATATGGGCGGTGTTGGCCGCGGCGGTCGTGCAGGCCTGTTCGGCATAGTGGGTCGAGGCGGCGCCATTCTCAACCAGCTTGTCGGCAACCGCCTGATTGTCGGGCGCGGTGGCGGCGTTGGCTGTGACGGTGGCATTGCTCTTGACCCAGGCGGCATTATCCTGCTGTCGGGAATAGCGTAGCAGGTTGGAGCGCGTGGGGTCCCAGGCGTCGATTTCGACGAGCGTTACGAGCTGGTCGATCGGGTTCATCGCATCGCCGCCTTGAGCCTATCGGACCGCATCCGCTGCAGCTCGGCCCGGATTTCTGCCAGCATCTCCATTTCCTCGTCGTGCTCCTTGGCGTCCTGATTGGCGGCGGCCTGGTGCAGAGAGACAAGGGTGCGGATCACCTCGGAGAAGTCGATGGCCGGCGCTGGCCCTGCCCCATAGACCATCCGCACGCCAAGGTCGCCCGAGGCAGTCCTGGCCAGCGGCATCAGGGCCTCCGGGCCAGCCTCGGCGAAGATCGCCATGGGGGACATGCCAGGCCGATCGAACACGCCGCCATCAGCGAAGGCGACGATCGGCGCAGATGCCTGCCTCTGCCCGCCAGCATAGGCCGGCGTGTTGCTGCGAGGGCCGACGTATACGGCGGTGTCCTGGGCGAGGATGCCGGTGCCGGTGTCCGCACTGATGAGCGTCGTCGGCGACGTTCCGCGGCCGCCGCCTGCCGCGGGCGCCTCCGGGGCGATCAGGATGCCACCAGCGCCCGCCAGGATCTTGGTGTTGTAGGCGACGGCTGCAGCATAGCGGTTGGCGACGGCCAGGGATGCGGTCTGGTTGGTGTTCAGGCTGCCGATAGCCGTGGTGATGGCGCCCAGCGCCGCGGTGGCGTTGGTGTCGGCCGAGCGCACGGAATCCCCCAGGTCCAGCACCGCCCTATGGACGGTGCTGAGCGACGAGTTCACATCGACGATGGAACCATGGATGGTCCCGGCGGACTGATTGACGTCCCGCACCTTGTCCCGAGTGTCGGCTGCTGCAGCCCGGACAGCGGACAGCAGGTTGTTGGTGACGTTGAGGGCCAGCGTCATGTTGGTCGCCAGGGTGGCAATGTTGGTGGCGAGCACCCCAAGCGCCGCTGTCTGGTTGGTGTTGATCGAGGCCAGTTGCACGCCCAGGGCGGCCAGGCCGAGGGTCTGGTTGGTGTTGACCGAGGCCACGGCCTCCACGATCGCGGCATTGCCCGTCAGGTTGAACGAGGTCCCGGCGGACGAAGTACCCGAGACAGCCGCAACAGCGTTGACCATGGCGACGAAGCCATCCACCAGGATCGTGTTCGTGGCAGCGATGGCCGTGCCCAGCGACGCCAGGGCAGTCACCTGCGCCGCGGCGACGTCCACGGCGATGGTGTTCCCCGCACTCTGCGCGTCGAAGATAGCCGTGAAGTAGGGCGTGAGAGCGATGAGCGTCGCCGTGATGCCGACCAGCGTTGCGTGCTGGTTCACCTCGACAACCCGGCTCTCGTAGAGGCTCTGGAAGATCATCCCAAGCACGCCGGTGGCTTGGATCAGCGTCTCGTGCTGATGGCCGATGGCCGCCACGATGGCATGGAGATAGGGGTGGGTGACGCCAGCGATACCCAGGTCATTCACCTGGATGGCCGTGATGCCGGCGATCACCAGGTCCAGTCGATCATTGATGCCGGCGGTGTTCAGCCCGCCAGCGATCTGCACGATATTGCCGGTCGGCATGATGATGGTGTTGGTGTCGATCGTGCCGTTGACCAGGGCTTCCTCGATTGCTTCCAGGGCAGCGGCCATGGCCTCGTCGTAGCTGCGCACCACCGGCAGGTTGGTGAGGGCGCTCCGCACTTCGTTGAAGATCGCCCAGTACTGATCCCCGATCGCATAGTTGTCGCGGCCGGCGGTCAGGTAGGCATCGGCGGAGCTGGTGATGCGGCGCAGCGCCTCGGCATCGCCGCCCGTCGCCAGCAGCCGGTCGCGCTCGAACTGCTCGCGGGCGTTGGTGAGCCGGGTAGCAGGGTCGACCTGATAGGCGTCGGTCGCCACCATCTGGTCCAGGTAGTTTCGGATGTTGCTTCCGGCCTGGCGCAGCGCCTCCGCGGCCTGCTCGCCGAAGCGACGGATGATCGCAGCCCTCTCGGCCGCCTGGGTGGCCTCCAAGTCTGCGATCTGCGCCGCCCTCTCGGCCGCCGTCAAGGCGAGGTCATCCAGGGTCTGGATGAAGGCGCGCATTTCCCGGGTGGCGTCCTCGGCCTGCTGAGCGAGCTGAGCCTCTTGGGTGTCGCCGGCGGCGACCAAGCGCCGGATGCGCAGGGCCTCGGTCGTGGCCCGAAGGGTCTCGGCGCGTTCGTCCTGCAGCTTCTGGATCGCCCTGGCGCGCGCCGCCGTCAGCTCATCCTCGGCAAAGCCGTACTTGCGGGCCTTCTCCACCGCGTCGTCGAACTGCTCGTTAACGGCGTTCAACCCCTGGGTGAACTTCGCCACCGGACCAGCCTCAAGCCGCTGGATCAGGTCCTCGGCTTCATAGAAGCCCTCGACCCATTCGCGCAGCTTGTCGATGCCGGTGAAGGTCTTGCCCTGCAGCGATCTGGTGAGGGCCTCGTTGTCCTGCGAGGCAAACCGCAGGCGGGTATAGCCTTCTTCCAGGCTGCCGGCATCGGCCCAGGAATAGTCAGCGCCGTTTTTGTTGCCGCCCACAATGGAGACGCCACCAACCAGCAGGTTGCGCGAGGCGAGATACTCGTTGGTCTGCGACACAAGCTGGTCGGCCGCGGCGAAGGTGCGAGCACCGCTCTCGTTGTAGTAGCGCCGGTCGATCGGCAGCAGGCCGGTGGCCATCGAATTGACCGGAGCGCCATCCGGCCCCCATCCGGCTGACTGCAGCCGCAGCCCCCAGCCCTGGACGCTCTCGCCCGGCCCGAAAAGTGCGCCAATGCCACCGCCGAGGATACCGCCAAGCGGGCCGAGCAGCAGCGATCCGATGCCAGCGCCGATCATGCTGTTGGTGCGCTGCGCCTCCGAGTTGGCGATCAGGCTGCCCAGCATCGACCCAAGGCCGAAGCCGGCGAACATGCCGCCGATGTCTCCCATGCTGGGGATGAGGCTCGAAAACCCCTCGCCCAGGACGTTGGAGATCCCGCCCGATCCGAACAGGCCGGCGGTGGGCATCTGCGGCCCCAAGGCGCCTACCGGCCCCTGTCCGAACAGGAAGGTGCTGATGCTGCTGCTGCCACCGCCGAAGCCGCCATTGAACAGGCTGGACAGCCCCCCCAGGCTGAAGAACCCGCCACCACCGCCGCCAGCGCCGCCGCCGCCACCCAAGCCGGCGAGGCCACTCCACAGCGTCCCCTCGTTGCGTCCGAACAGGGCATTGGTGATCGGCGTGATGACGCCGAGGCGCACCACCATGTTCATGATGCTGGAAATCACGCCGCGGGTGATGTTGCCCCAATTCAGGGCGGAGGCGTTGCCCTGGATGAAGGCGTTGGTGATGGCCTGGCCGACCTGATCGAAGGCGCTGATGAAGCCGCTGGCGATGGCTTCGACGCCGGATCGCATCTGCGAGGTGACATTCTGTGCCTTGGTCAGCGCGTCGACCGTGGCGAGGTACTTCTTCGCCAGCTCGCTTTCGAGCGGCACTTGGGCCTGCTTGAGCGCCAGCTCGCCCTGCAGTTGCGCGAGCCGACGAGTGCGGAGATCGTACGACGCGGCAAGCAGACCGCGTTCCTCCTCCAGCACCTGGATCTGTTCCCGCTTGCCGAGTTCGTCCTGGGCGATCTTGACGGCGCCAGCCGCCTTGGCGGCATCGAGGTAGGCTTGGGTGAGACCCTGCAGCGCGACCTTGAAGCGGATGCTGTTCTGCGGGAACAGCTTGAGCGCCTGCTCGTAGGCTTGGTGCTGGGCGGTCGCCTGGGCTACTGCCCCATGGCCCTGCCCGTAGGCCGCGGCGAGATCCAACTGCGAGGTTGTCGACCGCCCCATGTCGGCGACGAGGGTGCGGTAGATGCCGCTCTGCGCTTCCAGCACCGCATTGACGGCACGGGCGACCTGCTCAGTGCTGGCGGCCGTCTCGGGACGCTCGCGGTTCATGCGGTCGATTTCCCGCAGCGTCTCCGCGATCTTCTTGTCCCCCTCCGTCACCACGAGGGAGGTCTTGGCCTGTTCCTCCAAGCCGCGGACATACTGCTCCTGCGACGATGCCGCCCGGTAGTACTCGCCGGTCAGGGCGGTCAGGGTTTCGGTGAGGCGGGCGATCTCCGCGGGGTTGTCGCCGCGCTTGATCGCCTCCCCCAGCAGCTCCTGAAAGCGGATGATTTCGCGCTGCTTCTCGGACACCAGGCCCAGGCCGTCGCGGACCCTGGCGGCGTCGCGCAGCAGATCCTCGGTCGTGTTCGCCGAGAGGCCCCATGCCACCGGACCCGGCTCCACGATGCTGTCGGGGATACCGCGCGGCGGCCCGGCGCCCTGACCGGGGATCGGGTTGCGCTGCGGCCCATAGTGCCGCCCGCCGCTTTCCAGCAGCGCCACCTGCAGGATGCGATTGAAGATCTCCGGGTTGTCGAGCTGCCGCGCATAGTCGGAGAACACCTCCATGAACACCTTGGACAGGTCGGCCAGGACCTGGGGTGGGATGTTGTCGATGTTCTGCCGCCGCACGGCTTCCAGATAGTCATAGCCGAGGCCCTGCCGGGCGCCGCCGGCCCCCTGGTTGTAGGCCCGGGTGGCGTCGTCGATGGAGCCGTTGAACGCGGTGAGCTGCTGCCGGAAGTACCGGACGCCGCCATAGAGGTTCTGGTCGTAGATGTACCGGGCATCCGGCGACATGCCCACGTCGATCGCCGCGGCCGAGCGAAGCTGCATCAGCCCCACGGCGCCATCGTTCACCAGCACTCCCTGGTCGGCACCAGGGAACCGCTGCGCGCCAGCGGCAGGCCCTTGCCCCTCGCCGGGCGCGACGCGACCGATGCTGTTGATCAGTTGCCGCGCGCCCTCGATCTTCTCGATCAGCCAAGCAAAGGCGTTGACGGCAGCCGCGGCGGCGGAGGTGATGGCCTCGCCGAGCACTTGGGCGAAGCTCTTGCCGTCCTGGCCTGTGCGGGTGAACGCCTGGCTGAGGCGATCCAGGGCCTTCTGCAGCTCGGTCTTATTGTGCTCGGCGCCCTCGGTGGCGGTCGAGATGGCGTTCATGTAGATCGCGAAGGCCGTAGCGCGATCGCCGGCCTGCTGCAGGTTCTTCACCGTGTCGACGAGGGCGGTGTTGAAGCCCTTGATGCCCCTCTCGTTGAGATCTTGGACCGCCTTGAGCGGGTCCTTCATCGCATCCGAGAAGTCCTTCATGGCATCGGGCAACGTCTTCTGGAACGTCGCCGCGTAGTCGAGAGCAACTTGGCTGAGTAGGAAGGCGTTTTGCTGGGCGGCGCCGTCCCGCCGGAACTGCGGGGTGGCGAACAGGGTGGTGACGGACGCGCGCGCGTCGGCCGACGAGGCGGAGGTGAACCCGGCGATCTGCTTCGCCGCCTTCTCGGCCGCGGCGCCGGCGGCCACATAGTCGTCGGTGATGCCGCGCAGGGAGTTCTGCATTTCCAGGGTGCGGCGGTTGGTCTTCTCCGCCATCGTCCCGAGCAGCACCACGGCGCCGACCAGCAGGGTGATGGCGGTGATCGTGGCGCCGATCGGCGTCGCCATCCAGGCCAGCAGCAGCGTGGTGGCCCGCTTGATCGCATCGCCGATCAGCCGGAACCCGGTGCCGGTGGCCAGGGCAACGTCCACAACCTGGTGGGCCTGCTGGATGAACGCGGTGACGATCGGCTGGCCAGCCTGGATGGACGAGAAGAACTGGACGGTCTGGATGCCAAGCTGCTGCATGGCGAAGGTCTGCTGGCCCACCGTGGTCGTGGTGGCATCATGCGCGACCTTGGCCTGCTTCTGCTTTTCGATGACCGTCTCAAACGGCTTCTCGGCGGCGTGGTAGGCGGCCGTCAGGCGGTCCCGCTCCTGGGTCGCCGCGCGGGCGTTGAGCACCCCTTCGCGCTCAAGCAGCGCGATCTTCTCAAGCTCGACGGCATAGACCATCGAGACGCGATAGAGGCGGTCATAGGCGGCGCGCACCGGGTCGATCTGCTTTTCGAGGTCCTGCAGCCGCGCGCCGAGGACGCCTGCTTGGGCCTGCTGGTTCGCGGCAGCTTCGGCGCCAGGCGAGATCAGGCCGGCGCTGCGCAGCGAGGCCGATTCCTGGCGCACGGCTTCCGCGCGCCGCACGGCGTTGCCGAGCGCATCGTACTTCGCCACCAGGGCGTCGAGGGCCTGGAAGGACGCGCGCTGCACCGCGTCCATGTCGACCACGGCTTCCTTGAGCCCATTGATCGCAGCGGTGGCGCGCTCGTGTGCCGCGGTGGCGCGGCCCCTGGCTTCGGTCGCCTCGGCGTCGGTGATGACCCCCTTGGCCAGAGCGTCGTTGATCTCTGCCAGCTTGGCGGCGTGCGTCTGTTCTGCCGCCACCAGCGGAATCAGGCGAGCGCGGGCAGCGTCGATCGAAGCCGACCATGCCTGCAGATCCTCCTGGCGCGCTGCGCGCGGCAGCGGGCCCATGGGGTCGCTGACCCGGGCGAAGGCGCCATAGGCTGCCTGGCTGTTTGCAGCCGCGCGCTGCGCCTGCGCCGCCTCACTCTGCGATGCGACGAGCTGCCGGTTCTTGGCGATCGCATTGTCCGTCGCGCGATCAACCGCCGCATAGGCCTGCTGCGCGTCGCGCAGCGCGATGGTGTACTCCTCCCAGGAAATCACGCCCGCATGAACGAGCCGGTTCAGCTCGGCCGACTTGTCGCGCAACCGATCCTGAGCCGCCTGCAACGGGATCAACCCAGCGCGCAGCTTCTCGGCGGCATCCAGGGCATCGAGGAAGGTCTGCTTGTTGTTGGTGGACCTGGTGCCGTACTGCCCGGCCACGCCGGTGCTCTGGTTGACCACCTTCTGCGCGGCCGCCATGTCGAGTGCGGCTTGGGTGGCGGCCCTGGTCCGCTTCTCCAACTCGATCATGCCGCGGGTCTGCAGTTCGAGCTTCTGGCGCCAAGCTTCCAGCACTTGGTTGGCCTCTGTCACCGATGCGCGCCCGTCGCGCACGGCCCGGTTGGCCGCCTCTTGGATGCGGATGAACTTCTCTACCTCGGCCGCATTGTCGATGATCTGGCGGGCGTACCGCTGGAACGCGCCGCCAGAGTCCACGACGAGACGCTTCGTCTTTTCGGTGGAGACGCTGGCCTTCTCCTGCGATGCCGCCATGGAAGCGTTCGCGGCATCGACCACCTTCGCACCGGCCTGGTACGCCGAGGCGTCCAGGCCGGCCTTGATGATGGTGAGCTGTTCTACGGTCACCATCAGAAGCCTCCGGCGTTCTTGTTGGACTTCGCCGGCTTGCGCTGCTTGATGGCTTGCCGCCTCGCTTCGGCGGTGAGGTAGAGATCATCGAGAAGCATCAGCACCTCCACTTCGGCCGGCGAGACGATGTAGCCGGTCAGCATGGCCCAGGCAGCGACCTCCGAGAAGGTCAAGGGGCTCGGACCGAAGCCTGAGCCGCGGCGACGGCTGAGTTGCTGAAACCAGAGCCACAGATACATCACGCGGTCAGGAGGTAGAGGGGTGTCGAGCTCCTTGGGCACGATGCCGGTTTGGTTGGCGACGGATTCCAGTTGGACCCGAAGGGAGTCGCCCATCTCGTTCCGGTCGAGAAGGGCGAACTCCGCCTCGGCGTAGTCGATCAGGCGGGCGATGTCGTCGGCCGGAAGTTTCCCAGGTCGTTGGCGTGCTCGATCACCTGGTCACGGACCCAGGACAGGTCGGGATCGCCGTAGAGCTGACGCGCCGTGCCCAGCGAGAACTCGACATTCAGGGGATCGCCTTCCAGCGTGACGAGGTGCCAGTCGGTGGTCAGGACCGCGGCCTTCTCGGCCATGTCGCCTTCCAGTTCCTCGGCGTTCGGCCGCCGGCCGTTCCGCATCTTGAGCTGCTTGTCGGTCACGGCGCGGTCGTGGGCGCGGCCCTTCCCGGACGTGGCGGAGAGCACGTCGATCCAGGCTTCCTCGCCGGTCTCCGAGTTGACCAGCGGCTTGCCGGTGAAGGGGTGGCGGATGGTCATGCGGGAGGGCTTGTCGGCCTTCACCGCGAGGCCTGCGAACTTGGTCATGTGGGTGTCCTCTGTCGGGAGGGTTGAGGGGTGGGGGCGCTGCCGACACAGCGGCCCCCAGGCTATCGCGCGCGATGCGCCTCCGGTGGCGGCCGGACCTCGATCAGGCGTCGGTATCGTGGATGCGGATGGTGGTCAGGTTGCGGCCGGGCGCCGCGCCCACATACCGAAGGGCCTGGAAGTTGCTGGTAATCATCTGGCCGCCCTCGCCCTGGGTGCCGACATCGGCGCTGGTGAGCTTGATGCGGGGCAGGTAGATCGAGATCGCCGACGACGCCGCGGCGCTGGTGTTGGCCACCACGAGCAGCAGCGTGAACTCGGTCTCGGCCAGGAACCCGGCCAGGATAGTCGTGTCGGCCAGATAGGCGGAGAGCTGCCCCGTGACATTCGCGCGCCCGAGGAAGATCTCGGCCACGAAATCCTGGCCCACCACCGGGGCATTGCTGGGCGACAGGTCCAGGCTGATGGTGGCCCCGGTGATGACGCCCACCGCGGTGTTGCCGAACAGCAGGAGGCCATTGACCGCAGCCGTGATGCCGGTGGTCGCCTCGGCGGTGCCGCTGGTGAAGTACGGCGTGGAGGCGCCGGTCAGGTTCAGCATGTTCCGACCCATCACGCTGAACGAGAACGTGTTGAGCCCGGAAGCCGGCAGCGTGATGGTGTAGCCCGACACGCGACATTCGGTGAACAGCCGCGACTGGTCCAGGTCCTCCTGCACGGCCTCGAAGCCGAACTTGCGCGAGACGAAGCTGCCCGGCAGCGGGATCACGGTGGTCTTGCCGGGCCGCGTCACGGTGAAGGAGATGTCGGCCGCGGCGGTAGTGGGCGCCGGGTAGAGGGCAACCACGCGGTTCGACGCGCCCGAGAAGCCGGTGATGGTGAAGTTCTTGGAGTTGTTCGCCGCCGCCGTGGTGCCGGTGAACCGGATGATGTCGCCCTCGCGCAGCCCGGAGGTGACGGGATCGCCGCCGCCGAAAGTGCAGTTGGACGAGCCCGACGAGAAAGCCACCGACGTGAGCTGCGACGCGCCCAGGGTGATGGCCGACACCGAGGTATCGCGGTGGATCGCCTCGATGAGGGGGAAGTAGCTGAGCGGCGACAGCTCACCCTGCACATCGCCGGTGACGATGCGCGTGCCATGCCGCATGTCGACCACCGAGCGGTCGGCGCGGATTTCCTGGCTGGCATAGGTCTGCTTGGTCAGGTTGAGGGTGTGCGAGACCTTGCGGAGATACTGGCCACCGGAGGTCGTGGGCGCCTGGTCTTCGGTGTTGGCGGTGATCGACCCGGAGGCATATGCGCGGTAGATCAGGGTGGCCTGGAGGCCTTCGGCGATGGGCATCGTCATTCTCCTACATGCCCGCAGGCGCGGGTGGGGGGGTTAGCCGAGGAATCGGTACTCAAAACTCGCCATGGCAGAGCGATAGAACCAGTTGCCATCATCCGTCCCGGCCGACCCGCGACCGGACGCATCGCCGATGAAGCTGAGGGTGTTGCCCAAGCCATCCTCTACCCGATACGACCTGAACATGCCCCTTGCATCATCGAGTAGCTGCAGCAGCGTGTCTTCGCTGCCCAGCGACCGAGCGGCCATCACCGTGAAGGCGACGTGGCCGAACTGCGCCTTGAGGTTCTGACCCAGGCCCGCCCCAAACGCCATGGTACGTTCCAGTCCGAACTCGACCTCGTTACGCAGGAAATGCGGGACCGTGGCGGGGTTGGGCAGCCGCTGCAGGTCGTTGAAGCGCCAATAGACGGGCACGCCAGTGTGCGCCCACTCGGCGGTCCAGCGGGCCTGAATGTTGGCAACGATCTGCTGCATGATCGTCATATCGACCTCGGCTTGATGAAGATCGCCGGGTAGCGGGTGTGCGTGACCATGCGACCATACTGGCGACGCCAGCCGCGCGCATCCTTGAGCTTGTAGGGGTCGGCGATGTCGACATAGTTGAAGTCGATGACGCAGACATCGCCCCAAATCTTTCGCATCGTGTAGGTGGTTTCCTCAACGATGTGCGGCGGCACCTGGACGGAAAACGGGGTGCCGTCTTTGCGCAGGCCGACCTCAAGCTTCCTCGAGTACGGCACGGTCGGGAGGATGTTCACCACCTTGGCATCCGTGCCGATCTGGTTCACATCCTCGATCGTGACCCCATCGGCCGTCATGGTGATGCTGTCGACGTAATCCCCGGAATCGACCGGCGACCTCGCCACCAAGGCGTGAAGGGTGTCCCGCGCTGCCTCGCGGACATAGTACCAGTTCAGGACGATGGTGCCGTCAGGCAGCACGTCGGAGAAGGGGGCGCCCACCTTCCCGTCTACCACCTGGCGGTAGGTGGGCGTGACGCCACCGGAGCGCGCGGTCTGCTCGACCTCGACGCGGCGCACGGCATCCATGGCGGTCTTCACCACGAGCTTCTTCGACTGCTCGGCCAGCAGACCCTTGACCTGCACGCCGATGGTGGTGGTCCACCCCAGGAAGCGGCCCGAGAGCGCCATCACACCCCCGCCACGTCGAAGATGTGCAGAGCATCGGCGCCGGCGACGTTGCGCGTCTCGACCTCGCCGAGCATCCCCTCCTGACCGGCGACAATCAGCACGTCGCCGCGCTGCGGCGGGCCAGGCCATGCGGCGGCCGCGATCTCGCTGTTGCTCAGGTATCCTCGCCTCTTGTCGGAGAAGATGCCGCCCACAACCTCGTTCTCGGCGACCATGGTGAGGTAGACCTTCACCGTCACATCGACGTTGGGGCCGCCCGCAACCAAGCGCCGCAGCGTGGCCGTGCGCCCTACCTTGGCGATCGCATATTGGATGGTGGATAGATCCACGGTCATGCGCGCACCGTGTACGAGTCGAACACGTCCTGAGCTGCCTGGGGCAGCCCTTCGTCGGACACCCAGTACGCCTCGCGCAGGACGCCGGGCACCTCGATCTCCTTGAGGCCTGGCGCACGGCCGCGGCTGCGATAGGCATCGGTCACGAGGGACAGCACCGCCTGCTCGATGTCGGACGGCGTGGTGGCGAAACCGCCGACATAGGTGATCGCCAGGGTCTCGAAGGACCAAGCGGCCGGGTAGCCGCTCGACAGCCGGCGGACCCAGCCTTCTTCGGGGTGGAAGTCATAGTCGGTGTTCGCCACCAGGGTGATGCCGTCCTCCACCACCGAGGTGATCGACACGATCGGGAGCCGCGACAGGTAGCACAGCTCCCGTAGCGGCTCGATCATGTCGGCGGGGCCATCGCCTGCGGCATAGCCAGGCACTCGGAAGGTCTCGGTCAGGGTCTCCGCGAGGATGCGGCGCCCACCCATGGCCGTGATCGCCCGGGCCGAGGCCGAGGCGATGAGGCGGTTCAGGCGATCATCCTCCCCCGAGGGCACGCCGAGCTCGTCCCTCACCACGGCCAGGGTGACGTAGAGCTGGGAGGTAGCGGAGACGGTGGTGATGATCGAGGACGGCACAGGCTACTCCATCAGCACGTCAGCGAGGATGGCGCGCGGGAACTCGGTCAGGGCCGAGCCAGGCGTGGCATTGCGGACGCTGACGCCGGCACGGCACGACGCCTCGTACCAGCCATGGAAGGACGGCAGGAACTCGTGGCTGTACAGCCGGTCATCCTGCTGGCCATACTGGTCGTGGAAGTTGGAACGCCCATCGGGCGCCCGCTTCATGTCGTAGCCGAGCAGGATGATGTCCTGCGCGCCCATGGCGATCGCCAGGGAAATGGCGGTGTGCCCGCTGCTGCGGCCATACCGGACCTCGATCCCTCCGCGGCAGAACTCCTGGCTGTCGACCAAGTGGATCCGACGGAAGCGGGAGGGGGATTCGGCCTTGCTCTGGCGCGATGCGGTGACGGCCAGGCCGGGCCACAGGTCGATGGCCTCCCGGTTCGCCTCGTAGATATTGGCATCGTGGAAGAACAGGACATCGGCCGTGGGGACGAGCTGGAAGGCGACGTTGATGACGATCACCCCATGCTTCTCGATGCCGGTCAGATCCATGTCGCGCAGGGACGGGCCGCCGCCGACGATGAACACCTTGCGATCCTTGAAGAACTGCGGGTCGGGCGTCCAGAACACGCCGCCGCGCTCCATCGCCTCGGCATGAGGCATGGAGGACCAGGGCCGGAAATCCTCCGGCGGGCTCACGCGGCGAACTTGGCCGCCCACGACTTCATCCATTGCTTCCTCGGTCCCCGAAAGTGGCACACGTACGCGTCGATGCGATGATCCAAGGAGTCCGGTGCGTCGTTGTGCCCCGGAACTGGCAGGAACTTGGTCCGACCCCATGGCCGATCCTCCAATCCATGATTGAGCGTCGGCCGGATGACCGCCGCCAAGGCGAGCTGGTCATCGCCCCATTCGACGCCGCACTGAGCCAGCGCCTGCTCCCACACCGTTGCCACTTGGCCGGCGCGACCCGCCGGGATGCAGATCAGGCCGGTGTTGAGGATGCAGTCGGCGAAGGGGTGGGTGGTGACGGCCAGATCGAACGAGCCGTCGAACAGGGGGCGCGGATCCTTGCCGAGCAGGCCATCGGCACCGATCAGCATGATGTCCATGGCGTTGGCCGCATGGGAGCCGGTCGCCCACCGCAGGAAGTCCATCTGCCCCTTGATGATCGCCGGCATCAGGTCCTCGGGCATCGGCGTCTGGAAGCAGAGCAGGTCGTGGCCGAGATCCTGATCGGTGATGACCACCTGCTGCACGCCGTACTTCGCGCAGCTCGCGCGCTGCTGCAGCAGGCACTCGATGAAGTCGTAGCGGTGCCGCGGATGATTGGGGCGCGGAGTGTAGAAGGACGCCGCGATCACGTCACAGGCCCTCCCACTTCACGGTGCCATCGGCCAGTGCTGCAGCGATGACGGCGCCAGTGTCGCGCGGCGGTTGCTCCGGCTTGGCCGGCATCCCCTTGACGGTCGTACCGGGATCCACGTCGCGCGTCACCACCGCCCCCATGCCCACCACCGCGCCATCGCCGATGGCGATGCCAGGGCGCAGCCTGGCGCCTGCGCCGATCACGACGCCATGGCCGATGCGGACGGGCGTGACGCCCTTCCAGCGGTAGCCGGCGGGCCGGTCATCGTTGACCGCCAACACCTGGACGCTGATGAAGGTGTCGTTGCCCACCACCGTGCCGCCGGAGAGGTGGGTGTCGTCCATGATCTGCACTCGATTGCCGATGCGGGCATCATAGCCGATGCGGACGCCGACCCCGATGACGCAGCCGGAACCGATTATGACGCCCTCGCGGATATGGGCGTACGGGCAGACGCGGGAGCCGGCGCCGATTTCGCACCCGGCATAGATCGTGGCGAATGGGCCGATCACCACATCCTCGCCGATGACCGGCGGCGGATGAGCCGCCACCGGCCGCGCGAACGCCGACCCCTGCATGGGCTGCAGGCCGAACACGGCGGTCCTATGGACCTTCGATCCGTTCTTCGCCGGCAGCCACTCGGAGTTGGCCAGAGCCATGGCGGTCGCCAGGGCCGGGCCAAGCGCGGGAGGCTCGCGGTAGCGGCCACCCCAGGGATCGGTCGGGTTCACGGCTTGTCGCCCCCCTTCTGGCCCTGGCCGCCCTCCGCCCCCGCCGCCGCAGCAGCAGCAGCAGCAGCAGCAGCGTCCGCCTCGGCCTTCGCTTGCAGCTCAGCCGCCAGGGGATTGGGCTTCGGCGGCGGAGCGGCCGCAGCCTTGGCCTTGGGCGTCGGGGGATCGCAGGGCACCGCCTTGTTCCGGCGGATCCAGCGATCGGCGCTGTCCGGCGGCAGGTCGCGCACATCGCCCGCACTTGCCGCGAAGGGCGTGGACGAAACTACGTCCACGCCCTCGATGAACCTCACCCAGGTCATGCGATCGCACCCAACATCGGCGTCTGGCTGTAGCGGGGCGACCAGAGGATGCCCAGCACAGCGCCGATCTGCGTCGCGGTGCCCACATCGGCGATCGAGCACTGGACGTAGCGGAACGCGCCGTCGACATCGAGCATGTCGGCGTCGATATCGACCACCCACACCTTCTGGCACTCGCCGGCGGTGTCGCTGGTGTAGGTGTTGGCCGCGGCCTGCGTCACCGTGGTGAACTGCGCCACCGCCGTCAGGGCCGACGCCTGCTTGACGTCGACCCGGGTGATGGCGGTCAGCGCCTTGGTGTTCGCGCCCGCGTTGCTGGTCGCCTGGTTGAGCGTGATGGTCGGGTCCTGCGAGGCCGCGCCGACGCCGCAGATGAAGATCAGCGTCAGCTTGCGGTACAGGGACATGTCCACCCAATCGCCCGTATTGGCGGCGGTGTTCAGCGCCTGGGGCATGATGAAGGGGACGATCTGGACCTGTTCGATGAACAGGGCGTTGGGGTTCATGCTCGTTCTCCTGGGGTTGAGCCGGGGCCAGTGGCCCCGGTCTCGGGTGATGCGGGGCCGCGGCCCGCGGTTAGGTGCGGTCCTCCAAGCAGACGAAGCAGGAACGGGCGGTGGTCCCGTTCTGCGGCGTGATGCTGGACCCCCAGCCGGGCTGACCATTGACCCGGAAGGTGAAGCGGTAGGCCTGCAGCCCCTGGTCGAAGTAGAGGTGCATCGAAACGTCGGTCTTGATGCCGCCGCCGGTCTTGGTCAGCGCCCAGTACTGCGACATGTCGGCGAAGATCAGGTCGCCCTTGTCGCCCAGCGTCGGGCACGCCTCGATCGGCACCACCGGGCGGCCCATCAGGGTCGCATAGGGGCTGTCCGACAGGCCGTTGGTCGGCAGATAGACCGGCACCTTCGACGTCGCGGCCGGATCGAACGCCATGCCGTTGAGCTGCGGCTCGATGTCCTGGTTGATGAGCCAGATGCCGTTGCGGCGGCACGGCGCATAGACCGAGGCCCACATCTTCTGGATGTTGGCGAACCGCACGGTGTCGGCGGGCTGCGAGGTCTCCTTCGTCACCGTGACCAAGCACGGCGCCCGCAGGATGCCCAGCGGCTTGCCGACGCCGTTGCCGCTGATGATGGCGGTGTTGATCGCGGCCGCCATCTTGGCCGGGGCCTTCGCGCGCAGCCAGGAATCGAGGCCCGGCGCGTCCTCCAGCAGCTCGTCGGTCATTGGGACCAGCGCGAGCAGCTTGGCCAGGCGGATGGTCTCCGACTGGAACGAGGGCTTGCTCTGCGTCGCCGTGCCACCCTCGCTCTCCCAGTACACCTGGACGCCGCCGCTGGTCTGCCAGGGCGTGGTCTCGTCCTTCGGGATGGTGATCGAGTTGCCGCCGGTCTGCAGCTCGGCGCAGCGGGTCAGCAGGTTTTCCTCGGCCAGCGCCTTGGTCCAGATGGCCGTCCGGAACTCCGGCGGCACGGTGAAGCCGCCGTCCGCGCCGGTGCCCTCGTTGCCATAGGTGGTGGCGGCGGCCATCAGGCGATTGTCGTGCTTGCCGCTGACCTGCTGGGCGCGCACCACCTGCGCGAACTCGCCGAAGGAGAAGAAGCCGCCGGTCGGGTCGGCGCGGCGGGCCTGCGGCTGGACCTGGGGCCGCATCCCCGGCAGCGAGGCGCGGGTCTGGCTGCCCGGATCGGTGCGACGGGCAGCGCCCGTCGATCCGGCGCCCGCGACGGCCTTGCGCGCCTGCACCTGGCGTTCCAGGCGCTCGATGTCGGTGGCGTTGCCGTTGATCTGCTCCAGCTCGTCGTCGGTCATGTGCCGGCCCGCCTCGTCGGCGGCGGCAATGATGGCGTTGGAGGAGTCGCGGAGGGAGACGATTTCGGCCTCCATGTCCTCGACGGTCTGCGCCGGAGCGGCGAAGACGCTGCCGGCGAGCGAGAGGGCGGTCGCGCTTGCCATCAGGGCCTTGCGGGGCGCCAGGGAACGGGAAACGTGCATCGTGGGTTCTCCTTTTGCCCTGCCGAGTGGCAGGGACGGGGGGGTTACAGTCAGGCGTAGTCAGGCAGCGGGGGGAGCCCCCGGAGTCCCCGCCTGCCGAAGCAGAGCAGCGGGAGCCTTCGTGAACGTGCCACCAGGTCCGCGAGCCGTGAGGCGCGCGGCGACGGCCTGGTTGGCAATCACCTCGTCGGCGAAGCCCTTGGCGACGGCCTCATTGCCGTCGAACCAAGTTTCCTCCGCCATCCACGTCTTGATGTCGGCTGCCGCCTGACCGGAGCGGGCGGCATAGGTGCTGACCATCGTTTCGTCGATGGCGTTCAGAAGGGAGATCTTCTTCGTCAGATCGTCGGCATTGCCCATGGCATAGGTCCATGCCTTGTGGATCATGATGAAGGCGCCCTCGGCGATGCGGATCTTCGACCCCGCCATGGCGATGAACGAAGCGGCCGAGGCGGCAAGGCCATCGACGTGCACCACGATTTCGGCCTTGTGCTCCACCAGCAGGGTGTAGATGGCCTTGCCGTCGAACACGTCGCCACCTTCGGAGTTGATGCGGACGGTGATCTTGTCCACATCGCCCAGGGCCTTGAGCTCCTTGCGGAACTGGTTGGCCGAGATCCCGCTGTCGTCCCACCAGCTATTGCCGATCGGGCCGTAGATGTAGATTTCCGCCTCCTTCTTGGCCGCCGCGCGGACCATGCGGAGCGAGGCGTTGGGCACCAGACGCCGCGGGCCGGTGCGAAGCTGGATGACCTCGCCGGTCTGCGCGGCGGCGGGGGCGTCATCCGACAGCAGATCCAGCAGCGCGTTGGCCTGATCGCGGATAGCCTCATGCTCCGGCTGTCCCAGGCGGTTCACCACCATGCGCAGCGCGGACCGGTAGAGCGAGCCGCCCTTGGCCACCGGCAGCTTGAAGCGCGCGGTCGAGCCTTCCGGTGCATCCTCGTCGATGGCGAGGTGGGCCAAGCCGTACGCGTCAATGTTGCGCGACGCACCGAGAAGGCGCTGGCCATCCTCGAAGGTGAAGGCGAACGGGCCGGTCAGGTTGACCCGACCATCGCGCGCCATGGCGATGAAGGCGGTGATGGCCGCGGCGTTGAGGGCGAGGCGCATGGTGGCTCCTTTCAGGCGGCTGCCGCGAGGGCGAAGGTGATGGCGAAGGATTCGTCGGGATCGTGGACCCCTGTGGCTTTCGCACTCGGGCTGCTGGCTTGGGCGTGGCCGGTGGAGACCGGCACGGAAGCAGCTTCGCCAGCGGCGCGCTGCGGGAAAGCATGAACCCGGCCGGTGGCGGCTGCGACGGCGGCGACGCTGCCGTCAGCCAGCAGCAGGCCAACCTGGGCCGTGCCGACCGCCTGGGCCGGGGACATGGCAGCACCAGCAGCCCCGGGCGCGTCGAGCGTGCCGGCGGCGGCGGCCGTGTAGCCCGCAACGACAACGCCGCACGAGTGGGCGGCGCGCAGCGAGACGGAGCCGATGCCGACTGTCACGGCATCGGCCTCGGTCGCCAGGGCCGCGCAGACGGCGGAGAGGGGAGCCGTGGCCTCGATGGCTGGCGCGAGCTGGTGGACGACGGCGCCGGCGCCGCACGCGGAGGGGGCGACCGCCTGGCCCTCGGCTTCGGTCGTGCCCTGCGCCTCGCCCTGGGCACCGACCGAGTGGATGACCAGGCCGCGCACCACGGCGACCGAGGCGGCATCACCATGGCCGAGCGCGTGCAAGTAGATCGGGCGCATGGAGGCGCCGACCGAACCCTGATCGACAAGGCCCTCAGCAGCATGGCCACCCACGGGGACGCGCTGCGGCTTGAGCTTGACGATCGAACCAATGCCGGTCGCATAGCCGATCGCCAGCACCACCTCGCCGTACGCATCCGCGCCCGCCCGCCGCGCATCTGCGCGGCGGGCGGCCAAGTGGGCGGCGATGTGGTCGGGGTTGGTCATGACGACTGCGATACCCGGCTCATGATGATCGAGACGCTGCGGACGCGGACGGGGCCATCCGCAGCCAGGCGCTCGGTGTTGAACTTGATGGCGGCGTTGCCGGTGCGGTAGCCAGCATCCAGGTCGATCACCGCATTGCCTGCGCTGTCGGTGAAGCGGACCCAGGTGGGCGCGGCGTCGCGCGCGCAAGACGGATCCTCGCTGATGCCCGAAAGGGTCAGCACCGCTGCCTCGCACTCGGCCGCGGCGGGGTAGGCGAGACGATGCGACGACAGCCGCGCCTCGGGGTCCACGCCATCCTCGGGCTGCTCGGGCATGGCGCCGGTGTAGACGTGCATCCAGCCGGCCTCACCGCCGGCGTCGATCTTCGCGCGCAGCGCGTCGCCCATGGCGTTCGCCGCGGCGACAGAGAGGGTCATCTTCATCGGGTGGTCTCCGAGGTTTCGGTCACGATGGACTCGACAATGAGACCATCGACCCTGACGTGGCGGATGGTCTTGATGCGGGGCGCCGCGATCGCCGCTTGCAGGCGGGCGACCTCGGCTTGCAGCCGATCGCGGTCAAGTTGCAGCGTGGCGATGGTCTGTTGCAGGCCATCGACACGCGCGTGCAGGCCATCGGAGGCCTGAATCGTTCGGTCTAGCTTGCCGCGCAGCAGCTTCACGACCGAGGTGAGGACCTCGATGGGACTGCGGGGCGCCGGCGGCTCAGCGGCAGCCCGGGCCATGATCGGGTCAGTCGGCAAGTTCGACCTCCATCTGCAGCAGCTCCGCCAAGCCACGCTGCTCTCGCGTCGGATGCTGCGTCGGCGGCGGCGGGGCCGCGGCCAAGCGGCGCAGCTCGGCCAGAGCGTCGTCATCCTCGGCCGGCGGATCGGTGGCCGGCTTCGCGGGCGGGGTCGGCGGTTCGGGAAGGGGCTGCCCCTTGGCCATTCGTTCGAGCGTGGTGAAGTTGATCGGGACGATGCGGACCTTGCCGCCCTTCGCCTCGCCGATCAGCGCCATGTCCTCAAGGGACAGGATGGTGTCGACGTCGAAGGCGCCGACCTCGCGCATCACCTTGTAGAACGCTGCGCGTGCCGCCGCATCACCCCGGAGCAGCGCGTTCATGTTGATCCTGGTCATGTAGCCAGGCCGGTTGGCGCCGAACAGCTTGAAGTCTGCCTCCTGTTCGAGGCGCGTCACCCAGGGCTGGATGCTGTCGGTCACAACCTCGATGCCCTGATGCTCGATGTTGTTGTTGGTGCTGCGCAGGAGGTGGGCGATCTTGTGGGGCGGAACGCCGAACCAGCGGCAGACTTCCTCCACAAGATGCTGGTTGGTGGCGATGAATTGCGCCTTGTCCGGCTCGATGGCAATCGGCTGAAACTTGGCGCCATCGTCAAGAAACATCACCTTCTCGCCGCGGACGCCCTGGTAGAGCTTCTTGAATAGCCCGCGCATCCGCTCAATGGCAGGCTGCTTCGTCTTCGGGGCGACCGTCACCACGCCGGCGACGTTCATTCCCTGGCCCAGGAAGGCGGCGCCGAAAAGCTGTGCGGCCCTGGCCCAGCCGATGCTCTCGGCGGCGTACGTCATCACGCTGAGGCCGACCTCGCTCTCCCCGAAGCCGCGCAGGTGGAACATGTCCATGAACGGCACGTCGACGCGCGATCCATCATCCTGCAGCACGCAATAGGTCAGATCGCCGTTTCCCTCGCGCTCCACGCGGACGCGGGTGGGGTGGACCGGCCACAGCGCCACCGGGCGGCCGGCGCCGTCGCGCTCGATCTCGGCATAGCCGTTGCCGTAGCGCAGCGCCCAATGGACAAGCGTTTCGCGGAATTGAAGGGCGCCCCAATGCCGGTTGGGACGCTTGTGGAGCAGGTAGTCTACCGGATGCGACCTGGCCGGCTTGCTGCCAGCGTCGGTCTCGACCATCACGCGCCAGGGCAGCATGGCGACCGTCTGCGACAGGTAGCGCAGGCAGGCCCACACCGCCGACACCACCAGAGCGGTATCCTCGTTCACCGAGACGCCGGCCACGGTGCGGCCGCGGCGCGGCACACGATCACCCTCCGGGTCCTCCCGCTGGATGATCTGCCGCGCCGCCTGGATGATGGTCATCGCGCCGTTCGCGGCGCCATGGACGATCTTGCCTGCAAAGCTCATTCGTCTTGATCCTGATCCATGCCTTTGCTGCGCTCCCAGCGATCCAGCATCTCACGCCAGCGGGGGTGGGATGGGTTGTCGAGGATCTTCCAGTCAATCCCCTCGGCATCGCCTTCTTCTTCGCCTTCGTCGCCGGGCTTCTCGTCGTCATCCTCCTTGCGCTCCGCCTCGGGCTCAGCGGCAGGCTCGGAGGACTCGCCATCCCAATCATCGTAGATGGACCGGCCGGTGGTCACGATCTCGTCGTCAAAGAAGCCGGCAGCCATCGCCAGGGCCACCATGGCGTCGATGCGGCCAGTGGACTTAGACTTGTCGTAGATGCTTTCGCCCTTGGGGCTCATGACGTGCACTGCGCTGGATGCTGCATAGTCCACCGCCGGGTTGATGAGCACGCGGAGGCGGCCCTGGGCGATCAGGGCTTCCAGCAGCTCCACCGACCGCGGCATCCACAGGTCGCTTTCGGTGGCGGCGCGGTACCCCTGGCCGTGCGGGATCAGCTCGATATCGCAGTTGATGTTGGCGAGATCGACCTCAAGATACTTGATCCGGTAGGGGTCGAAGGCGACCGTGTTGAGGCCGACCTCAACCTGCAATTCGGACATTCGCTGCGCGACGTAGGCATACTGGACAGCGCGACCAGGCGTGGCATGGACGTGGCGCTGGTCCACCCACAGGTCGTACGGCACGGCATCCCTGCGCGCCCGTTCCTCCAAGGTGTCCTTCGGCGTCCATAGCTCGACGATGGCATAAACTATGCCGTCCTCGTCGGGCTCATACATTCTCGCCAGCGCAGTCAGGTCTCGGGTGCCCGAAAGGTCGAGGCCGCCGCGGCACTCAAGATGCCGAAGGTTCCGCTCGTCGATATGGTCGACCCGGCAAGCAAACCAAAGTTCCTGCGGAATGGCCGGGTTGGCGGCATCGACCCACTGGCAGAAGTTGAGGCGCTTCACCATCGAGGCGTTCGCCGGCATCCCGCGCGCCTCGCGCACCTGGCCTTCGAGATAGGCCGGCTGGATCGACACGCCGAGGTTCGGGTTGGCCTTGATCCAGCAGCTCGGATCGTTCAGCGGATCCTCGCCTTGATCGAGGCCGCAGACGTAGGCGAACCAAGTATCGTCCGGTATCTGGCCAGTAACCACGCGCTCCGAATATTCGTGGTGCTGGAAGCAGATGCTATTCCGGTTCACACCGCTGTTGGTGATTTCAACGATGAGAGCCTGCTTGCGGCCCTTGGTGCCGAAACGCATCTTGTTCACGACGACAGGCGATGGGTGTTCGTGCACCTCGTCGATCAGCGCGCAATGGACGCGCTTGCCGTCAAGGCCGCGGCCTTCGGAGCTGATCGGGCGGAACCAAGAGCCGGACTGCATGTGCGCCAGGTTCGTCACCTCGGCGATGCCGCTGGTCGTGATGCGCCTGGTGAGCGCCGGCGACGCCTTCACCATGTTGACCGCATCTTGGAACAGGATTTTCGCCTGATCCCGTGTCGTCGCGGCGGCGTAGACTTCGGCCTTCGGCTCATTGTCGGACGCGAGCATGTAAAGCCCGATGCCGCCCGCCATCGGAGACTTGCCGTTACCCTTGCCCACCTCGATGTAGGCGGTGAGGAAGCGCCTGGTGCCGAAGCTGTTCTTCCAGCCGAACAGGCTGCCGACGATGAACGCCTGCCATGGCTGCAGAACGAACGGAGAACCATCATCGAGGCGCAGCACGTCGGGGAAATAGTTGATGGCGCGCATCGCCGCTTCTCGATCCCACACCAGGCCGCGGCTCGGGCCTTCCCGCATGTCCACGATATGGCGGGCGCAGGCGGCGCGAACCAGCGGGCCGGCGCGGTAGTGCCCCGCTGCCACTCCCTCGGCATAGGCGAGCACCGGGTCCGCTTCGACCTTCTTCGCTGCCGGCCGCTTAGAAATAGGCGTCGTTCGGGTCATCGGCACCGCCTCCCCCACCGCCATGGATGCCGAGGCGGTTACGCTGCGCGGGAGACAGGGACAGCTCGGCCGCCAGCTTGCGGGCCAGTTCGGTGCCCTTGTTGATGATGGCCAGCCAGGGACTTTGGATCGGCGCCCCGGAGATCGGCGCCCGGATGATGAGCGCGTCATTCATCGCTTGTTCGGCGTGGTCGACGCGAGCAAGTGTCGTGCAGAGCAGCGACAGAAGCGGAACATCGAGCGGGCTTAGATGGCCCGGGGCGGAGTTCTCGACATAGTTGTTCCAGTAGACCAGGGCGACTGGATTGTTGGCGACCCGCAGAGGGATCATCAGCGGCCCATCGGGGGGCTTGGGAACGGCCGTGGTCAGTGCGCGCTTGCCCGGGTTCCCCCGAACGGCTTTGTCAGCGACTGATTTCGGCTTGCGGCCGCGCTGCACTGTTGCGCCTCTCCATCAGGAACTTCGTCGCTGGTTCCAGGGATGGCGCGGATCGCGTGGCATACCGGAGGCATCGCAACCCAGGCGTCGGGAGGTCGAGGCGCTGGCTTGATAAGCGGGACGGTCGCCGCGGGCGGTCTTGCTGGCATCGCATTGCTGGCAGAAGGCCTGCAGGTTCCGGCGGTCGAAGTCATCGCCGCCGGATCTCCTGGTCTGCTTGTGGTCCACCCTGACGGTTGGCTTGCCGCAACCAGGCGTGGAGCAGATCGGATTGTCCCGAATGAAGTCAGCGCGGGCTTTTCGCCACGCTTTCGACCTGTAGAAGGGGTTGAAAGTCACCTAGCACCGTCGCGCGGCCGGGCCTCTGTGGCCCCAGCTATCGAAGCCTGCACAAATCGGCACATAAACCCTTCCCGGTCAAGCAGAAATGGTTGCGTCCCTAGCGCGCTGTTTCCATTCCGGCGGCACCGGGCGAGCTGACACCGCCGCGGCGATCGGGTGCAGCCACTTCGCCACCACGTCAGGGATCGGCTTCGCGCCGCGCGCCCATTTCCGCACGGTGCTGTCATTCAGCCCAAGGCGCGCTGCAAGGCCATGCTGCGACCAGTCGAGGGCGTCCAGGCAGAGGCGCAGGAGGTCCGTCGACATCGGAAGGGCCAGCGCAGGCAGGGTTTCGGGTGTCCGGACGGCGCGATCCCGCGAGCCTTTCTGCTGGGCGGACAGGTCGATGACGGCAATGGGGCGCGGATGCGCGGTATCAGGGAACGACATGAAGCTCTCCTAGGCCGCGGACCATAGCAGACGAGCGGCGCGGATGCGACCCGCATGTTGCCCG